>Ga0209616_1000001_pt1 | contig 335112 bp, 312 predicted proteins | sample FlocCalmetaG_FD_184153 | JGI IMG/M metagenome (GOLD analysis project Ga0209616, IMG submission 184153) | Freshwater bacterial and archeal communities from Indian Creek, Illinois, USA - Floc-Cal metaG (SPAdes) (version 2) | ecosystem: Environmental > Aquatic > Freshwater > Unclassified ...
TATTTAATTACTGTGGTAGGTGGATTTTGTGCGCCCTCCCTCTTATCACCTCCACAGTTGAGGTTATCACTTTTTATCCGGTCATGCAATATGAGAAAAATACCCGCAAATTATGCAGTCGAAAACACTAACATCCAAAACCTTTCGCATAAAAGGGGAAGATCAATCGTACATGGCGGCTCGCATTGTCAATCAGCGTAGGCTTAAAAAATCTTGAAACGATTAGGTTAAAGAAGCAAATACTTATGGGTATAGTCACAAGAGATAAACGATTTCTACAGACGTTTTGGATGAAAATGGGGGAGCATAAGTTTTTGGTGTTTTATGAGAAATTCTTTGAAAAGAACCGTTTGAGAAATTCTACGAGAGATCGGATAACCTTAGGAGAGAAGCCATTCAAATCTGCTCAACAACTTATTGATGATAATGTAGGTTGTTTTAAGTGATCTAAATATTCTGGAGTTAAAATAAAGATCTTCAGGTCAAAAGTGGCATGGAGACTCACTTGCGAGTTTCCGAGTAAGTACTCTATAAATAAGGAGGTCAGTTTGATGCGCAGCAGTGAAAGAATATCGAACCAAGTAATTATCCAAAATATCTTGAAATACTTTAAGAATAAAGGATACGAAGGCCTAACCGCAAGACCATGGAACTATTATAAGCCTGATTCTACTCTTTGGTGGTTGGTACCCTCGACCGAGTGGCCTTCGTACAAGTATGGAAAACTGGTCTTGTTTAGTAGAAAAGAAGGCTACGGTGTCGGATTCAATATTGAAAAAGGGATATCCGAAATTGCTGCACAGATGCTATCTTCAAAAAGTGCCCGGAAATTGTGTACTAAACCGGATTGGGCTTGGAATGATTTTGTCTCGGATTTATCGAGCGGGGTGTTCGAAGATAGACTGAAGGCAATTTCTGATACAGCTAAAATGCCATTAAGAATATCAATTCAAGCTTCAAATGTAACAAGCGAATATGATCCATATTCAGAAAAGATTGAAGGGCTCGAAATCGATCATATTATGTCTTTTGAATATAAAGATGGCGATTTAAAAGTACTTCAAGATGAACTGAAAGGTGAAATGCGCAAGTACGCTAAAGTTGCCAAACTTACTGACTTAATCGGTGTTTTCCAAGAGAAGGAGCTGGAATGGTTCTGGATCGATATTAATATCACCTTTGATGTTAAGAATGATGATAATGAACGATTAGCTGCGTTAGGTTTGGTATTTATTAAAACCTTTGCAAACTATTTTAATGTTAATTTTTAGCACTGATTGAAATGATAAGTAATTCTAACCCCATTGAGCTTGTCCCAAATTTCGTAGAATTTAAGAGGGGCGGTCCTAACGATAGTTTTGGTAAACCATTGTTTGGGGAAAACACATTTTACGAAAAGATCCACTGCAATGAAAGTATATCACTTTGGTAAAGAAAATGGAAAGGGATTATCGAGATATCAAATAGAACTCCATAAAGCCCATACAATGGCTCGAAATGGGGTACTCGCATTGTCAATCAGCGTAGGCCTAAAAGTGTTTGAAGCGATGATGGCTGAAGAAGCGGAAGAGAAAGCGAGTGTTAAGGGGAAGCACAATAAGAATAGGACTATATATCGCCATGGAATAGAAGAAACATCAGTAGTTATGGGTGGCAAAAGGTTAAGATAGAGCGCCCGAGACTGCGAAACAAAGAAAACAGGGAGGTCGGGTTAGAAATACTTGAGCAATATCAATCAGAAGACCCATTGAACTTCAAGACGTTGAAGCTAATACTTATGGATATAAACACAAGAGATTACCCCAAATGCCAATACACATCTCCTTGACAAAAGCTTTCGATTCTACAAAAAGCAGAATCAGTAAACGCTTTGTTCAATCAAGCAGTAAGATGAAGTTGAAATTCATGAAAAGAAAGCTTGATGATGATTATCCGATAGCCATGATCGATGAAGAAATGCAAACTTACATTGATTTTGAGGATACACAAGGTTACAGACTGGCGGATATTATACCTCTAACTGCTTTCTCGCCTGATAAACCAGGTCCTGGCAGTATCGGTGTAAGCCTTGTTTTCGAACGTAGAGGAGGTGAGGGTACGGATATAAGTTTGGACAAGTGGTCTTTAAAAGACAATAGAGAGGAATCAGTTTCTGTCCCTTGCCCAGTATTAGGTTGTAAACACTCTGTAGATCGTATGACTAAAAAGGATACCAATTTGAACTCTGATAATTATCTTTTCCCTGACCATAGAATTTACATTTATATAACTCTGACTCGCAGTGAGCAGGACAAGGACTTATTATGCAAAGTCAAAAAAGTTGTTAAGAATCCTCAAACCCTCATACACATCAACTGGGGACAGGTAGAGAAATTCCTAAGTGGAATATCGCTTCAAGGGAAGGCAAAAGCGGAGAGACGTATACTTACTCGTTATCTTTATGGGAAGACTGCCGGTTATAGCGAGCAGCAAATGAAGCATTTGTTGGATTGATCCGGATGCTAAAAGCCAGTATTTAATGCTCCCTATGGTCGTGTTGTCCATTGCGGAAGCATAGTGCGTCAACATAATTCTTTGTCATTATGAAAGTACTCGAAGTATTTCATTGGCAAGGGAATCTGAAGACTCTAGATTTTACTGCGACAGGACCTTATTAAGCAGTGGTTCTTCAATGCGGTCCGGGAGATTCGGGGACTGTAGCCACCACCGTATAATTGTCAAGGAGATAAAAGTAGATATGAATGAAATATGCGATCGAGAAGAAAACAAAAATCAGGTAGTAAGCAGTAGAGCTTAAGTAAGTGCGAAGGATGATAATAAATATGGATTCATATTGGTACGGTTTAGACATGATACAATTCCTCTCTCTTGGACAGGGATATGATAAGAAGGGGCTCGCTTTCATAAACCATATCCTCGAAAAGAAGTGTTCCCAATTTGCTTTTAATACTGCTAGTTTATTCCCACAAAAGTATTAGATAGGTATAGTATGCTGCAGAAAGTTATCACTTGTTTTCCTTGAAAAATCAACGTTTTAGAAAGTTATAGAAGGTTATAAATATGCCTTGTCTGATTCGAAAGGTCGCAGGTTCGACTCCTGTCAGGCGCACCAAAAACTCTGTAATATCAAGTATCGTTGGGTTCATTTTTTACTTTTCCAATGTGTCATATTTGCTTTCAAACTTGAAATTTACAACTGTATCAAGCTTGTAGAGGATTGATAATAAGTTAGAAATTTTTAATTGACATGAATATATAAACATGTATAATAAAAACAAGACGAAATTTTTGTATAATATTTTGACATTTCTTTAGCAAAATTAGTTATCTGAACACTCTGTAGACCGTTTAAGGATTGATTCAAGTTTAAGGATGTATTATGGTGCATTCTTAAAATAAACAATATAATGAGGAGGGTTTATCAATGTCAAAAGGGTTTATAAAATGGGTTGGATTGGCATCAGCACTGTTGCTCTTTTTGTTACTTGCAACAGGCTGCGCCGCATGGTTTGCTCCGGAAGAGGAACCTGTAGAAGAACCGGTAGCTGAACAACCAGAACCAGAACCTGAACCTGAACCTGAGCCGGAGCCGGAAGAGGTAGTTGATTTTGGAGGGCGAACAATTAGAGCTGCATCATGGTGGGATTTGACACCAGCAGCCGGAACTCCGGGCGGAGACAGAGCGCTTGCGAGATTGGCTGAGCTTCAGGAAAAATTCAATTTCACGATTGAATGGGTAAACGTTCCATGGGATGCTTATTCAGAAACGTTGACAGCATCTGTATTAGCGGGAGATCCTTTCGCTGATAAGGTTATGTTGCCTCCCGATTGGTTCTATAGTATTGCTATGAGAGGATTCTTACAGCCGCTTGAAGAGCTCTATGATCTTACCGATCCTCTGTGGAACAGGTCTGTAACTGAATTTGGCACAATTGATGGAAGAACGTATGGAATTGATGCTGGAGAAAGGGTTTGGCCGCAAGGAGTACTTTTCTTCAATAAAACAATGTTTGAAAGAGAGGGGCTTCCCAATCTTTATGAACTTGTTGAGAACAGACAATGGAATTGGGATAAAATGATTGAGATCGCAAAACAAGCTACCAAGGATTTGGATGGTGACGGTGTGATCGATCAGTGGGGAATCGGTGCTATGGACATGTATTTATTCATGATGTATTCGAACATGGGCTCTGTGCTTGAAGTGGTCGACGGCAGACCAACGCTCACATTCGGAGAGCCACCCGCGGTTGAAGGATTACAAGCATTCTTCGATATGGTCCATACACATAAAGTATTCGATGTTCCTCCGGCAGATTCGCCATGGGATTGGGCAGCTCAACGCTTCCAGGATGGTAAGACAGCAATGTTTGCTTACTATTTCTGGATTTCTGACCGCTTTGCTCAGAATATGGCTGACGACTATGGTATAACTTTATTCCCGATGGGTCCGAGAGCTACCGAGTTTGTAAGTCAGGCAATGGGACCAAATGTCGAAACAATACCCATGGGTGTTGAGAATCCCGAGCATATTGCTTTGTTCTGGGAGAGATGGTCAGCTCCGTTCCCCGAAGATCTGGAAGATCCGGATTATTGGGTGGCGGATTTTGCTCCCAGAGTCAGGGATGAAGAATCACTTGACACATTGCGCTACATTTGGGAACATGGAATTACTAGAAACAGCCTTATAAGAAGCTTCCATAGTCCGGTTCAGGAAGCATGGTGGGGTATTAATGGTGAACTTGTTGCTGGCACGTTAACACCGGCTGTAATGGTTGAGGAAAGATTAACTCCGTTACAGACTGCACTTGATGATGCAATGGCTGCTTTGAAAGCTCAATAACCAAATAAATATATCTGTTTAATTCTGATTGACTGCAATTTTTCAGCGCAAGGTGTAAGCTTACATCTTGCGCTGAAAAAAGTATCCAAGCTACGTGGACTTTTTATGGGGGTGAAAACATGAAGTCTGTTTTAAAGATGAAAGTTGCCTTAGTTACTTCAATTGTACTGTTTTTTACTGTACTAGTCTTACTTCCTACGGTTTCAAATGCTCAGGAAGAAGAGGAAGATATACAGTTTATAAGAGGCATAACGTATGAATATTATTTGAGTCAGCATGTAAACGCATTAAGACCCGCCGAAACCGTAGTTATACCATTAGACGACTTTGTTTATATAGATATGCAGCATGAGGTGCTAAATAGTTTTGAAGGATATAACGGTACAGTTTTAAAAACAGATGAAGAGGGTTTCATTGAATGGGAAATAAATGTGCCTGAAGAAGGCTTATATAACATATATATAGAGTACTTCCCGATTGAGGGAAGGGGTTCTGCAATTGAAAGAGAGATTTGGATAAATGGTGAGATGCCGTTCAGAGGTGCTAACCATATACTACTTAGCAGGGTATGGGCTGATGCCACAGGTATAATTCGTGACAATAGGGATAATGACATAAGACCTAGGCAGATCGAGAGACCTGTATGGCGACAGGAGTATTTTAGAAATCACATGGGGTATTTTGTCGAACCTTATCAGTTTTTTTTGAGAGAAGGGAAAAACAATATACGCCTGATCTCGGTTAGAGAACCTATGGCCATAAGAAAATTAGAGTTCAAACAAGCTTCGGAAGTTTATCCTTATGAAAAAGTTTTAAGAAAATATCAAGACAAGGGTATAACGCCAACATCAGATCAATTCATAAAAATTCAGGCAGAAACTCCGTTATTTAAATCTGAGCCGACTTTGCATGCCATAACTGACAGAACCTCACCGGCAACGATTCCTTATCATTGGTCTAAAATCAGACTAAATACTATAGGCGGATCTCGTTGGGCAATGCCACGTCAATGGATTTCCTGGGAAGTTAATATCGAAGAAGAAGGATTATATCAGATTGCTTTAAGAGCCAGACAAAATATAGTCAGAGGCCTTTTTGTCAACAGAAAGCTGACTGTAAATGGGCAAGTTCCCTTTAAAGAGATGGAAAATATAACTTTTAGTTATAATAACGCTTGGGGTATGCATGTTCTTGGAAAAAACGGAGATCCGTATCTTTTTCATTTTACGGAAGGTCGTCATGTTATTGAACTTGAAGCTGTTTTAGCTCAGGAACTGGCTAAGATTTTGCGAGTGGCGGAAGAAAGTGTTTATACTCTGAATGAAGTTTATAGAAGGATAATTATGGTTACGGGGGCTGTACCGGATCCTTTCAGAGATCATCAATTGCATCATAGAATGCCTGATGTTTTGATTACATTGAGGGAACAAAGTGAAATTATGAGGACTTTGTCAGAGAAACTCGAGGATTTTACAGGTCAAAGAAGCGCTCACAACGCTATTCTTGAAAGACTGGCTATACAACTTGAGGACATGTCTGAAAGGCACAGGACAATACCTGAGAGATTAGGCAACCTTAGGGCAAATATCGGTGGTTTAGGAGCATGGATACTGACAACGAGAGAGCAGCCGCTTGAAATAGACTTTCTGGTAGTTTCATCTCCCGGAATGCCATTGCCGAGGGCTGACGTTGGATTTTTAGAAAGGCTTGTTCACGAAGTAAGAGCTTTTATAGCTTCATTTACAGAGGATTTTGATGCTATAGGCGATGTTCACGATGAAAGGGTAGCTATAACAGTTTGGATAGCGACAGGTCGGGATCAGGCACAGATTTTGAAGCAGATGATCGATGATTCTTTCACTCCGCAGACCGGTATACCGATTAATTTGCAACTTGTTATGCCCGGAGTTCTTTTGCCCGCAACTGTCGCCGGTAGAGCGCCTGATATCGCCATGAGCGTATTTAATGGCGAACCGGTCAATTATGCTACACGAAACGCTGTGGTTGATCTTTCTGAATTTCCTGATTTTTGGGAAATTACGGAAAGATTCCATGAAAACGCTTTGATACCGTATAAATTCGATGGGGGAGTATATGCTCTTCCCGAACAGCAGATGTTTCCTATGCTATTTTACCGAAAGGATGTACTTCATGAATTGGGGCTGCCGATTCCGGATACTTGGGATGAGCTTTTTCAAATTCTCCCTGAGATACAGAAAAATCACATGCAATTCGGACTTCCTGTATCAACCACTGCAGATACTTGGGGTGGAATGCTGAGCTATGGAATAAAGCTTAAGCAATTGGGAGGAGCTCTTTATCACGATGAAGGCATCTCAAGCGCGCTTGATACTGACGAAGGATTAGAAGCCTTTAAAAATTGGACCGAAATGTATGTACTTCATCGGTTACCACTTGCGTTTGATCTGGTGAATCGTTTCAGAACAGGTGAGATGCCTCTTGCGATAAGTGATTATTGGCTATATAACGTACTTCAGGTTTTTGCGCCCGAATTGCGTGGGATGTGGGGCTTTGCGCCTATACCGGGTATCAAGCAGGCCGATGGTACGATAAATCGAAGCGCTCCAAGCGGAGGAACTGCAATCATGATGCTTGAGCAAACTGAACCGCGAAAGAGAGATGCAGCCTGGGAGTTTATGAAATGGTGGACAGATAAAGACGCTCAAGTTAGATTTGCGAGAGAGATGGAAAGTATTATGGGGGCGGCGGCGAGATTTCCAACTGCCAACATGGAAGCTATTGCACATCTTCCGTGGCCAAGAGAGGATTACAGAGATCTCATGGCGCAGTGGGAATGGTCATCTCCCAACCCTGAAGTGCCGGGTGGATATTTTACATCAAGGCACCTTGATAACGCTTTCAGATCAGTCGTATTGAGGGGTACTGATCCAAGAGAGACTTTGCTCGATTTTGTTCGTATAATAAATGAGGAAATTGATGCTAAGCGCAGAGAATTTGGATTAACGCTAAGGCCTGAGGCAGTCGAAGGGAGATAATGTAATGGCAGTTGTGATTGAATCTTTGAAACCTAAACACCTAACCGGCGTACTGTCAAGGAAAGGTATGTACATCTGGTCTGAGATGCGCAGGAACAGAGTATCATATTTGTTTCTTGCGCCTTATTTCGTACTATTTTTAACTTTTACTGTGATACCGGTAATTATGTCTATGGGACTGAGCTTTACAAGTTTTAACATTCTGGAAACCCCACGCTGGGTCGGGTGGCAAAATTATATCAGATTGCTTCTTGCAGACGATGTATTTGTAAGAGCTGTCCAAAATACGTTTTTGTTTGCAGCAATAACCGGACCGATTGGATATCTCATGGCACTTTTGTTTGCCTGGTTTATAAATGAGCTTCCGCCAAAGATCCGGGCAGTTATGGTCCTTGTCTTTTACGCCCCGTCAATATCGGGTAATGTGTTTATGATTTGGACAGTCATGTTCAGTGGCGATGCTCACGGCTATATAAATTCCGTATTGATGAGACTTGGAATCACTACTGAGCCGATTTTGTGGCTTCAGGATCCGCTTTACATGCTATGGGTTATTATGGTGGTTGTGTTATGGATGAGTCTTGGTACAGGATTTTTGGCGTTCGTTGCAGGCTTACAGAGTGTGGATAAAACACTTTACGAGGCAGGATTAGTTGACGGAATAAAAAACAGATGGCAGGAGCTATGGTTTATAACTCTGCCTTCAATGAAACCAATGCTAATGTTTGGGGCGGTTATGGCAATAACAGCGTCTTTTGCGGTAAGCGATGTAACAATTGCTCTAGCAGGGATGCCGAGCACCGACTATGCCGCTCATACTGTAGTAAATCACTTGATCGACTTTGGCGGGATAAGATTTGAAATGGGTTATGCTTCAGCTATTGCCACTGTATTGTTTCTCACTATGATAGGAACTAATAAGTTGGTGCAGAACTTATTGAGGAAGGTTGGACGATAAGCTTATGAAATTTAAAATCATGAAAAGAAGGCGCGCTAACCGATCTGTTGGCGGTGATATCTGCAATATACTCATACTAGCTGTATTTGGGTCATTTATGGCATTACCCATGGTTTTTGCCATAGGTAATGCATTTAAGCCGCTTGATGAATTTTTCTTATTTCCACCCAGATTTTTCGTTATCAATCCGACACTTGATAACTTTACCGACTTATTTATATTGATGGCGCAATCCTGGGTACCTTTTTCGAGATATATTTTCAACACAGTTTTTATAACAGTTGTCGGTACGTTAGGACACGTGATTATTGCTTCGATGGCGGCTTATGTTCTGGAAAAGCATAAATTTCCCGGCAGGGAACTTCTGTTTAATATAGTAATACTATCGCTCATGTTTTCTGCCGCAGTTACAGCTATTCCAAACTTTCTCACCATGTCTGCACTCGGATGGATCGATACTCACCTTGCCCTGATAGTTCCTGCATTTGCAGCTCCAATCGGATTATTTCTTATGAAGCAATTTATGGTTACAATACCTGATTCGTTGCTTGAATCCGCAAGGATTGACGGAGCAAGCGAATTTAAAATATTTTGGAGCATAGCTATGCCGGCGGTAAAACCCGGATGGTTGACGCTCATTATTTTTTCTTTTCAAGGATTATGGGGAGCAACGGGAGGTACTTTCATCTTTAGCGAGGAGTTAAAAACGCTTCCCTTTGCACTGAATCAAATACTTCTTGGCGGGATTGCCAGAGCGGGAGTCGGGGCAGCTGTAATGTTAATGATGATGCTTGTGCCTATAACTATGTTTATAGCTACACAGAGTAATATAATACAGACTATGGCTACTTCCGGAATCAAGGAATAGGAGGGAGTTTGTATGAAGGGGATCGTATTTATCTTGCTTATGATTTCAGCTTTTATATTTGGGAGTCTACCAGCAAAAGCTCAGGAGCCTTTTTTTAGTTACACATATGACTATTGGGGGGAACCTGTTCCTGCCCCACATGCTTATTTGCCATCAGGCAGAATTGACGGATTTACACTTGGAATTGGTCATTTCAATAATCCCCGGGATCTTTTTGTAACGGATGATGGACGACTTTTTATTGCCGATACCGGAAATTATAGAATAGTTATATTGGGAAACGATTTAAGAAGCGCTGAAGTTCTGGAAAACTTTGAAACTCCGGATGGTACTCAGACTTTCAATCAGCCGGAAGGAGTGTTTGTAGCCAAAGGAGGAGATATTTATATTGCAGACACCGGCAATTCAAGGATAATCCACTTAGATAATGAAGGAAAATACGTGAGAACAATAGGAACACCTAGAGCTGATACTATTCCGCCGGATTTTGTGTTCAGTCCAATGAAATTGGCGGTAGATAATGCCGGAAGAATTTATGTCATAGCTGCCGGTGTTACTCAAGGAATCATGACGCTTGACGCTTATGGTGTATTTAGAGGATTTATGGGTGCTAGCCGGGTAACGCCCGGAGCTATGGATATATTTTGGCGAGCGGTAGCCACTGAAGCACAAAGAGAGAGAATGCTTCTTTTTGTACCGACGGAGTATAATAACATTTCAATTGATGATGAAGGGTTCCTATATGTTACCACCGACAAACTATCATTTTGGGACATACAGCATGCTGTAAATGCCAGATCAAGGGATGATAGGGTGGCGCCTGTTCGAAAGTTAAACCCAACAGGCGTAGACGTTTTGCGCAGAGAAGGGTTTTTCCCGCCGGTCGGTGATGTAGAGTTTGACTATATGGAGCAATCACAGCTTGTGGATGTGAGTGTAACGGATTATGGCATATATAGCGTTCTTGATCGCAGACAAGGTAGAATTTTCACGTATGATCCCGACGGGAATTTGTTGTTCGTATTTGGTGGTCTGGGCGGTGCCAGACTTGGAACATTCAGAAATCCTGTGGCAATTGAAAGAATAGGAGAGCAGATTTTAGTTTTAGATTCGATGAGGGCGTCGATTACCCTTTTTGATATCACTGAATATGGAAGACTGCTAAAGGATGCGGTTGTATTGCACCGGACGGGAGATTACGATGCTTCTACTGAAAAGTGGCGTGAAGTTTTAAGGCGGAATTCGAACTCTGATCTTGCTCATATTGGTATGGGCATGGCTTACATGAGAAAAGATGACTTTTCAACAGCTCTTGATCATTTCAGGCTCGGTGCCATGAGAGAACGATTCAGCAGAGCATTCCAATTATACCGAAGAGAGGTTATAGGAAGGAATTTTGGATTAATAGCTCTTATGCTCTTAGTTCCCTTGGTAACATTTGTTCTAATTCGCAGACGCAACGGTAAATTGACCGGAAAGAGGCCGCAATATGATTGACGTGATAAATAGTTTAAAGTATACATCTCATCTTGTTTTCCACCCTTTTGATGGATTCTGGGATCTGAAGCATGAAAAGCGCGGGAACCTTAAGGCGGCAATAGTTATAATTGTTTTGCTTAGTATTACATTCATATTGAGAAGGCAGACAACAGGATTTATATTCAATTTGAATGATCTTGACGAGCTTAATATAGTGAATGAGATAATGAGCATTGTACTGCCTTTCGCACTATGGTGCATTTCAAACTGGTGTCTTACGAGCCTTATGGAAGGGGAAGGGAGTTTTAAAGACATAATAATAACAAGTGCTTTTGCTTTAACTCCGCTCATTTTAGTGAATGTTCCTCTCTTATTCATTAGCAATGCAATCACAATTCATGAAGGCGCTTTCTATCATTTTTTTGATACTTTAGCTGTTGTGTGGTCTGGTCTGCTTTTAATTCTGGGGACAATGGTACTCCATCAATACACACTTACAAGAACTCTGCTCACGTCTGCATTTATTGTTGTGGGTATGGGTGTGATAATATTTATCGGATTGCTGTTTTTTAGCATGTTGCAACAAATGTTTTCTTTCGCGTACACTGTTTATCTGGAAATCAGTCTTAGAATGTAACGGGAGGAATAAACCTGTGAGATTAAAAAAAATTCTGGCTTTCACCTTAGGTTTAATTTTCATATTTTTGAGTCTAAGTTTGTTCATAAATCTTCGAAAATCAGAACCGGAGGCAAATGCGCAAACCCCACGAGCGGAAGTTTCGACAACTAGTGGAAATAGTCTTGCTGCTACGCAAAATCCTGTACCGGTGAGCATGGTCAGAGTTGCAGAAAATGATTATCTTGAGCTTTATTTAAATCAGGAAACTGCAGCTGTCGCCGTTATAGATAAGGATACAGGTGCTATATGGCATACAAACCCTGAAGGACGCAATGAGGACCCATTAGCAAGCGGACATGCAAGGAATTTATTAAATTCTCAAATCGCAATATCTTATCATACTCTTACCGGGCAGTTGCTTCATATGAACAGTTATTTTGACAGTGTAAGGCACGGTCAGTTTGAGGTTATAAATATAGCTAATGGTATAAGGATAACTTACCGAATCGGGCGTGAGGAAAGGATTTTTGTGGTTCCGAGAGCGATTTCAGTAGAGAGAATGGAGCAAATGATACTCAATAATTTGCCGGAGGACAGGCATAGAGCTTTGCTTAGGAATTACAGACTGATTATTCTCGATGAAATTGCAGATGAATCCAGACGTAGCAATCTTTTAGAGCAACACCCTTCTCTTGAGGAGATTGATTTATATTTACTGGCTGAAAACATTGCACCTTTCATGAAGGAGCAACTGGAAGAGCTAATTCTTGAAGCAGGTTATACAATTGATGATATGAATGAAGATCATGTATTGCACAATGTGCCTGTGGTTGAACCAAGACGTGATATATTCACCATACCACTAGAGTATACTCTTGATGGAAAAAATCTCGTCGTCAGAATTCCTACGGAAGAAGTAATATATCATGAGGAGTATCCTTTACTTTCCATACGTTTGCTGGAATTTTTTGGAGCGGCAAATACGGAACAAGAAGGATATATTTTTGTTCCTGACGCATCAGGAGCACTGATTAATCTCAATAATAACAAGCAGCATTTTCAACCGTTTTCTGCACAGATCTACGGTAGGGATCATTCCATACCACTTGCTGAATTGACTGAGATTACAGAGCAAGCTTATCTCCCGGTGTATGGATTAGCTAAAGGAAATAGAGCTTTTTTCACCATAATAGAACATGGGGATGCATTGGCTACTGTAAGAGCTGATGTCAGCGGCAGGATGAATTCTTTTAACTCCGTTTTTTCCGAATTTACCACTGTTGCTGCTGATGTTCTGGATGTTGGCGCTTTGTCGGGATTGAACGTTATTCATGTCCATCAGCCCAGGATTTTTATAGGTGACATACAACTGAGATTTTCTTTCCTATATGGGGAAAATGCCACTTATGTAGGTATGGCACATTTATATCAGGAATATCTGGTTAACAGATATGATTTGGAAAGGTTAGATGCCAAAGAGGGCATTCCAATGTTTGTAAATGTTATAGGAGCAGTAAATATAAGAAGGCCATTTTTAGGTATGCCTGTCAACAGGATCATGCCTTTGACGACTTACGATCAAACCATTGAGATTCTTCAAAGCTTCAAGGCTGAAGGCATTAACAATCTTAACCTTCGGTTCAGCGGATGGTTTAACGGAGGGGTAAGACATACTCTGCCCATGAGATTAAATCATATTGGAGCTATTGGGGGAAGAGGAGGATTTCAGAGATTACTAGATTATACCTCGGAAAATGCTATCCCGTTTTTTCCGGATGTGGGATTAACTTTCGTGTACGCAGATAGATTATTCGATGGCTTCAACCCAAGAGATCATGCTTCAAGGCTCTTATCAAGACCTATCGCAAGGCTTCAGGGCTTTAATATCGCTACATTGGATAACGACGCTGATATGCCTATGAAACATGTTTTGAGTCCTGCGGTTATGCCAAGAGTAATTGATTCAGTAATTACTGGATTTAACAATTTAAATATTCAAAGCATCGGCTTGCGTGATGCTGGATTTAATGTGAACGCGGATTTTAGGGAAAACGCACTTATCGATCGTCAACAAGCATCGGAAATTCTTTCGGATAGTGTTAGAAGCTTAAAGGATGCTGGACTAGACATTCTTATTTCAGGTGGGAATGCAAATGTCCTGCCTTTTGCAGATGCACTGATAGATATGCCTATGAATTCAAATCAATACGATATAGTCGACCATTGTGTACCATTTTTTCAAATTGTTCTCAGAGGGTTTATCGAATTTGCTGGCACGCCTATTAATTCGGTTGGCAATACTAGAATTGAATTACTAAGAGCGATTGAAACCGGTGCCGGTTTACACAATCGTTTTATTTATAACGATAATACTATATTGAAACGAACTGATTATGACGATCTTTTGTCGGTAAACTTCGGTGATTGGTTTGATGTAGCGGTTGAGAAATATAATTTTGTTAATGATGTGACAGGAAATACTCAGGGTGAACGAATAATAGGGCATAATATAATTGAGCCCGGAGTTCATAAAACAACTTTTGAAAACGGGAAGCAGATAATTGTAAATTATTCGAGATACACCGTGATATATGAGGGTAAAACGATCGAAGGAGAAAATTTTCTGGTTTTGAGGGAGGGGAACTAAATGCAAAGAAACAGTAAAAAGCGCAAAATGACTCTTATGAAGAAAAAGGCGCTGATGGGATATTTATTTGTAATGCCTTTTATTATAGGGTTCCTGACATTTTTCCTGTATCCTTTTATACGTTCTTTCATTTTCAGCATTAACAGGCTGGAAGTCGTAGCTGAAGGATATCGACTTATACCTATAGGGCTTGACAATTACTATCACGCGCTATTCGTTGATCCGAATTTCAACAGAATTTTGGTTGAATCGGTTCAACAAATGTTAACCAGTGTACCATCTATAATTATTTTCAGTTTTTTTGCGGCTAACTTATTGAATCAGCGATTTCGCGGACGCTCTGTCGCTCGTGCAATATTTTTCTTGCCCGTAATCATGACTTCAGGAGTGATAATTGCTGCCGAGCGGAATGATTTACTTCAAAATATGATAAGGATGAGCGCTTCGCCGGAAACCTTGGACGCTGGCATTGGCAGCTTGGCACAGATGGGTTTTGGGTTCAGGGCAATACTCATGCAAAGTGGATTGCCACCACAGTTGGTGCTATATGTGATAGCTGCAATCGATCAGATATATGATATAATTATAAGTTCAGGAGTTCAGATTCTGATATTTCTTGCAGGTCTTCAGACCATATCTCCGTCACTTTATGAAGCTTCCAATATAGAAGGGGCAACAGGCTGGGAAAATTTCTGGAAAATTACTTTTCCAATGGTTAGTCCTTTAATTCTCGTCAACATCTTATACAGCGTTATCGATAATTTTACACATCCAGCCAATCAGGTTATGCAAATGATAAGAGATATAGCATTTTTCCGGAATGAGTACGGGCTAAGTGCAACTCTTGCCTGGATTTATTTTTTGGTAATATTTGTAATTTTAACGATTGTAATGTGGGTTATTTCTCGAAATGTTTTTTATCAGGAATAAAGGGAGAGGGTTAAATATGAAAGCATCGGCAATTAGAATTTCGAAAAGTAAATCTTTTAGACTTGATTCTTTGAAAGGCCGTTTTTCAATTCACAGGATTGGAAGTGTGGCATGGGCTATAATTAGAGCTGTCATCGTAAGCGGTATATGTTTTATGATCTTTTACCCTACTTTGTTAAGGCTATCCGTTACATTCATGCATGAGAGGGATCTCTTTGATCTGACTGTAAGATACATACCACGCAATTTCACGTTTGACAATATATTGCTTGTTTGGAGAGCGATGGGAATGCCTGAAACGATATTAAATACTTTCAGGCTCAGCATGCTTACAAGTTTACTGCAACTTGCATCCTGTACGATAATAGGATATGGGTTTGCCAGATTTAATTTCAAAGGCAGAGGTCTGTTGTTCGCGCTTGTTCTGGTAACGCTTGTTGTTCCGCCTCAGACTATAATGATTCCTTTGTTTTTGCACTTTAGATTTTTTGACATATTTGGGCTTTTAACTTTGGGAGGAGGACAGGGAATAAACCTTCTAGACAGTTATTGGCCGTTCATACTGATGTCGTCTACCGGTATGGGCTTAAGAAATGGGTTATACATTTTTATTATGAGACAATTCTTCAGAGGTATGCCAAGAGAATTAGAAGAGGCAGCTTACGTTGACGGTGCAGGACTTTTTAGGACTTTTCATACAATTATGTTACCAAGTGCTGTTCCTGCAATGGTTACAATTTTTCTTTTTTCGTTTGTATGGCAATGGACAGACAATTTCTATGCACCGCTTTTCTTGCGTGAACTTAATGTATTTGCCAACACTTTAAGCGGTTTACCCACCACGATAGCGCAATTGCATTACTGGGAAGTGGGGACATTTGCTATTATGAGCCCTGCTGTTGGATCTATGTACAACAATGTAGGAAGTCTGATGGTTATCATACCTCTTGTTGTTCTTTATCTGGTTGCTCAGAGGCACTTTATACAAAGCGTCGAAAGGGCAGGAATAGTTGGATAAGACATTTGATATATTGTTAAGGAGAGATAGAAATGAACGACAGATTGTTTATAAAAGGATTCACTTACGGTTTTTGTGCTGAAAGAGGTGACTACAGAAAGCCTGAAGCCCTTGATTCAATGATTAAACTAAAGGAAACGACCGCAAGTGAATGGATTGCTTTATCGTTCTGGACTTGGCAGGAGCACTTTTATTCAACAGATATCAATTTCGATTATGGTTTTACCGTAACTGATCGTGATATTGAGGTAGCGGTAAAAAACGCCCATAAAATGGGACTTAAAGTGTGTTTGAAGCCTGTTGTCAATTTAAAGGATGGCGCATGGCGGGCTAGGGTGGATTTCCCGGAGATTGAAACCCTAGAAGGTAGGGATAGCTATTGGGATAAATGGTTTCGCTCGTACACCGATTTTATGTGTCATTATGCGGAACTTGCTTCCGAACTTAAATGCGAAATGCTATGTATAGGTTGTGAGATGGTTGGTACTGAGAAAAAGTATCAGCATTGGGCGAAGCTAATTGAGAAAATAAGGACTATTTACTCAGGTCCCCTTATTTACAACGCAAATCACGGAAGTGAGGATGGCGTTGAGTGGTTTGAACTGGTCGATATAATAGGTACGAGTGCATACTATCCAGTTTCCGGCAAAACAAATGCAAGCGAAAAGAACATGATTCAAAACTGGGAGAGAATAAAGAAAAGAGTACACCAATTGCATTTAAGGTTTAATAAACCGGTAGTGTTTATGGAGATCGGGTGCCGGAGCGCTAAAGGCTGTTCTTCTATGCCATGGGACTATTTGCACACTGATTTACCATTTGATGAGGAGGAGCAGGCGGCATTTTACAGTTCCGTTATGAAAGTATTTTGGAATGAACCATGGTTTTCGGGTTTCTTCTGGTGGGATTGGATGACTCGATTGTATGATTTGAAAGACACGAAAAATGATACAGGATTCAATGTTTATGGTAAAAAAGCCGGAGAAATTCTCAAAGAATGGTATACGAAAAAATAGAATCCCTTATGAATTTGATTTAATTTTGGAGGTTATCGTGAGAATATCTTTCATGTCACTGATTCTTACTCTGGTATTAGTTTTTGGATTTGGATGTGCTCCGGAACCGGCATTGCCTCAGAAACCTGACGCACAGCCTGAGCCTATCGAAGAAAAAGATGAGCCTAAAGAGGATGAGCAGCAACAGGAAAGAGAGGAGATTGCGTTGCCGGAACGTGTTGACTATGATTTTTCGGTTTATCCTATCCCTGAACCTTTCAGGCGAGGCATCAATATGGGAAACGCCCTTGAAGCTCCAGTTGAAGGTGCATGGGGAATGGTGATCAGGGAAGAATTTTTTCAGATCATAAAAGAAGCAGGGTTTGACCATGTGCGCATTCCTGTAAGATGGTCAGCTCACGCAAGTGCTGAGTATCCATATAATATATGGCCCGGATTTTTAAGGCGTGTGGATGAGGTCGTTCATCAGGCTTTATCGCAAGGCTTAACAGCAGTTATAAACATTCATCACTATGAAGAACTTATGCATGATCCGAAGTCTGAGAGAGAGCGCTTTCTGTCTATCTGGAGGCAAATAGCTGAAGCGTATAAGGATTGGCCACCTAATTTGTATTTTTCGATTCTTAACGAACCGATGGGTAATTTAACTGCTGAATTATGGAATGAGTATCTGGTTGATGCCTTGAATGTGATAAGACAATCAAATTCAGACAGAATGGTTGTGATTGGGCCTGCAAATTGGAATGCCGTAAGCCATCTTGCATTTCTTGATTGGCCGGAAGGTGATAAAAATCTCATGGCTACATTTCACTATTACAGTCCATTTGAATTCACGCATCAAGGAGCGGGGTGGGTGACTAATCCTCCGCCGATAGGAACACGATGGACTGGTACCGAAGCTGAAATAAGGGCTATTCAGAGAGATTTAGATCGAGCGGCGAGATTTTCTGAAGAAAATGACGTAATGGTTTGGCTTGGTGAGTTTGGTGCGTACAGCACAGCGGATATGGAGTCAAGGGTATTATGGACAGCAACTGTTGCCCGTGAAGCTGAGAAAAGAGGGATTCCCTGGTCATATTGGGAGTTTGGATCTGGCTTTGGAGCATATGACAGAGTTGCGAACCAGTGGAGGCAAGAGCTGTTATATGCCCTTGTATCAAAAGCTGTAACACCTGTTGGAGAAGTTGATGAAACACCTGTCAAAAAGATATTTGATTTCGATGCTGATACAGGAGGGTGGATAGGAGGAGAAGCACAACCTCAATGGGGCGAAGGAAACACAAAAGCAGAGCATGAGAGTGAAAATACTTATGAGGGAGATGGTTCTCTAAGAATAGTACTCACAGGAGGCGCAAATCGATATAAAGTCATGGCTCATGAAACGATCTTTGCAAAAGTCGAACCCGGGAAAACCTTTGTTTTTCGTTTTTTTGTGCCGGAAGATTCAGGAGTAACTGCTATACAACCATTTGCTCAATACAATAATTGGGCAGGCTGGGCAGATAGTTATATACCTGATGTACCTGAAGGCGTATGGATTACCATAGATTGGACTATTCCTGAAGGAGTATCTCAACCATTGAACAGTTTTGGGATAATGGTGCATACAGGACATACTGACGAAAAATACATTTTAGTTGACAATATTGAAATCGACTAACTTGTCGTTGTGAGTTCTGTAAGAGTATTCAGTAACTCATCTTCCTTGTCTTCCGACCATTCCCAAAACATTATACCTGCCAATCCTTTTTCTTTTACGTATTTAACTTTGTGTGTCAATGATTCAGTATCGTCATATGTTATAAAATTGCTACCATCAGACAAATAGGGAGCTTTTGCGGTATCGTCCCAATAGCGTTTGAATTGTCCTTTATCAATTATTGTGTCTTTAAGAGCTGCATATGAGTACGATTTCCCTACCTGTCCGTTTTGTCCAATCGGCTGATTTGAAGGATCAAGTCCCGACCAGCTGCGACCATAAAATGCAGCGCCTAAAACTATTTTATCAGCAGGAACCCCGGAGTTGAGATAGACTTCGACAGATTTATCTGCACTTGAACCTTTATCATATACGGAAGTGTAAAGATTTGTATGGTGACCCGGTTTAGGACCAACAGTATGGAAATCATATGTCATGAGGTTTATTGTGTCCAATAAAGGTGTTATTTTGTCAAGTTCCATATCGTCTGCAAACAATTTTGCCGCTCCGGCCGCAATTGTAAGAGGATGGCTCTGGCAGTTTTTGTCTTCAAGTGCATTGAGTTTTTCTCTGAGCGTTTTAAGAAGCAGAGTGAAATTACTACGATCCTCTGGTCTGGCTTTTATGTTTGCGTAATCACGACACGGATATTCCCAGTCAACATCAATACCGTCAAAGCCGTATTGAGTTAATAAAGACAATGCCGTTTCAGCAAAACAGTTTCTTGATTCATTTGTTAAAGCGGCATCGGAAAAACCATCTGCACCCCATCCGCCGATTGAAAGAAATGTCTCGAGATTTGGATTTATTTGCTTGAATATTTTGATCCAGTGTACCTTTTTCAGTGAATCACAATGAACTCTGTTTTCAGATACCAGTGCGAACGCATAATTAAGACGCGTCAGCTTGCGAACATCCATATTGTTTCCATCCCAATTTCCCCAGTCTGCCAAGTATCCGGCGAGATGATGTTTTTTTTCTAATCGGTTTATGCCTGTCATTTGGAAAGTCCTCCTTTGGTTTTTGTATTGATAATAAATCATGAATTCTGTATGTTAATACAGGGAAAACTGCCACACGAAGGATTAGAGAGCGAAAACTTGGGGAACATATGGCAATGTTGATATATTTCGCGGTACTACTAATATATTCTGCAATCAAGTAGAATCTCCTTTCAATCCAGAGAGGATTTTAAGGAAAAAGACAGAATATATTGATTGTGGAATATCGGTTTGAAAGGGGAGTACTACATGAATATCAACATAACCTACTTTGAAAACACGGGAGCGGAAAACACAACAAAAACTCTTGAGTTGGCAAAGAATCGGGCATTGGAGCTAAATATTAAAACGATTGTGCTTGCTTCGACTCATGGGTATACGGCACTTGAAGCAGCGAAAACATTTAAGGGTCATAAAATTGATTTGATTGCAGTAGGCATTTCACCAACATTCTCTGATGTGGGATGGAATATGGCCTATGAGGAAAAGCTTGCGATTGAGCAAGCGGGGGTCAAGGTTCTAACTACTCTGCATGCTTTGGCTGACGGAGTTGCGGAAGGTTTTTATGGAGAACACACGCCTGGGACTGTGATGGCTGAAACTTTAAGATGCTTTTGTCAAGGAATGAAAGTTGCGGTAGAAGTGGCTGTTATGGCGCTTGAAGCAGGTCTTGTCAGCGAAGCTGATGAGATAATAGCTATAGGCGGGACGGGTGAAGGCTGTGATACTGCCATAGTGATCAAACCAGCCTATGCAAGGAAAGTTAAAGATATAAGAATTTGCGAAATAATTTGCAAACCAAGGATTGGATAAATAAACTATTTGCTTATTGAAAAACAATCTCAACAGCGATATAATTCAATCAGAGAGTCAATAGTTATTTCTTTGTAAGAGAGGATATGTTTATGCGTTTTTCTGTCAAATTAATCGCTGAAATTGGCATGATGATGGCACTTTCTGCCGTGTTGGGGTTGTTTGTACTATACAGGCCACCTCAAGGAGGGGCTGTGACTGCCGCAATGTTACCTTTGTTTGTCCTCGCCATTAGAAGAGGTCCGCTAGTCGGTGTATTGGGGGGGGTTCTGGCAGGAACTCTCCAAATGGCTATTGACCCATTCTTTGTGCATCCTATACAGGTAGTTCTTGATTATCAACTTGCTTGGGGAGCCATAGGACTGGCAGGATTTTTCAAATCATGGGCGATAATAGCCGTTATCGCGGGTAGTATAGGGAGATTTGTTTTCCATTGCCTGTTAAGTATGCCCATTATCGCGGTATCAAACAAATCCTTTGAAGTGAGCGTATTATCCGGTAGAAGTCCTTTTTGTCATGCATAGTCAAGCGTTGTCTTAAGTATGGGAGTTGCGGTTTCAGATATAGGGGGAAAATGGGGCAAGCATAAGGAGGCAAAAGCAAGCTGCTAATTTGTTTGGTTGATTATTTTCCATAGAAAATCCATAGTTAGGTTTTGGAAGTAAACAAGACCGAGGTCAAATATTTTTAATGTACTTCAGGTTATTTAGCTGCAAGGAAGCTGGGAGCTTATTCCGTAGGAAATCAAAAAATATTCGGATGTCCCCCGGCTAACAACCGCATACCAAAGCTACGGTGATTTGTTTTCCAACGTAACTTAGAAGTTAGCAATCTCACCCAAAGCGCTGAGGCTATTACGGTGAGGGCAAGGATAAAGCACGTATTAGCTGAAAACATACGAAGCGAGGTAACTATGATGACCGTTAATGAAAAGGCGATTTTTATAGTAGGTAATCGCGACGATAAATCTCGCATTGCTCAGGTTGAGTCTGCGCTTAATCCTTTCGATGGAGAATCTATCTGTGACCAATCTTTGCGAGATAGCGTTGTCCTCCCAATAACGCTAAGAGAGAGCATTCGGTTTAACTATACTTATAGTGAGATTTTGGAAATCGCTACCCGGTTTACAGGAAATACAGAAAATGATATCCAACGAGTGATGAGATATGCATTGGTTTATTCGGGACTAACACCAGAAAACAATGATGCAGTCTACAGGTCAATTTCACTTGACAAAGGCTATTCAGTCAACACACGACTCCCAAGATTTACTGCTTCCATAACGAATAAAAGACTTTCAATTAGATGTGTACCGCCTATTTACGATAAAGTACAGAAAGAGTATACTCCATTTTCACTGTCTTGGAGAAGAGGTGCCCTACATATCGAATGTAATGGCACTAGTATATTTCCCAATATAAACAAGTATTTTCTAGGGACTGGTACAGCAAAAGTGCTGTCCTATTTAACAAGTAGGGGAAATAGCGGTACCTATAATTTGACTGGAAACCCGATACAAAGATGCACACATGAATGTAGGATGTGTTGTCGTGGTTTTTACGATATGACCTCCAGCCGTAAAATGTCACTAATAAATATGTTACCTGACGAGTTTGCTAAGTATTTGTATATGGAATATGCTTATTTGGGATTTGAAAACATATCTGAAATTGCTTTTGTTACTGGTCTTTTTGAAAACGTACACGTTTTGTTCGATTACGCTAAGAATTTTTTAAGAGAACTTAATATGCTTTCAAAGGGAAAGTTTAATCCAATACTCAACGCTCATCAGAGACTAAAAATATCTAGCTGCTTGATACGCGATTCTAAAGCTATGAAGGAGTTCCAAGCTATCGGGGTGAAGAGATTTATGCATACAATTGAAGCTCTTGACACCACGAGTAGGTTTGATTTGTTAAAAGTCTACAAGGAAAGCGCATCTGACGTCACAAAGGGGAAGTCAACCGTAAATGACGAAATGGCCATTTTATTGGCTGCCGCAGATGTCTTCGGTTTTGGGAACGTTGAACCTGTATTAATAATAGGACTAGATGTATATGATAAGACACGAGGTTGGATATGCGAACTACACAATCAAGGTTTTAAGATTTTAACCAGAAGCATGTTCAATGTATACAATACAAATCAGTTTGAATATTATAGAATGCAACTAGAGGAGATAATTTGCTTATCTGAGTTGATTAGAAAACTTTTCGTGTCAGGTCATCGCTCGTTCATAGGCGCTGATGTGATGTACGGCCAAACGCATGTATCTGCAAATGGAGAGGTATCATGAGTATACTACCGGGAGTATCAGTTGTTGTTATGAGTAAGTCAAACGATAAAGTTGCGATATGTAAGAGGAGTGAGCTACATTCTTTTGCTGGTATGTGGTGCTTGCCCTGTGGATATATTGAGCCAGGAGAAACCCCTCAACAAGCTGCAATACGAGAGGTGAGGGAGGAGTTAGGCTTTGAAATACAACTTAAGTCTATACTTAATGTTTATACAAATATTTTTGGTAATTCGATTCAAACTCTTGTAGTTGCTTTTCTTTCTGTGCATGTGTGTGGGGAGTTCAGGAAAAATGATGAAATTACGGAAGTGAGATTTATCTATCCTCACAAATATATAAATTACTGTATGGCGTATGCGTCTGACAAGCAATTGCTGAGCGATATCGCCAATGGTATTATAGACCTTAGAGGACAGATAATCATATAGGTATTATGAAGCTATTGGAAATTCGGGGGCGACTTTAGACATGGAATTTAGATATAACGCTATATTGTTTACCTTAGGAAATTTGCAGGTTCAAAGAAATACTCTTATAAGCGAGAGCAACATTGAACCAGATACTTATGCTCAAAAGCGTTCCCAGGAATTCTATGATGCTTTGAATGGTAGGACTAATATTGTCGCATGGGCTAATTCTCGCTATAGAGGTGAATACTCTAAAGAGTTGACAAATATTTGGGCAGATAAAATAAGAAGTTTTATCAATAAAATCGATGATGCTAATATATCATATGACTTTTCTATACAAATGTGTGGCCATCCTAATTTAGTACAATGTAAGCCTTATTTTATTGTGGTTGACTTCATGCCGTACCAAGATTTATCGATTCTAGACAAGGTTCCATTTCCGAATTTCGCTCGTGACATGAACCATGAACATGCCCAGTTATATAAGAACGCAAAAGGAGTAATTACATTTTCTGCTTTGTCAAGAGATTCCCTAATCAAAGTCTTTGACTTAGACCCTCGAAAGGTAACAACCATATGTACTGGTTGTTTAGGGCATGTAAACGAGTCATATATTAAATCTCCAGAGAAAATAATTTTGTGGGCAGGGCAAAATTTCTCCCAAAAAGGAGGTCATGTGTTACTTGATGCATTTGAAATGTTGCGGAAAGAAGATGATTCTTATCAGCTGTACATGGTAGGCGCAGACTTCAAAGTAAATAGAACGGGTGTTGTGTGTATGCCTTTTTTACACGGAAAAGACCTTTCTATACTTGATGATTTATATAAAAAAGCAAAATTGTTTGTAATGCCTTCGCTAAAAGAGAACCTTGGCATTGTGTATCTTGAAGCAATGGCTAGAAAGACGCCTGTTGTTTGTACAACTAGAGGCGGTCTTGCCGATATTATACGAAAAACAAGAAGTGGTGAGATCGTAATCCCAGTCGATTCATATTCCTTATTTTGTGCTATGCATAAATTGATAAATGATGACAAATTGTACGAATCATATTCAAGGAATGCTTTTTACTTTTCAACAAAAAACACAGTATGGGATATTGTAATTACCAGGATGCTTGATGCAATTAGACGATGGATGAAAGGGCAGCGGGTTCTAGAAGATTACAACGATTACACTTGAATGAAATCCTCTTATATTGCTTTACATGAAAAGATTCCAAATTGGAGTTGAGTTATATGTATATGGTTTCAGTTATTATTCCTGTCTACAATAATGAAAAAGAACTAGAACTAACTCTAGGCGCATTGATGAACCAAAATTTGAAAAAAGATGTATTTGAAGTGATTGTAGCAGATGATGGCTCTTCACACAATATGAGAAGAGTTGTTGAAAAAAATGTAGGGGGTGAACTTAATTGGAAATATCTTTTTCAAGAAGATAGAGGCTTTCGGCCCGGTTGTGCTAGGAATATGGGCATTCGAAGCGCTGAGGGGGGAATATGCCTATTTCTTGATTGCGGTGTTTTGCCTCGGACTGACTGCCTTCAGGTTCATATAGACTACCATAGCAGGGACTATGACGTTGTATTAGGCTACGTTTATGGTATGGGGAAAAATCCTGATTTAGATTTTATGCGTCATATTATATCTTCAAACTCAATAGAAAAAGCTATTTGTATATTTAGTGGTATGCGAGATAAAGATATTGGCGATGGTCGTGATTACTTGTACGAAGAATACGGTTACGACTTAAGCAGTTGGGCTGTGCCATGGATTGCCCTTTGGAGTCTGCATTTTTCTGTTTGCACGACTTTTTTACTTAGGAATAAAATATTTTTTGATGAATATTTCAACACTTGGGGTGGTGAGGATACTGACTTCGGCATAAATCTGCATAATCATGATGCCAAATTTGTTCTAGCCCGCGAAGCAGAGTCTATCCATTATCCACCAGCGATTCTGTCGTACAAACGTCTTCAGACTGACCCTGTCTTTTGGGAAAACGCATACAAGAATCGGGAATATATCTATAGAAAACATTTCAACAACAAGAGTGTTGAATTGTGGTATAAAAACAAATTAAGGCGTACCACCCCACCTCCTACTGAGTTACTTTAGCACTAGAATAGTAGATTAATAACATGAGTAAGTGACGGGACATCCCTAACGGATTCAGTCAGTAAAGAAGTTGGAAAGGGGTTATTATGATTAAATACCAAGCATCTGTGGTCATACCCACATACAATAGAATAGATGAGTTGAGGCTAACATTGAGTTCCTTACAAAAGCAAGTATGTAGGTATAAATTTGAGGTGATTGTTGCAGATGACGGTTCTTCGGATGATACTAAGTCAGTAGTAGAAGAATTTATTGATACCCTTGATATTCGGTATTGCTTTCAGCCCGACAAAGGTTTTAGAGCCGCAGCTGCTCGCAATATGGGAATCCAATTAGCGTTAGGCGATATATGTGTATTTATTGATAATGGGATAATTCTGCACTCTAAAGCCATTGAATCTCATATCAAATCACATCATAACTCCGAGGTGACTTGCGTAGTTATAGGATATGTGTATGGTTTTCAAAGCGCGATAGAGGAACCAGAAGAAGTAAAAAGAATAGTTGACATCAATACTCCTGATAAGGCAATAGAAATAATGGACAAAAAAGGTTTTTTTGATGCAAGGGAAGAGTATTATAGGGAATTAGGTGAAGACCTGCATATGTGGCCAGCACCTTTTGTAATTTGTTGGACATGTAATATTTCCATCCCAAAGAAGACTGTAATTGAAATTGGGATGTTTGACGAGTGGTTCACCTCATGGGGCGGCGAAGATAATGATTTAGGTCTGGCGTTACAAAAAAATAATATCAAATTTGTGTTATCAAGAGATGCAAAAAGCATCCATTACCCTCACGAAAAAGAAAGTCTTGGGGATTGGAAAAATAATCGTGAAGCTGCTGTAGCTCAAATTGTCCGAATAAAGGAATATTTACTACTAAAGCACCCCATTCCAGCCATGAAGAAGTGGATGACAGTGTATAGACCTATTGAACTAAATAAGTCTTTAATGGAGGGTTAAGAAATTAACAAATACGTAGCAACCGTAATCATACCCACTTACAACAGAATATCGGAGTTAAAAATGACTATGGATTCCCTAGTCGGCCAATGTTGTAGTTACCCTTTTGAAGTAATTGTGTCCGATGATGGTTCTTCCGAAAATGCAAAGTCGATAGTGGATAACTACATAGGTAGGTTAAACATCCGCTACTGTTTCCAAGAAGATAAAGGTTTTCGTGCGGCTGCAGCCAGGAACATGGGTATAAAATTGGCTGACGGAGATATATGTGTGTTTGTAGATAATGGCATAATACTTCATTCGAAAGCAATAGAAAGTCACATTATGCGACATAAAAAAGAAGAATGTCCCTGTGTGGTTTTAGGATATGTTTACGGATTTGAAATTAAAAAAGAAGAGATTGATGAACTGACAACAATCATAACAAGTAATGAGCCAGATGATGCTATTGCTATTTTGGATGAAAGAAAGTTTTATGACATAAGAGAAGGATATTATAAGGAATTAGGTGAAGACTTGCATATGTGGCCAGCACCATTCGTTATTTGCTGGACATGTAATTTGTCCGTGCCAAGAGATGTTTTGACTGATGTTGGTATGTTTGATGAATATTTCAACACATGGGGCAACGAGGATGATGACCTAGGGCTATCGCTATTAGAAAACAACGTAAAGTTTGTTTTAGAGCGTAAGGCCAGAAGCATACATTTCCCACACAAAAAGGTACACCAATGGGATACAGAAAATTATAGGGTGGAGGTTGCACGGCTTAAAGAGAAAAAGGAATACATGCTAAAAAAACATCCTATTCGTGCTATGGAACTATGGACAACTGTATGGCGTGTGCCAGAGCTAAATAAAACATTGCTTGAGGAGGCGAAAAATGCTGACGAATTGTAGGGCGAGTGTAATTATCCCAACCTATAACCGACTCAAAGAGTTGAACTTTACGCTTAATTCTTTAACCGAGCAAATTACGGAGCATATTTTTGAAGTCATTGTTGCCGATGATGGTTCGACAGAAGACGCAAAGGGTTTGGTAGAAAATTTCATTGGCAAACTTAATATTCGATATTGTTTCCAGGAAGATAAAGGTTTTCGTGCGGCTGCAGCCAGGAACATGGGTATAAAATTGGCGGAAGGCGATATTTGTATTTTCGTAGACAACGGAATTGCGCTTCATCCCGCTGCAGTTAATACGCATATTGAAACACATTTGACAGAATCAAGCCCTTGTGTTGTTATTGGCTATATATATGGTTTTAATACGGAAAAAGGGCGGGAAGACGAAATAAAGTCTATAATTGATAACAAAACTTTAGAAGAAGCAATATCTATTCTGCACAACAGGCAGATAGGTGATGTGCGGGAATATATGTATCGAGAGTTGGGAGAAGAAATTAATAACTGGCCTGCTCCTTTTGTGGTGTGCTGGTCGGGTAATCTTTCTGTATCGCGCAATGTTTTGTTAAGTATTGGAATGTATGATGAATATTTTACGAGTTGGGGCAATGAGGACGATGATTTGGGTTTATCCCTGTTTCGGAATAAAATTCAATTTGTTTTAGCAAGGAGCGCTTCTAGCATCCACTATCCACATCCAAAGATGCACGAATGGGATACCAATTGGCGGGCAGAGCAGGCAAGGCTAAAAGTAAAAAAGCAATATATGTATGATAAGCATCCTATCCCCGAAATGGGGCTTTGGACGTATGTGAACGACCCTGTGGACTTGAACAAGGCGTTGAAATTGTTTTTATGATTTTTGGAAGGAGGTCAGTGTGAGGAATTCAATTTTACGAATGTTGCTAGACAGCAGGAAGTATTGGAAAGGACTAGCTTTAATTGTTCTTTTTGCGCTATTGGCTGGCGTATTTAAGACACTATCCGCTTTGTACTGGGGTGCTGCCGTTGATGTAGGTATTGGTGGATACATACGCCAAATGATAGTGTATGCGCTTTTAATGCTACTTTTTATTGCCCTAGACGGCTTGCGAACCGCAATGATATATATGATAGCTGGACGTGTTTCGGAAGGCATTCTTCGTGATATACGTGTGCGCATATTCGCGGTTCTTACCACGGCGGATATGGAATGCTTAGAAAAGATGCGCTCAGGAGATATAGCTGTTAGGGCAAATAACAATGCTACTGCACTAAGCGATGTTATCGCTGGCGATTTTACACACTACAGCAGGCTTATTTTACAAGCGTTAATTGCCGTTTTTGTCTGTTTAATGCTAAGCTGGCAGCTTTCGATTATTTTTATGTTGGTTTTACCCATTACGTTATTGACCCTAAAATTGATTATGCGACCTATAGGATCTATGGAAAAAGAAACCAGACAAAACATGGGCCGTTCGGCAAATGTAGGACTAGACGCAATTACAGGTATTCATGCCGTAAAAATATACCAACTTGAAGAGTACATGAGCCGACAGTTCTCAACGCTTGTGGACAGAAATTACGTACAGCACATTAAACTTGCTCGTTTAGGTATGTGGACTACGGCTGTAAAGTACACAGTTCACACAGTACAGATTTTGGTCTTATTTATTACAGGCGCTTTGCTTGTGCAAAATGATGTAATTACTGTTGGCACTGTATTAGCTTTTGTAGCTGTTTCGGCGTATCTTACCGAATCTATTAGCGCTGCAGACCAAATAATGGCGCGCGCCGTGCGTGCTAAGGTGCTTGCCGACAGGTTATACGAAGTGCTGGATTTACCGCAAGAGCGCTCAGGTGAGATGGAACCACTTGTTACCGAAATGCCAGTGCAGTTTAAGAACGTCAGTTTTTCTTATGATAATAAATCTATGACGCTTGACAACATTAGCTTTGCTGTGGGAGAGAAAAAAAAGGTAGCCATTGTTGGAGCTAGTGGGTCTGGTAAGAGTACCATTGTCAAACTAATTAGCCGTTTGTACAACCATTCGGAAGGTGTAATAAAAATTTTTGGGGTGGAAGCCGAGAAACTTGAGATTCATGCATTACGTTCGGAATTGGCTATTGTAACGCAGGATTCTTTTCTGTTTGAAGGTTCTATCTTTGACAATGTACGCCTCGGCAGGCAAGATGCCAGCCCGCAAATGGTTAAAGAAGCTTTACAGTCTGTTGGGTTATGGGCATTTGTGTCCACTTTGCCCAAGGGTATAGACACCCTTTTAAGCGAATTTGGTGCAGACTTGTCAGGCGGACAACGGCAACGCTTGTGCATTGCCCGTGCTTTGATGCGTGATGCCAAACTGATTCTGTTAGATGAACCAACCAGCGCACTTGATAGCCAGACGGAACAAGTGTTACAGCAGGCATTGGATAACCTCCTAAAGCACCGAACAGCCCTTATTATTTCCCACAGAATCTCTACCGTTCAAAATGCAGATTATGTGTATTGCCTAGACAAAGGTACTGTGGTTGAAGAAGGCACTCCCCTGCAATTGCTGGAAAATCGAGGATATTATTATAAGATGTGCAAGTTACAAGGACTTTCGTAGGGAGGGGGGAAGCATCATGCAAAATATAGAAATAGTCAAACGAATTTTTCTATTTATGAAACCCATGCACATTCGCTATTTCGCGGGTAGTGTTTTGTCCTCTTTTGAACTAATAATCCTCTTTGCCCTACCCGAAATCAATCGAATGCTAATCCAAATGATTACACAAGATGAGGGAATGAACGTCATACGCAATATTACTTTTATTATGCTTGGATTATTGTTGCTTACCCCGTTTATTGCCCTTGGTCGATACTGGCAAATTGAGTGTGCGCAAAAATTATCGGACAATCTTGTTAAAGCGCTGTTTAACCACACTTTACAGCTACCTATGCATTATTTGGGCAAATTAAAGACCGGCGACTATCTGATGAGGCTAACTGGTGATGTCTATAATGCCAGCGACATGTTTAGGAGTGCGCCCATTGTATATTTTGTTAGATTTTTGGTAGTAACATGCGTTACCTTTACAATCTTATTTTTTATTGATTGGCGTGTCGCTTTATTATGTGCGTTGTATAATATTGTGTGCTTTATTGTGTCTATGCGCGCAAATCCCGCAGTTGCAAAACTTGATAATGAAGCCAGAAATGAAATTTCTTCTTCAACAAGTGTTGTGCTTGAAACTATGCGAGCCTTGCCTGTTGTTCGCGTTTTTTTGATGACCCATGCACTAGGGGAACGTTACAGAATGCATTGTCAAAACGTATATAAGAAAAGGAAGAGTTTTCGCACAGTAAGCGGTATTGCCTATGGAGTCGTTGATTTTTTCACCTTTTCGGCACAGGTATTTTCCTTTTTATTTGCTATCTTGTTGTTAACCAGAAGTGAAATGCCACTAGATATCGTGGTGTATGTGGCTACTCTGACTGCTCTATCAGCTAATGCCATATTACAGTTGTCGGCATTCACACTATCTATGCAACCTTGTCTTGTGGCGGCAAAAAGGATTATTAGTATGTTAGACGAATCAACTGAGGATTATGAGCTAGCAGAAATTGAATCACCCGATAAGAATGCGCTTGAGGCGCTTAGATTGACAAACATCTCCTTTTCATACCCGGATGGCGCGTCTGCATTAAACAAAATAAACCTAGTGGTTAATACTGGTGAGAACATAGCGATTGTAGGGGAGTCTGGTGGCGGCAAAACCACACTTTTGCAAATCATAGCAAGCTTAATCAAGCCAAGTAGTGGCGAAATACATTACTTCGGCGCAAATAATGTTTCTTTAGCGCATATTCGTACACTTGTTGCCTATGTTCCGCAGGAACCGGTGTTGTTTGATGGCACCATTTATGAGAACATTTCCATGGGACGCCTAGATGCTGCTTCGGAGGAAATTTTGAAAGCCGCTAATGATGCTGGTCTAGACATTGATTTGGATACAATGGTAGGCGAACGCGGTTCGCAGTTGTCTGGGGGACAACGGCAACGTGTAGCCATTGCTCGCGCATTTTTGAAGGATGCCCCGATTCTACTATTGGACGAAGCTACGGGAGCTTTGGATAGCGAAATAGAAGTTCAAGTGCAACAAAATTTAGCGGCACTATCTCATGGACGAACGACCATTACGATAGCACACAGACTTTCTACTATCAAGAATGCGGAGCGAATTTTGGTAATAGAAAACGGCGCTATTGTTGAGGAAGGCACCCATGATGCGCTTATGGCGATGCGCGGAATATATGCCAAGTATAATTCTAGATATAATTAGGACTTACCCCAAAACCTATGAAACGTATAGGTTCGGGATTTATTGGCGAACCTGCTACCATCAAATCCGTTTTATGTGATAAAACGATAGCAATCTCAAAATACCCCCTATTTGCTGCCGAATATAAACTTTGTTATGCATTCTACAAAATTACCATTTTGACAAAAGCGGGCTTTCGACTGGCACTGATGCTATAGCGTATTGAAATCCAGTAGTTTTTCTGTGGCAAAAAGTGTTGGCGCAAGGTAAGCGTAAAACTGTACACACCTCCAAATATGAGAAATAAAATTATCTGTTTATTGAAAAACAATTTCAACAGCGATATAATCCAATCAGGGAGTCAATACTAATTTCTTTGTAAGAGAGGATATATAGATGCGTTTTTCTGTCAAATTAATCGCTGAAATCGGTATGATGATGGCACTTTCTGCCGTGTTGGGGTTGTTTGTATTATACAGGCCACCTCAAGGAGGGGCTGTGACTGCCGCAATGTTACCTTTGTTTGTCCTCGCCATTAGAAGAGGTCCGCTGGTCGGTGTATTGGGAGGGGTTCTGGCAGGAACTCTCCAAATGGCTATTGACCCATTCTTTGTGCATCCTATACAGGTAGTTCTTGATTATCAACTTGCTTGGGGAGCAATAGGACTGGCAGGATTTTTCAAATCATGGGCGATAATAGCCGTTATCGCGGGCAGTATAGGAAGATTTGTTTTCCATTGCCTGTCGGGCTATGTGTTTTTTGCTCAATATGCGCCTGAAGGTTCACAGGCTGGACTTGGGCTGTTTGCTTATGTCGCAGCCTATAATGCGGCTTATATCATCCCATCCGGCATAATCGCGCTGGTGATCATAGTGATTTTAAACAGGACAGGTTGGCTAAAGCCTGCATAATAAAGTTTATTTTCCCAGCATAGCCGCACCTACTATTCCTGCATCGCTACCCATAACTGCTACCTTGATCTCAGTGTCAGCAATTCCTTCCAAACCATAGGTATTTGTCTTAATATATTCTCTTAAAGGCTTCAAGAGGTATTCTCCCTCTTTACATACACCACCGCCGATAACCAGGATTTCTGGCCTAAAGATATTAACAATGTTAACCAGACCTTCACCTATGAACTTAATATATTGTGTAACAATCTTTTGCCCTGCTGCATCTCCTTGTTTTGCAGCATCAAAGGCGGTCTTGGCACTAATTTTGTTTAAATCACCGTTAACCAACTTGTTGATTAGAGAACCGGGATTCAATCCTACAGCTTCCTTTGTCTGGCTAATACAAGCTGTAGCGGAAGCATAGGCCTCCCAGCAGCCATTTCTTCCACAAGTGCACCGTTCACCATCTGAAACAATTACCATATGGCCTAACTCGGCTCCGGCATTGTTAAAACCGCTGTATACTTTTCCGTCAATTATTATACCCCCTCCGACACCTGTGCCAAGTGTTATTGTAACTGAATGAGCAGCCCCTTTTGCTGCACCTGCGACACTTTCTGCCAATCCAGCCACATTGGCATCATTATCAAGATAGACAGGAAGATCGATATATTTTTGTAATTCTGTTCTAATCGGGACGTTTTTGAATTTTAGATTGTTCGCATACACCAATATTCCATCCGTACAATTAGGTGTCCCCGGGCTGCCAACCCCGATGCTTTTAACCTCAGCTATACTGACTCCAGCATCTTCGATGACTTTTAAAGTTAACATGGCCATATCTTTGATGATTTCAGGGTACTCTCTGTCTCTTTGCGTTGGAACACTATCCTTGTGCAATATTTTACCATTATCATCCACTAAACCTATGGCGATATTTGTTCCACCTAAATCTATCCCTATATAGTACATTTTGATTCTCCTCACATTTATTTCAATTTTTTCATCACTGGGACACCTCGGGGAAAGGTTTACTGTTAGCCTTCCTTTTACATTGTCAGAAGATCAGGCTTGCCTGAGGTTGCTCGAAATAATGCCATAGTTCTAAGCTAACTTAAACATTTGGGGAACATAAGCTTGCTGCCGCTATAGACTGTCCAATTCTACGATTGGATTCATCAGGAAGGTGTAGTTTTATTTGAGATGCAAGCTTGGGGAACTCTTGAACCAGAACCATTTTAGCTGTCTCAAGGATAATATTTCCTCCTTCTCCTGAAGTTACTCTACCTAGGATTAATACATGTTTTATATCATAAAAATCGGCATAATGGGCAATGCCATAACCCAAATAACAACCGATGCTTTCGAAAATCAATCTAGCATTTACATCCCCTTTCTCGAGTAATTCTTGAATTATTTTTAAATTTTCTCCAGGAGGAGTTTTGTCGTCAAGTGGGATTCCAGCTGCCAATGCAAGTTTAATTACTGCATCCTGAGAAAAATATTTGACTCCGCAGCCAAAATCACCTGACCATTCATCAATTGCGGCTGTTGGATTGAAGTCCACTGGAACGAAGGCAAGTTCGTTCAACCAACCTGTTATATTACCATAATTGTCTATATAGCCGCCTGCTTCACTTGTTCCCATGGCAATTCCCAACACATTGGTATCATTGATTTCAATCGCCCCTGCCAGCGCGGTTACATCGCCATCATTCACAATTTCGAGGGGTATATCGCCCATTTGTTTCTGAATATTCAAGAACAAATTCTTTACTTTTATTTCGAAAAGTTCTTCAGGCACTTTAAGGAACAAAGAAGCTATCATAACTCTATTATCAAGATATATTCCTGCAGCGCTTACTCCGATTGAATCTATGCGAGGCATATGAGAAGCAGCAGTTCTTAAGGCGGTTAGAATTTCATTGAAATGATAATCAGGATTGCATTGTGTCTTTGGATGCCAGACTACTTCTTCACTGTATACTACTTCACCATCGATAACTGCTGATACCTTCCGGTCACTTCCTCCGGCATCGAAACCTATACGGCATCCATTTAGATTTCGATTTATAAGCGTTGTCTTTTCGGCGCAGACAGGTACATTTTCGACACTCGTGATTTCTATGATGAAAGGCTTTTCATAGACTTTGCTCATGAATTTCGCATCAAATTCCCTAATGCCACCCATTGCGTAGGCGGTTTTTATATATTCACCCACATTTGCCGGACCTCCAATGGTAATTTTCCATCCGCCTTTTATCCATAAAAGAGTTTTGACAAGACGTTCCACATAATACCTATTCATATTACTCAACTTTGAATTATCCCCAAATACTTGAGTTTCATAAGTGGAGATTTGTCCGCCTCCACGTTCCAAGGCAATTTTCAATGGTACGCCTTCATTTGAATCATTCACCAGTGCAAGAAATGCTCTATTTGCTAAAGCTGCCGGACAGAATTCCTTATCAAGAGGGGGAATTAGTTTGGGAGTTGTATGCATTATGAAAGAATTCATTTTTATCGATCCTCCAGTATTTATTAAAATGTATCATACCAAAAACTTAGATAAAATTACACATAAAAATGAACGGATGTATTATTAATTGAATAAACACTATCAAAAATGGCGATTTAAAAATATTACTGACAATACACTTGAATTTACACTTATCATGACATATAATATCGGCATTAAATATGTTTGGAGGGATTTTTATGAAAACAAAGGATTTGGCAATTGGAGGTCTTTTGGCTGCAGTTTCGGTTATGATACCCTTGCTTTTTGCAGGAACCCCATTATCGGTGAATATTCCACCATTTTCGGCAACTATAGCTTCTCATGTGCCGGTTATGCTTGCTATGGCAATTAGTCCGACAGTAGCTGTATTTGTGGGAATAGGTTCAGCCATAGGTTTTGCTATGAGGTTACCGATGGTTATTGCAGCCAGAGCGCTTATGCACGCTATTTTCGGAGGAGTAGGGGCATACGCATATAAAAAGGGAATGCCTTTCTGGATGGTGTTTGCAATCACTATGCCATTACATGGGTTACTCGAAGCTTTGGTAGTGCTACCCTTTGGATTCAGTTTGAGTCAAGCTTTTATAGTAACAGGGCTCGGCACAATGATGCATCATGTAGTCGATGCGATGATATCATTTGCCGTCTATCAAATGCTATTGAAATTTTCGTTGCTAAAAAAACCATTACTTGGCTGATAAAAAGAAGTCTATACAATAGACTTCTTTTTTTATAAAATAATCTTATAAACATTATCAGATCGGATAGGTACTTGTTTTGCGCAACGATGATACAATAGCAGAAAAACTGAAAAACCTGCCTCATAATCCAGGCGTTTATATTATGAAAGATATTTCGAACGAAATATTGTATATAGGGAAAGCTATTTCGCTTAAGAATCGTGTGCGACAATATTTTCAAAACTCATCTGGTCATGCCTTAAGAATATCTGTCATGATCGAGAAAATTAATGATTTCGAGATCATTTTGACCGACTCTGAACTGGAAGCGCTCATACTGGAATACAACCTCATAAAAAAACACAGGCCTAAATATAATGTTGCCCTTAAAGATGACAAGAGCTATTCTTATATCAAAGTGACCATTGATGAAGAGTATCCGAGACTCCTGTTTACGCGCGGTATAGCAAAAGATAATGCTAAGTATTATGGTCCATACCTTAGTACAAGAGATGTGCGTGAAACTTTGGAGCTTATAAGAGATATATTCCCTATCAGATCATGTAACAAGAAAGTAGGGAACTCCGCACATAGTCGACCCTGCCTCTATTTCCAGATAAATCAGTGCATGGGGCTTTGTAGGGGCAATATAGATAAAGATGATTACAAGTTAATGGTTGTACAGGTTTGCAGATTCCTGGAAGGAAAACATGAGATTCTGCTTAAGGATTTGCGTGATAGAATGCTTGAAGCTGCTGACAAGTTAGAGTTTGAACGTGCGGTGGTTTTTAGAAACCGTGTGGCATCAGTAGAAAGGATCATGCAAGGTCAGAAAATTGTATCAAAAGATAGGCGTGACTATGACATTTTAGCATTCATAAAGTATAAGAATGAAACAGCATCTCAGATCTTTTTTGTAAGAGAAGGTGTTTTGACAGGGACTAAGCAATTTGTGCTTGAAAAAACTGAAAATGTCGAAATGGGTGAGATCATAGAAGCTTTCATAAAGCAGTTTTATATGTCTGCTACTTTTGTTCCGGCTAATATTTTACTCCAACAAGATATTGAGGATGTCAATGTTCTTTCTGACTGGCTTACCCAAATAAGAGGAAGTAGAGTGCGTATTCGTGTACCGCTTAAAGGGGAGAAAAAAGGTCTGTTGGATATGGCAATGCGTAATGCAGAGCAAAAACTCAATGAGATTATTCATAAAAGTGCTATGAATTACGAAAAAACAATAGGAGCTTTGGAAGAATTAGCGAAATATATCGGGTTAGAACATATACCAATCAGGATTGAGGGATTCGATGTTTCTAATCTTCAAGGAACTGACTCGGTTGGTTCGATGGTTGTATTTGAAGCAGGTAAGCCGGTTTTTAAAGACTACCGAAGATTCAAAATAAAGGGTATGAATAGCTTACCCGATGATTATTCGAGCATTGCTCAAGTAGTAGAAAGGCGTTTCAAAAAAGGAATTGAGGAAAAGTCGAATCTTGAAAATGATGGGAAGGACTTTCAAGTAGGAAAGTTTTCAAAAATGCCTGATTTGGTAATGGTAGATGGTGGAAAAGGCCAGCTAAATGCAGCCGCATCAGTATTAAATAATATTGGTTTACAATATATACCAGCGATAGGACTTGCTAAAGAAAACGAAGAAGTTTATGTTGAAGGGAAAAGCACTCCTTTGGATATCCCTCGCGATTCAAGTGCACTACATCTACTACAAAGAATAAGGGATGAGGCGCATCGATTTGCATTAACTTATCATAGAAACTTAAGAAAAAGTACAAGCCTTCATTCTGTATTAGAAAACGTTTCTAATATCGGTAAAAAGCGCAGAATTGCCTTATTTAAACATTTTGGTTCTATTGAAGCTATTAAAACCGCAAGCATTGAAGAACTGATAAAGATAAATGGTATGAACAAAAAATCGGCACATAGTCTATTTGAGTATTTTCATTGAACATATAGACATTGTTTTTACAAATCGTTATACTAAGGGTTGTAACATACTGATTCTAAGAGTAAAATTTCGGTATGTACTAAAAAGGAACCCGAAGGGAGAGGCATGTGATGAAGAAACTATATCTCTCGCAGAACGATTCCAAAATTAGCGGCGTGTGCGGCGGAATTGCAGAATATTTCTCTGTGGATTCAACTATCATAAGGCTGTTGTGGATTTTATTCACTATAGCGACAGGTTTTATGGGTGGTGTGATTGCTTATATTATAGCAATTTTAGTGATTCCACGTATGCAGGAGTGATATCTCTAACAAAAAGAATGGAGTGAATTTTTTGAAATATAAGATGATTGCCGTTGATCTGGATGATACTCTATTATCGGGAGATTTGAGCATAAGTCAGATTAATAGGCAAGCAATTTCACATGCCGTTTCAATGGGTGTGAAAGTGACTATTTCAACCGGCAGGATGTTCAGATCAACTTTGCCTTACGCAGAACAGCTAAAGCTTGATGTACCGGTGATAACTTATCAAGGGGCGCTTATAAAAAACGCAATTTCAAAGGAAGTGGTCTTGGCACGCCCTTTGCCTTTGGATATCGCCCTTGCTATTATTGAAGAAAGCCGTAAACATGGAGTGCATATACAGGTTTATATAGGCGACGATTATTTTTTTGATAAACATAACCCCTATAGTCAAATGTATCATGATTTAAGCGGAATTGAGGGCAAGGAAATTAGATGCCTTGAGGACTTTTTAGTTGAAGAGCCATTAAAAGTGCTTATTATGGACAGCCCAGAAACCATTTCATATCTTACGGGACTTTATGCTGATATGTTTAAAGGTAGAGCCGAAATAACCATTTCTAAATCAAATTATCTTGAATTTACCAACATAGAAGCAAGCAAAGGAAGCGCTCTTGAACATCTGGCACAATCGCTTGGAATAAAACGTGAAGAAGTGATTGCCATAGGAGACGGATATAACGACATTTCCATGATCAAGTATGCAGGCCTTGGAGTAGCGATGGATAATGCACCTGAAGATGTCAAAAAGCATTCTGATTTCATAACCCGCTCAAACGAAGAAAATGGTGTTTCCTATGTCATCGAAAAATTTATACTGAAGGAGGAATGAGAATTGAGCTGCGTACCTGTTGACAATGTTATTAAGGAATTGGAACTAGATATCGTTTATGATGGGGACTGTGCGGAAATAGATATAACAACCAGTGATATCAACAGGCCGGGGCTTCAGTTTTCAGGTTTTTTTGACTACTTTGCCCAGGATAGAATTCAAATTATTGGTAAAGTAGAAATGACGTATCTTGAATGCATGGAACAGGACTTGCGTGATGATAGGCTTGACATGTTTTTTAAACACAATATACCATGTGTAATAATATCCCGACATATGGAAATCCCCGATTATCTTTTGAGGGTGGCAAAAAAATATAAAAGGCCAGTTTTGCGCTCCAAAATGGTTACAACAAGTCTCATACATAAGCTAATTATTTATATTGATTCTCTGCTAGCCCCAACGACTACCCGACATGGAGTGTTGGTGGACGTTTATGGAGTCGGTGTATTCTTGATGGGGGAGAGCGGTATTGGGAAAAGTGAAACTGCCTTGGAACTTGTAAAAAGGGGACATAGGTTAGTTGCTGATGACGCAGTCGATATTAAACGAGTAGCTGAAAATCGGCTGGTAGGAGAATCGCCGCCATTAATACGTTATTTTATGGAGATACGCGGTGTAGGGATAATTGATGTGAAAGCTATGTATGGAATAGGAGCTGTCATAAACAATAAACCGCTTGATATAGTAATTTTTATGGAGATATGGGATAATAAAAAAGAATATGACAGACTTGGATTAAGCCATGAGTATTCTGAGATACTCGGAGTAAAGCTGCCTAAAATAGTTATACCCGTCAAACCCGGGAGGAATCTTGCAATTATAGTTGAGGTGGCAGCCAGAAGTTGGAGACTCAAAAACATGGGCTATTCCGCAGCAGTGGAATTAAATGACAGGTTAAATACATTGATAAATTCAGGTGCAGATTAAAATATGGATATTGACAAGCTTTTTATTCAGCTTGCTCACAGGGTGCCACAGAAGCTGATATTAAAAGATGAGCCAATGAAGAATCACACCTCATTTCGAATCGGCGGTCCGGCGGATTTGTTGCTTCTTCCATCAGAAGTTCAACATATTCGTACTGCTCTGGAAGAGTGCCGGGATTTGGGTATTCCATTTTATGTTATGGGCAATGGTAGTAACCTGCTCGTTAGTGACAGAGGCTTCAGAGGTTTGATAATCAAAATATCAGACAGCTATAGTAAAGTAAACATTCATGACAATATCATATGGGCACAAGCAGGCGCATTGATCTCAACGATTTCGAAAGAAGCCATTGATGCAGGTCTTTCGGGGTTGGAGTTTGCTGTTGGGATACCGGGGACATTAGGTGGTGCGACCGCTATGAATGCCGGTGCATACACCAGAGAAATGAAGGAAGTAATTCAATCAGTATTAGTTTTAACTTCAAACGGGGAAGAATTCAGATTAACAAACAGTGAACTCGAATTTTCATATCGAAACAGTCTTATTCAAGAACAAGGGCTGATAATGCTTGAGGCTAGCATGGTGTTAACTTTTGGCGAAAAAAAAGCAATATCTGAGCTTGCAAATGATTATACGTGCTTAAGGCAACGGAATCAACCGCTTTCATTTCCAAGTGCGGGAAGTATTTTTAAGCGCCCACCGGATAATTTTGCAGGTAAACTTATATATGAAGCAGGATTAAGAGGGTTAAAAGTAGGAGATGCACGAATTTCAGAACAACACTGTGGGTTTATAATAAACAGTGCGAATGCTACTGCTAATGACGTCATTGCATTGATAGATATAGTGAGAAATGAAGTTAAGAAGAAGACTGGAATAGAGCTGCTTTTAGAAGTTAAAATAATCGGAGAATAATAAATTGCTATAGATATATTTATAAATGGAGGATTAAGCTTTTGGCGTATATTATCACTGCTGATTATCATACACATACCAGATACTCCGATGGGGAAGGTAGTATAGAGGATAATGTTATAGCCGCTATTTCAAAAGGTCTAAAGAAAATCGCGATATCGGATCACGGATTTAATCATATTGGGATCGGAATGAAGTTAAAAGATTTAAGTAAAATTCGAGCTGAAATCGACCGGCTAAACGATCGTTATTCTTCCATAGAGATTATTTTAGGCGTGGAAGCAAATCCTATTGCTCTTAATGGCGAAATAGATATACCCGATTCCTTGGTAGATCGCTTTGATTTTATATCAGTAGGTTATCACAGAGCGGTTATGCCTTTTACCTTTAAGGACGCATGGCAGCTTTTTGTTAAGAACAGGCTTAATGCAATTTCAAGAAACGAAAGGCAAGAGCTAAGTCATAAAACCACTATGGCATTGATAAACTCAATGGAACGTTATCCCGTATACATGATCACACATCCGGGAGCGAAAGCTCAAGTTGACATAAGAATGTTGGCAAGATTTGCTGCTAAAAAGAATGTCGCACTTGAGATTAACCCTAATCACGAAGTGTATCGCACGAAAAAAGATGATAACACGTATACAAACATCAATTACCAACAAGTATCGCTAAAAAACGTTGAGTATGTTAAAATAGCAATGGAAGAAGGTGCTTCGTTTGTTATAAACAGCGATGCGCATGCTCCGGAAAAAGTCGGGGAGTTTGGCAATGCTTTGAAGATTGCTGATCTAGCGCAAGTACCTTTGAATCGCATTATCAATGCTCAGCAAGTTGGCTAATCAATTATCACAGGAGGGGTAATTTTATGCGCTTGGTCGTGATAACCGGGCTTTCAGGAGCGGGTAAGACCTTGGTAATTCGCTATATGGAAGATTTAGGTTTTTTTTGCATCGACAATCTACCTCCTAAACTTATACCTAAATTTGCAGAATTATGCTATCAATCATGGGGAGATAATGCCAAAGCAGCAATAGTAGTGGATATACGTGGTGGCGGCTTTTTTGATGATTTGCTTGAATGTCTACAGATATTAACAGAAGACGGTTTCACATATGAAATACTTTTTTTAGATGCTCAGGATGAGGTGCTTATAAAGCGGTATAAAGAGAGTAGAAGAATACATCCATTAGTAAAAGAAGGTCGATTGATACAAGGTATTCATATCGAAAGAGAGAGACTTAAGAATGTACAGGATAAAGCTAACCATATAATTGATACATCTCATTTGCAACCTAAACAGATAAAAGAAATATTGTCGGATATATTTGGAAAATCGAGTGAGATGACCAAATTTTCGATTTCAGTTAATTCCTTTGGGTTTAAGCGCGGTATTCTTCTTGATGCAGACATTGTTTTTGATGTGAGATTTTTACCGAATCCGTTTTATATCGAGGATCTCAAAGCTTTTTCGGGAGAGCACATTGATGTAAAGGATTACATTTTTTCATTCCCAGAAGCAAAAGACTTTCTTAATAAGCTTGTTGATATGCTAGAGTTTTTAATACCTTATTATATGAGAGAAGGAAAGTTGCAACTTGTTGTTGGAATAGGCTGTACTGGTGGGAGGCATCGTTCAGTGGCTATTTCAAACTCGCTATTTGACTTACTTAAGGCAAAAGGACACGTTGTAACGATAGAGCACAGAGATGTATTGACAACTAGAAATTAAAAAGTGGATGATTATGACATTTTCATACAAAATAAAAGACGAAATTGGACATATCGAAGTCAGAAAAAAATGCTGCATGTTGTCGGAATTAGTTGCATTGGCTTATACATGCGGTACTTTAAGAATTTCTGCACAAAGCAACACATATCTGTATATTTCAACTGAAAATGCATTAACGGCAAGAAGGGCTTTTACGTTTTTAAAGAATCTTTATAACATAAAGACTGATATGTTTGTTAAAAAAAACTATAGATTAAGAAAGAATAACAGTTATATTGTGTCTATACCTCAAGTAACCGAAGCTGGTAACATTTTAGAAGATATGCATATATTACATGGTAGTGAAAAGGGTAAAAAGGGAATTAATCCAAGTGTTTATCATAACATAATACGCAAGAAATGCTGCAAGAGAGCTCATTTACGTGGTGCGTATTTAGGCGCTGGATCGGTAAATGACCCTGAAAAGGCTTATCACCTTGAATTTGTAACACATAACAGTCTATACGCTTCGGATTTATGTGCTCTTTTGAATGAATTTGACTTACACGCCAAAATGATCGAAAGAAAAAATAGTTTTGTAGTGTATCTCAAAGAAGGAGAACACATAGTCGAGTTATTAAGCATAATTGGTGCTCACGAAGCATTGTTGAGTTTGGAAAATTTGAGGGTATACAAGGATATTCGTAATAATATCAATCGACTGGTGAACTGTGAAACCGCAAATCTAACCAAAACTGTTAATGCAGCAATTAGGCATATAGAAAATATTAGGTTTATAGAGGCTCAGATTGGAGTTCGCTCACTTCCCCCATTACTTAGGGAAATAGCGGAAGTCAGACTGGAATATACTGATGCTACTCTCAAAGAATTGGGTCAAATGCTAAGACAACCTGTTGGCAAGTCCGGCGTTAATCACAGACTAAGGCAGCTTGACATGTTAGCTTCGGAATTGAAAAATAAACGCGGAATTGAGACTTAACAGGAAAATTTGTCAGAGGAAAGAGATTTAGCCGTGACTCAGTTTACTCATCTGCATGTTCATACCGAATATAGTCTTTTGGACGGAGGCTCTCGATTAGCAGCGCTAATAGACAAGTGCTGTGAATTGGGTATGGATTCAATAGCTATTACCGATCACGGTGTTATGTACGGTGTTGTTGACTTTTATAAGCTGGCAAAAGCCAAAGGCATACATCCCATTATAGGTTGCGAAGTTTATTTGGCCCCAAGATCGATGAAGGATAGAGAAGTAAGAACAGATAATAACTATTCACATTTGTTACTGTTAGCGGAAACAAAGTTGGGATATCAAAACTTGATGCATTTGGTATCACTTGGTTTTACAGAAGGCTTCTATTACAAACCAAGAATCGATTACGAAACTTTATCAAATTACAGTCAGGGATTGATTTGCTTAAGCGCGTGTCTCGCGGGGGATATACCCAGATTGATTCAGGCAAATCGTTACCAGCAGGCAAAAGACTTGGCGTTAAAACTTATGGAAATGTTTGGCCAGGACAATTTCTTTCTAGAAGTTCAGGATCAAGGACTTTTAAGACAAAAACAACTAAATGAAGAACTTATAAGAATTAGCTTAGAGACGGGTATTCCCCTAGTGGCAACAAACGACGTTCACTATGTCAATAGAGAAGACGCAATAGCGCATGATGTTTTGTTATGCATACAGACGGGGAAAACAGTGCTCGATAAGGACAGGCTTAAATTTGATGGGGACCAGTTCTATTTGAAATCACCCGACGAAATGGCGTCTTTGTTTCGGAATTGTCCGCAAGCTGTTCTTAACACGGTCAATATAGCAAAAAGATGCAAGGTTGATTTTGATCTTGGTGTATTGCATATGCCGGTGTATGAAGGCCCGGGAGGCATAGACACTTTTCTCTATCTGAATCAGCTTTGTCGTGAGGGACTGCTTAAGAGATACGGTGAGCCAAATACCCAGCAGATCGAAAGACTCAATTATGAACTGGAAATGATTAAGCGACTTGGATATGTCGATTATTTCCTTATAGTTCGGGATTTTATACAGTATGCAATTGATAGGGGAATTATGGTAGGGCCGGGTCGTGGCAGTGCAGCCGGCAGCATGGTTGCATATGTGCTAGGAATAACACAGATAGATCCCCTTACATTTGGTCTGATTTTTGAGCGATTTTTGAATCCCGAAAGAGTGAGTATGCCTGATATAGACATTGACTTTTGTTTTGAAAGGCGTCAGGAGGTTATAGACTACGTCATTGAGAAATATGGCAAGAATAGAGTGGCCCAAATTATTACATTTGGCACTATGGCTGCACGAGCTAGTATAAGGGATGTAGGCAGAGCACTTGCTCTATCCTATGCCGAGGTCGATAAGATAGCTAAAATGATCCCTTATGAGATTGGAATGACTATTGATAAAGCGCTGGAGCAGAATCGGGAATTAAGAAATCTTTATGATAATGATTCAACGATCAAAAATTTAATTGAAACGTCAAGAAAGCTAGAGGGTATGCCTCGTCATGCATCGACTCATGCCGCAGGCGTTGTGATATCAAAAGAGCCCATAACTCAGCATGTTCCTTTACAAAAGAATGATGACTGCGTTACAACTCAGTTTGCAATGGGCGTCCTGGAAGATTTAGGACTGTTAAAAATGGACTTTTTGGGTTTGAGAACACTGACAGTTATACGGGATGCTGTTGAAATGATTGAAAAAGCTTGCGGGCAAAGTATTGATATACAAAAAATCCCATTAGATGATAAAAAGGTTTATGAGCTGTTTGGACAAGCCGACACAGATGGTGTATTTCAGTTTGAAAGCAGTGGAATGAGACTGTTCTTGAAAGATTTAAAGCCTGATACATTTGAAGACATTATAGCGGGGATCTCGCTGTATCGGCCCGGTCCTATGGATCAGATACCTAAATACATATCAAACAAAAACAATTCAGACAACATAAGTTATATTCATGAATCTTTAATACCTGCCCTAAAGGTTACATACGGATGTATGGTGTATCAGGAGCAGGTCATGCAGATAGTAAGGGATGTAGCAGGTTATTCCCTGGGTCGTTCAGATCTAATGCGTAGGGCGATGTCAAAGAAAAAAGTTGAAGTTATGGAAAATGAAAGACAAATTTTTATAAATGGCTTGAAGGATGAAAATGGCAATTCAATAATACCGGGGGCATTAATAAAGGGACTCACTGCGAGTCAGGCTAATAGGATTTTTGATGAGATAGCCGATTTTGCCAATTATGCTTTTAACAAGTCACATGCCGTTGCTTATGCTTTGATTGCTTATCAAACTGCATGGCTTAAATGTCATTATCCTGTTCAATTTATGGCAGCTCTTTTGAATAGTGTGATTGATAACAGCGGGAAAATAAGCATGTACATACATTATTGCCGAAAGAATAATATTAAGATTATGCCGCCGGATGTTAATGAGTGTGATTCTAAATTTAAACCCGATGGGAATAAGATATTGTTTGGACTTTCTGCTGTGAAAAATGTTGGTGTAGCTGCGATTGAATCAATTATCCGAACCAGAAAAGAGAAAGGGCCTTTTATTGATTTTGCGGATCTATGTCATAATTTGGAGATAATAGGAGTCGGCAGAAGGGTGGTTGAGAGCCTGATTAAATGTGGTGCTACTGATTCTTTTGGTGGCAATCGTGCACAAAAACTTTCAGTATATGAAAGGTTAATGGATGAATCGGGACGAAAGCGTAAAAATAACATAAATGGTCAGATTACATTATTTGAACATTTGAATCCTGAAAAAAACAGTGACGCAAGTAACTTTACTTACCCAGATATTGAGGAATTTCCGCAGGATCTGCTCTTACTAATGGAAAAGCAAATATTAGGATTGTATATAACGGGGCATCCTTTAAATGAGTTTAAAGGTATATTGGATCGAATGAATAATACATTGGAGATAAATTCGCTTGAATATTCCGAAAAAGAAATTACTGGTATTGAATCAAATTTAAGAGATGGTACCAAGATATCAATAGGTGGCATTATCACAGAAATAAAACTCAAGTCATCTCGAAACAATAGCATGATGGCATTTGTTACTTTGGAGGATCTTTATGACAAGGTTGAAGTAATTGTATTTCCTGCTACATATCTGAAAGTTTCACTTTTGATAAGTGAAAATAGCACTGTTATAGTAACCGGAAGAATTAGCTTGAAAGAAGACGAAAAACCAAAAATATTATGCGAATCGATACAATTATTATCAAAAAAAAAGAATCAGAAGCTATATTTAAAAATTAACCGGAAACACCCGGTAGGTATTGAAGGAGTGCTTTCTCCTGTGCTACTACAATACAAGGGGGAGACTCCGGTCTGCCTTTATATGGAAGAGACAGGGCGTAAATTTATGGCTGATAAAGAACTATGGATTGATGTTAAAGATGAACTGATTGAGAAACTTAATGATATCCTAGGTGCTGATTGTGTAAAACTGGTAGGATAGCATCGTTAACATAGATATCTCATTGCGAGAGATACTCAGCTATGTATTCGATATGCCTGTAATCTTCCTTGTAATCCAACCCATAGCCGACAACGAACACATCTGGTATAGCAAAACCTACATACCTTAAAGGGAGGTTAATGAATCTTCGAGTGGGGTTGTTTAAAAGAGCGCAAACATGAAGGCTTTCAGGTTCATGAGTTTTTAATATCCTGGTGAGGTATGCTAGTGTCAAGCCAGTGTCTACAATATCTTCTGCTATAAGCACATGTCTGCCAGTAATCGATATATCAAGGTCCTTGGTTATTTTAACCGCCCCGGAAAAGCTTTGACCTTCAGGATAACGTCCTATCGCAAGTGTATCAACATGAATCGGTATGCTTATTGCACGTGTTAAGTCAGAAAGAAAATACATTCCCCCACGAAGCACACTTATAATGACTGGATGAAGCCCCTTATAGTCGGAACTGATCTCCCGCCCTAAATCATTTACTCTCCGTTTGAGTCTTTCTTTGGAGATTAGAGTACGCCCAATTCCTGTATTTTTCTCCATTCTTTTAAACTTCCTTTACAACTCCAAATTTCTTCAATAGTTTCATGATATCTTTTTTATATAGTATGGTTATATTCACATCTGGATATAGTGCTTTTAGTCTGCGCAGTTTTTTGTTCTTTTCTGTCACGTACTTCTGATTCATAGTTGTCAATTCGATGTATGCCTGATATTCAGGCAAGAAAAAATCAGGGGTGAATGCTTTTATTACGTTGCCTTCAGCATCCCACTCAATAGGAAATGTAGTTGGTTCATATTTCCATTCGATATGATACATTTCCAGAATATTCACAAAGTCGACTTCGCTTTGATGAACAAAACGGCGTTTTTTGGTTTTCCCATCAACACTATAATGTTCAAAAAATGATGAGCTTGCTTTAATTTTATCCGGAAACATTCCAGCAACTACTTTTGCAGCATCTTCAAATGAAAGTTTTTCGGTATTGAGAATTATGTGATAGAGATGATTGTCTTCCCAATTCTGAGAATAAACGTCCATGAGGTATTTTTTGCGTTTGCGGTCACTAAGCTTTATAAGTTTTTGTGCATGAATTGGCTCGATGCCATATTGAGCACATATTCGACTTATCCTTACCTGCTCGGGGGATATAATTCGCACATGAAAAGCATAAGGAGAATCCTGGAAGATGATTTGTGCTCCAAGACCAAGAATTACAGCTCCTGATTCTAAAGCCACCGCTTTAAGACGATTTTCTATAGAAATGTAAAAGGGAGTTCCTTCAGAGGAATTGGATAAATGTGCCCTCGGACTATCTTTAAGCACGTTTAATTGAGCAGATTTTGCAATACTTGATAGCCATCGATCTTGGACGTATTCTCTGTCAATCAGTGGTAATCCGAAAACCCTTGCTAGTTCTAGTGCAATTTCTTCACCCATGCTCCCGGTTTGCCGTGATATAGTAATTACTAACAAAGCGTAAAGCCCCCCAAAAACTTCTACAATATAACTATATCACAAGGCGCTACAAGCCGCAAACATAAGACGTAAAAATTATACATTTTAAAAATTAACGTTCCTCATTCCAGCGAAACTCTTTCATGAGAAATGTTTAAAGCGAAAATGTTCTAATACATTCCAATATAAACGATAATATGCGAAAAAAGATGATTTAGATACTTAATTAAACCTCAAGCTCAATAAATGGTTATTTAAGACTGTTTAAGCGAATATTTGGCTGATTTTACATTTGACATGTAAAGTTATCGGTGTTATATTACAGATAAGCTCCAAGGGATTTTCTTCGTTAGTTGAAACCCTGTGGTTCTGTTTTAGGATATCTGATGGATATATTTTGTGTACGGTGAAGAAAGAGATTTTCTGGAACAAAATTTTTTCTACTTGGGTTTGGTTAAATTCCATGATATTGTAGGGAAGTTTTGTGAGAGTTCATTTCTTAGGATGGATAATCTGATTAGCCGTTTGGTTAGTAAATCCAAAAGTGATTTTAAACGGAACAGACAAGGTGGATTTTCGGGAATATTCGTTGGAGCTTTTCATTGCTTTTCCCAGAATTATGAAGTCTCAGGCATGACTTCTATTTTTTTCACACAGCTAATGATGGGAGATATACTGACTACATGAACAATAACGGCAGAAATCTTACTATGTTAACCGATCTTTATCAATTGACGATGATGTACGGTTACCATAAGCGCGACAAGGGAGAACAGGTTGTAGCCTTTGATCTATTCTTTAGAAAAAGTTCCGGAGATAACGGGTATGCTGTTGTAGCTGGACTAGAGCAGGTTATAGACTATATCGAAGGATTGAATTTTTCTGATTTTGATATTAGCTATCTAAGAAGCTTAGATTTATTCGACGAAAGTTTTTTTGAAATTCTTAAAAGGCTTAAATTCACAGGAGATCTGCACGCAATTCCGGAGGGAACGGTAGTTTTTCCATATGAGCCGCTTATACGTGTGAAAGCACCTATATTGCAAGCGCAACTGATTGAAACTGCCTTGTTAAACATTATCAACCATCAGACCTTGATTGCAACTAAAGCGAGCAGGGTAGTACACGCCGCGCAAGGAGGTACGGTGCTCGAATTCGGATTAAGGAGAGCGCAGGGGCCAGATGCAGGTGTTTACGGAGCAAGAGCCGCTATTATTGGTGGCTGTTCGGGAACATCAAATGTTATGACTGGTCAGATGTTTGGCATACCTGTTCGGGGCACTCATGCACATAGTTGGGTCATGAGCTTTACTGATGAATTGACAGCATTTCGCGCCTATGCTGAAACATTTCCTGAAAATTGCTTGCTGCTGGTGGATACTTATGATACCTTAAAAAGCGGTATTCCAAATGCAATAACTGTCTTTGAAGAATTAAAGCAAAACGGACACAATCCTTTAGGAATTCGCTTAGACTCGGGAGATATAGCTTATCTTAGCAAAAAAGCCAGGAAAATGTTAAACCAAGCAGGCTTTGTTGATGCAAAAATTGTTGCTTCAGGAGATCTGGATGAATGGACTATATGGGATCTCAAAGCACAAGGCGCAGCTGTTGATACTTGGGGCGTAGGAACAGCGCTTATAACAAGCAGGGATTGTCCGGCTCTAGGCGGCGTATATAAATTGGTTGCTGAAGAGGTGGATGGTAAAATGTTACCTAAGATCAAAATCTCTGAAAATCCTTTCAAAATAACAAACCCTGGTTATAAGAAAGTTAGTAGATTATACGATAAAGATTTTAAGGCTTTAGCGGATTTGATTATGTTGGATGATGAAATTATCGATGAGAGCCGACCTTTGACCATTTTTGATCCTGTGGACACATGGAAAAAGATGACAATTAGAAACTACACTGTAAAGGATTTATTAGTGCCGGTTTTTATCAATGGAGCTAAAGTCTATGATTCCCCACGACTTTTAGATATCCAGGCTTTCGCAAAAAAAGATTTAAATACGCTGTGGGATGAATATAAAAGGCTTAAAAATCCGCACATTTATAAAGTTGATCTTTCAATGAAGCTCTATAATTTAAAAAATGAACTATTAAAAGAACACTCTGTATGAGTATTAAAAAAGGACGGTCAATTGACCGTCCTTTTATTTGACTCAAATTAATACATTGGAGGTCCACCGGCCGGAGGTCCGGCTGGTTCTTTTTCGGGTATATCAGCTACTATGCTTTCGGTTGTTAATATCATGGAAGCGATGCTTGCAGCATTCTGAAGCGCCGATCGTGTAACCTTGGTAGGATCGATTATCCCTTTGGCTACCATATCACCATATTCAGCCTTTAGTGCATCATAGCCAAAATATGGGTCTGTGCTGTTTTTGACCTTATCAGCTACGACTGAACCTTCCATGCCTGCGTTTGTAGCAATCTGTCTTACTGGTTCTTCCAGTGCTCGCTTAACTATTTCCATGCCTGTTTTTTCATCACCGCTGGATGTTCCGATTAGAGCCGCTACATCCGCCAAGGTCTTTATTAAAGCGGTTCCGCCACCAGGAACAATTCCTTCTTCAACAGCAGCCCTTGTAGCGTTTAGAGCATCTTCGATTCTTAATTTCTTTTCTTTCATTTCAGTTTCGGTTGCAGCCCCTACTTTGATAATTGCTACACCGCCTGAAAGCTTAGCCAGACGTTCCTGGAGTTTTTCTTTATCATAATCCGAAGTGGTTTCCTCGATCTGTGCCTTTATTGACGATATACGGTTTTTGATCTCAACGGCGTCTCCGCTGCCTTCGACAATAGTGGTGTTTTCTTTGCTTACAACTATTTTGCGGGCGCGACCCAATTGATCAAGTTTGGTTTCTTTAAGCTCGAGACCGACTTCCTCGGAAATTACAACACCGCCTGTTAATACAGCTATATCCTGCAACATAGCTTTTCTTCTATCGCCAAAGCCTGGAGCTTTAACCGCAACACAAGTAAAAGTTCCTCTTAATTTGTTGACAACGAGCGTTGCCAATGCTTCGCCTTCTACGTCTTCTGCTATAATTACAAGCCTTCTGCCTTGTTGTACTATTTGCTCGAGTACAGGTAGTATGTCTTGTATGCTTGCGATTTTTTTGTCAGTTATAAGGATAAAAGGATCTTCAAGAACAGCTTCCATTTTTTCGGTATCGGTTACCATATAAGGAGATATGTAACCGCGATCAAACTGCATTCCTTCTACTACATCAAGTTCAGTGAGCAAAGATTTGGATTCTTCGACAGTGATTACGCCATCTTTGCCTACTTTTTCCATTGCATCGGATATTAGTTGACCAATTGTTTCATCTCCTGCCGCTATGGAAGCTACTTGAGCTATCGCTTCTTTGTTTTCAATCGGTTTGCTTGAAGCTCTCAATGATTCCACCGTAGTTTCTACGGCTTTTTGGATTCCTTTTCTTAAAGCCATGGGATTTGCGCCTGCAGCAACATTTCTTAGTCCTTCGCGAGTGATTGCCTGAGCTAGTAGAGCTGCGGTAGTTGTTCCATCACCTGCGATATCATTAGTTTTGGTTGATACTTCTCTTATTAGTTGTGCGCCCATATTTTCAAAAGGATCTTGGAGTTCGATCTCTTTGGCAATTGTTACGCCGTCATTGACGATCTGAGGTGAACCGAACTTCTTATCGAGGACTACGTTGCGACCTCTGGGGCCTAATGTGATTTTTACTGTATCAGCCAGTGCGTTAACGCCGCGTTCTATTGCTCTTCTTGCTTCTTCACCATATAGTATCTGTTTGGCCATAATTTTTCCCTCCTAAATTTAAATTTTCTTCTACTGCACTATTGCTAAAATGTCATTCTGTCTGACGATGATATATTCTTTATTGTCAAGCTTTACTTCTGTTCCGGCATATTTCGAGAAAATAACCTTGTCTCCTACTTTGACTTCCATGCGTATCTCTTTGCCGTCTACCATTCCTCCTGGACCTACAGCCAAAACTTCAGCCATCTGTGGCTTTTCTTTGGCAGTACTTGGAAGTACTATCCCGTGCTTAGTGGTTTCGTCGCTTTCGACCAATTTAATGACGACCCTGTCGCCTAAAGGCTTGATGTTCATAGGTTTACCCTCCTCTATGTAAATAAATTATGCGCTTTGTTAGCACTCGTGCTTAATGAGTGCTAATACAGCTATAGTTTATATAAAACTTAATACAGTAGCAAATACTGTAGTAAGCCAAATGCACTTAAATTCTCTTAAAATTAAGCAAAAATTTAAATTATAATCATAAAGCTCGATTTAAGTTCCAAATACGCAAAATTACAAAATTTTTCATGTTTCTTGAAATGAGAAATTTCTAATTGTATAATAACTAATAAGAATTTCTGGCACATTAGAAGGAGGCCCCCTGATGGATAAATGGGATCAAAGATTTATTGAACTAGCTCAGACAATCGCAGGTTGGTCAAGCTGCTATCAACCTAACAGGAAAATTGGAGCTGTGATAGTTAAAAATAAAAGGATTGTTACTACAGGATATAACGGTGCGCCTTCGGGACATCCAAGCTGTATGGATAGAGGAGAATGTCTAAGAAGAAAAGCTAATATACCTTCCGGAATGCAACAAGAACTGTGCTATGCAATTCACGCCGAGCAAAATGCGATAGCACAAGCTGCAAAGCTTGGTGTATCAATTGATGGAGCAACAATTTACTGCACCCATCAACCGTGTACAATCTGTTCAAAGTTGATTGTAAACAGTGGAATTGTCCGAATTGTTTACATTCAACCTTATCCTGACGAATTAGCTATCGAGATTCTAAATGAGGTCGGAGTTAAACTGGAAAAATACACTTTTAACCCATAAACCTTCCGGTAAGCTTTTGCAACGCTCTTGGTAATGCGTCCTTTGAGTTACCCCATGGTTTATCCTGGTTACGATAGTCGAATTTCTGAGTAAACCAATATAGTTCTTCTTCCAGCAGGTTAAGGGAGTTTACAGTTAGTGGCATTATATCTTTTATCCATTGTTCCAATTTTTTATGTGACAGAGTTTCTTTTGCAATTTCGATTGTATTTGAAAGATGTGGCAGACAAAAGCCTCTTGAAGACATCAGAATAGCTTTGAACTCCGCATCGGTATTCCACAGATGTAAAGCCGTGTAAGCATAACGATTAAGAGTATTTTTCATGCGATCACATATTACGCAATCAGAATTTTGTTGGTTAATAGTTTGTGTGAATTCTGCTATGCAGTTTGACTTTCCTTTCGAAAAAAGCAAAGGCTTGGGTGCCGAATAAGATTTTGAGATATCATTAAGCAATCTTTTGGATATCTGCTCAAACTTTTTTTCCATCTCTTGAAGATATGTATGAGCCATGAGAGCTAAGCCTAGCATATTTTGCGAGCTATACAACATTGTGAAATGATGCGGGCAAAATCCTTTTTCGTTAACCTCTAATCTGATATCCGGCTCCATTACGGATGCACCTAAGAACGATTCAACATATGACTTCTCTGCGGTGCTTTCAAGATTACATAACAGACATTCTCCTTCTTGCCGCAATGCATCCCAAACCGGAATTGTATCTATATGATATTTCATGTATACCCCCACTAATAAGCACTTTTCGTATATTTTATCATATTCACCTTGGGTGAGTTGGTATAAGTATAGCTTAATTACAAAAGTTAAACAACTTATAGAGCTATATAGTAATTTTCCAAAAGATAAGGTATACTTTACTCAGCTTAGATGATGATGCAAAACTTGACATCTTTAGAATAACTAATAAATCAGGGGGGGGAGTAGTATTTGATTATAGCTGATATAAAAGATGTTCTGAACGCTAAAATGCTTGTTAGTAAGGAAACTGAGAGAGAAATTCTATGTGCATGCGGTTCTGATCTTATGAGCGACGTGTTGGCTTATGTCAAAGAACAAGCGGTTTTACTTACTGGTCTTACAAATCCCCATGTGATCAGGACTGCAGAAATGCTTGATGTTTGGGCGATAGTATTCGTGCGAGGCAAAATGCCGGCTAAAGAAATACTCGATATGGCTTCCGAAAGAAACATTGCTGTTATGACAACGAATTACACCCTTTATGAAGCTTGTGGCAGATTGTATAAGACAGGGTTACCTCCTTGTGGGAAAGTATAATTATGGAGCAAATATATCGAATAGAGGAAGGTAATTTCGTACTGGCAGGAGAAGCATCCGGCAATTTAAAAAAACTTCTCAAGCAACTAGGAATAGATTCAAACATTGTAAGGAGAATAGCGATCGCAGCTTATGAAGCTGAGATGAATATTGTCATACACTCATATGGAGGAACTTTAAAAGTATTGATAACCTCCGATGAAGTTTTATTGACCGCTGAAGATATAGGTCCTGGAATAAGTGATGTTGAACTGGCCATGCAGGAAGGGTATTCAACTGCTCCGGAGACTGCAAGAGAATTAGGTTTTGGGGCTGGCATGGGACTTGCTAACATTAAACGATGTGCGGATCGATTTAATATAGTTTCAAATGCAGGTCAATTCACCAGACTCAGCATGTATTTTCATATTAAAGCAAGGTGATTTGATGTGTCTGAATATTTTCATTCGGTAACTCTTGACAAGGATAAGTGTAAAGGTTGTACGAGTTGTATAAAGGGCTGCCCCACCGAAGCGATACGCGTTAGAAACGGGAAGGCACGAATCATGCCTGAACGCTGCATAGATTGCGGAGAGTGCATTCGGGTTTGTTCTTATCATGCAAAAGTTGCAATTACTGATCCTTTGTCAATAATTGGTAAATATCGTTATAAAATAGCCCTTCCTGCTCCAACCTTATACGGTCAGTTTAAGAATTTAGAGAACGTTGATAAACTTCTAAAGAGCCTTAAAATGATTGGATTTGATGAGGTGTATGAAGTGGCTAAGGCAGCTGAAATTGCGTCGCGATTTATCAAAGAAGAACTTAACGTTCGAAAGAGCAGAAAACCTCTAATCTCATCAGCGTGTCCCGCAATCGTCAGACTAATACAATTGAGATTTCCTGAGCTTATAGATAATATTGTCAACGTCGAATCACCCATGGAAATAGCCGGCCAACTGGCAAGGGCTGAATTTTGCAGAAAAAACCAGATATCTGATGATAATGCTTTGGGAGTATTTTTCATCACACCTTGTGCCGCAAAGGTTACAGCAATTCGTAATCCGATTACCAGACTTAAATCTTCGGTCGATGGAGCGATTTCAATTGTAGATGTATATGGTTCACTAGTAAATAACATTAAAAGAGTTGATGACGAGAATTATGATGAAACTTTTGCAAGTCAATCGTCGTCATTTTCCGGTATAGGTTGGGCTAATTCAGGTGGCGAAAGCTCATCTTTGTCAACTGATAATTTTCTGGCAGTTGATGGAATACAGAATGTGATAAGAGTTCTAGAGGAAATAGAAAACAACAAATTTACTGACCTTGATTTCTTTGAAGGACTATCTTGCATAGGAGGCTGTGTTGGCGGACCTCTGGTTTTTGAAAATGGATTTGTTGCAAAAAGTCGTATAAAACGACTTGTGAACAAGCAGACTAGCCAGCCGTTAGATACATTGTCAATTAATGAAATCTATGCAAATGTGGATAGTTATTTCAATCAAATCATTCCTCCCAGATCGGTATTGAAATTGGATGATGATTTATCTATTGCAATAAAGAAAGTTGAATTAATAGAGCAAATACATTCTGAGTTTCCCGGACTCGATTGCGGATCATGTGGTTCTCCTAGTTGTAAAGCGCTAGCCGAGGACATCGTGAGGGGTTATGCTTCAGATTTGGACTGCGTATTCAAATTAAGAGAAAAGGTCAAAAAACTTGCACAGGAAATGATTGGATTATCTGAAAAAATACCTGGAGGAGAATAGAATGGATATAGCACAACTGACCGAAAAGCTGTCTCTCAAAGTTTTAAGCGGAAACGACAAACTTCACCGAGATGTAAGTTCTGTATATTGTTCTGATATGCTTAGCCGTGTAATGGCGGGAGCATTAAAAGATGGAGTGCTTGTTACAGTACAAACACATATGAACGTGGTTGCTGTCGCATCATTAATTGAGTTAGCATGTATAATTTTCCCTGAAGGACTAGAGGCGGAAAACGAAGTGCTTAATAAGTCAGTCGAAGAGGGGATACCAATTCTATCTTCGGAATTGACAGCATATGAAATCGCAGGTAAACTTTATGAAATTGGTATTGGTCGGTATGAAAATAGCGATTGATTTTCATATTCATACGACTCTTTCACCATGCGCAGACCTTGATATGACACCGAATAATATTGTTAATATGGTTCTGTTAAAAGGTCTTGACGCCATATCGATAACAGATCATAATGCTTGTGATAATGTTGAGGCAGTTATTAAAGCAGCAGCATCTCGTTTTTTAGTTTTGCCGGGAATGGAGCTTCAGACTCGTGAAGAAGTACATATTCTATGCTACTTTCCTTCAGTCGAAGCAATGATGGACTTTGATGAGGTAATAAGGAAATATATGCCAAAAATGCATAGAGGTGCGAAGATGGTAGGCGATCAACAAATTATGGACGAAAATGATTTAATCATCGGAGTACGAAATGAGCCTTTAATCTCATCTGTTGATATCTCACTAGAGAAAGCATTAAATGAAGTACGAAACAGAGGCGGTGTCGCTGTGCCAGCCCATATCGATCGTACCGCGTATGGCATTATTGCACAATTAGGTTTTATACCCCCAAAAGCGAATTTTAGCGTGCTTGAGATATCAAGAAACAACAGGAATAAAATGTTGCACCATGAAGATAATTCGATTGAAATGAAAGGGCATGCACTAGAAAATATCGGAAAGCAGAATTTTATATCCCGCTTTCCCGAACTTTATATTTTTTCTTCCGACGCCCACAGTCTTGGTGAAATATTGGAAAGAGAAATGTTTCTCGAAGTTGATGAATTATCTATAAATGCGATATTGTGTAAATTAAAAGGTGAATGCTTTCCATGATATAATAAAAACTACATCCTACAATATTAGGGGAAGCATTTTTCTTTATTAAAGAGAAGGAGGAATGAGCAATGGGTGACAAAAATCCGAAAAAATCACCAAAGAAGTCGCAACCGGTCACCAAAAAACCGGCGCCAAATAGTAAACCTAAATAGCATAGTCAAGATTTTTAACATTTTCACAGTCAGAATTTCTATTGATTATTCTTTAACAATATGAGATGATGTACTGTGATTTTTTTGTTAAACAGGGATGCTCTCTTGTCAATCTTAAAAGACTAGATGAGTGTCTGATTATTGTTAAGGAGGAACGGTGATGTCGGTTGCCACTAAGTTGCAGGAGAAAGATAAGTTTGAGAAGTTGGACCAATTTATCAAGGAAAACAAAGCTAAAAAAGGACCTTTAATGCCTATAATGCAGAAAGCACAGGAAATATTCGGCTATCTGCCTATTGAGCTTCAAAACCACATAGCTGAAGCGTTAGAAATTCCACTGACTGATATATATGGTGTTGCTACATTTTATTCGCAATTCTCATTAACACCAAAAGGTGAATTTCATGTCGGGGTTTGTATGGGTACAGCATGCTATGTGAGGGGTGCACAAAAGATTTTGGATGAGTTGGCTAAGATTTTGGTTGTCAAGGTAGGCGAAACCACCGCTGATGGTAAATTTACTTTAGAGGCTACCAGGTGTTTAGGTGCATGCGGTTTAGCACCTGTTATTATGATCAATGATGAGGTTTATGGTCGGCTTGTGTCCGAAGATGTTCCTGCAATTATAGATAAGTATAAAGATAAGTAATGTAATTATGGAGGATATTTCTCTTTACGTATTAGACTTAGTTCAGAATTCAATAGCGGCAAACGCAAGAATTATCACTATAGAAGTTATGGAATACACGGAGGAGAATCTTTTAACCTTAACGATTATAGACGACGGAAATGGTATGGACGAATTTTTGATTAGTAAAGTTACCAATCCATTCTTTACGACAAGAACAACTCGAAAAGTAGGACTGGGACTTCCGATGGCAAAGGCTTCGACAGAAGGATGCGGGGGTAGTTTTACGATTAATTCAAGTAAGGGAATAGGAACAAAGGTTACAATGATTTATAAGACTGGACATATTGATTGTCCGCCATTCGGGAGAATGGATCAAACAATGACAACGTTAGTAGCTGCTAATACAAATACAGATTTCACATATAAACATTCGACTCAAAAAGGTACGTTCAATTTTGACACACGTGTGATTAAATCTGAGTTAAAAGAGGTACCGATAGACACATTTGAAGTGCTCGAGTGGATATGCTCATATGTAAAGGAAGGCATAAATGAAATTGACGGAGGGAAAATGTCGTGAAATCGCTTAAAGAATTAGACGAAATAAGAAATAGAGCACTTGATACGGTGGGATTAAGAAAGGACAGATCTTCAGGAGCTCGTGTGGTTGTGGGAATGGGAACATGTGGAATAGCTTCCGGGGCCAGAGGTATTCTACTTGCTTTTGTTGAAGAAGCAAGATTAAGAAACATTACTGACATGACCGTTGTTCAAACTGGTTGTATAGGCGCTTGCAGATTAGAACCAATGGCTGAGGTGTTTATGCCTGGGTATGAGAAAGTAACCTATGTCAGTTTGACCCCTGACAAAGTGAAAAAAATCATATCTGAGCACATAATAAACAACAAAATTGTTGATGATTATACTATTGGCTCTGCAATGGGAAATCTGTAAGATAAATTTATCATAAAAAGTGTTGCTGTTTTACTATAATAGATTATGCCAAAAGATACATCGCAGATATACTGCGGAGGCGTTCACTCGACTATAAAGAGTTATTTACATTTTTAGGAGGAAGACTAATGGATTTATTTCGTTCTCATGTTTTAATCTGTGCAGGAACAGGCTGTAATGCTTCAGGTTCTACTTCGATTTTTGATAATCTAAACGAAGAAATATCCAAAAATGATTTGCAAAAAGAAGTTAAAGTAGTAAAAACAGGTTGTTTTGGTCTATGCGAGGTAGGTCCAATAATGATTGTTTATCCTGAAGGTGCTTTTTACAGCCGGATAACAGCAGATGACATTCCGGAAATCGTTTCTGAACACTTGCTTAAAGGTAGAATAGTTAAAAGACTATTATATCATGACAGTGTAGCGCAGGATGATACAATAAAATCTTTAAATGAAGTAGGTTTTTATAAAAAACAGTTGAGAATCGCTTTGCGCAACTGCGGTCTTATTGATCCGGAAAATATTGAAGAATATATTGCTGTTGACGGCTATAGAGCTTTAGGAAAAGTGCTTTCTGAAATGACTTCGAAGGAAGTAATAGAAACGATCAAGGAATCAGGATTACGAGGAAGAGGCGGAGCCGGTTTTTCGACTGGGATGAAATGGGGATTTGCTGCTAATGCTCCCGGAGATATTAAGTATGTCTGCTGTAATGGTGATGAAGGCGATCCTGGAGCCTTTATGGACAGAAGCATATTGGAAGGTGATCCTCATTCTGTGTTGGAAGCTATGGCTATAGCAGGATATTCGATAGGTGCTGAATTTGGATTTATTTACGTTCGAGCAGAATATCCGATCGCGATAAAACGTCTGACTATCGCAATTGCCCAAGCAAGACAGTATGGATTGCTTGGTAAAGATATATTTGGCAGTGGGTTTAATTTTGATGTTGAGCTTCGTTTGGGAGCAGGTGCGTTTGTGTGCGGAGAAGAAACAGCTCTTATGGCCTCTATAGAAGGAAAAAGAGGAGAACCTAGACCGCGCCCTCCTTTTCCTGCGATAAAAGGAGTCTTTGGAAAACCGACGCTTCTTAATAATGTTGAAACATATGTTAACATACCACAAATTATATTGAATGGGCCAGAGTGGTTTGCGGCAATAGGTACTCCGAAAAGTCACGGAACGAAAGTGTTTGCTCTTGGAGGAAATATTAATAACACGGGGCTTCTTGAAATACCGATGGGAACTACGCTTCGCGAAATTGTTTATGAAGTTGGAGGAGGCATTCCAAACGATAAAAAATTTAAAGCCGCACAAACCGGAGGTCCTTCAGGAGGTTGTATCCCCGCGGCGCATCTTGATGTGCCGATTGATTATGAGTCATTGGAATCATTAGGTTCTATGATGGGTTCAGGCGGAATGATAGTAATGGACGAAAATACGTGCATGGTTGATATAGCTAGATTTTTCCTCGATTTTACTGTTGATGAGTCTTGCGGGAAGTGCCCGCCATGCAGAATTGGTACAAAAAGAATGCTTGAGATATTAAACCGTATCACGGAAGGAAAAGGTGTAAGTGGAGATTTAGATAAACTTCAAACACTTGCATCGGCTATAAAGACAGCATCGTTATGCGGATTAGGACAAACCGCTCCAAATCCTGTTTTAAGTACATTGAGATATTTCAGGGACGAGTATGAAGCTCATATAGAGCAGAAAGTCTGTGTCGCAGGTACATGCAAAGCACTTCTTCGTTTTGTGATTATCCCTGAGAAATGTAAGAGTTGCGCTATTTGTGCAAAAGCATGTCCTGTCAATGCCATATCGGGTGAACGCAAGAGGCCATATCTAATTGACCAAACAACTTGTATAAAATGTGGTGTCTGCTTGGAAAAATGCCCGTTTGATGCAATAATCAAACGTTGACTAATAATTAGAGCTTAAGAATGAGAGGGAATAAAATGGCAAATTTGATCGCAGATAAAGTTGTAGTGAAAGCTTTGGTTGAAGAGCTTACGCAAGATGCAGTCGAAAAGATTGATGATGCGACATTAAATGTTACAATAGATGGTATAAGAGTAGTCGTACCGAAGGGTAGTACTATATTGCAGGCGGCAAGGAAGGCTGATATTGACATACCGACACTATGTTATCTTAAGGGCATTAATGAAATAGGTGCCTGCAGAATGTGTGTGGTAGAGGTAGAAGGAGCAAGAACACTTCAGGCTGCTTGCGTTTATCCCGTTTTTGAGGGTATGAAAGTAAAAACATCGACTAACACTGTAAGAGAAACAAGAAAAATCAATTTGGAGCTAATTCTGTCTAATCATGATCGCGAGTGTCTAACTTGTGTTCGTAATAATAACTGTGAGCTTCAATCACTATCTGAGAGATTGGGGGTCAAAGATTTGAGATTTACAGGCATTGTAAATGATTATAAAGTAGACGACTCATCTCCTTCTATCGTTCGTGATCCGAAAAAATGTATAGTCTGCAGGCGCTGTGTTTCTACTTGCAGAAATGTACAAAACATTGGAGTAATAGAAGCTTCCGAACGAGGATTTCACACCATGATAGAGCCGGTGTTTGGTTTGAGTATAGCGGATGTACCGTGTGTAAATTGTGGGCAGTGTATACAGGCATGCCCTGTAGGCGCTTTGAAGGAAAAGGATGATACTTCTAGGGTTTGGGAGGCGCTTGGTAATAAAGATTTACATGTGGTTGTTCAGACAGCGCCGGCAATAAGGGTCACGCTCGGCGAAGAATTTGGTATGAAAATAGGGACTTTAGTAAAAGGGAAAACCGTAGCTGCTTTAAGACGACTTGGATTTGACAGAATTTTTGACACTGATTTCGGAGCAGATCTAACAATTATGGAAGAAGCAAATGAGCTCTTGGAAAGGCTTAAAGGAAATGGAAAATTACCGCTCATAACTTCTTGCAGCCCGGGCTGGATAAAGTTTTGCGAGCATTTTTACCCAGAATTCATTGAGAATTTGTCTAGCTGCAAATCTCCTCATCAGATGATTGGTGCTCTATTAAAATCCTACTATGCTGAAAAGGCAGGAATAGACCCTTCGAAAATCTTCGTGGTATCAATTATGCCTTGTACTGCTAAGAAATTTGAATCATCGCGTTTGGAACTCCAAGTAAACGGTTATCCAGACGTCGATGTGGTGCTTACGACAAGAGAATTAGCCAGAATGATCAAAGAAGCTGGAATTGATTTTGCAAAACTGCCTGATGAAGATTATGATCCTGTATTTGGAGATTCTACCGGAGGTGGAGTTATTTTTGCAGCCACAGGTGGAGTTATGGAAGCGGCGTTGAGAACGGTGGTCGAAACGGTAACCGGTAAACCGACTGATAAAGTTGAGTTCAACGAAGTGAGGGGACTTAAAGGCGTAAAAGAAGCAGAAATAAAGTTCGGGAACATGACTGTTAGAACTGCTGTTGCTCATGGCACCGCCAACGCCAGAATACTTCTAGAAAAAGTAAAGTCAGGAGAAAGGGAATATCACTTCATAGAAATAATGGGATGTCCAGGCGGTTGTGTTAATGGCGGAGGACAACCGATATTGAAGTCTAAGACACTTATGGATATCGATCCGAGACAGGTAAGGGCTTCTTCCATATACAAGGAAGACAGAAACCTCCCTTTAAGAAAATCTCATGAGAATCTTTCCATAAAGAAAATATATGACGAATTCCTTGGTAAGCCAAACAGTCACATTGCTCATGAGTTGCTGCACACTCATTTTACCCCAAGGAAACGATACATTTGAAGGCAGAAAAGAAAGGCTCCGATAAGGAGTCTTTCTTCTATTCGAGGAACTTTTTTATACATGTATTATAACGCTTTAATGTGATAAAATGTGTTAAAGTTTTATTGAACTGGAGCGAGATTATGGAGTACAGATCGAAATTACGCAATGATTTGGTTGATCAATTATTTCAAGCTGTTCTATGTCTTGAAAACGAGGAAGAGTGTTACAGGTTTTTTGAAGATATATGTACTGTTAATGAACTAAAAGCGTTAGCACAAAGGCTTGAGGTGGCGAAAATGTTGACAGAAAAAAGGACTTATCACGAAATAGCTGAAAGGACTCATGCGAGTACCGCAACTATAAGCCGAGTTAATAGAGCGCTCATTTATGGAGCCGATGGTTATAAGGCTATACTATTAAAACTTTGTAAAAAGAACTAAATTGGTCTTCAACCACAACCTAATAAGCGAGTCATTGCAAGCGAAGTCATGGGACGGTTCAAGTGTTTCTGAGAAGAAGCGTTGGAGGAGTGACGACGGAACTGTCCTAATGGCGAAAGGTTATCGTTAAATTTATCCGATAGCCATTCAATGCTTGTTATTTTTTTGACATATTGCAGACGAAAATATCTTATTGACATCTTTGCTGAATGCTTTATAATGAAAACAATAAAAAACAAAAGACAAGAAAAAAAAATAAATGCAATCGGGGGGATAAATGGGTAAAAAAAGTTTAGGTATTTGCCTTATAGGCGCCGGCAGAGCAGGGATGATCCACGGCTTAAACTTCAAGAAATCAGTATCTAACGCCGAGATGGTTGCCGTGGTTGACCCTTTTGAGGAAACTGCTCAAAAAGCGTGCAAAACACTTGAAATCGAGAAATATTATACCGACTATAAAAAAGCGCTTGAAGACGACTCTGTTGATGCTGTCGTAATTGTAACGCCAACGATTTTTCACAAAGATATAGCAGTCGCTGCGGCTTATGCAGGGAAGCATATTTTCTGCGAGAAGCCAATGGCAATGAATGAAGATGAATGCGAGCAAATGATAGTTGCAGCCGCTAAAAACAATGTCAAATTACAGATAGGGTTTATGAGAAGATTTGATGCTTCTTTTATTGAGGCTAAACAACTCATATCAAGCGGTGAAATAGGGGACGTGGTGCTTGTCAGATCATTAACCCGCGGTCCAAGCAAGCCTCAGGAATGGATGTATGACATTGACAAAAGCAACGGGCCATTAGCGGAAGTAAACAGCCATGATATCGATTCAGCCAGATGGTTTGCAGAAAGTGAATTGAAATCTGTTTATGCCATAGCCGGCAATTATAGATCAAAAGAGATCGCCGGCGAGTTCCCAAAGTTTTATGACAATGTGCTTGTAATTGGTATTTTTCTGAACGGTGTGCAATTTGGCATGGATGGTGCACAATATGTCAAATATGGATATGACGCAAGAGTTGAAATCCTAGGTACTGACGGTGTGATAATGTTGGGCCAAACACAAAAGAATTCAGTTGTTGTATGTAATAAGGATAAAAAAATGATACGGCCGTTTATGAACAGTTGGACACATTTGTTTAGTGAAGCGTATCTTGCTGAAGACGAGCATTTCATCGATTGCATACTCGAGGATAAACCACCCAAAGTATGCGGTATGGATGGGAAAATGGCTGTCAAAATTGTTAGAGCATGCAATTTGTCGATATCTGATAATAGGATAGTCGAACTAGAATACTAATTACAGGAGGACATTAATGTTAGCAGCCAGATTATATGGTCCGGGTGATTTGAGGATTGAAGAGGTTCAGATACCGTCTTTAGGTGAAAACGAGATTTTATTGAAGGTGAAAGCGTGTGCAATTTGTGGAACTGACTTGCGGTTCTATAAAAATGGTATGTACAACTCTAACCATGATGAGCCAAGGATACTTGGCCATGAATTTAGCGGTATAATAGAAGAGATCGGAAGCAGTGTTCATAAGTTTAGTTGTGGTATGAGAGTAGCTGTTGCGCCCAACATGGGCTGTGGGCTGTGCGATAGATGTGTCGGCGGGAATACACATCTTTGTGAAGATTACAGGGCGCTGGGGGTTAATCTTGACGGAGGGATGGCTGAATACGTAAGAATACCTGAAGCAGCGGTAACTCAAGGCAATATAGTATTGTTGGACGACGGTATAACTTTCGAAGAAGCAGCTATAAACGAGCCATTTTCCTGCGTTTATAATGGATTCTCCCAATGCATGGTAAAACCGGGGGATAAAGTGCTTATAATGGGAGCGGGTCCTATAGGCTTGCTTCACGCAAAACTCGCTAGATTAGCGGGAGCGTCAAAAGTCATCATTAGCGATCTTAGCGATGAAAGACTTGAAATGTGCAATAGGATTGACAAGTTTTTTATTACTTTGAAAGGCGTTGACATTAAAGACGCTGTTATGATCATCACAAAGGGCGAGGGGCTCAATGTTTGTATTACGGCAAATTCATCTCCCGATGCCCAGGCTGCTGCGCTTGAACTCATGGCAATAGGAGGCAGGGTTAATTTCTTTGGTGGACTACCTAAATCAAGAGAAATAGTACCGTTAAACACCAATCTTATACATTACAGACAGTTGATACTGACAGGCAGCACAAGAGCAAGCCTTTCTCAGTACAGGCAGACGCTAAGATTTTTATCTGAAGGAATTATCAGTATAAAAGAGTTTGTCACAGGAAGATTTTCAGTGCATGATGTAAAAGAAGCTTTCAAGTTAGCCGTTGATACCAAGGGATTGAAAAATGTAATCGAGTTTTAGGAGTGGCTTAAGATGAAAAGGTGTCTTTTAGGGATAGACATAGGTACGCAAGGGACCAAAACCTGTTTATACGACGTTTCTGGCAATGCAATCGCAAGCAGTTTTGAGCCTTCAAATCTTATAAGCCCCAAGCCGGGGATTGTTGAGCAGGATCCAGAGGAAATCTACCAATCGGTCATAAACACTATAAGAGCCGTTATTGCAGAAGCTGGGAGCACTTTCCAAAATGTAGAGGCAATTGGCATTGATAGTCAGATGTCCGGCATAATGGGAATAGATAACGAGTGGGGAGCGGCAACACCATATGACTCATGGTTGGATACCCGTTGTGAAAAATATATCAAAATGATGAAATCATCGGATGAGGATGAAATTATAAGGATTACCGGATGTCCCCCGACTTATCATCACGGACCAAAGATACTGTGGTGGAAGTATGAAAGACCTGACGTATACCAGAAAATAGCCAAGTTTGTTATTCCCGCCACGTATATCGCCGGAAGATTAGCCGGACTTAAAGCGGAAAACGCCTATATCGACTATACAAATATTCATTTTTCAGGATTTGCGGATACGGATAAAATGCAATGGTCACAAAAGCTTCTTGACCGCTTTAACGTTGATACTAAAAAAATGCCGAGAATTACGCAGCCTTGGGAAGTTATCGGTTTTTTAACTAATAATGAGTCAAAAAAAACCGGGCTTAAAAGCGGAATACCGATCGTAGCCGGGTGCGGGGATCAAGCGGCGACGTCTTTGGGTGCGGGAGTTGTAAGAAAAGGCATAGCTTTTGATGTCGCAGGCACCGCTTCAGTCTTTTCAAGCTGCGTCGATTCTTTTAAGCCTGATATCAAAAACAAGACATTGATATCAGCAAGATCTGTCATAAAGGATTTGTGGGTACCTCTTGCATATATAAATGGAGGCGGATTGTGCCTTAAATGGTTTCGTGACCAGTTTACGGGGAACAAAGGAGAAACCAATTATTCTCAGCTTGATTCAGAGGCTTTAAATATTGATCCAGGCAGTAACGGACTTTTGTTCAATCCTCACTTTGGCGGAAGGGTATGCCCTAATGATCCCGGCGTCCGAGGGAGTTGGATAGGACTTAACTGGGGGCATTCGCGGGCTCATATGTTTCGTTCAATAATGGAATCAATAGCATATGAGTACAATACATACCTTCAAATTGTTAAGGAACTTTTCGGTGATATGCAATTTACCAGAGTAATATCAATTGGCGGAGGTTCAAAAAGTAATCTTTTTTGTTCGATTAAATCAAATGTGTTAGGAATTCCATATGCAATACTAAAAAGCGGCGATACCGCAACTCTTGGCAGCGCATTGGTCGCAGGATACGGAGCAGGGATATTTGACGACATAGCTTCTGTGGCTGAAAATTTTACAAAGGTTGAAGAGACTGTTGATTACGACTTTAGAATACATAATAAATATGCTGGATATGTAGGCTTGTATAGAAAAACATTTGTCGCTTTGAGTGACATATATTCAAGTTTTGAGCAACTGGAGAGATAATAAAATGGAAAAATCTATTGAAAAAGTGAAAAGAGAGCAATTATTCGCCGAGGAAAGAAAACAGGCAATTCTTGAGTTGCTTGAAGAAAACTCAAAGATGACAGTGTTAGATCTAAAGGAGTACTTTGAGGTATCTGCCGCAACGATAAGAAATGACTTAAGAGAATTAGCCAATGGCGGTCTTTTGACAAGAACTCATGGAGGAGCTTTGAGCATTGATAAAACCGGCTTTGAGCTAAATTCTTATCAAAAAGGAGTGAAGAATCTAACACAAAAGCAGGCTATCGCAAAAAAGGCATTAGAATATGTAGAGGACGGTGACACAATTGCAATAGATACCGGAACTACAACACTTGAGTTTGCTAAGCTGCTTCACTCAAAAAAGCGCCTTACAATAATTGTTAATGATATAGAGATAGCCAGATGTCTTGAAGATGAAACGGATGCTGTTATTATTCTTGTTGGAGGTCATGTCAGGAGAAACTTCCATTGTACGGTAGGCCCGGTAGCTAAAAAATCTCTATCAGGTTTAAATGTGGATAAAGCGTTTATGGCGACAAATGGATTAACTGTCAAACGTGGACTGACAACTCCGGATATAAGTCAAGCCGAGATTAAAAGCGCTATGATGGATGTCGCTGCTGAAGTGACAGTGATCTGTGACGGCAGCAAAATAGGCAATACCGCTTTTGCACAAGTTTCTTCTATAGAGCGGGTTAACAGGATAATTACGGATGAAACAGCCGATGAAACGGAAGTAAGCAATATCATTTCATTTGGGGTAGCAATAGATATAGTTAAAATTTAACATAAGAAAGATGAGGAAATATCATGAGTTTTTGTTGCAACAAAAGCAAAATCGATTTCGCCAATCCATTCAGAATGTTGTTTGAATTTAAAAACGGCATTTCGCCACACACTAATCCTACCCGAAGAACGCTATCTAATATGAACGGCATGTATGCTGATGAAAAAACGTGCTCAGAAATGATTGCAAATAGCAATCCGTTAGTTTATGAATTCTATGAACTTGGAGCACCCGCTGATTCAGGGGATGTTGCTTTTGGAACAAGTACCGTTTACCCGGGAAAAGTTGGGAACGAGTACTTTATGACAAAGGGACATTTTCACAGCATTATAGACACTGCTGAAGTTTATTTTTGCCTGTCAGGACAAGGCGTTATGCTCATGGAAACACCGGAAGGTGATTGGCATGTTGAGGAATTTATACCCGGAGCGGCGGTATATTGCCCGAAAAGATATGCGCATCGCAGCATAAATACCGGGAATGAGCCGTTGGTGACTTTCTTTGCGTTTAGAGCTGATGCAGGACACGATTATGGAACAATTGAGACGAACGGTTTTAGGAAATTACTTGTCGAAAAAGACGGAAATCCGATTATTATCGACAATACAAAATGGAAGCGCAACGCGTAAGGAGCTTTCGAAATAAATCTGCAGGGAGGTGGGTATTCATTTAATAGTGCAATAAAATGAAAGGAGGAGTTAAGCCAAAAAAAGGTTTGGAGCCTGAATAAAAGTCAAAGCATATCAAAATCAATAAAAGGGGGATACACATGAGTAACTTAACCAAAGGGAAAAATTTAATCTATATATTGGGTGCATTGATTCTGGTTTTGGTTGTTGTAGTTGTACTCAATATAGCGGGAGTACTGGATCTTAGGGCTCAAAGAGCTGAACTGCCCTATAGAACAGATAAAATTGTGATTGGATTCACACCACCGGATATCACAGGAGTATTTAAAACAGCAACCGATTTCTTTGTTGAATCAGCCGCAAACGCGCGAGAAGCAGGAATTCATGTGGAAGTGATAGCGCGTTCACCTGCTACACATCTAGACTATGCAGATCAGGTTGCCATAATTGAAGACTTCATAGCGCGTGAAGTTGATGTTATCGCTATATCTCCTGCAGATGTAGCGGCGGTTACACCGGCTCTTCAAAGGGCTAACGAGGCAGGGATACCGATTATTGCTGTTAACTTGCTAACACCTATCGAAGGGGTTGAGGTTGCATCCTATATCGGATTTGACAACTTTACAGCCGGTGCAGTCACTGCGTATGCAGTGCTTGACTATTTCGGTGGTCCTGGCGTATTAGGAGAAGGACCCACAGTCGAAGTAGGACCTTATGATTTCTTGGATAAAGCTTTCTGGGAAGACCTTTATGCTGATGTTGACCCCGCAACTATAAATGCTAGAGGAATTTTGCTTGAAGGAGTCGCTGGAAACTACTTTTCAACCGCAAGGCTTAATGGTTTTCGTTCGGTAATTGAGCAGTTCCCGAACATCGAGGAGCTCCAACCTTCCGTAGCTACCGATTGGAATCGCGCTAAAGCCTTGGCAGCATCAGAGGATGCCTTGACGAGGTTTGGCGAAGGGGAAATAGACTTCATCTGGGGGATGTCAAGCGAAATTGGTCTTGGAGCTATGCTCGCCGTTGAAGCCGCTGAACGTCAGGTCGATGTCAAGGTGTTTAATCAGGGGGGTACTGCCGAGTCTATGTCTCGTATAAGAGAAGGACGTTTGGTCGCTGAAACTTGGCATGGATTCCCCGAATGGGGATGGTATGGCGTAAAGCACGCCGTTATGGTAGTACTAGGTCAAGAACCGCCGAATATATTCGACGTGCGTCCTCGCACACTTTTCATAGATAACTTGGTGCAATTCACACCTGTACCGCATCTTGAGCCGATCGATTGGGAGGCTATCTTACAGGCAGCAGGTAAATAATCCGACTTTTGCCATTGGGTTCTCTCGTGCGAAAGTGTTTGGAGGGGGGTGTGCTGTTGGTTGCCCCCCTCATAATTTTAAAGAAGGAGTGAAGGATCATGTTAGGATTTGAGCACAAAATAGCTGCTATAACAGGAGGCGGATTAGGGATCGGACGCGCTACGGCAAAAGCATTTGCGATGGCAGGTGCAAAAGTAGCAGTTTTAGACATTAGTTTGACAGATGCGGAAGAGACAGTTAAACAAATTGCCAAGGATGGCGGCGAGGCAATTGCTTTGACTGCAGATGTATCACAAGAGACGCAAGTAAACAAAATATTTCAAGATATAGAGCTTACATGGGGAAGACTGGACGTGCTAGTTAATAATGCGGGGATTTATAGACAAGGTGATGTCATCAGCACTTCTTTGGATGATTGGAACATGGTTATGGCGGTAAATTTAACCGGCGCATTTCTTTGTTCCCGGGAAGCTGTAAGGTTGATGCTAAAGAATAATAGCGGAGTCATAATAAACGTTGCATCAGAGGCAGGCTTGGTAGGCATCAAGGGGCAAACGGCATATAATGTTTCAAAATCTGCTTTAATAGGATTAACACGAAGTATGGCAGTTGACCATGCACCAAATCTAAGAGTTAACTGTGTATGTCCAGGCACCACTGAAACACTATTGGTTGAAAAAGCTTTAAGCAAATCTTCCGATCCATTAACTTTAAGAAGAGAGCTTGAGAGTTCACGGCCTATGGAGCGACTTGGAAAACCTGAGGAAATAGCTAGCGCCATACTCTTCCTGGCTAGCGACGATATCAAATATTGTACAGGTGCAGTTCTTTCAGTCGATGGCGGATATACATCGAAATAAAAGGGTATAAATTCTACTAACGAGAAGGAGAAGTTAAGGCGGATGAATGAGCCACTACTCAAACTGACAAATACAAGCAAAGCATATCCAGGTGTACAGGCTTTGAAGGACGTGGATTTTGATTTAAATCATGGCGAAGTTCATTTCTTGCTGGGAGAAAATGGTGCTGGAAAATCAACTTTAATGAAAATACTCAGCGGTTCTGTCACCAGGGATTCAGGCAAGATCATTATGAATGGAAATGAAATTGATATTGAAAGCCCGCAGGATTCGGTAAAGAAGGGAATAGCAATGGTTTATCAGGAACTCAGCTTATTTCCTAATCTTTCTGTTGCTGAAAATATTCATGCAGGAATGCTTCCGGTTAAAAGTAATTCGAAACTAGTCAATTGGACAGCAATAAACAGTAAGGCAAAGGCAATTATGGATGAAATTGGCCTGGATGTTTCACCTAATACTCTAGTTGCGGATTTAGGGATAGGGGCACGTCAATTGGTTGAAATCGGGAAAGCGATTTCACGCAAAGCCAAGGTATTGCTTCTTGACGAACCTACTTCTGCGTTATCAATGCATGAAATCGAAAAGCTCTATTTAATAATAAGAGAACTTTTGAAAAAGGGAATCGGAATTGTATATGTTTCCCATAAGCTATCCGAGATTCCCCGGATTGCTCATAGGGTTACAGTTTTAAGAGATGGGCATAAAATAAGCACTCTTCAAGCTGAACAAGTCTCTGAAGCCGATCTGATAAGGATGATGGTCGGTAGGGATGTAAATGAGAAATATCCAAAAGAAAAGGTTCAAATCGGCAAAACGTTATTAAAAGTTTCAGGGCTTAAATTAGGAAATCGTGTTAAGAATGCGGAGTTTGAAGTCAAAACAGGAGAGATAGTAGGTATATTTGGTTTGATGGGTTCAGGACGGACATCACTCGCCAGATCACTATTTGGACTTGAAAATAAAGCGAGCGGGAAAATAAGCTTGAATGGTCATAGTTTGCAGATAAAAAACACAGGTGATGCTATCAGGGAAGGATTTGGATATATTACTGAAGAAAGAAAAATGGGGTTGGTCTTAAGAATGAGCATTGCTTATAATATAACATTTCCTATTTTAAAAAAAATACTTCGTTTCGGAATGATAGATCATAAGGCAGAAAGAAAAATTGCTCTGAATTTTGTTGACAAACTTCATATTGTTACCCCACACATCCAGCGTCTGGTAGAAAGTTTGAGCGGTGGAAATCAGCAAAAAGTTGCCTTAGCCAGATGGATGTGCTGTGAATCTAAGGTGTTAATTATGGATGAACCGACCAGAGGAATTGATGTGGGAGCCAAAGTCTCGGTTTATAAGCTTTTAGGTCAAATGGCTAAAGAAGGCGCAGGTATAATACTTATCAGTTCTGAATTGCCTGAGATTATGGGTTTAAGCGATAGAGTGCTCGTTATGTCAAAAGGCGAGTTGGTCGCGGCTTTTACTAGAGAAGAGGCTAATCCAGACACAATAATGGCTTATGCAGCAGGCGCAATTGGCTTTGGAGGGAGTATATAAAATGAGTAAACCTGTTTCAACGAGTTTTTCAATTCTCGATATTATCAAAGAACGAAAGTCATCGTTCAAGAATCTTGCAGGTCCATTGCTGGGTATGTTTATTTTGGTTATTCTTATTAGCATAGCTACACCATTTTTTATGTCGTCTGCAAATCTTTTGAATGTCGGACGACAAGCAGCTATAAACATAATCTTAGCTGCAGGCATGACATTAGTCATATTTACAGGCGGAATAGATCTTTCGATAGGATCCGTCATGGCATTGGCGGCATCAGTTGCTGTTGTGCTTATAACACATTTTGGAATAAATGTATGGTTAGGTGTGCTGGTATGTATTCTGGTAGGTGCTGCGTGCGGTTTATTAAATGGTTTAGTTATAACTAAGGGAAGAGTTCCTGACTTTATTGCTACGCTTGGAATGATGTCGCTTGCAAGGGGTTTAGCTCTCCTGGTAACCGAAGGGATGGCAGTACCTTCATTCGCGATAGCCGTAAGGGAAATGCCGGAGGAGATAATTGCCTTAGGAGCGGGACATGTTCTTGGTATACCCGCCCCGTTTTTCATATCATTATTAGTAATTATTGTAACTTGGTTTGTTAGCAAAAATACTCGTACCGGTCGCTATTTCTATGCTGTTGGGGGTAACAGGGAAGCGGCAAGAGTTTCAGGTATAAACGTCGAAAAAACCAAGTTGACAGCATACATGCTTTCAGGGCTATTCGCTGGGGTCGCTGGGATAGTTTTAGCCGGCAGATTGAATTCGGCTAATGCTCATATGGGAGTCGGAGCTGAATTGAATGCCATTGCTTCAGTTGTAATGGGCGGAGCGAATTTGTTCGGCGGAGAAGGTACGCTTGGGGGCACACTTATAGGCGGCATAACAATCGCAATATTGAACAATGGCTTGAATCTCATGGCAGTATCCGCATTTTGGCAAGAAGTTGCTATGGGTATAGTAGTTGTGGCTGTTGTAGTTTTTGATCAATGGAGAAGACATCGTTTTTCGGAAAAAAAATAATATACAAGATAGATAATCTTTAAAATTCTTACAAACCGAGATAAATCAATGAATAGGATTCGTCTCGGTTTGTTTTATATATTTTTTTGATAACTTTATATAATCAGCGTCGCATCCCCAAAGGTATAAAATCTGAATTTTTCATCCACAGCATAAGCATAAGCCTGCCTTATCAGATCAATTCCCGCAAAAGTCGAAACTAATACAAGATGTGACGATCTAGGAAGGTGCAGGTTGGTTATGAACATATCGACTATTTTGAATTGATAACCCGGTGTTATAAATAAACCGGTCGTACCATTGTATTCTCGAATTATTCCAACTTCCTCCGCAGCAGATTCAAGGGTTCGAACGACGTCGGTACCACAGGCGACAACTCGCCGACCTTCTCTTTTAGCGCTATTCACCATATCTACGACATTTTGAGGAACATGTAAAAATTCCTCAGGCATGATATGTGATTCAAGATTTTCTGCTTTAATGGGCCTAAAGCTTCCAAGGCCCATATGCAAAGTTGTATAGCCGATCAGAACACCGGTTTCTTTTAATGTGTCAAGCAATGCTGAGGTAAAGTGAAGCGCCGCAGTGGGCGCCGCAACAGAACCTTCAATGCTAGCGTAAACAGTCTGATACCTTGAAGGATCAGATATTGGTGTTTTAATGTAAGGCGGGAGCGGAACCTGCCCGATACCGTTGAGTGCGGATTTAACATCATCAGAATGGTTAAATTTGATTATTCTGCCACCGTCGTTTGTTAGAGATAATACTTTTACAGTTATTTGATCTCCTATAACCAGACTTGAGCCGACCGGTATCTTATTGCCAGGATTTACCAACGACTCCCATTTATTGTTGCCTAAATCCTTTAGCAGAAACACTTCTGCTTTACCACCCGCGGGACGCTTTGCCGGGAGCCTTGCTGCTATTACTTTGGTATTATTAAGGATTAAAACATCACCGGGACGAAAATAATCTTTTATATCGCTAAATTTTCGGCCGGAAACTTTTAAATTGCTTCTATCTATAACCAAGAGCTTTGACGAATCTCTTGGTTCAATTGGAGTCTGCGCAATAAGTTCCTCAGGCAGATGGTATTCAAATTCCTTTGTTAACACTGAAACATCTCACTTTCCTATACTTGCGCCTTTATCGGCACTTAATGCTCCATCACGGTATTGGGCAAGATACCCCGATACTTCTTTTATTTTAGGCGACCAGTTTTTCTTGCGTTCTTCCAAGACATCATCAGCGACCAAAAGATCGATCCTGCGATTAGGAATGTCAATGACAATAATGTCATTCTCCTGCACGAAGGCAATCGGTCCCCCATCAACCGCTTCAGGCGCTATATGGCCTATGCATGGCCCGCGGGTTCCGCCTGAAAACCTTCCGTCAGTTATGAGAGCAACAGAGGTTGAAAGACCCATCCCACAGATAGCGGAAGTCGGAGCAAGCATTTCTCTCATGCCCGGTCCTCCTCTTGGTCCTTCATATCTTATCACCACGATATCATGCGCTTTTATTTTACCTTCGATTATAGCGTCATATGACTCCTCTTCTGAATCAAATACTCTTGCGCGACCTTCGAATTTAAGCATATCTTCTGTAACTGCCGCCCTTTTTACAACTGATCCGTCAGGCGCTAAATTACCGTAAAGAATCGCTAAACCACCTTTGGCATGGATTGGGTTGTCTAATGGACGAATTACATTATCATCAATAACTTTAGCAGATGTGATATTTTCGCCTATTGGCTTGCCTGTGACAGTTATGCAATCAAGGGTTAAAAGCGGAGAGAGTCTTTTCATGACAGCGGCTATTCCGCCTGCTTCATCTAAATCCTTAAGGCTATAAACACCGCCGGGTCTCATGTTGCAGATGTGAGGCGTCGTCTCCGATAATTCATGAAAAAGGTCAAGTGGAAGGTTCAGACCACATCTTCGCGATATAGAAAGAATTTCTAGCACATCATTTGTTGAGCCAGCCACAGATAAAGACACTCTTATCCAATTTTCAAATGCTTCACGTGTCATTATTTTTCTCGCCGTTAGGTTCTCGTGAACCATACCTACTATTCTTTTGCCTGTATTTTTAGCGATTACATCCTTTTCAGGATCAAGGGCATGGCAGGTAGCGCATCCGGGCAACGACATGCCAAGCGCTTCCATGCCGCAAGCTAATGTATTTGCGCTGAACATGCCAGCACAAGTACCTGCTCCCGGACAAGCGCAATCCTCAAGTTCCTTTAATTCTTCAGAAGTCATCTCGCCACGCGCAGCTTTTCCTACCGCTTCAAAAACATCAATTATATCTACTTTGCTGCCTTTATAATTTCCGGGCATCATAGGTCCGCCTGTGAGAACTATTGTCGGGATGTCAAGCTCTCCTGCGGCCATTAAATGACCGGGGACAATTTCATCACACGAAGGCATAAGCACCATGCCATCAAAAGCATGTCCATGCACCATTACTTCGATTGAAGCCGATATAACATCTCTTGAAGGCAGAGAATATCTCATGCCGTTATGTCCCATCGCGAGACCGTCGCATACCGCTATTGTGTTGAATTCAAAAGGCTGGCCGCCTGCTTCTCTTATTCCTTCTTTTACAGCTTCAGCAAGTCGCTTTAGATGTATGTGGCCGGGAACAATATCAGTAAAAGAGTTAACTACGGCTATAAATGGCTTGTTCATATCACGGTCTTGTACGCCGCATGCTTTTAAAAGCGATCTGTGCGGAGCTCGTGCGAAACCTTTTTTGATATAATCACTTTTCATTTATAAAACCTCCTTATTTTCAGCTATGTTTCGATATTTTGCAACCCTTGATGCTGCCAACGCTGCAAAGGAGGCTGCGCCAAATCCATTGTCAATGTTCACTACCGTAAGACCGGGAGCGCAGGATTGAAGCATTGTCATAAGTGGAGCCATACCTTTTTCTCCTATGCCATAACCTACTGAGGAGGGCACACCAATAACCGGAAGGTTTACCAATCCTCTTACAGTAATCGGAAGCACTGCGTCCATTCCGGCCACAACGATTATTACATCTACATCCTCTTTCAGTAATCCTTCAAGGGCTTCAAGAGTTCTGTGAATTCCGGCTATACCTACGTCGTAAGACGAAAAAACTTCACAACCCATTTCGACGGCAAACACTTTTGCTTCCTCGGCAATAGCGATATCAGCTGTACCAGCGGTTAAAAGACCTATCCTGCCTCCGGTTTTAGGTGTTACAAAATTCGCTTCCTTGACTATAACAATTCTTGCGTCAATGAAGACCTCCGCTTTATATCCAACAGGAACTCTGCTTGCAATACCATTAGCTAATTCAGGATGTACCCTGCTTGCGATTCCTCGTCCTTTTTCACGAGCCATTTCAAATATTAGCTTTTCTACCCACTCGTCTTTTTTACCTTGTGCAAGTATAACTTCGGGAATTCCGGTTCTCTGTGCACGGTTGAGATCAAGTCTTGCGAGCTTATCAACAAACTGCAACTTCATTCTGTCAAAGGCTGATTTTTCCAGCTCTTCCTGAGCTTTTTCCATAGATATGATACCATTTTTTAATTGTTCCAGTATTTCACGCATTAAACACACCCCACTATCAATTTAATAAGTTCAATTATCCTATAAGATTGATGCTTTGGCAATGATTTTGTAATCTTTTGAATTTCGGTAGCATGTGTTATAATCCGATGAAAAGATAGATATGAACGGAGCAGGATAATACTATGATATTAAATGAATACTTCGAATTGCGTGATAAAATTATAATGATGCAATACCCGCATTTTAACGATATGCAACAAAAAGCTATTGTAACTGTCGACGGTCCATTGTTGATTTTAGCTGGCGCAGGATCAGGTAAAACATCGGTGTTGGTTAATCGCGCTGCGCACATACTAAGATTTGGTAATTCATATAAGAGTTCTGTTGCACCTATTGGGTTAACGAATAAAGACATAGAGCTTATGAGAGAATATGTATCCACTGGTGGTAAGTTACCCGAAGCGTTATTAAACAGATTTAATGATTTTAAAGTCTTTCCAAGCAGTATTATCGCCATCACATTTACAAACAAAGCTGCGCGCGAAATGAAAGATCGCTTGTTGAATCTTATTGGAGAAAAATCGTCGGACATGTGGATAAGCACCTTTCATGCAGCTTGTGTCAGAATATTACGACGGGATATAGATAAGATAGGATATTCTAGAGATTTCGTAATATATGATGATTCCGATCAAGAAGCGTTGTTGAAGGAATGCATTAAGGAACTCAAATTTGATGATAAGTCATTCGGTTACAAAGAAGCAAAAGCACATATAAGCCGCCTTAAGGATCAATTGATTACTCCACTTGAACAACAAAAAATGAGTTCGGGTAAGTTCAGAGAAGAGAGATTTGCCTTAATATATAAATTATATGAGGAAAAACTAAAAAAAAACAATGCTTTGGATTTTGACAATATAATCAATAAAACTCTCGAATTGCTTGAAGCGAACTCTGACATATCAGCATATTACGCCAACAAATTCAGGTATATAATGGTAGACGAATATCAAGACACCAATTTCCCACAATATAAGCTTATAAAATTGCTAGCGGCTAAACATAATAATGTATGTGTGGTCGGAGACGATGATCAATCTATATATGGATGGAGAGGGGCGGACATAAGGAACATATTGGAATTTGAAAAAGATTTTGCATGCAAAAATGTTATAAAATTGGAGCAGAATTATCGTTCAAGCAAAAATATACTTGATGTAGCTAATCACGTCATAAAGAACAATGCAGGCAGAAAAGCCAAAACCTTATGGACGAGAAACAGTACTGGTGACAAAGTGTTTTTGCATAAGACTGCAACAGAGCAACTTGAAGCAGAATTTATATGCCGTCAAATAACAATGCTTAAAAAAGACAGAAACATGAAGCTTGATGACTTTGCGGTACTATATAGAACAAATGCGCAGTCACGAGTAATAGAGGAAGCATTATTAAGGTACGGTATACGTTATCGGATTTATGGAGGTTTACGATTTTACAGCAGAAAAGAAGTTAGGGACATCATAGCTTATTTGCGTTTATGTATAAATCCTAATGATGACGTGTCACTAAAACGAGTGATCAATCGCCCTAAGAGAGGAATCGGTAATGTTACAGTTGCTTTGTTGGAAAATGCGGCAAAGGATGCTCAGGTAAGTATTTTCCAAACAATTTGCGACTCAAAACTCCAAAACCACCTATCGGGCCGAGGTTATTCGAAGGTTTTTGAATTCTCTCGAATGATTCTTAAGTTTAATGCAGTTAGTAAATCTCTAGGTATTGTTGAACTAATAACTGAAATTCTTGATAGCAGCGGATTTAGAACAGAGCTTCAGCAGGAAAATACTGATGAAGCAAAGAATAGACTGGAAAATATTGACGAGTTTTTGACAGCAGCATATGAATTTGAGAAATCGAATATCGAAGCCGACTTGTTTACCTTTTTGGAAAACATCGCATTGATTTCGGATGTTGATCGAGATGACGAAATAGAGGAATCCATCACATTGATGACCTTACACAGCGCTAAAGGGCTAGAGTTTCCGGTAGTGTTTTTATCAGGATTGGAAGAGGGGCTTTTTCCGATATATCGTGCTAGTTTTTCCGAAAATGAAATGGAGGAAGAGCGAAGGCTCTGCTATGTAGGTATTACCCGTGCAAAACAACAACTTTATATGTCATATGCTATGCAACGGACAATGCATGGAGAAACCGAACCCAAACTTCCTTCACGATTTATCAATGAAATTCCGCATGACCTTCTGCAAAATGTCGGCACTGTTCAGCCTTTTTCCGCTTTGTATAAAAATAAACCTGTACAATTCACACAAGAATTAGCAGACAAAAATGGAATCAGAGTGGGGGACAGAATAATACATGCAAAGTTTGGACAAGGTACTGTGATCTCACTTGAAGGAAATGCTCACGATGAGCGGATAAGAATTACTTTTGATCATGCCGGAAATAAGGAATTTGTTTTGGAGTTAGCTCCAATAAAAAAGATATAACGATAATATGATATCTGCTTGGAGGATTTATGGATACGGGAAAAGCTAAGGTGGAGCTTGATGAACTTAAAAATAATATTCGACAGCATGATTACAGGTATTATGTTTTAGATGACCCTGCTATAACTGACGAAGAGTATGATGATTTGATGAAAAGACTCATAAATTTGGAGAATCGATACCCTGAGCTGATTTCAATAGATTCACCGACTCAAAGAGTGGGGGGGATTTCTTCAGGCAGATTCAAGTCGGCAGAGCATACTGTCCCGATGCTTAGTCTTACAAATGCAATGAATGAAACGGATTTAAGAGATTTTGACCGTAGAATAAGAAGTATAATAGGAGATTCTATTCAATATATTACGGAATTCAAGATAGATGGGTTATCGGTCGCCATATTATATCAGGATGGAATTTTATCAAGGGCGACAACTCGTGGTGATGGTCATGTCGGCGAAGATATTACGATAAATGTGAGAACAATACGATCCATTCCTCTAAAATTGAACAAACCCTATACTATAGAGGTGCGCGGAGAAGTTTTTATGCCTAAAGAAGCTTTTGCGACTCTCAATGAGCAGCGCGAAAATGAAGGACTTCCTATTTTTGCGAATCCGCGAAATGCTGCGTCAGGGTCTTTAAGGCAACTTGATCCGACTGTCACCGCATCGAGAATGCTCGATTTTTACGTATTCAATGTTCAGAGCGTTAAGGATGTAACATTGACCAGTCATGCTGATTATATGAATTTTGCCAGAGAAATTGGTATTAAAACTGTTCCATCTTTGGATATGTCCTATTCGGTTGATCAAACGCTTGAATTATGCGATGCCTGGAAGGAAAAAAGGCGTCTTCTTCCTTTTGATATAGATGGTATGGTAATAAAGTTAAACGATCTATCACAACGAGAAGTATTAGGAGCTACAAATAAAAGTCCCAGATGGGCAATTGCATACAAATTCCAAGCTGAGCGAGCTGAAACTGTTATTTTTGATATTGTAGTTCAAGTTGGTCGAACCGGTGTACTCACGCCTACAGCTGTTTTTGAGCCGGTTCATTTGGGCGGCTCGGTAGTATCGAGAGCAAGTTTGCATAATGCGGACATTATAAGACAAAAAGATATTCGCATAGGTGATCATATAAGGGTACAAAAAGCGGGAGATATTATCCCGGAGGTGGTAGAGGTGATAAAAGATGCGCGCAAGGGTAACGAGAAGGAATTTATTATGCCGTCAAATTGTCCTGTTTGCGGCGCTAAGGCCATCAAAATCGAAAGTGAATCTGCTATAAGGTGCACTGGCAACGCATGTCCGGCTCAGCTTTTAAGACGCGTAATACACTTTGCTTCCAGAGAAGCAATGAACATTGAAGGATTAGGTCCGGCAATAATTGATCAATTTCTTGTAAATGGTTTAATACAAGATATAGCGGACATTTACTATTTGAGGCATGAAGATATCACTCGCCTTGATCGTTTAGGCGAAAAATCAGCTAATAATATTCTAAATGCGATCAATGAAAGCAAAACGGCCGGTCTTTCAAAGTTAATTTTTGCTTTGGGAATTCATCTTGTTGGTAGCAAAGCAGCTCAAACTCTCGCAAAGCATTACGGACATATTAAGAATCTTATAAATGCCGATTATATGGATCTTGGACAAATAGAAGGGATAGGTAGCGGCATTGCAGAAAGTATAGTCGCTTACTTTGATGACGAACGAAATATATCGCTCGTGAAAAGACTAGAAGATGCGGGTGTAGAAATGTACTATCAAAAAGAAACACAAAAGAATAATCGATTAGAAGGGAAGATTTTTGTATTAACCGGCACGTTGTCTAACCATACCAGAGAGCAAGCCATTTGGCTTATCGAGTCAAGGGGAGGAAAAGTAACTAATAGCGTTACTAAAAAGACAAGTTTTGTAGTAGCGGGTGAAAATGCAGGAAGCAAATTAAATAAAGCACAAGACTTAAACATTACTATCCTTAGTGAAATGGAATTTGTTGCTTTGATCGGTTAGTAAATCTTCTGTGTTTTTTAAGTAGAAAAAGATTGAAAAAGCGACTTGTATGTGATTAAATAGATTACGAATATCAAGGAATTTCCTGATATCAGCAATAGTTGACATTGATAAACATGAAAGATATAAGGAGTTTAACATGAGAAGACGAGTATTAGCGTTTTTAATTGCTATTACTACCATATTATTAATACATATTGAAACATCAAACGCAGTTGTCTTAAGGGAAGGAAGTCGAGGAGAAGAAGTTGCAAGGATTCAACGAAGGCTGATTGAACTGAGATTTTTGAGTACCCGGGCAACAGGTGTATTTGGACCTGCGACAAGAGATGCCGTTATAAGGTTTCAAAGTGCTAATGGACTAACCGCTGATGGCGCGGTTGGGCGTGCTACCACTTCTGCGCTATTTCCTACAGCAACATCAATACATCCTGCTTCTCGAGCCACAACTTCTGTTTTAAGGGAAGGAAGTCGCGGGGAGGAAGTATCAAGGATTCAACGAAGACTAATTGATCTGGGACTTTTAAGCACAAGGGCTACCGGTATATTTGGACCTGCGACAAGAGAAGCCGTTATAAGGTTTCAAGGAGCTAATGGACTAACCGCTGATGGTATTGTCAATCATTCCACAATGACAACTTTATTTCCCTCTGTTCAAAACAACCTTAGTTCCAATCCCATAACATCGGTTTTAAGCAGAGGAAGCAGGGGCGAACAAGTGACAAAACTTCAAAATCGATTGATTGAACTTGGCTTGTTAAATGCGAGAGCTAACGGGATTTTTGGTCCTCTAACTCAAGCCGCAGTTGAAGGTTTTCAAAGAACAAATGGCTTGACAGTTAATGGGATATTGAATAGAGAAACAGCAAACAGAGTATTTGCACAACCTGAACCTACACCGCCTGCACAACCTGAACCTACACCGCCTGCACAACCTGAACCTACACCGCCTGCACAGCCTGAACCTGCACCGCCTGCGCAGCCTGAACTTGCACCGCCTGCGCAGCCTGAACCTATACCGCCTGCACAGACAAATCCTAATTTGCCCCTTGTCAGATTTAACGGAATAGCTGGAGCTTTGGCTGGGCGCACTATTATAATCGATCCAGGTCATGGAGGTAGAGATCCCGGAGCTGTCCGTAATGGAATACGGGAATCGGGTCTGGTTTTGGATATTTCTCTAAGATTAAGAAGAATTCTTGAAGAATCCGGAGCAACAGTTCTAATGACCCGTGAAACAGATGTTTTCAGATCGCTTTTATTTCGTTCTGCTTTTGCGAACAGACATGTGTTGCAACTTGAAGTCGATAGGTTGCGAAATGAAGGTGTTGGAACTCCTGTGCAGCAAGCTCCATCAGGTACAACGACAGAGCCGCCTGTTCAAAATAATCAAGTGATGCAAACACTTATCGGATTACAAGTAGAGCGAGCGCAACTGCTGCAAAGGCAATCAGATATTTCGGCGCAGGTCGCAGTTATTCAGGAAATACTAACTCTTTTGACCACGCTTGATGAGGATCATGCACAACTTAAAAAAGCTACCGAGACTTCGGACAATGTTGCCATCGCTTCAGAAAAATCAGAAATATTCCAAAGAGAGCTGCGACTAAGCGATCTTGCGGCCCGAATTGGCTTGCCCGGATCGACCCGTGATATTGCCAATAGCAATCTACTTTTAAGACAGGACGAATCCGGCAGAATAACCACGAGACTCAACGAACTAAATCAACTAATTGCCGCTGCTCAAAGACTGCTTGAACAAACTGCTCCGACAGATACACCGATAACTGTTCCGCCTCAGCAGGAAGTGACAGCACCTGGAAATAATGCAACATCAGAAGTCATTAATATGTGGACTTCAAAAATTGCAATGTTTGATCAATACCTTAACAATCCACAGCTAGAAACAAGGCAAGGCATATTCGCATTATCAAGGGATAGCTCCAATAATATTCGTGCAAATGAATTGCTTTCAAGAGTATTTGACCTGACAAAAGAAAAGTACCAAGATAACATAATATTCATTTCTGTTCACATTAATTCTACTGCTCAGGAAGCGACGACTTCGTCAGGGATCAGAATGTTTTACAGACATAACGGACCTACCTTTGCCTGGGGTGGTGGCAATCCGCATTACTACCTTAACTATAACGCTATAGCCAGGAGAGCTTTATCCCAAAGTCTTTTAAATAGTCTTAATGTTTTCACGAACTTCCAAGGTGAAGTCTCATCTCCCACGCGTATGGACTTTAGTGTTATCAGAGAAACTAATCTTGTATCATCTTTAATTGAAGTAGGATTTATAAATAATGCGGGTGACAGAGCACTAATGCTTCAGGAACAGCTGAGAGAGGATGCAGCCGCAGGGATTTATACCGGCTTGGTGAATTACTTCAACTCAACACGATAAGAAGTTTCAAATTGGATAGAACATGGGCTTGACACTCATGTTCTTTTTTATTTGAATGGGCATTTGAAAGATGTTATACTTTCTTCGGTATGAGAAATTAATTGAGAGGAATTGAAATATGAAAATATCTTTCGATGAAGTTAAGCATTTAACTAAACTTTCGAAGTTACATTTTAATCATGATGAAGTTGACAATTATCTAATGGATCTCAATAAAATTATTGATTATGTTAATAAACTTAGTGATATAGACTTTGAAGGCATATCGCCGACTGCATATATATTACCAATACATAATGTATTCCGGGAAGATGAGGTTAAACCTTCATCAGCTATTTCAGAAATTCTACAAAATGCACCTGATGTCCAAGAGGAATGTTTTCATGTGCCTCAAGTGCTAGAAGGATAAAGAACATGAATCTTTACGATCTGACAATTCAACAAGCGGCTAAAATGCTCAGGCAGAGAGCTTTTACGGCGCAAGAGCTGACTGAATCAGCCATAGGTAGGATAGAATCGACAGAAAAGTTTGTAAATTCGTTTATAACTTTTGAATTTGATACTGCGCTCAAACAGGCAAAAAAAGTAGACGAAGCTATATCCCAAGGGGTATCACTTCCTCCATTAGCAGGGATACCTATGGCAATTAAGGATAATATATGTACTAAAGATATTAAAACTACATGTGCTTCCAGAATGCTTGAGAACTTTTATCCTCCGTATGATGCTACAGTATCAAAGAAATTGATAAGTGATAATTACGGCGTTATGCTTGGAAAGCTTAATATGGATGAATTTGCTATGGGATCCTCAACTGAAACTTCAGCATATCATAAAACTGCGAATCCATGGGATTTTAATAGAGTTTCAGGCGGATCAAGCGGTGGAGCTGCTGCTGCTGTGGCGGCTAAACAAGTTTTTTATTCTTTAGGTTCAGATACTGGGGGATCGATAAGGCAACCGGCTGCTTTTTGCGGGGTTGTAGGGTTAAAGCCCACATATGGAGCAATTTCAAGATATGGACTGATCGCATATGCATCATCTCTTGATCAAATAGGCCCAATAACACGTAATGTCTCGGATTGCGCTAGTGTGCTTAATGCAATTGCTGGGCATGACGAGTTGGACTCTACTTCAGTAAATCATAGCTGGCCCGATTTCGAAGCGGAGCTTTTGAGTGATATAAGAGGTATTAAAATTGGCATACCAAAAGAGTATTTCGATCAAGGACTTGACGAGGAAGTCAAAAGTACTATCAACGAGGCAATCGGAAAACTTGCTGCTTTAGGTGCAAGTATTGAAAGCATATCTTTGCCTTATACAGATTACGCGCTATCAGCTTATTACATCATATCATGCGCAGAAGCAAGCTCCAATCTTGCGAGGTTTGATGGTGTAAAATATGGTTATAGAACTTCTGCCTTTAAGGACCTTGAAGATTTATATTGCAAGACTAGAAGTGAAGCTTTTGGGAAAGAAGTCAAGCGAAGAATAATGCTTGGAAATTTTGTTCTGAGTTCAGGTTATTATGATGCATATTACCTTAAGGCTCTTAAAACGAGAACGCTTATAAAACAGGACTTTGACAATGCTTTTTCAAAAGTCGATTTAATTGTTTCACCGACAACACCTTGCGTTGCTTTTGGTTTCGGTGAAAAACTAGATGATCCTCTCAAAATGTATTTGACTGATGTATACACAGTACCGGTCAATATTGCAGGGATACCTGCGCTCTCGATGCCTTGTGGTTTTGATAAGAAAGGAATGCCCATTGGTATGCAGATTATAGGAAAGCACTTTAGCGAAAGTTTACTACTCAAAGTTGCATACGCATTTGAGCAAAACACAGAGCATCATCAAAAATCACCGATAATAGACTGTGAGGGCGGATTATGAGTTACCAGACTGTGATTGGTCTTGAGATTCATGTTGAACTTTCTACTTTGTCCAAGCTATTTTGCGGATGTTCGGTTTCATTTGGAGCTAAACCTAATACACAGTGCTGCCCGATTTGCATTGGAGTGCCGGGAGTTTTGCCTGTATTGAATAAGAAGGCTGTAGAGTATTGTATCAAAGCTGGTCTAGCGCTTAACTGCAATATAGCTGAAGTAAGCAAAATGGACAGGAAAAACTATTTTTATCCGGATCTGCCGAAGGCATATCAAGTTTCTCAATATAATATGCCTGTTTGTCAAAAAGGATATTTGGACATCCAAACAGGAGATGAGACAAAGCGTATAGGAATAAATCGAATCCACATTGAAGAAGATGCCGGCAAGCTAATGCATGATCGTTCAGGTGTTGGTACTTTAATCGACTATAATCGTGGCGGTGTGCCTTTGATTGAAATTGTAACAGACCCGGATTTGCGCTCTCCCGAAGAATCAAAGATTTTTCTTGAGAGTTTAAAATCAATTATTGAGTATATCAATGTATCAGATTGTAAAATGCAGGAAGGCTCATTGCGATGTGATGTCAACATATCGGTGCGCCCTATGGGTCAGGAAAGTTTGGGAAAACGCGTTGAAGTAAAGAACATGAATTCTTTCCGTGCGGCTTTTCGTGCCATGGAATACGAAGAAAAAAGACAAAAGGCGTTAATTGAAAACGGGTCTGAAGTCATACAGGAAACCCGAAGATGGGATGATTCAGAAGGGAAAACGTACTCGATGAGAAGCAAGGAAGAAGCCCATGATTATAAATATTTCCCTGAACCTGATTTAGTACCAATAGTAATAAACAGCAAATGGCTGGAGAGCATAAAATCGGAAATTCCGGAACTTCCTTTTCAAAAAAAGATAAGATATATTGAAACACTGGGCTTATCTTCATATGATGTGGACGTATTGACATCTTCACACCATCTTGCCAAACTTTTTGAACAAACTCTACTTGAATATCCAAAGCCAAAGATTGTTGCTAACTGGATCATGGGAGATTATTTAAGAATTCTGAATGATAGAGGTATTAGCATTGAAGCTCAACCTATTTATCCAAGTTCCTTAGCAAAATTGTTGCTGCTAATTGATAAAGGTGAAATAAGCGGCACAATTGCAAAGACTGTTTTTGAATTGATGTTTGATACAGGAGAAGACCCGGATTCAATAATTGAACAAAAAGGTTTAAAACAAATTACGGATACAGATGAGATCGAGCGGATAGTTGATCAGATCATAGCTCAAAACCCTAAGTCCGTCGAGGATTTTATAGAAGGTAAAACCAAAGCATTAGGCTTTTTGGTTGGCCAGGCGATGAGGGCAACACAAGGCAAAGCAAATCCTCCGCTATTAAATGAAATATTGTCACGTAAACTTGAATCTTTTCGTAATGCTTTTTGATTTGTTACGATAGATTCCTTTTCTAAATCTCCATAACGCAATCCGTTTTAAGTGCTTTGATATAGATATTTTACACTTAAGTTGATTTTACTCAAAATAGTGATAGAATAGAAGTAAGTTATAATGCGTTAATGGAGGTGAAAGAAATTTCTTTGATTTATAGTATGACAGGATTCGGAAAAGGAACAGTAGAGCAGGATGGCTGGGAGTTTACATCAGAAATTAAATCGCTGAATAACCGCTATCTTGATGTAAATATAAGGTTGCCACGCAATTTATCCTACCTTGAAGCTGATATGCGTAAATTGGTACAGCAGAACATTTCCAGGGGACGGATTGATTTTACTTTGCTATTCGTCAATGCTGAAAGTGACAGCATTGAAGTTAATCTCAACCAAGAATTGGCAAAAGCTTATTTGGACTGCGTAAGGAGATTGGTTGAAAAGTTTCATCTAAAGAACGATTTATCGGTATCAACTTTTATTAATCTGCCCGATATGATAATCACTCGAAGAAAAGATGAGAACGCTGAAGTTTTAAATAAGCTAGCTTTACAATCCTTACAACAAGCTTTAACCAATCTGGAATTGATGAAAATGGACGAGGGTAAAAAGCTTAAAGCAAATATTGTTGAAAGACTAAGATTTGTAGAGAACTTTTTGGTGAAGATAGAACAACGTGCTCCTGCTTTAGTAGAAGAGTACAGACATAGACTTAAGGATAGACTGAAAGATTTGCTAAGTAAAACTGAACTTGAGGAATCAAGATTTAATATGGAAGTGGTATTTTTTGCTGAAAAGTCCAGTATAGCTGAAGAGATAGTACGTTTATATAGCCATATTTTTCAATTTGAGAAAATATTGGAGGCGGGAGGTTCCGTTGGTCGCAAACTTGATTTTCTTGTTCAGGAAATGAACAGGGAAATTAATACGATCGGTTCGAAGGTTAGCGACTTGATTGTTGTAAATATGGTAGTTGAGATTAAAAGTGAGATCGAAAAGATTCGAGAGCAGATACAGAATATCGAGTAGTAGACTGTAAGAATTTGGAGGCAAAGGTCATGAACATAAAGTTGATAAATATAGGATTTGGCAACATAGTTTCAGCCAATCGCTTAATTGCAATTGTAAGGCCTGAATCTGCACCAATAAAACGAATAATACAGGAGGCAAGAGACAGAGGAATGTTAATTGACGCAACTTATGGACGCAGGACCAGGGCAGTAATAATTACAGATAGCGATCACGTGATACTGTCCGCAGTTCAACCTGAAACAGTTGCTCACAGACTTGATATGAAGGATAATCACGTGCTTGTACCTGTATCGGAGGAGTCGGATGAATAAAAACAAAGGGTTGCTTATAGTGATATCAGGACCTTCCGGGGCAGGGAAAGGTACTGTTTGCAATGCATATCTTGAAAAGCACAAAGAGACAATGCTTTCGATTTCTGCAACAACCAGATCTCCCCGATACAATGAGAAAGAAGGAGTTAATTACTTTTTCAAAAGCGATGAAGTTTTTCACACTATGATTGATAACGGAGAGTTTCTTGAATTCGCTGAAGTATATGGAAATTATTACGGAACTCCAAAGAAGTTTGTCCAAACGCAGCTGATGGAAGGTAAAGATATAATACTTGAAATTGACATTCAGGGTGCTTTGCAGGTTAAGGAACGTTTTGATGAAGGAGTTTTCGTTTTTATAGTACCTCCCACTATGGAAGAACTTAAGAGGAGAATTGTTAAGCGCGGAACCGAAAATGCTGATAAATTGTATAAGCGGTTTCAAAGCGCATACGAAGAATTAAACTTTATTAACCGATATAATTACTTGGTACTTAATGATACAGTTAACAATGCTGTGCAAAAGCTTGAGGCGATAGTTTTTGCCGAGAAATGCAGAGTTTCACGCAATAGAGATTTTTATTTGAGTTTACAAGGAGGCTTAATATGATCAATCCATCACTAGATGAACTTTTGAACTATGTAGATAGTAAATATACTTTGGTTATTGCAGTAGCTAAAAGAGCACGACAGTTGGCGCTCAACCCTAAACCCCTTATCCACATGGATACAGATAAGCCTGTACTTATGGCAATTTATGAGATTAAGGCAGGGAAAATCAAATACAAGAGGACTAAAGAAGGCATAAAATGATAATGGATAATCCGTTAGCACACAAAAGAATAGTATTGGGAGTAACAGGCGGAATCGCAGCGTACAAAGCCCTCGATTTAATCAGTATGCTTAAAAAGGATGATGCCATTGTTAAAGTCATCCTCACTGAAAATGCTGCTGAATTTGTCAATCCTATAACATTTGAGGCTATTTCAGGCAACCCTGTATACACCACTATGTTCTCACGATGCGACGGACAATGGGAGATAGATCATATTGCGCTATCAAAATGGGCTGAATTGATTGTTATCGTACCTGCTACCGCTAACATTTTGGGTAAAATTAATCATGGTATAGCCGATGACTTACTATCAACCTCGATAATGGCAACAAAGGCGAGTGTGATATTTGTCCCTGCTATGAATACCCTAATGTTCCAAAACCCTATTGTACAAGAAAACATAGTTTCATTAACAAAAAAAGGGTACATATTTATCCCGCCTGCCCAAGGGAGGCTTGCCTGCGGAGACTGGGGAGAAGGAAAACTTGCGGACATCAACGATATTTTTATTGAAATCAAAAGATATTTCAATTCAAAAGATGATTTGCGAGGTCTTAAAGTAGTAATTACTGCCGGACCTACGCGTGAATATTTTGATCCTACAAGATTTATCAGCAATCCCTCCACAGGGAAAATGGGGTACGCCATAGCATCCGCCGCAGCCGACAGAGGTGCTGATGTTTTTTTAGTGAGTGGACCAACACAATTAATGCCACCTGAAAAAGCAGCTTTTTATCCGGTGGAGACAGCGGAGCAAATGTACAAGACAGTTTTAGATTTGTTTCCTGGATGCGATCTACTGTTTAAGGCCGCCGCCGTGAGCGATTATCGACCGGCCAAGAGAAGTATGTATAAAATAAAAAAAGAAGATGCGTGTAATAATATCGAAGTTGTTAAAAATCCTGATATTTTAAAAGAGGTCGGCAAACTGAAATCCAAACAGATTATAATTGGATTTGCTGCAGAAACTAACAATATTGAGCAAAACGCTAAAGATAAAATGGAAAATAAAAATCTAGATTTTATATTGGCAAATGATGTCAATCAGCCTCGAACAGGATTTGGAACCGATACTAATCAAGGCATACTGTATACTAGTAAAGGCGATGCTATAAGAATCCCTTTACTAAACAAAAAGGAATTTGCTCATCGACTGATTGACGAGGTAATCAAAGGATTAATTGGACGAAGTGGAAACACTGGGGAAAGCGATTAGAGGTGAAACTTTTGCCATCGCTTTATGCCGGCGTGATAGTAGATACCCCACATACTTCGCTAGATAGGCTCTTTCATTATTCAATACCTTTTGATATTGAAACCTACGTAAAACCGGGAGTTAGAGTCAGCGTACCATTTGGTGCAAGTAATAAAAAGACAATGGGATTTGTGTTTGAGATCACTTCCGACACATCTATTCAGCATGAAAGAATTAAATCGATTATAAGTGTTCTTGAGCCTTATCCATTATTGATGCCTACGTTAATTCCAATTGTTCAATGGATGAGAAAAGAATATCATTGTTTGACAATCGAAGCTGTGAATTGTTTTGTTCCCAAACTTTCAAAAACGATGGCTATAAAGGGGAATAGACCGGATACCGTAAGCGATTTTGTTGATACAACTAATCTCATGCTTTCGCATGAGCAACAAAATGCAGTTGAGCTTATTAGTAAAGCGCTTAGCGATGGTCGTGGAAATTTTATTTTAGAAGGTGTAACAGGCAGTGGAAAAACCGAAGTCTATATAAGACTTGCTCAGAAAGCTGCCGCTACAGGTAAGCAGACGATAATTCTGGTACCAGAGATTTCATTGACGCCGCAAACCGTTGAAAGATTTAAAAATCGCTTTGGAACTATGGTTTCTGTTTTGCACAGCAGGCTATCACCCGGAGAGCGATTGAAACAGTGGCATAACATAAGAATGGGTCTTACGAAAATCGTTGTCGGAGCCCGTTCAGCAGTGTTTGCACCAGTTGGAAATCTAGGAATGATTGTTATTGATGAAGCGCATGAAGACAGCTATAAATCAGATCAGAGACCCCGATATCATGCTATAGACGTTGCACGAAAAAGATGCGAGACCGAATATGGGGTGCTTGTTTTGGGCAGTGCTACTCCTAGAATTGAAGACTCATACTTTGTGAATACTATATATCAAAAAATTGAAATTTCTCAAAGAGTTGAACAAAGACCACTTCCGCCCGTTAAAATTGTGGACATGAGGGATGAAATAACAAAGGGCAATCGCAGCATATTCAGTAAGCAACTATATATTGCCTTAAAACAAGTACTCGAAAGAGGCGAACAAGCAATACTACTTCTTAACAGGCGCGGATATGCTCAGTTTGTTTTATGCAGATCTTGCGGTTTTGTTTCCAAATGTCAAAATTGTCATATATCACTAACTTATCATTCTGATGGAAATATACTTAGGTGCCATTATTGTGGCTTAAAAAAGCCATACACAACAATATGCCCGAATTGTAAAAGCAAGTATATCAAAAATTTTGGACTTGGTACACAAAAAGTACAAGAAGAATTGGACAAATTTTTCCCTGGAGCAAGAACTATTAGGATGGATATGGATACAACGACAAAAAAAGACTCTCATCAAAAGATTCTTGATGCGTTCAAAAGTGGGGAGTATGATTTTTTACTTGGTACTCAAATGATAGCTAAAGGACTGGATTTTCCAAATGTCACATTAGTCGGAGTAGTAACTGCAGATACTTCTTTGAATTTACCTGATTACCGGAATGGAGAAAAGACATTTCAGCTTATAGCCCAAGTAGCAGGAAGAACAGGTAGAAGCGCTAAAGGGGGAGAAGTTATTGTTCAAACATATCAACCAGGGCATTATGCGATAGAGTTTGCATCAAGGCATGATTACCGTGGGTTTTTCCAAAGTGAGATTAAAATGCGCAGAGCTTTAAATCACCCCCCTTTTACGCATATAGTAAGGATATTATTAACAGGTGAACATAATGAGACTTTGGCATCTTTGGGGAATCATGCCGTTCTGTGTCTAAAGCAAAAAATATCTCAAAATGCCGAATTAAACCAAGGGGTGGTAGATATTGGCGTTTGTCCGGCACCTCTGGAAAAAATTAATGGCAAATACCGGTGGCAGATTCTTATTAGGTTAAAACGCCATGAGAAATTTCTGGAGCATTGTCATGTCGTCGTTGACGAATGTTGCAAAAGCTTGCCTCTTAAGGATGAAAGAGTTATTATAGATTTTTATCCTGTTAGTTTATTGTAGAAAGGAACAAGCACATGGCTTTAAGAGATTTAGCTATAGTCGATAAAGACGAATGCTTAAGGAAAAAATCTCGAAATGTAGATAAGATTGATAAAAGAATACTGGTATTGCTTGATGATATGCGGGATACTATGTATGATGCGCAAGGAGTGGGGATTGCAGCCCCACAGGTTGGAGTGTTAAGACGAGTAATGATTATTGATATTGGAGATGGGCCGATCGAGTTTATCAATCCTGAAATGATTGAACAAAGTGGTGAACAGTTGGATAAGGAAGGCTGTTTGAGCGTTCCGGGTTTAGTCGGTCTTGTGCTTCGCCCAGCATATGTGAAGGTCAATGCACAAGATCGTTATGGGGAACTTTTTGAGGTCGAAGGAACGGGGTTGCTTGCGCGCGCTATATGCCATGAGCTTGATCATCTGGATGGGATTCTTATCATTGACAAATGTAAGCCCGAAGAAATAAGTGAGGATTAATGCTGAAGATTGTTTTCATGGGCACACCGGATTTTGCCCTGCCAATATTGAAAATGATTCATGAGTCAGATCACCAGGTGGTTGCAGTTGTAGCGCAGCCTGACCGACCTAGGGGGCGTGGACTTAAAACAATCGCCCCTCCTGTTAAACAATGGGCTCTTAATGTGGGGTTATATGTTATTCAGCCTGGCAATTCAAGAGATATAGAATTTCTAAAAACGATGGAACAAATTTCTCCGGATTTGATAATAACTGCTGCGTACGGTCAGATAATATCACAAGCACTATTGGATATACCGCGGCTCGGTTGCATTAACGTACATGCTTCGCTTCTGCCGAAATATCGTGGTGCTTCACCAATACAGTCTGCAATTTTAGACGGGCAAACGCAAACCGGTATAACAATATTCTATATGAATGCCTGTATGGATACAGGTGACGTAATATTGCAGCTTCCTACACCGATTTTACCTGATGAAAATGCTTCAATTCTACATGATAGGTTATCGGCACTGGGTACGGAAGCTGTACGAAAAGTGCTTGATTTGTTTGAAGCAGGAAGACCTAATGCTTATCCTCAAGATCATCAAGAGGCTACTTACTGCAAGAAAATCGATTCGACGATGGGTAAGATCGATTGGACTAAAAAAGCTTTCGAGATTAATAATCTTGTTAGAGCTTTGACTCCTTGGCCGGGAGCATATAGCACACTAAATAATAAGCACGTTAAAATTAATCTAGTACATGAAACCGATTTTGAAGGCAATTATGAACCTGGATTGATTGTTGCCTGCAATCAAGCAAGCGGTATGGTCGTTGCTTGCGGGTCAGGATTTCTAAGAATTGTGAGACTTCAAAAAGCTGGTGGTATAGTTATGAACGATGTTGATTTCTTGAGAGGTTACCCGATTTCACCCATGCATACGTATTTAAGGTGAAGGTGACACAAGACTTTCGAAAGGAAATTTTATTGAATAATAACAAAAGATTGAAACTTCCGCGAGAGGTAGCTCTTAATATCTTATATAATACGGAGTGTAAGGGGGAGTATGCCAACATGAGTCTGAAAAGGCACTTAAGACAAACCTCTTTTCAGGAACGTGACATACACTTTATAACCAAGCTGGTATATGGGACATTGGAAAAGCAAATAACTATCGATATGGTACTTGAAAATTTTGCGGATCTTCATAAGATAAATCCCTGGGTACGAAATATTATTAGAATGGGTTGTTATCAAATTCTTTTTCTTGAAAAAGTACCCGACTCGGCAGTATGCGATGAATCTGTGAAATTGTGCAAAACAATGGGTTATCCTGGTCTTTCAGGCTTTGTAAACGCAGTTTTGCGTAATATATCGCGAAGCAAGAATAAGTTTAAGTTTGAGCTTGTTTGTGATACAGACCCAATTGCTCTGTCGATGCATTTTAGCTATCCTGTATGGTTGGTCAAGAAATGGCTAGAAGATTTTGGGACAGAATATACAATAAAGATTATATCTTCAATGTCCCTCGATGATTGTACTTCCATAAGAGTTAATACCCAGAAAATAACACCCGAAAGACTCAAGGAAATATTAGAAAAATCAGGCATTACTGTGTCGACAGGATTATACGTGAAAGAAGCCTTAAAGATACTGAAAGCGGGCGATATAGAACTAAATTCCTTTTATAAGGAAGGTCTATTTACTATACAGGATGAAGCTTCTATGCTTGTTGTGAATATACTTGATCCACATCCCGGAGAATACGTATTGGATGCTTGCGCTGCACCCGGCGGAAAGACCATTTATATGTCAGAGTTAATGGCTAACAGAGGGCAAATCTTGGCTTGGGATATTCATGAGCATAGGGTAGAGATGATTACTAGAAATGCTATCAGGATGGGTTCATCTATTATATGTGCTGCAAAGCAGGATGCACGTAAAATAGCTCCTGAAAAAGTAGGGCAATTTGATAGAGTTCTAGTCGATGCCCTTTGTTCAGGCTTGGGAGTGTGCCATAAAAAACCTGATATAAAACTTAAAATTAGGCTTGAAGATATGATTTCAATACTTGATGTCCAGTGGGACATATTATCAACCTGCTCAAATTATGTTAAGCTAGGAGGTGTGCTCGTTTACAGCACTTGTACCATAAATGCAGATGAAAATCAAAGAATGATCTCGAAATTTATTAGCAACTATGATAATTTTGAGATTGATTCCATACATGAATATTTGCCCGAAGCATTGCGTACGGTTGTATCGGATGACGGCACCTTGCAACTTATACCCTCAAGAGATTTTGTTGATGGGTTTTATATAACTAGATTAAAAAGGATGGTGTAGAAGTGAATAAACAAACTGATTTATTGAATTTGACTCCTGAGGAAATTCAAGCGAAAATGGAAGCCTTAGGAGAAAAGGCTTATAGAGGTAAGCAGATATTTAAGTGGCTGTATCGTGGTGTTAATGAATTTTCTATGATGACGGACTTATCGGAGCAATTACGATGCAAGCTAGATACAGAATTTACCATTAGTAAACCGCAAATTTTGAAAAAACTAAAATCTGATGATAGCTATACGACTAAATATTTGTTTTTGCTTGAAGATAATAATATAATAGAAAGTGTGCTTATGAAGTACACATATGGTAATACTGTATGCCTTTCGACTCAGGTTGGGTGTAAAATGGGATGTAAGTTTTGCGCTTCATCTTTAGATGGGTATATACGCAATTTAAGCAGCGCTGAGATGGTAGCGCAGATCCTTGCCATTGAAAGTGACATAAGCTTAGGCGATAACAAGAGAATGATTGACAATATTGTGCTCATGGGCAGTGGAGAGCCATTAGATAATTATGACAATACAATTAAATTCTTAAGACTTATTAACAATCCGATGGGACTTAACATGAGCTTTAGAAATGTAACTCTTTCAACCTGTGGTATTGTTCCAAAGATTGAGCGTCTGGCGCAAGAGATGCTTCCGATAACATTAACTGTTTCGCTTCATGCACCTGATGATCAAAAAAGAAAAGAGTTAATGCCTGTAGCTTCAACGTACTCAATTTCTGATATTTTAAAAGCATGTCGCGACTATTTTGAAACCACAGGTAGGCGAGTAACTTTTGAATATGCTTTGATGAAAGGTCTCAATGACAATGATAGGGATGCTTATCTGTTATCAGAAAAACTTTCAGGCTTTTCCTGCCATGTCAATATAATACCGGTCAATGAGATACAAGGTAAACCATACTTAAGAAGTGACGAAGCTGCTGTAAGACGATTTATGAATATTTTGAAAACCAAAGGAATTTCAGTTACTAAACGCAGAGAACTGGGACTAGATATAAATGGAGCCTGTGGCCAATTAAGGCGTGGATATTCGCAAAAAGGGTAGGAGATGAGAGTATGATGCTTGAATATTGCACTTTTACTCATAAGGGACATGTGAGGAAGACTAATCAGGACTATTTTTTTGTTCCTGAAACTATGCACTCGCTTCAAAGAGTTTTAATTGTCGCTGATGGTATGGGTGGGCATAATGCCGGAGATATTGCGAGTAAAATTGCTGTTGAATCTGCTGTTGACTATTTTACTCTCAATATAGTCGATGAAAAGCATAATATAAAAAAAGCGATTAATGAGGCGATTCAGTACGCAAACTCTGCGATTTTAAAAATGGCAAAGACACATGACAAATATAGAGACATGGGTACTACGTTTACGATTGCTTATGTGCAAAATGATAAAGCATACATTGGACACGTGGGCGATAGCAGAGCATACATAATAAAAAACGGGGAAGTTATTCAAGTTACACGTGATCATTCTCTGGTGCAGGAGTTGTTTGAGAATGGCACAATTACGAAAGAACAGATGAATTTGCATCCGAACAGGAATATTTTAACAAATGCACTAGGTTTGGAAGATTCAACGCAAGTTGATCTTTACGAGGTAGACTTTAATGAAGAGGATGTGCTTTTATTATGTACTGACGGGTTGAATCTTTATGTTGATTTAGCGCACTATGAAAAAATGTTTCAACCTGAATATTCATTAGAAGAAATCGTGAATACTTTAGGGCAAAAAGCCCTTGATGCGGGCGGTTCTGATAACGTAACAATCGTAGCTGCACGAAACTTTGGAGCATTCGAATAGAGGTGGTATTTTTGTTAGGGAAAGTTTTAAGCGGCAGATATGAATTAACCGAAAAAATTGGTTGTGGAGGTATGGCCATCGTTTTTAAGGCAAAATGTCTGTACCTTAACCGAAATGTCGCAATAAAGGTACTAAGGCCGGAACTTGTGGATGATGAAGAGTTTGTTATGCGATTCAAACAAGAATCACAATCGGTAGCAGGTCTTTCTCATCCTCATATCGTCAATGTGTTTGACGTAGGAGAGGACAACGGCATATATTATATAGTTATGGAGTATGTTAAAGGGTGTACTCTTAAGGAATATATTAAGTCACAAGGCAAAATTAAAGTTAGCAATGCTTTAACCATTGCTATTAAGATAGCTTCCGCAATGAAATACGCACATGAGGAGGGGATCGTACATCGAGATATTAAACCTCAAAACATTCTTATTGGAGATGACGGTACAGTCAAAGTTGCAGACTTTGGTATTGCGCGCACATCACGATCGCATACTATTACTAGTGGAGGCAGTAATGTTTTAGGTTCAGTTCACTATTTTTCTCCAGAACAAGCCAGAGGTGGGTATGTCGATTCGAAATCTGATATATATTCTTTTGGAATTGTATTATTTGAAATGCTGACCGGAGAAGTGCCTTTTCAAGGCGAAAGCGCTGTAACAATCGCTTTAAAACATATCAATGATAAAATAAGACCCCCTTCGGAATTAAATCCCGAAATTACTTGTAGTTTACAATATGTAATCGAGAAATGCGTAGAGAAAATTCCGCGAAACAGATATAAGGATATCGCTGAGCTTCTTTATGATCTCGAACGAGTATCAGAAGATTCTGGTTGTGATATAATTGCATTATCAATAGATGACGAACTCCCTACTCAAGCAGTAAAGCCTATAGCACAAGAAAAACCGAATAGAAAATCACATAAATACACTAAGTGGATAATGACTATATCATTATTCGCATTGTTGATTATTGTAGTAGCGTTTGTAGGTAATCGGATGTTTGGAAGACAATTGGGAGAAGATGAAACCAGTGTTCCTCTTTTGGTCGGTATATCGGAGCAGGAAGCTGAAAATTTGCTAAATGAACGAAATCTGTTTCTTAGAGTGTCAGGACGAAGAAACAGTGAATATTATGATGAAGGACATGTCATATCACAAAATCCAGCTGAAGGTTTGAATGTATTAATTGATACATTCGTTGATGTTGTGATCAGCACTGGTCCCCGAACTGTGTTAGTGCCAAACGTTGTGGGGCGTTCTCTTTTAGATGCAGAGCAGATAATTGATGCAGAAGGATTGAGAATCGGAGATATTCAGCATGTAAACAGTAACTTTCCTAGCGGAACTGTTATTAGGCAAAATCCGGAAGAATCCGTAGTGGATTATGACAGTGCTGTAGCACTGATTGTCAGCCGTGGACCTGAGCGCAACATAGTAGAAGTAAAGAATTATATAGGTTTAAGGCGGGATGTGGCAGAGAATCTAATCATCCAAGACAACCTTACCGTAGGTGAAATATTTACCGAGTACAATCAGCTTCCCGAGAACACAGTAATTAGACATCAACCGGTTGAAGGTGATATTGTTGACGAGAATCGTTCCGTCAGTCTATGGATAAGTTTAGGTCCGCATCCTGTTTTTCCTAAGCAATTGGAAATTAATCTTGCAGATGCAATCGGAGACGATGTGATCACTATTCGCCTTGAGAGAATAGGAGACGGTGTTATTGTTTATGAGAATGATCATATGCGGACGGAAGGAATTATTGTCATCGATCTTACGGATAAGGGAATAATTACATACAGGCTCTATAAAGACAATGTATTCACTGAGGAAATATCTATCGATTTTACTAAGGAGGAAGGTAATTGATTGAAATATGAAGGAATAATTTTAAGACAGATAAGCGGATTTTATGACGTTTTATCTGATGAGGATGTGATTCAATGTAAAGCCAGAGGGATATTTCGCAAAGAAAAGATAACTCCAATGGTTGGGGATAAGGTTACTATAGATAGAGACGAAAAGATAATAATCTCAATATCAAATAGAAAAAATCAATTCAAACGTCCACTGGTTTCGAATATTGAGCATTTAGGAATCGTAATCGCCGCGAAGGATCCTGTGCCTGACCATTTGCTCATAGATAAGCTTATAATGAGCGCTCTTATAAACAAAATAACACCTTCATTGGTTATTAACAAAACAGATCTAGCGTCAAAGGAGGAGAGTGAGAGATTTGAGAATGAATACCAAAATACGGGATATAGTATTTTCAAGATTTCGTGCAAGGAACAAATAGGTATTAATGATCTGAAAGAATTCTATTCTGATGGTATAATTTGCCTTGCAGGGCAATCGGGAGTGGGTAAATCATCGCTCATAAATTTGCTTTGTGCGGATACAAGTCAGCAAGTAGGAGAATTAAGTATTCGTAATGCTACAGGAAAGCATACCACAACACATGCTCAAATCGTACCTTTGCCAACAGGAGCGATGCTTATCGATACTCCGGGATTTAGCTCAATTGATGTAGAAGATATAGCTCCGCAAAGACTTCACTATTATTATGCAGAATTTGATCCATACCTAGGACATTGCCATTTTGACGACTGTATGCATGATTTTGAGCCGAAATGCGTAATAAAGAAAGCAGTAAACGATGGTAAAGTACCCTCCACTCGATATGAGCGATATGTTTCAATTTTAAGAAGTCTTCAAGATAAAAAAGGGAGAAACATAAGATGATAAAATTAGCACCATCGATTCTTTCGGCGGATTTTTCAAAACTGGGCGAAGAAATAGAAATGCTTGACAGATCAAGCTGTGATTTAATACATTTTGATGTCATGGACGGACATTTTGTGCCCAATCTTACAATAGGACCTATGGTAATAAATGCTGTGCGGAGCAGGACTAAAAAACCGTTTGACGTGCATTTGATGATGGATAACCCAATGAGCCTGATTGATCTTTATATTGACGCCGGAGCTGATATCATAACTATACATCCTGAAGTCATTTTTCATTTACATAGAGCAGTTCATCACATAAAGTCAAGAAACATTTCCGTCGGAATAGCTCTTAATCCTTCCACTCCGCTTGAAACACTTAGTTACATTTTACAGGATATAGACATGGTTCTCCTAATGACCGTCAACCCTGGATTTGGAGGACAGGTGTTTATATCGGCTATGCTCGATAAAATAAAAGCTTTGAAAACAAAGATAATTGAAATGGGTCTTAATATCGATATTGAAGTTGATGGCGGAATTCATGCAGGCAATATAAGAGAAATTGTAAGAGCCGGTGCAAATGTAATTGTTGCAGGTTCAGCAATATTTAATTCAGCAAACCCTACTACAATTATCGATGACATGCGAAGTGAGGCGTTTTCTGAGTACAAGAAGGTGTTTAGATGAATGTTCTCATTTTAACAAACGGAAGCATTGTAAATCATGAGTGCATTAAGAAGGTCGTCCCATCAGCGGATTTTGTCATATGTGCCGATGGGGGAGTAAAACATCTAAGTAAATTAGAATTATGGCCTGATCTGATTGTCGGAGATTTCGACTCGGTAAAAAAAGACGAACTTGAATTCTACATACAAAAAGGTGTCAGTATTCGTAAATTTTCTTCTGAAAAGGATCAAACGGATACACATATAGCCGTTGATTCAGCTATAGAAGCAGGAGCAACAAATGTCATACTTCTAGGAGCTTTAGGAAGTCGTTTTGATCATTCATATGCTAACATAATGCTTTTATATCGCTTGATGAAACTTGGAATAAAAGCAAGAATTATAGACGATTATAACCACATTATTATGTTAAACGATTTTACTGTGATAGAAGGCGAAGCAGGACAGGTTTTGTCTTTACTTCCGTTTGGAGGAACTGCTAGAATTGTTGAAACCCATGGACTTAAATACCCGATAATAAACCGTGATCTTTCACTTGACGATCCTTACGGAGTCAGTAATTTATTCGAGTCATCAAAGGTGATTATACAGGTAGAGTCAGGTTGGATACTCGCAATAACGGCATGGGACTAAAGTTAAAAAAATAGCAAAAAGTCTTTGACTTATTAAATCGAGTATTGTATACTTTAATTCGCTATCCGGTATGGCCCGGTAGTTCAGTTTGGTCAGAACGCTAGCCTGTCACGCTAGAGGTCGAGGGTTCGAACCCCTTCCGGGTCGCCATAATGTTTGCCTCGGTAGCTCAGTCGGTAGAGCAGTGGACTGAAAATCCACGTGTCGGTGGTTCAATTCCGCCCCGAGGCACCATTATTGAGGGTAATTGATTTTGCGGGAATGGCTCAGTGGTAGAGCATCGCCTTGCCAAGGCGAGGGTCGTGGGTTCGAATCCCATTTCCCGCTCCAAATAAGGCGCCATAGCCAAGTGGTAAGGCAGAGGTCTGCAAAACCTCTATTCCCCAGTTCAAATCTGGGTGGCGCCTCCACTTTATTTTTGCCGGAGTGGCGGAACAGGCAGACGCACAGGACTTAAAATCCTGCGGGTAGTGATATCCGTACCGGTTCGACCCCGGTCTCCGGCACCAGTAAATGTAAAAAACTTTTTAATTTTTCGCAAATTCCACTAACAAATTGTATGATTGTATGTTGGAGGATTTTGAAATAATTACTATAGTGCAACCGCCTAAAGCAACTTCATATGCCAACTCGCCAGCGAACATTGTATTGATTACTTTGTTTTTTTTCTTGTCTTTAATGATGCTTAGTGCTTGTAGTGGATATCGAAATGTTTCGGATGTGCAAAAGGTCAATGATGATGTACCGGAATCTTATATGCCGGACAAAGCTATTTTTAGCGATTCGCCATACAACGTCGAAACCAGCAACGAAACCTTCCCTTTAATTTTACCAAAACCTGAGGATCCTCCAAAACCACCGGAGCCAATGGGAAAAACGACTTTAAAAATAAGTGCAGTCGGTGATATCATGGTTCATAAACCTCAAGTGGAATCGGCTTTACAAGAAGATGGCAGCTTTGACTTCAAGCCTGTTTTTCAACACATTAAAACATATATTCAACAAGCTGATATAGCAATCGGAAATCTTGAAACGACCATTAGCACACCAGAGAAAGGTTTTTTCGGTTTTCCGAGGTTCCGTTCACCTAAAGAAGTGATTGAAGCTTTGAAACACACAGGATTTGATGTAATAACTACTTCAAACAACCATATTTTAGACGGATTTGAATTTGGCCTTGAGCATACGCTTAATACCCTTGACGAATATGGTCTTAAACATACAGGAGCTGCACGTACTCCCGAAGAAAGGGATAGTTTGCTCATTATTGACAAAAACGGCATTAAGGTAGCTATATTGGCTTATACATACGGTACAAACGGGATGGAAGCCGCGATCGAAGAAGAACGCCTTCAGTACATGGTTATTTTTTTACATGAAACCGAAAGAATGCTCGGCGATGTAAAACGAGCTCGTCAACAAGGAGCCGAAGTAGTTATTGTATGCTTACACTGGGGACACGAATACCATCGGAAACCGGATATTCATCAGGAGGAGCTGGCGAAGAAACTTATTCAAGCAGGAGTCGACATAATATTTGGAAGTCATCCGCATGTGCTCCAGCCTATTGTGAAAAAGACGGTTACCGGAGAAGGTTCGGAAGAAAGGGAAGGTCTGATCGTATATTCGATGGGCAATTTCGTATCCAATCAGCGTAAACGTTTCAGAGATAGCGGCATTATCGTAAATGTCAATATTGTTAAGGATCACGATCTTAGGAAAGTATATATCAGTGAAGTGACATATGTACCCACATGGGTACATCGTTACTCGGCAGACGGAAAATTGCATTACAGAATTCTACCTGTTGGTAGCGCGCTTGATATCGGCCTATATGATGAAGTTCATGGCAGGCTTGCCGAAGTTTGGAGTGAGACTACTGGGCACATGGGAAATATTGAGCCGATAAGATAGTTTATAAGCATCAACCGGCAGTATGTCCGGCAAGCGTACATTGAAGGATTTTACAACCTCATAAATGCCAAAATCACTTGAAACCATGCCTGAATTATGTCCTTGACATACCGGATTAAACTAATTAGAATGAAAAAGGTGGTATTTATAAGCCTGCTGATAGTATTATCTTTACCGGGTCTAATTGGGTACATGTTGTCAAAAAACCTTAACGTTATTTTTTACAGTAGGAGTAAGGCTTTATGGGGGTTCGGAATAGGCGTCTTAAAGACAGATATGACGGAAGACTGATACGTTCGCTCGATCCATTCTATAAAATAATCCCTTACATAATGCCTACACGTTTAAGTGCACAGGTTTTTTTTGAAGAATCATTGGATGCTGATATAATCGAGAATTATATCAGGGGGAAAAGAGCTGCCGGGTACAAAAATTTCGGGTTTCTTCATGTTTTGATTGCAGCCATGGTAAGAGTTCTTTCACAGCATCCAAAGCTCAATCGTTTTATTGCGGGACAGAAGATTTATGCAAGAAATGAAATATTTATATCTTTCGTTATAAAAAAGAAGCTGCGTGAAGATGCTTCTGAAACAACAGTTAAGCTGTCATTTAACCCCGATGATACCATATTTGATGTATTCGAAAAAGTCAGCTTTGAAATGCAAAACAATAAAGATGAAAAAACCAAAAATTCGGTAGACCATTTAACTCGTTTATTCATGTTTTGTCCTGGTTTTATTGTTAAACTTGCGATAAGTTTCCTTAAAGCGCTCGATAGCCGAGGCTTGATGCCTATGGCGCTTAATCGTTTAAGTCCTCTTCATACAAGTGTTTTTGTAACAAATGTTGCATCGCTTGGCATACAACCTATATACCATCATCTGTATGAAGTTGGTACTGCATCAATATTTATTGCATTTGGGACAAAACAAAGGCATGGAGATTCTGAAGGTAAGTACATACCCTTAAAGATTGTAGCTGACGAGAGAATTGCCGATGGATACGCATTTGCTTCGGCGTTCAAAACGTTCAAAAGCATATTTAAGCATCCGGAAAGGCTTGATAACAAGCCTGAACACGTTGTTTTAGATATCAGATAAATTTTTATTTTTTAAAGGAGTAGTTTTATGGCTAAAATAAAACCATTTGAAGGAATAAGATACACAACCGAAAAAGTTGACAAATTAAGCGATCTTTTATGCCCTCCTTATGATATCATCTCAGCTTCCGAGCAAGATATGTATTATAAGAAAAGCGAGCATAATATCATTCGTATTGAGTTTGGGAAAGAATACTTTGAAGATGATGAGAATGATAATAAATATACAAGAGCATCCCGATATATGACGGATTGGATTGAGCAAAATGTTTTATTAAGGGACAAAAAGCCTTCGATATATATTTATCAACAGCAGTTTCATTCTGATGGAAGACTTTTAACCAGAACAGGGTTTATAGCTTTGACAAAGCTTGAAGATCTTTCCAAAGGCGTAGTCTTAGCCCATGAAAACACGCTATCCAAGCCTAAAACAGATCGCATGAATCTTATGGAATCATGTCAAGCGAATATCAGTCAGATTTACGTTTTATACGAGGATTCCAGTAAAACCTTGTCAAAAATCCTTTTTGATTATATGTCACAAAATATGCCTGAAGTCGATGTTGAAGGCTTACATGGTATTATAGAACGCTTATGGGTAGTGTCAGAGGAAAGCATTCTTGATGAGATAGTTAGTTGTATAGCTGACAAAAAGTTGTTTATTGCAGATGGGCATCATAGATATGAAACTGCACTTAACTACAGAAAGAAGGCAATGGAGAAAAATAATTCGCATACCGGAAGTGAGCCATATAATTATACAATGATGCTTTTGGTGGATATGAATGATACTGGACTTCTCATTCTACCCACTTATAGAGCGCTAAACGAACTCAAAGACTTCAATACGCAAGATTTTTTAATTAAAGCCAAAGAGGAATTCTATGTTGAAAACCATACTTTGAGTGGAGCAACAATCGAGAAACGTGCTACAGAGATTAGAAAACTCCTTGATGACAAAGGTGCAGGAGCTTTTGTTCTATATGATGCTGTAACAACACAATGCACAACATTGAAAATTAAAGATTTTTCGTCGATGGAAAAAGTATTTCCTTCAAAGCATGTTTCGTATCGCAATCTTGATGTTTGCATACTGCACAAATTGTTACTTGAGCGCTTGCTTGGGATAGGTGAAGAGCAGCTTGCAAGTCAGCAATACTTGACTTACACCCATGATATTTCGGAAGGCTTAAAATGGGTTGAGGCAGGTGAGTGCCAAATGCTCTTCTTTATGTCAGCTACTTCCGTAAAGCAGGTTCGGGATGTATCTTTGGCAGGCGAGAAAATGCCGCAAAAATCAACTTATTTCTTTCCGAAACCACCAACGGGGCTAGTTTTGAACAAATTTTAAAACTATATAGACAATTCAACTTAACATTAAAAAAAAAGTCATGTGGCGATTCGAACTTCCACATGACTTATCATAGAACCAAATGGATGAAAATGTTTATGCTCAATTGTCTAAAACAATGCTAAATGATATGTTTTCAGACTATAAATGTGGTACACTCATATATCGAATCCTATTTTGGTCTGAAAGGGAAAGTATTTTATGGCTTTAAATTTACTAAGAACAGATTTCACCGATGTAGCGGATGAGCATGTGATGAGCTTAGAAATACTGGCAGAAAGGTTTGTTGGTTATGATTTTAAGTACCATATTATAACTTACGGTTGCCAGATGAATGTTCACGATTCGGAAAAACTGTCGGGCATGCTCGATCAGGCGGGCTTTTCCCAAACCAATGATAAGAATAATGCTGATTTAATACTGTTCAATACATGCTGTGTCAGAGATCATGCAGAGCAAAGGGTATTTGGCAATGTAGGTATGTTAAAGGAGCAAAAACTTAAGAATCCAAACCTTATAATCGGCGTATGCGGTTGCATGATGCAGCAAAAAGGAGTTGCTGAAGAAATAGCACAGAAGTTTCCGTTTGTCGATTTGATTTTTGGAACACATAATCTTTATGCATTTCCTAAGCTACTACTTGACGCTTTAGATGCTACCTATACAATCGTTGAGATAAGCGATCATGGTGATCAAAAGGAAAACATATCGCCGATAAAAAGGAATAGCGGTATTTCGGCATGGGTGACAATTATGTACGGATGCGATAATTACTGCTCTTACTGCGTTGTTCCGTATGTTAGAGGTAGAGAACGAAGCAGAAACCATATCGATATTATTATGGAAATTGAAAATCTTACAAATCAAGGTTATAAAGAAGTATTCTTGCTAGGACAAAACGTAAATTCATACAGAGGGCAATATGGATATTTGTTTCATGATTTATTGAAAGATGTAAACAAAATTAACGGGCTTGAGAGGATACGCTTTATAAGCTCACACCCTAAGGATCTTTCAGTAAATCTTATCTCGGCATTTGAATCATGCGACAAATTGTGCGAACATATTCACCTTCCGATTCAATCAGGAAGTGATTCTGTTTTGAATAGCATGAATAGACAATATACGAGAGAAGACTATTTTAACCTCGTTGGGAAAATTCGAAGTTTGTCAAAGCGGATAACATTGACTACTGATATTATAGTAGGTTTCCCGGGAGAAACCGAAAAAGACTTTGAGAATACGCTTTCCTTGATTGAACAAGTTAGATTTGATTCGGCATTCACATTTATGTTCTCTCCGAGAAAAGGAACGCCTGCAGCTGAACTGACCAACCAAGTGGAGCATCATGTAAAAAAGCAAAGATTGGATGTGCTTAATAAAATTCAAGCTGATATAAGCAAATCTCTTAATATGCAATACATGGATGAGGTGCTTGATGTTATGGTTGAGGGTGTAAGTAAAAGCAATAAGGACATGTTCAGCGGACGTACCAGGACGAATAAACTGGTCAATTTTAAAGCTGAGAATATTTCACCCGGTGATATGATCAATGTTAAGATTATCAAAGCAAAGACCTGGACTCTTGAGGGAGTTTTAGTATAATGCTGTTAGTAAATTAGTTGAGCTATGGAGGACCCTTGTGATACCAACGACCCCTATGATGAAGCAATACGCCGCTATAAAGGAGCAGCATAAGGATGCTCTCCTTTTTTTCCGACTTGGGGATTTTTATGAACTCTTTTTTGAAGATGCGAAAATTGCAGCCAGAGAGCTGGAAATAACCCTGACCGGAAGAGATTGCGGTATGAATGAAAGAGCTCCAATGTGCGGAGTACCATATCACTCAGTTGAAGCTTACATCGCAAAACTTGTAAACAAAGGCTATAAAATAGCAATATGTGAACAGACACAGAACTCGAGTGAAGCAAAAGGCCTGGTAGAGCGTGATGTTGTAAGAATTATTACACCCGGCACAGTGACTGAATCTTTTGCTTTGGATGAAAAAAGAAATAATTATCTTGTATCATTATATACTAAAGGAAAGAAATATGGTATTGCTGCGATTGATATAACAACTGGGGAATTTTTTGTAAGTGAATTCGATGGGCAACATTGTGAGAGTACTTTGCTCAATGAATTATGGAAGATAGCTCCTTCTGAACTTATCATGAATGCAGATATTCAAAATAGCACAAAGCTTACTGAATCTATAAACATGGGCAATATTTCTTCCATTTCAGTATATCATAACTGGGCTTATGATTTTCAAACAGCATATCAAAAATTGACAAATTATTTCTCTGTGCATTCTCTCGAAGGCTTTGGTTGCGAAAGGATGAAATGCGCGATATCTGCTGCGGGGGCATTGCTAGAATATATAACTCAAACTCAAAAAGACTCTTTGAAGCATATAAATAGCCTGAAAACACATTATCCTCAGGAGTATATGATTTTAGATCTGAATGCACGAAGGAATCTTGAACTCACAGAGAATTCAAGAGAAAAGGGCAGAAAGAATTCATTACTGTGGCTGCTTGATAAAACTAGCACAGCTTTAGGCGCTCGTTTGCTAAGACGATGGCTTTTGCAACCTTTGACGGACATTAAAGAAATAGAGTTACGGCTTGAAGGGCTTAAAGAGCTGATTCAGGATAGGTTACTAATGGATGATCTTAAGGAAACGCTAACAGAAGTATATGATTTAGAAAGACTGAGCGGTAAGATATCATACGGAACTGCCAATGCAAGGGATTTGATTGCGCTGAAAAATTCATTGCATTTGCTACCAACAGTAAAAAGGCTTCTTCGTGGTACAAAATCATCAATATTGCATAATTGCTGTATGGATATTGATCCGTTGGAAGACGTGTATGGCTTAATCGAAGCTTCTATAGTTGAGGAGCCATCAGCTCTTATTAAAGAAGGGAATATTATTAAAAACGCTTACAGTGATGAACTAGACAAATTAAGATTCGCCATGTCAAATGGGAGAAGCTGGATTTCAGAACTCGAACAGAGTGAAAGAGAAAAAACAGGTATTCGAAATCTAAAAGCCGGATTCAATAAAGTATTTGGTTATTACCTTGAGGTAACAAAATCCTACTACGATCAGGTTCCGGACTACTATATCAGAAAGCAGACTCTAGCTAATTGCGAAAGATTTATAACAAATGATCTAAAAGAAGTTGAGGCTACTATTTTAGGCGCGGAAGAAAAAAGCATCAAACTTGAATATGAAATTTTTATAAAAATTCGTGATGAAATTGCATTACACATTCCCAGGATTCAAAAAACCGCTCAAAGCATAGCCACTGTGGATACTTTATGGTCATTGAGCAAAACAGCAGAAGAAAACAAATACATTTGTCCTGAAATGACAGAAGAAAATGAAATAAACATTATAAACGGACGTCATCCATTGATCGAGAAAATGATGTCAAATCATTTGTTTGTCCCAAATAATACACATTTTGACAATGCAGAAGAACGCATCATGATCATCACTGGGCCTAATATGGCTGGGAAAAGCACTTATCTAAGACAGGTTGCGCTTATTGTTATCATGGCACAAATTGGTAGTTTTGTTCCCGCTGATAATGCACGCATCGGAATTGTGGATAGGGTTTTTACACGAGTTGGGGCATCTGATGATCTGACATCAGGGCAAAGCACATTCATGGTTGAAATGACTGAAGTCGCTAATATACTGCATAATGCTACTTCCAGAAGTTTGTTAATTCTAGACGAAATAGGAAGAGGTACAAGCACTTTTGATGGTCTTAGCATAGCTTGGGCAGTTATTGAACGGATTAGCAAACAAAAAACTCTCAGAGCCAAGACTCTTTTTGCTACGCATTACCATGAATTGACTGAGCTTGAAGGTAAGCTTCCTGGAGTGAAAAATTATTGCATATCAGTTAAAGAGCAAGGCGATGATATTATTTTTTTAAGGAAAATCGTTAAAGGTGGAGCAGATAAAAGCTTTGGAATCCAAGTTGCAAAGCTTGCCGGACTACCGGAAGGCGTCATAATACGCGCATCGGAAATTCTTAAGAAACTTGAGCAAGCAGACATAAATAATCTGAACCGGAGAAAAGGGAAAAAATCTGCTGAACAATTGAGCATTTTTGAAATTAAAAAATCAGCAATTGAAGAAGAACTGGCAAAGCTTAACGTGCTCGCATTAACTCCGATGGAAGCGATGAATATTCTTTATACCTTAGCAGCCAAAGCCAAATCAGGGATTGAGAGGGGGGAAAGTGTTGATTCGGGTACTGAACTCGTTTTTAATAAATCAGATAGCGGCAGGAGAAGTTATTGAGCGACCTTTTTCAGTAGTCAAAGAACTTGTAGAAAACTCAATAGATGCCAACAGCACATCTATTATTGTCGAGGCAAAAGAAGGCGGTTTGTCATTGATTCGTGTAACCGATAATGGTGATGGAATGGATGAGAGTGATTGCTTGCTTTCTTTTGAAAGGCATGCTACTAGCAAAATAAACTCAGGAAGCGATCTGGAAATGGTTAGTTCCCTTGGTTTCAGAGGCGAAGCTATGGCAAGTATAGCGGCAGTATCTCAGGTTGAAATGTTTTCATGCCTGAAAGAAGCTGATGTAGGCACTCATATTATAAATCATGGAGGCGAAGTAATATCAAAAAAGGGTTATGGTTGTCCTAAAGGAACAAGCATTATCGTACGTAATCTATTTTATAATGTTCCCGCAAGGCTTAAATTCCTAAAATCTACGAGAGCTGAAGCTTCAGGTATAGCGGAGCTTATGAGTAGGCTTATTTTAAGCCGTCCAGATGTGTCTTTCAAGTATATTTATGAAGATAAAACTGTGTTCACTTCGTCTGGAGACGGCAGCCTATTATCGGCTATTGTCGGTGTATATGGCAATGCTATAGAAAATGAGATAATAAAACTACAAAAAAAAGATAAAAGCCAAAACATATCCTTAAACGGTTATTTAGGGAAAGCATCAATTGCGCGCAAAAATAGAACTCATCAAACTTTCTTTGTGAATGGAAGATATGTTAAAAACTATATGCTTTCAAGTTGTGTGGGAGAAGCTTACAGATCTTATCTTTCTGTTAATCATTTTCCTTGGGCAGTGTTAAATTTAAATATTCCTTACGATATGGTTGATGTGAATGTTCATCCGGCAAAGACACAAGTGAGATTCAAAGACGAACGGCATATTTATCAGACTGTCTTAAAATGGGTAAGGGAAACATTGGAAGCGGCCAATATTTTTAAAATAATAAGCAGCGATTTTTCAAAACCGCTTAATTCGAGTGCAAATCCTTTACAAGATCCTTCAGCATTTTACAATTCTCCTTTTTATTCAAATTATAGAGTTGCTGAGAATAAAGAAGATGAGAGGATTCTCGAACAAAATTCTGATTTGATTACTCCCAATGCTGAAATCAGTGTAGAGAGTTTTGTGAGCAGAGATAAAGTGCGATTAATCGGCTCTGCATTCAATACATACATAATCGCACAGGCGGAAAGTGAAATTTACTTGATCGATCAACATGCCGCACATGAGCGTATGCTATATGAAAAATACAAAGACGACCTGGCGTTTAAAAAGATAACCATGCAATTTCTACTTTCTCCTCTTATGATAGACATTTCACCGACAGATCAGCTATTTTTAACTGAATTGATAGAAACTATGAATAAGGTAGGCTTTGATATTGAAATGTTTGATAGGTATTCTTTGGCTATCAGAGGAATACCGTCTTTACTGTCTTCTGCTGATATAAAAGCTTTTGTTAATGATCTCTCGGAAATAATGTGCCTCAATCCATATGCTGATAATGATTTCAGACTTGAGCAGATAATAAAACAATCGTGTAAAAAGGCTGTTAAAGCTAGCAATCCTTTGACAAATACAGAAATGCTCTATTTGATTGATGCAATTATAAAAAAACGTATACCTTCTACTTGTCCGCACGGACGGCCTATTATAGTTTCCATATCACAAAACGAACTGGAAGTAATGTTTAAAAGAAAGTGATTGCATAGAGAATTATGGATAAGAAACCTTTGGTGGTCATTGCAGGCCCAACTGCCGTAGGAAAAACAAAAGTTTCTATCATTTTAGCTCAAATGATGCAAGGTGAAATTATTTCGGCAGATTCCATGCTCATTTATAGAAATATGGATATTGGTACGGCTAAACCTTCATATGAAGAAAGAGAAAACATACCTCATCATTTGATCGATATTTTAGATCCCAGTCAACAGTTTAGTGTTGCGCAATATCAGAAAATGACTTTGAATATTATAAATGAAATACACGCAAGAAACAGACTTCCGATTATAGTAGGTGGTACTGGGTTATACATTAATTCCATAATATATCCTATGAATTTTACTACTGCAGGATTTAATCCGGAATTAAGATCAAACTTGTTGAAAGACATAGAAAAGTATGGCTCCGAATACCTATTTGACCGCCTTAAAAATATAGATCCGATTAAGGCTGAAGCAATTAATCCCAACGATACAAAGAGGATAGTCCGAGCGCTTGAAGTATTTCAATTGACAGGCAAACCAATGTCTGTTTATTCTCAAGATAATTACAAAAACGAACCAACTTTCCAGTTGGCTATTGTCGGACTGAATATGGAACGATCTATACTTTACCAGAGGATAGATCAACGAGTTGATGAAATGTTTGATGAAGGCTTGGTTGAAGAAGTATATACTCTAAAAAAGTTAGGGTGCAATGTAGATATGCAATCAATGCAAGGTTTAGGATATAAACAAGTATTGGAATACCTAGAAGGCAGAATGAGTCTTTCAGATACTATTAATCTGGTTAAACAAAACACGCGAAGGTATGCTAAACGGCAATTAACCTGGTTCAGAAGAGATAAGAGGATCTATTGGATCAATACTGATGATTTTTCAACCGCTGAAGTGTTAGCAGAGACAATTGCATCTTACGCAAAGGGTATTTTTACTTTAAAACAGGAAGGATATAGTATATAATATAAATTGAAAATAAAGGAAAGGCGGTAAAAAATCATGGCATTCAAAGGAATCATTTTGCAAGACTCGTTTTTGAACCAAATTAGAAGAGAACAAGCACAAGTGACAGTTCATCTGACCAATGGATACCAGTTCCGCGGATTAGTCAAAGCTTTTGATAATTTTGTTATATTACTTGAGGTAGACAAAAAACAGATAATGATCTATAAACACGCCATTTCAACTGTTTCTCCTGCGAAATTTATTAATATCTCAGCTGAGCCTGAGACCGAAATTATCGGCTCGTAATAAATCATTACATATTTAGCTATGAAACTATATAATTTTTTGAAGGATATTATGGGCATTGATATGGACACATATGAATTGGTAATAAGTGCCCATAAAGATGTAATTAAATATTTCGACGACATTGAGTATTTATCTGAGTATAATCAGGCGAGAATACTCAATGTTATGAGTGAGAGTCGAGTAAGCGGAAGGCATTTTGCCCCAACTTCTGGATATGGTTATGGGGATGAGGGGCGCGATATGCTTGACAAACTTTTTGCTTCGGTCTTTGGAGGGGAGGATGCGATTGTCCGCGTTCAGTGGGCATCCGCTACACATGCCCTTAATGATTGCATGTTTGCAATGTTAAGACCGGGCGAAGCAATGCTGTCCATAACAGGAAAACCTTATGACACGTTAGATAAGACAATCGGATTAGGAGAGCTTAGTACTTGCGGTTCTCTTAAAGATTGGGGGATAGGTTATTATCAGACGGATTTAACACCGGTTGGAAATATCGATTTATCAAAAGTGGAGACTTTTTTGGACATAGGGCAAGTAAAGCTTTTATTGATACAACGATCGGGAGGGTATAGCCGCAGACCATCAATAACGATTGAGAAAATGCAGAATGTTATAAATTTCGTAAAATCAAAACGTCCCGACATATGCGTGCTTGTTGATAATTGTTATGGTGAATTCACGGAGTGCTCGGAACCATGCCATGTTGGTGCTGATCTTACAGTCGGTTCACTAATAAAAAATCCGGGCGGAGGTCTCGCCCCGACAGGCGCCTATGCTGTTGGCACTAAACAGGCGATTGAACGTCTATCCTATTCATTCACAACTCCGGGGCTAGGCAAAGAAATCGGTTCCTATGCTGCTTCATATGCGCCCTTTTTTCAAGGATTGTTTTTAGCTCCACATACCGTATCACAAGCGCTAAAAGGTGCAATACTGACTGCAAGAGTATTCGAGACTTTGGGTTATAATGTTTTTCCTTGCTCGCAGGATAGTCGTTCTGACATTATACAATCGATAGAATTTAAATGTGCAGAAGAACTTATAGCATTTTGCCAGGCAATCCAAGCCGCTTCACCTGTTGACGCTCATGTAGTGCCGTATCCATGGGACATGCCAGGTTACAGCCATAAAGTAATAATGGCAGCGGGCACATTCGTGCAAGGAGCTTCTATAGAACTAAGTGCAGATGCACCCATTAAAGAGCCATATATCGCTTTCGTACAAGGCGGGTTAACTTATGAGCATGTTAAGATAGCATTAATGATCGTGGTTGAATCTTTAAAAAGACAAAGGTATATTTCATCCTAATTGTTAAGCATACTTCAACAAAACTGAAATATATGGACAAAATCCTATAAAAGTATTATAATTATTATATTCTTGTAAACACTTCTATTCAGATTTAAGTATGTAAATTTTAAATACACAAATATAAATAGATAGAGTCAGGATAACAATTTCGAAAGGAGATAAATAATGAATCAAGACAATACCGGTGACAATGTCAGGCGTGGTGCTTGGGAGAAAATGAACTTTAATGCCAAAGATGGCGGGAAGAGAAAATATAATATAGGTATATTATTTGGGCTGGTGCTAACCGTTGTTATTGTAGTTTGGCTAGCCAGCGGGTTCTATACTGTAGGACCGGGAGAAGTAGGGGTAGTAAGACAATTCGGAAGATTTTATTCACAGACCGGGCCTGGACTTAATTTTAGATTGCCTTGGCCAATCCAATCTTTAAATATTGTCAATATTGCAGCAGTACGAAGAGCTGAAGTAGGTTTTAGAACTGTCGAAGCTCCAGGTAGACTTGCTGAGCATCAACGAATTCTTGAAGAATCAATGATGCTGACTAGCGATAAGAATATCGCTGATGTTCAAATTTTAGTTCTTTATCAAGTAAAAGATGCGCCAACTTTTTTATTCCGATCTCAATCCCCTGAACATTTCCTGAGAGTGAATACCGAAATTGCTTTAAGAAGTATAGTGGGTGGATTTAATATTGACCATATAATGACTGTTGGACGTGCACAGGTGGAAATTTATACTTCAGAGTTTTTGCAAAGGTTGATGGATGATCACGAGACCGGATTGCATATAGTCGGTATCGAACTCCAAACAGTAGACCCACCAGACGAAGTCAGAGAAGCATTTTATGAAGTGGTAAGGGCAAAGGCTGATGAAGAAAGACTTAAGAGAGAAGCCGAAGGGCATGCTCTAGATGTGGTGCCTAGAGCGCGAGGAGATGCTATGAGAATAATTCAGGAGGCTACCGCTCATAAAGAAGAGAAAATATTGATCGCAGAAGGAGAGGCGTCAAGATTTAACGCTATTCTTGAAGAATACATGCTAGCACCGGATGTAACTCGCAGGCGACTACATCTTGAAACGATCGAAATCGTTTTAGCCGGAGCTGATAAATATATTGTTGATCCGGATGTCGGAGATAACATGACTCCTTTGCTGCCAATTGGTGACTTCGGCTTAGGAGTTGAGGAGGAACCAAATGAGTAATAAGATGATTAAGGCTATAGCTATAGTTGTTGTTAGTTTAATACTGATTGTTTGGGGGGGTTCTTTGTTCTTCTTCACGGTTGACGAAACAGAGCAAGTTATTGTTTTACAATTTGGTGAGTTTGTAAGGACAGTTAGGGAGCCGGGGCTTAATTTTCGTATGCCATTTGTGCATTCTATAGAGAGTATGGAGGCAAGGATACTAATCGGCGATGCTCCTGCTACCGAATTTATCTCTCTTGATAAAGAAAGGCTTTTAATTGATGCATATACACGATGGAGAATAGTTGATCCACATCTGTTTTTCATGTCGGTTCGTGATGAACATGGTGCAGAATTAAGAGTAAACAGCATCGCCATATCGAAGCTGAGAGAAGTTATTGCCAGCTTTAATCTTTGGGATATTATCGGAGTTCAAAGGGAACCAATTATGCAAACTGTAGGGGAACATGTTAATGAAATTACAACAAGAGATTTCGGTATTGCTGTATTAGACGTAAGGATGAAGAGAGTCGACCTTCCTACGGGAGTAGAAGAAGCTGTGTTTGCGCGAATGAGAGCAGAGCGTGAAAGGATCGCAAAAGAGCACCGTGCAATCGGAGCAGAATTATCGATGCAGATAAGGGCCGAAGCTGATCGGCATGCAGTTGTTTTATTAGCTGAAGCGGAAAAGCAGGCTAGAATATTGCGAGGCGAGGGAGAAGCTAGAGCGACTGAAATTTACGCTGCGGCATTCAACAGAAACCCTGAGTTCTATAATTTTCTCAGATCACTTCAAGCTTACGAGAGGTTTTTAGCTGAAGGTTCGACGCTTGTTCTAAGCTCAGACTCAGAATTGTTCAGATACCTCGAAGGCGGGCAACTGGAATGACAAGGTTAACGTAATTTATAATGTTTTGATATAAATATTACTAACTAAGGGGATATGAATAAACAAATTATCATATCCCTTTTTTCTATATATAACAAGTAGAAAAATTTCTATTATCCTACTTGCAGATAATATGTAATTGGTGTACTATATACAATATATTGTATATCATAAAGTTAAGTGTACAACAGGAGGGGTATTATGCCAGTTTCAAAGGTACAAAAGAGGAATGGAGAAATAGTGGATTTTGATTCGAACAAGATTAAAAATGCTATATTTGCAGCAGCCAAGGCTGTAGGGGGTAAAGACGAACAAAGGGCGGAAGTTCTGTCAAAGATGGTTATTGATATTATCAAAGAAACTTTCGGAGCAGGAATTCCGTCGGTAGAAGATATTCAGGATGTCGTCGAGAAAATTCTAATAGAAGAAGGCCACGCTAAAACGGCGAAAGCTTACATACTTTACAGGAAAAGACGTGAGGAATTAAGAGAAGTCCGCAATCTTTTTATGGATGCTGAAAAAATGATTGAGGAATATATCAACCTCGAAGATTGGCGTGTAAATGAGAATGCCAATATGGGGTTTTCGCTGCAAGGTCTTAACAGTCATATCGTAGAAGGTATAACAGCCAAGTATTGGCTTAACAAGATTTACCGTAAAGACTTAAGAGACGCTCATATTAAGGGAGATTTACACATACATGATTTAGGGTTACTCGCGCCTTATTGCTGTGGATGGGATATTGAAGCTTTTTTACTTTCTGGTTTCAGAGGAGCAAAGGGAAAAGTTGAATCAAAGCCACCTAAACATCTTGAATCTGCTTTAGGACAGCTTGTTAATCTACTTTTTACACTTCAAGGAGAAGCGGCAGGAGCACAAGCCGTATCAAGTCTAGACACTTATATGGCGCCTTTCATTTATTATGATGGATTAAGTTTTGAACAAGTTAAAAAAGCAATTCAACGCTTTGTTTTTAATTTAAATATACCAACCAGAGTAGGCTTTCAAACACCGTTTACGAACGTAACGCTCGACATAACGCCTCACCCTTTGATTAAAAAGCAAAGTGCAATCATCGGAGGACAGCTGATGGATAAAAGCTACGGCGAATTCCAAACAGAGATGGATATGTTTAACCGTGCTTTTTGTGAGGTCATGCTTGCCGGGGATGGCGCGGGAAGGGCGTTTAGTTTCCCTATACCCACAATTAATATAACGTCCGATTTCCCGTGGGAATCTGAGGTAGTAGGGTCTATAATGGAAATGACAAGGAAGTTTGGCACTCCATATTTTGCCAATTTTATAAATTCTGATCTCGCACCTGAAGACATACGTTCAATGTGTTGCAGGTTGAGGCTCGATAATAGAGAATTGAGAAGAAGGGGAGGAGGTTTATTCGGTGCGAATCCTCTTACGGGTTCAATAAACGTTGTCACCTTAAATATGGCAAGAATCGGTTATACGTCGAAAACTTCTGAGCAATTCAAAAGACGTATTCGTGAACTAATGGAATTTGCAAAAGAGATTTGTGAAACCAAACGCGAGGTACTTGAAAGATATATGGAAGCTGGTTTATATCCATATTCACGTTTTTTTCTTCAAGATGTTAAAACTGCTACGTGTGAATATTTTAAGAACCATTTTTCCACAATTGGGATTAATGGGATGAATGAAGCCTGCATGAATATATTAGGTAAAGATATCACTACTGAAAAAGGCAACGCTTTCGCTGTCGACATTATGGAGTTCATGAATAAAGTCATACAGATTTTTCAGGAAGAAACAGGGAGTTTGTGGAACCTTGAGGCTTCCCCGGCAGAAGGAACAGCTTATCGCTTTGCCCGTCTTGATAAAAAGGTTTATCCTAAAATATATACCAGGGGAGTAAATGAACCGTACTATACCAATTCAACACAATTGCCCGTTGATCATACGATGGATGTGTTTGAAGCATTGGAACTTCAAGAAAAGCTACAATCACTCTATACAGGAGGCACAGTACTACACTGTTTCATCGCAGAGGAAATAGAGAGCGCCGAAACATGTAAAGTATTAGTAAAAAAAATAATGGAAAACAGCAAAGTCCCATATATTACAATAACGCCTACATTCTCAGTATGTCCCGATCACGGCTATCTGCCCGGAGAACACTCAAAATGCCCAAACTGCGATGAGGAAACGGAAATCTGGACAAGAGTCGTTGGATTTCACAGACCAGTACAAGCATGGAATAACGGAAAGAAAGAAGAATTCAAGCAAAGACTGGAATTTTCTGTTGAAAAAAGTCTTGGGGGAAATAAGACAACGCCTGTTAACTCTGATAAGTCTACAGAAGTGCCCCGAAGTAAAGTGCTCTGTGAGGCGTAAAGAATGATGATGAATGATTAAGATCGCAGGAATCGAGAAACTATCGACTATAGATTATCCAAATGCTCTGTGTACAGTATTGTTTACCGCCGGCTGCAATATGCTTTGTCAATACTGCCATAATGCCGATCTTATAGACTTTAAAGGCAAGCTTTCGGACATGTCCGAGCTATTGGTTTTATTGGAGAAGCGCAAAAAATTTATAGATGCTGTTTGCATATCTGGCGGTGAACCGTGCTTACAGAACGATTTGTATATTTTTATAGCTACATTGAAGGAAAAAGGGTTTAGGGTTAAGATTGATACCAACGGGACAAGACCTGATGTGTTAAAAAATGTGATAGATGATAGTCTGGTCGATTATATTGCAATGGACATTAAAGCTCCATTTGCCGATTACAACAGAGTAACCGGTGTTTTGACCAACATTGAAAACATTCAAGAAAGTATCGGAGTTATTATGTCAAGCGGCTTAGACTATGAGTTTAGAACTACTGTTTGCCGACCTTTAATTGAGCCGGAGGATATAATTGAAATAGCCGACTATATAAAGGGAGCTAAGAGATACTATATCCAGAGATTTAAAGAGAGACAAAGCAACTATAAAAGTGATAATACCCTTGTTACGTATAATAAAGAAGAACTTGAAGAAATTATTAAGCAAATTAAAGATTGGTTTGGGGTTTGCGGAATGAAAGGTTAATCCTTCACATAGCTGAAAATTTTTTTCTCACCCATTGACATCAAACATACGTTCGCATATAATTAGTTTATAGGAACGTATGTTCGTTGATAGGAGAGAGATACATGAAAAAATTGATCACGAGAACTAAAATAAGAGTAAAATCCAGGATAAAATTGGCATTGTTTTTACTCATCTCAATAATGGTGGTCATTTTATTACTCTTGTCACCACTATGGAACAGAGGGCAAGCGATGCCTCTAGTGAGTTGGACAACTGTTGAGGTTGCTTCTGGAGATACACTTTGGCAGATCGCCAAACAAACACAACCTGACGATACCGACATCAGGGATTACATTGCAGAAATAATAAGTGCAAACGATATGAACGGAGCTAACATAAAGCCCGGTCAACGTTTATTAATCCCTATCCGATAACTGCTCTCCAGGTGTATCTCTTAATTTTACCGCTTTGGCAGCCATTCTACGTTTCGAATCGCTAATGGCTGCATAATGTTTTTTTGTTGTGTTTACGTCTCTGTGACCCAAAACATCCGCTACGAGATAAATATCTCCGGTTTCGTGGTAGAGACTAGTGCCGTAAGTGCTTCGAAGTTTGTGAGGTGATATTTTTTTAAGAGGGGAGGCTCCTAAAGCATATTTCTTTACGAGATTTTGCACTGCACGGCTGCATATTCTTTTCTTTTGTAGAGATAAGAATAATGCATCTTCATGTCCGGGCACAGCTAATACGCTTTTTCTTACTGCTAAATAATCGGCTAGAGCTTTTTGTACTTCATCGCCGAAATAAAGTATAACTTGATTACCACCTTTTCGGGTTATCCTGAATCCATTCGTTTGGAAGTCAATATCCGATATATTTAGTCCGATACATTCGCCTATACGTATACCTGTACCCAAGAAAACCGTCATTATTGCAGTATCTCTCAATGAAGTCATTTTGTGATAAGCTTTTTGGTGTTGAGTTAACGTTTCGCCCGATTCGACCTGATCGAGAAGGGTAGCAACTTCATCTGCTTCAAGTCTAACAACCGGTTTTTCGTGAATTTTGGGAAGATCGACTAATTCAGCGATATTTTTACTTATATGACCATTTTTAAATAGATATGACATTAATGAACGTAGAGCGGAGAGTTTCCTGGCTTTTCCTGATTGTTGGTTCTGATGCTCGATTTCAGGCGTTTCAGGGCGCGAGTATAGGCTGATATATTCAAGGAACATTTCTATATCTACAGGTGTTATGTTTTCAATTGAGTCCAAGGTAATTTTGCTTTGTGCTGTACCAACATATTTTTCTATTTCTAAACATAGGAATTCAAAAAATAATCTCAAGTCGTATGCGTAACCAATCCTGGTTAACACGGATGTAGTGTGTTCGATGCCGCGAAAAAAATCTCGGCAGAAAGAAGGTAATTCTTTTAAAATCATTCTTAATTTTTTCATGTTTTGCTGTTGTTGACTTGACAATGATAGGCCTCCTTAATTAACCGAGTGAGATATGAGAAGGGTTCGTCTCAATAGACTATGCGCTAAAGCTTCATTTAGCGCATAGTTAGTTGTGTTTATAGATATCGAATTAGTTATTACCCTCCTCCTTTATCGCATTTCTGGCAAGTTTATCACAACGGTTATTCCTTTCATTGTCACTATGTCCTTTGACTTTGTTCCATTCAAGTTGATGTTCTTTGTTTAAATCAATCAATCTTTGCCATAGATCTTTATTGGCTACAGGCTTCTTATCATACGTCAACCAATTATTGGCTTGCCACTTATTAACCCAATTCTTACTAAACGCATTGAATACATAAGCGCTGTCTGTGTAAATTTTTACGATACATGAATCCTTTAGCACTTCAATAGCTTTTATAATAGCCATAAGCTCCATACGATTATTAGTGGTATCTGGCTCAAATCCAAAAATCTCTTTCTCAATGCCGTTATAAATTAGAATCGCTGCCCAACCACCCGGTCCGGGATTTCTACTGCATGCTCCATCGGTAAAAATTTCAACTGTTTTCATTCGAAATCTCCAAAGCCCTCATAGCAGTCGCACTTATTGCATCCATTATCATTCCCCTGAATCCATTTAATTCCAAAGAATAAATACCATGGATTGTTGTTCCTTTCGGCGTACAAACCATATCTTTTAATTCGCCAGGATGTTTGCCTGAATCCATTAATAATTTCGCAGAACCAAGTATGGTCTGAGCAGCAAATCGATATGCCTGGTTTCTAGTAATACCCATCATTACCCCACTATCAGCCATAGCTTCTATCAGCATAAAAATAAAAGCAGGGCTACTGCCGCTTATAGCTGTGACGAAGTCCATAAGTTCTTCGTTTACTTCTTCAATCTTACCAAAAGCTGTTAATATACTCTTTAAATGATTTATCTCCTTTTCCCCTAAACCGTGATTTGTACTTATAGCGGTCATTCCTTCTTCAACCAAACAAGCAATATTTGGCATCGTTCGTACGACCTTACAGATGCTTTGAGTTTTATCTTTTATAAATTCTGTTGTTATGCCGGCTGCAACAGATATGAGTATGTGGTCTTTTGATAGCAAATGTGATATTTCGTCTAAAACGGCTACATAGATATTGGGTTTTATTGTGAGAAAAATCATAGTAGCTTTTTCAACGACACATCGATTATCACCAAGTACGGTAATACCGGTTTTCGCCTTAAGCTCAGACATCTTTGACTTATCGGTATCAAAGGCAAATATTTGCTCAGGCTCAATCAATTTTCGTTTAAGTATGGCATGAATCATTGCCGATGCAATGTTTCCTGTACCGATAAATCCAATGCTTTGTTTTGAAATGTCAAATGACATATTTGACCTCCTCAATGAAATACTGTTGACATTAGTTACAAGATATAATACCATATATTTAATTTAGGGGAGTAGCTCAATTGGCAGAGTAGTGGTCTCCAAAACCATTGGTTGCGGGTTCGATTCCTGTCTCCCCTGCCACAACAAGACGGATAATGTTTAGACTTTAAGTTCCGCATTATCCGTTTTTTCATGTCCATACCCCGCAAGCATTGGTTTTACATGTTCTTCCACGAATTCATCCACCTGCTGAGGGGCTCTGCCTATAAATCTTACCGGATTCAAGCTTTCTTCCAGCTCAGACCGACTAATTTTAAACGCGGGATCTTTTGCTACCAAATCCAATAAGCAATTTTCTTCACCTTTAAGTTTTATTAGTTTTGTCGCTTCCATGGAATGCTGTCGCAACTTTTCGTGAAGTAACTGCCTGTCCCCTTCCCTCTTTACAGCTTCCATCAATATGTGCTCAGAAGCCATAAATGGGAGTTCATCGCGTACTCTTCTTAATATAACCTTAGGATATACAATCAATCCTTTTGCAATATTCATGTAAATGTTTAAAATAGCGTCAGCAGCGAGAAAAGACTGCGGAATGACAATCCTTCTGTTTGCCGAATCATCCAAGGTTCTTTCGAGCCATTGGGTTGACGCTGTCATAGCCGGATTTAGTGAATTAATGATAACAAATCGCGCTATAGAAGCCATTCTTTCAGCTCTCATGGGATTCCGCTTATATGGCATTGCTGAGGAGCCAATCTGAGAATCTTCAAAGGGTTCTTCCATTTCCTTAAGGCCTTGCAGCAAGCGAAGGTCGCAACTGAACTTACCCACGCTTTGAGCTATGGAGCTTAAAAGATTAAGAATGCGACTGTCAAGCTTTCTTGAATAGGTTTGTCCTGTTACCGGATATACCTTTTCAAACCCAAGCTTTTTCACAATTTTACTCTCCAACAGCTTTACTTTTTCATGATCCTGGTTAAAAAGCGTAAGGAAGCTCGCTTGTGTGCCTGTCGTACCTTTTACACCTCTTAAGCGAATACACGCGAATACTTGTTCCAGTTCTTCTAAATCAAGAATCAAGTCATATATCCACAAACACGTTCTTTTGCCTACTGTGGTAAGCTGTGCAGGCTGAAAATGAGTAAAGCCTAAAGTTGGGATATCTTTATATTTGACAGCAAATTCTGTTAGTAAGGCAATACAGCTTACAAGTTTTTTCCTGATGAGCTCGAGTCCATCAAGCATAACCAAAATATCTGTGTTATCGCCTACATAAGCGCTGGTTGCTCCAAGATGTATAATAGGCATGGCTAGCGGGCATTGTTCGCCGAATGCATGAATATGCGCCATAACATCATGCCTTAGCTCCTGTTCCTTTATAAGGGCAAAATCATAATTTATGTCATTCTGGAACGACTTCATTTGTTCCAGTTGTTCCTCGGAAATATCTATACCAAGCTCTTTTTGCGCTTCGGCAAGAACAATCCATAATTTGCGCCAGGTTTTAAATTTCTTGTCATCAGAAAAATTTTCCGCCATTTCCTTGGAAGCATAACGGGAAACTAAGGGGTTATCGTACAAACTATGCATATAGGGATAATTAGCTCCTTCAAAACTCTTTTTCTTTAAAGACTGTTATAGTTCAATCCAGCAGCTCAATAAATGACATGATTCTATCCAAGCCTTTTGTGATATTTTTGAGTGAAGTTGCGTAGGATAGCCTCACATATCCTTCGGCGCCAAATACAACACCGGGAACTACCGCCACTTTTGCCAAATCAAGGAGCGCCTCGGAAAATCCTAATGAACCGGTAATCTTTTTACCATTGATCGATCTGCCAAATAGCCGATTTATGTTCATCATAACATAAAATGCTCCTTTTGGTACAGCACATGACACTAAAGGTATCTTATTAATTCTCTCAACCATATAATCTCTTCTTACTACAAACTCGCCACGCATTCTGCACACTTCTTCTTTTGTACCGTTTAAAGCGGCATAAGCAGCATATTGGGCTATGGAGTTAGGATTTGATGTCGAGTGGCTTTGAATATTGGTCATAATATCAATTATTTCACGTCCTGCAGCAACATAACCTATTCTCCAACCTGTCATTGCATAAGATTTAGACATACCGTTTACGGTTAACGACAAATCATAAATCTCTTTGCCAAATGAAGCAATACTGTGATGTTTGGCATCATCGTAAAGTAATTCCTCATATATTTCATCCGATATGACAAGCAGTTTATTTGCAACCGAAACTTCGGCAATTTGACGAAGCTCTGTTTCGCTGTAGGCGCTACCGGTTGGATTGTTTGGACTATTGATGATCAAAGCCTTTGTCCTTTTTGTGATCGACTTCGCTATGTCTTTAGATGATGGCTTAAACTCTTTACTTTCTTTGGACTCTATAAAAACAGGGACTCCGTCAGCCATTCGTACCATTTCAGGATAGCTCAGCCAATATGGAGAAGGAATTAAAACCTCATCTCCAGGATTTAAAATCGCCTGAAAGATATTGTAAAGAGAATGCTTTGCTCCGTTTGAGACAATAATTTGGTCAGGCTCATAAGATAATTGATTATCCTGTTTAAACTTACGGCATATTGCTTGTTTTAACTGCAATATGCCTGCTACCGGCGTGTATTTAGTCAAGCCTTTGTCGATGGCTTCTTTTGCAGCATCAAGTATAAATTTTGGCGTGCCAAAATCCGGCTCCCCGGCTCCAAAGCCTACGACATCAACGCCTTCAGAGCTCATCTGTTTGGCCTTGGCATCAATCGATAATGTTAATGAAGGCGCTATAGCAGAACTTTTTAGTGATAATTTCATATCTTCACGTCCTATGTCAATATATTGGACTGATTATAGCATGGTAAGCAGAATGCGTCCAGCCAACTTTAGTCTTTTACGATACTGCTAATTAAAAAGGTGTAGCTTGTGGCTACACCTTATTTTGCATATTCAACTGATCTTGTTTCCCTGATAACATTAATCTTAATTTGTCCTGGATATTCAAGCTCTTTCTCAATTCGCTTGACCATTTCTCTAGCCATCAATACTATCCCATCATCGCTTATCTTTTCAGGCTTTACAACGATTCTTACTTCGCGACCGGCCTGAATTGCATAGGATTTCTCAACTCCTGCGAAGGAATTTGTAATTTCTTCCAATTTTTCAAGTCTCTTAACATAAGTTTCCAATGTCTCACGTCTAGCACCAGGTCTTGCTGCTGATATAGCATCTGCAGCCTGAACCAATATGGCTTCCATTGTAGTTGCCTCTACGTCACCGTGATGAGCGGCTATCGCATGTAAAACTTCAGGGCTCTCCTTATATCTTTTAGCTAAATCCACACCTATTTGTGCATGAGAACCTTCTACTTCATGGTCGACAGCTTTACCTATATCATGCAGCAGTCCAGCACGCTTTGCTAATCTAATGTCAGCACCAATTTCAGCAGCCATAACTCCTGCAAGATGTGCAACTTCGAGTGAATGCTTAAGGATGTTCTGACCATAGCTAGTCCGGTACTTAAGTCTCCCAATTAATTTGACAATCTCAGGATGTATGCCATGCAGGCCGACTTCAAAAATGGCCTGTTCACCGACTTCCTTTATTCGATTATCAACTTCTTTTCTCGCTTTCTCAACTACTTCTTCAATTCGAGCGGGATGAATTCTTCCATCTAATATGAGTTTCTCAAGCGCGACTTTTGCTACTTCCCTTCGGACTGGATCAAACCCTGACAATATAACAGCTTCAGGTGTATCATCAATAATAAGGTCAATGCCAGTTGCCGTTTCAAGAGCACGTATATTACGACCTTCTCTACCAATGATTCTGCCTTTCATTTCATCATTGGGTAGAATAACCACCGAAACGGTTGTCTCAGCAACATAGTCCGAAGCAGATCTTTGTATTGCTAAAGCGACTATATTCTTTGCTTTTCTCTCTGCTTCTTCTTTAGCTCTGTTCTCATGCTCCCTGATCTTGACAGCCATGTCGCGAGCCAAATCTTTCTCGAGACTTCCTAGTAAAAGCTCTCTTGCCTGATCTCGAGTAAGTTCAGAAACTCTTTCCAACTCAAGCATTTGCTTTTTATGAAGTTTTTCGATATCCTCTTTGAGTCTTTGTAACTCTTTTTCTTTTTTTAGTATTCCCTCTTCCTTATTCTCAAGAGACTCTAATTTCTTGTCAAGATTTTCTTCCTTTTGTTGGGCTCTTCTTTCTGCCCTTTGAATTTCATTACGTCTTTCACGGGTTTCTTTGTCTAATTCGCTTCGCAGTTTATGGATTTCCTCTTTTGCTTCCAAAAGGGTCTCTTTTTTTATAGTTTCGCATTGCTTCGTTGCATCTTCTATAATCCTCTTGGCAGCTTCTTCAGCGCTTTTGATCTTACTTTCGGCGATTCGTTTTCTGTAAGAATACCCTAAAATCACCGAACCTATGGCTACTACTACCAGGACTACTCCTTCTAGTAGCATCTCTAACACTAGCCTAAGAACACCTCCTTGAAATATTTACGGATAAAACATGAACCGAGCAATCATACCCGGCTCAAACAACTAGCCGCCGTATTCGGCTATATGTCAATCTGTTCACAAACAGAACACGAAATAATTGTATCTTTTTTCAAACTGTGTGTCAATGCATATTTTGTCATGCTATTTCATGTTAAAACTGCATCCTCAGAAGTTGCAGACGTAGCGTTTATGTTGCCTATTTTAAACTCTTCTCGGATCTTTTTCTCAATCTCAGTACCTAATTCCTTATTATCTTTAATAAATTGACGTGCATTTTCCCGTCCTTGACCTAAGCGTACATCCTTATAAGAGTACCATGCACCACTTCGATTCACAAGATTTATAGAGACTGCTAGGTCTAATATACCCCCTTCCTTCGAAATTCCTTCGCCATAAATAATGTCAAATTCAGCTTGTCTAAAAGGGGGCGCAACCTTATTTTTTACAACCTTAACCCTCGTTCGACTTCCAATACTATCAGTACCCTGCTTAATAGTTTCAATCTTTCTGACATCAAGCCTGATGGAAGCGTAAAATTTCAAAGCTCTACCACCTGGAGTCACTTCGGGATTGCCAAACATCACGCCAACTTTTTCCCTCAACTGGTTAATAAAAATGGCAACAGTCCTAGATTTATTAATAGCGCCTGATAATTTACGAAGAGCTTGTGACATAAGTCTTGCCTGTAGCCCCACGTGAGCATCACCCATATCACCTTCTATTTCGGCTCGCGGGACAAGCGCAGCTACGGAATCAATTACAATAACATCGACTGCTCCACTTCGAATTAATGCTTCTGTTATTTCTAGAGCCTGCTCTCCGGTGTCAGGCTGAGATACCAAAAGATTGTCTATATCGACTCCAAGTTTTTTTGCATAAGCAGGGTCAAGAGCATTTTCTACATCTACGAATGCTGCAGTACCGCCATTTTTTTGAACTTCAGCAATAACATGTAATGCGACAGTTGTCTTGCCTGAAGATTCAGGCCCAAAAATTTCAATGACTCTTCCTCGTGGAAGGCCTCCAACCCCAAGGGCTATATCGAGCTCGAGCGCTCCTGTCGATATCGCTTCAACATCCATATGGGTTGATTCACCTAGTTTCATAATAGCGCCTTTTCCAAACTGCTTTTCGATTTGAGCCAATGTATTTTCCAATGCCTTTTTCTTTTCCATAGCCTGACCCACACCTGCCTTCATTTTATTACGAACATAAGTTCGACATTGCACTAATTATATACAGCATGATACTATTCGTCAACAAATAATCTGAAACTTAATTTTCAATAAGCGCTAAACGCAAAAGATTTAAAGCTATATTTGCCGCAGTTTTTTTGATACGTTTCCTGTCACCAATCAGCTGATGCTTTTGTACTTGCAGGTTATCATGTCCATATGCAATTGCTGTGTATACTAAGCCAACTGGTTTAAGATCAGTTCCTCCGTCCGGGCCGGCAATTCCGGTTACAGCCAACCCAATGTTAGAGCGTGATAACTCTTTTATGCCTTTACACATTTCAATTGCTGTCTGTTCGCTTACAGCTCCATAAGTCTCAAGTGTTGTTTCTTTAACATGTAGCCTCGTTATTTTTGATTCGTTGCTGTATACTACTAAAGACTCAATGAGATTTTTTGAGATCCCAGGAATATTGGTCAAAAGGTCACTGATCAATCCACCTGTACAAGATTCTGCAATTGAGAGGGTTAAACTATTTTTCCCCAAAAGACTTGTCACTACATTTTCCAAGGTATCATCATCTGTTCCATAGATAAATGAACCGAGACGACATCTTATTTCCGACTCTAATGGTTTAAACCATGCCTCAGGTTCATCGTATCGGTTACATTTTACCGTGAGTCTTAACTTTACATCACCATAACCCGCTAAAGTTGCAATTGTAGGATTAGATTGATGGATGAGCAGATCCTTAATTTTCTCCTCAATCAATGATTCTCCCATACCATAAATGTTCAGAGTTCTCGAGACTATTCTGTCTTCTCCATAATCGGCTAGATAAGGTAAACAATATTTTTCAAACATTGGCTTTAACTCAAAAGGTGGACCAGGTAAAATTACATAAATTTTATCAAACTTCTTAATAATAGCGCCTGGAGCTGTACCGTGTTCATTTGGTAGAATCAGCGCTCCTTGCGGGAAGATGGCTTGTTTAAGGTTGCCGGCAGTAACAGGTCTGCCACGCTGTTCCATGTATTTCTCTATTGTATTTACGCTTTGATCATCAATGTACATATTTAAATCTAAAAATTCCGCCAGAGTCTCTTTTGTGAGATCATCGAGTGTAGGGCCCAATCCGCCTGTCAGAACAATAAGATCTGACCGCTTAAAAGCAATATTTAAGACATCGAGAATTCTGTTTCTATTATCCCCTACTGCCGTATGATAAAAAACATTTATACCAATGTTTGATAGAACTTTGGATATGTACAGTGCGTTAGTGTTTGAAATCTGTCCTAATAAGAGCTCACTGCCTACTGCTATTATTTCCGCATTCATGAATTTTACTCCTTAAATAGAAAAATGTTCTCATGTGCATTTGTTAGGATTTATTATTTAAAAGCTGAAAATTGTCTTTTAGATAATCAATTCCGGAATAGATTGTTATCAAGACTGCCACATATATTGCAATAGAATCGAAAGGAAAGCTGACCAATCTAAAAGGAAAGTTTTCTAATATGATTGCAACAATTGCTATAATTTGTACTGTTGTTTTTGCTTTTCCCCAACTGCCTGCGGCAATTACGATTCCATCCGATGCAGCTATAGCTCTGAATCCGGTTATAATAACCTCCCGGCTAATTATTACAATTGCGATCCAAGCAGCAACTTTGCCTAGTTCAACCAAAGCGATGAGCGTCGCAATTACTAAAAGCTTGTCAGCTAATGGGTCAATGAATTTACCAAACTTAGTTACTTCATTCCGTTTTCGCGCATAGTAGCCGTCTATTGTATCAGTACTAGCAGCCAAAATAAACAACGCTGCCGCAACGAATTCACTATAAGAAAATTCAATGTATAGAAATGATGTTACAATCGGCACAAGTGCAATTCTTATGCTAGTTATTTTATTTGCCAGATTCATATTCTTCAGCCACCAAATCATATTCATAGGCTTTTGTAATTTTGACATTGATAAATTCCCCTTTCTTGAGGGGTTTTTTACTTGTAACGAAAACTTTACCGTCTATTTCCGGAGCTTCTCCGTATGATCTGGCGATGTATATATTTTCTGAATTTTCTCCTTCAATTAATACTTCGCAGGCTTCATTGAGACGAGTTTTATTTAGTCTTTTCGAAATATTTTTTTGTAGAGTCATTAACGATGCTCTGCGCGCTTCCTTTACCGAATCATCTATCTGATCGTTAAATGTTGCTGCTGCTGTCCCCTCCTCTGGTGAAAAGCTAAAGATTCCTACATGATTAAGCTGAAACTCTTGTAAAAATGACGAAAGCTCATTGAATTCATTTTCGCTTTCACCAGGGAAGCCAACTATGAGTGAAGTCCTGATTATTACATCCGGAATCATATTACGCGCTGCAGTAATAAGTGATGATATCTGTTTAGCAGAGGAATTTCGGTTCATACGTTTTAGAATTTTATCGCTTATATGTTGGATCGGTATATCTAAGTAATTGCATATTTTACGGTTTTGAGACATAAATGCCAATAGATTTGTTGTTACTCTATCAGGATACAGGTATAATAAGCGAATCCATTTAAGTTCTTCTATTTCAGTTAATTTATTTAAAAGATATAATAAATTCGCACCTTCTCCCAGGTCATGGCCATATCTTGTTATATCCTGTCCGATCAATATGATTTCCTTAACGCCACTGCGAACAAGGTTATTAGCTTCTTCAATTAAACTTTTAACTGATCTGCTACGAGATTTTCCTCTCAATGAAGGTATAATGCAATAGCTACAGCAGTTATCACAACCTTCCGAAATTTTAAGATATGCTGTGCCGGCTAAGGTGCTAAGCTGTCTAGGCAACTCTTTCAACGGACGATTGAGCCCATCTGTCAGAGAAACCTTTTTACCGTTAAAGGCATCATCCAAAGATGCAACAATGTCTGTAAAATTGCCGGTTCCTAATAGAACATCAATTTCTGGAATTTCTTCAATCAACTCAATCGAATAGCGTTGTGCCAAACAACCCGTGACTACAAGCAGCTTGCATTTATGTGAGTGTTTATACTTGCTGTATTCAAGTATGGCTTCTACAGATTCTTCTTTTGCAGGCCCAATAAAACCGCAAGTATTAACAACTATAGCATCAGCTTCGCTCGGATCGATTACCGTTTTATACCCTGCATTATTTATTAGTCCCAACATTACTTCAGAGTCGACCCTGTTTTTAGGGCATCCCAATGAAATCATTCCTACTTTTTTAAGCAATATTTAGTGTCCGCCTTTCCCATTTTCAAAACTTTCTTTATTGACTAATAAATTACGTGGTTTGCTGCCATCAGCTCCACTTATTATTCCGCGCGCTTCCATTTCATCAATTAGTCTGGCAGCACGAGAATATCCCACTCTTAATCTTCTTTGAATCATAGATATAGATATTTGCTCCATATCCAAAGCGATCTCAATAGCTTGAGGAAGTAATTCATCTGAACCTTTTGACGTATCCACTACAATAGAAGCATTAATATCGTCAATGGCAGCTTCATTATACTGAGGTTGGCTATTAGGGCTTCTTATGTAGTTTACAACAGATTCTACTTCCTTTTCGGACACAAATGCCCCTTGTATGCGTATAGGTTTGTTTAAACCAACAGGGTAAAATAACATATCCCCTCTGCCTAGCAACTTTTCTGCTCCTCCCATGTCAAGAATTGTTCTAGAGTCAATGTGTGATGAAACAGCGAAAGAAATTCGCGAAGGTATGTTAGCCTTAATGACTCCTGTAATAACATCGACGGAAGGTCTTTGTGTCGCGATTATCAAGTGAATACCGGCAGCTCTTGCCATTTGAGCAAGTCTGCAAATTGCATCTTCTACTTCACCTGGCGCTACCATCATAAGATCAGCTAGCTCATCTATGATAACCAGTATCTGAGGTAATCTATCCGCATTATTTTCGTGTAGAACATTATACCGCTCAAGATCTCTTGCTCCTTTTTCTGCAAACATTTTATACCTTATTGTCATCTCCTGAACAACCCAATTTAATGCGCCTGCAGCCTTTCTCGGATCAGTTACAACCGGAACCAAAAGATGCGGAATCCCATTATAATGGTTCAATTCAACAACCTTAGGATCAATCATCAACATTTTGACTTCATCGGGTGATGCTTTGTATAAAATGCTAATTATCAAAGAATTTATACATACACTCTTTCCTGAACCTGTCGCGCCGGCGATGAGAAGATGCGGCATTCTTGCCAGATCAGTTATTATATTATTGCCTGCTATATCTTTTCCTAATCCTATTACTAATTTTGACTCGGCAATTGAAAATTCCTCTGATTCCAAGACTTCTTTAAGGAGAACCGGAGTTATATCATCATTTGGAATTTCTATGCCTATTGCAGCTTTACCCGGGATTGGAGCTTCGATTCTAACGGATTGAGCGGCAAGGCTTAAGGCAATATCATCAGACAAACTTACAATTCTACTTACTTTTATTCCTGGAGCTGGCTGAAGTTCATATCTGGTTATAGCCGGACCTTTACTGACTTGCACAACCTTTGCACTTATTCCAAAACTAGCTAATGTTTCCTCAAGTATTTTTGCGTTGGATAAAACGTCTTTATCATTTGGTTTAAGTGATTTTTTAGATGTTAGTGATTTTAACAAATTTATGGGCGGAAATGTATAGGGCATACTTTGCGTCTCTAAAACAATTTCTTGAGTGGAATTCTGAATTTGCTCCAGTTTGTCCTTCTGAAAATCAATTATCTTTATATCCCTATCTTCGTTTGAATTTACATCTTTCGTTTTTATTGAACTCTTAGCAGGGATGAATGCTTGTTTTAAAGGGGAAATGTCTGGGATTCCGTTCGCTTTAAGATCATCAGTCTCTACAAATCCGCCTTTGAAATTCTTACTTTCTTCGATTGCATTATTTTGCTTTTTAGCATCCGTGTGAGCATGGGCTTTATTGTTTTTAAATGACTGGGAAATACTGATTAATCTAGCTATCATCTGACCCAAAGAAATTCTTGTCAAAAGCATAAATAAAACGATAAACAAAGTCCCAAAGATTATAAAACTGCCCCAGCGTCCAACAGAGATATACATTAAATAGACTATTGGCGAGAGTAAGATGCCCGAGCCTCTAGCTTGTATGCCCATGGAATAAGATGATGTTGAAAAGTTTAGCAAATTTGACAATGAGAAGTAGTCTAAATAGGCTAAATGTACTCCTGCCATAACGACGAGCAATATCGCAATGCAAATAATAAGTTTTGATAGACTTATCTTTTTATAAAATGGATATATACACGCAATTCCAGTCAAAAATAAGAAAATCGGAACAAGAAATGCGAAAATGCCCAAAACACCCATAGTAAATTGCTTTATATAATATCCTGCAATTCCGGCAGTGGCAGTATAAGTGCTGAAACCGATGAGTAGGCTAAAAGCAATGAGTAAAATCCCAATTATTTCATTATGTTTGTCATGTCGTGTTGAACTATTCATTGGTTTGCGTTTTTTTACGGCCACATTTACACCTCATTCAAAAATCAAGTGATATGCGATAGTTAATCCACCCACAACCCAGCAATAGTAGGAGAAATATTGTAATTTCTGTTTTTTAAGAATTTTAATCAGCATATCTATAGCAAGATATCCGCTGATTGCTGCGGCAATTAAAGCGAAAAAAACAGGTAGTAGATTGCCCAAAGTAGACAGTTCATGAAATATTTCAGGTCCTTCCAGAACAAAAGCCGATAAAATGGCCGGTATCGATAAAAGAAAAGAAAAGCGTGTAGCAAGATCTCTTGAGAATCCTTTAAACAATCCGGCGAAAATTGTAGCACCGGATCGTGAAATACCTGGGGTAATTGCTGCACCTTGTATTAATCCCACAAATAATGCATCTTTTGTAGTCATGTCTATCGCTTGCTTAGAACCAAGTGGTAAATAATTCGCAAACCATAAGAGAATCCCTGTTATAATGAGCATATATCCTACTATATGAGCACTTTTGAATAAACTTTCAAATAGGTCGTTGAATAAAAAACCTATAACCGCTGTTGGAACGATCGCTATAATTAGCATCACTAACAAGAGCCTATGTTCATTTGCTCTTATATTGGGTTTGCATCTAGTCAATAAAATATCTTTGCTTAACGAAAAAAACTCATTGACTAACAAAATTAAGTCTTTGTGGTAATAGATAATGACTGCAATTAGAGTTCCAATATGGAGTAGTATGTTAAATCCTAATCCAATTTCATCTAATCCTAGTATCTGTTGGAATATAACCAGATGTCCTGAACTGCTGACAGGCAAAAATTCTGTTAACCCCTGTATGATTCCCATGAGTATTGCGTAAATCAGACTCAAAGACTTTACCCCTTTCATTTTTCGAAAATATTATATCATTTATAGCCTGAAAATACCATAGCCCGGGCCAATTGCTTTCCGGGCTATTTCTTGTCATGTAACAACTTGTAATTTAATAATAAGACTTTCAGAGTATTGAATTATAACCTTGTTTTCTAGATTTCCCATCCTGTCTTTCAACATTTTCCTTGTTCTTTTCCAGATAACCGGCATATAAGTCCTCAGGGGTTAAGTCAGCTTTAATACACATACTCACAAAGAAATGAAATACATCGATAAGTTCTTCATGTATACGCTTTTTATCCAAAACCTTTGGATTTTTCCACCATTTATAATTGACTTCTTCCATGAGTTCGCTTAATTCTGAAATTATAGCTATGCAATCTTTTTGCATCCATTCTTCGAATAGTATATGACTGAGATTACGTTCCTTAATAATTTTCTGATCAAGTTCATTCTGTAGTTGGTAAATGTGTTGAATTCTATCCATTATTAACCGCAATCAGAGGTCGGGCATTAATTATCTCAGCTACTTGGTCGGAAATATCATCTTTTCCTATTAAAGATATACCGGCTATTCCTTGCGAGAATATCATATTCATTGAAAAAAGCGCATCATCCATAGTAATCTTATTGATTTTATCAAGCACTTCTTCAGGTGTTGTAATCTCGCCTAACAAAAGTTTAGATTTCCCCATGGCATTCATTCTACTTCCCGTACTCTCCAGCCCAAGAATATAATTACCCTTAAGCTGTTCCTTTGCTTTTATTAATTCATCCGTAGTTATTCCATCATGTAAAACATTTCGGATTTCATCAGAAATGATTGATAAAACTTCTTGTGCATTGCTGGGTTTCATACCTGCATATATTGTATAATATCCGCCGATAGTATAATTTGATGGATGAGATATAACCGAATAAACCAAACCCTTATCCTCTCTGATTTTTTGGAATAATCTTGAACTCATGCTTCCACCGAAAATATTATTAAATGCCATGTCAGAATAAATTCTTTCATCTGATAACTGTGTACTCGGATATCCTATGCAAATGTGTGTCTGTTCAATATCCTTTTGACGAAACAGTACATCTCCGCAATAAGATATTTCAGGAATACTTTTACAATGTGCTTGAAACGGCTTCCAGTTTCCAAAATACTCTTGTATCAACTCTTCAAGTTGTCTATCATCAAAATTTCCAGCGACAGAAATTATAACCTGATTTGGTGAGTAGTATTTCTGAAAAAATGACTGAGTTTTACTACGGTCAAAACTCAGCAGAGTGTGTCTATCACCAAGTATGGGTTTGCTTAAGGGATGATCCCTAAACATAGCGTATGAAAGCAAATCATAAGCTACGTCTTCTGGAGAATCCTCATACATTAGAATCTCTTCAAGGATAACTCCCTTTTCCTTTTCAATTTCAGCGGGTTCGAATGAAGAATTCAGTAGCATATCAGCTAAAAGCTCTATTCCCGTTTCCAAATGTTCATCAAGCACTTTGAAGTAGTAACATGTATATTCTTTAGCAGTAAAAGCATTAAGTTGTCCGCCGATTCCATCCATAACGTCAGCTATTTGTTTAGCGGACCGTTTGTATGTTCCTTTAAACAGCATATGCTCAATAAAATGAGATATCCCGCTCGTTTCCTCAGATTCAAACATCGAACCGGTTTTAAACCATAAGCCAAACGACACTGAACGAAAATGTGGAATTTTTTCAGTAACAACAGTTATACCATTACTTAAACTTTTAGATTTATACATGCTTAATGATCTCTTTCCTGATGTTATTCGGTTTGCTTTCCGGGCAAGGGGTCTCTAGTAGACGAAATAGGCGGCAATACAGCTTTTCGTGATAGATTAATCCTGCCTTGCTCATCTACATCTGTTACCTTTACTTGAATCTCGTCACCGACTTTTACCACATCTTCGACTTTGGCCACTCTTTCATGAGCTAATTTTGAGATGTGGACTAATCCTTCTTTCCCTGGAAGAATCTCGACAAAAGCTCCAAAATTCATTATTCTTGTTACTTTTCCGGAATAAACTCCCCCTGGAGCGATGTCTTTAGTCAATCCTAGAATAATTTTCAAAGCCCTATTAGCATCATCTATGTTGATAGAGTATATGAAAACCTGCCCGTCGTCTTCAATGTCAATTTTAACTCCGGTATCGCTGATTATTTTATTTATTATTTTACCCCCCGGACCTATAACATCGCGGATTTTTTCAACGGGAATATTGGTGGTCACTATCTTGGGGGCAAATTCTGAAAGCTCATTTCTAGGTTTTTCAATTACATCGAGCATTTTGCCCAAAATATATCTTCGGCCTTCTAATGCTTGCGATAAAGCTTTCTCAAGAATGTATCTATCGATTCCTTTGATTTTTATATCCATCTGAATAGCAGTTATCCCCTTTGCTGTTCCGGCAACTTTAAAGTCCATATCGCCTAGCGAATCTTCAAGACCTTGAATATCTGATAAAATAGCTGACTTATTTGATGCTTCATCTATAATCAAGCCCATCGCAATTCCGGCTACAGGAGCCTTAATCGGAACACCAGCATCCATTAGCGCAAGAGTACTACCACATACGCTAGCCTGTGATGATGAACCGTTTGAACTCATTACCTCCGAAACCAGTCTTATAGTATAAGGAAATTCTTTCTCTGAAGGTATAACAGGTTCTAAAGCTCTTTCTGCTAGTGCCCCGTGTCCTATATCGCGTCGACCGGGACCTCTCATAGGTCTTGCTTCTCCAACACTATAATGAGGAAAATTATAGTGATGTATGTAGCGTTTAGTCTCATCTTCCCACAGTCCGTCAAGAATTTGCACATCGTCCATAACACCTAATGTGCATGTTGTCAGTACTTGAGTTTGTCCCCTTCTGAAAAGCCCCGAGCCGTGAGTTCTTGGGAGCAGTCCTACTTCGGATTGTATTTGGCGAATATCTCTGATGCCTCTCCCGTCCGGACGTAATCCATCCTCCAAAATTTGTTTGCGAACTATTTTCTTTGTTATATCATAAATAATATCTTCAATTTCTTTTTTTCTGTCCGGAAAAACTTCGGCAAATTCTGCCAAAATGGTATCTTTCACTAATTGCAAGTTGTCTTCCCGTGATTGTTTGTCAGTTGCTTGTAAAGCTTCCCTTATTTTTTCAGTAACATTCCCCCCTACAGCTGCCTCAAGTTCTTGATCCGGGATGAATAAAGTTACCTCTTTTTTTGTTTTACCAATATCTTTGATCATTTCATCTTGAAACTCACAAAGCTGTTTTATAATATCGTGGCCGAACATGATAGCCTCAAGAACTTCAGATTCTGTCAGTTCGTTAGCAGCAGCCTCAACCATCAACACTGCATCTTTTGTTCCCGCGACAACTAAACTTAATTTGCTGATCTCTCTTTGTTTGGCTGTGGGATTGACCACAAAACGGTCGTCTATCATTCCTACTGCTACTGCCCCGACAGGGCCTGAAAAGGGTATATCAGAAATACTTAATGCCACAGAGGATCCTATCATTGCAAAAATATCAGGTGGATACTCAGGATCAACTGATAAAGCCATTGCGATTATTTGAACATCATTTCTGTATCCTTTTGGGAAAAGAGGTCTCAATGGTCGATCTATTAGTCTTGATGTGAGTATGGCTTTTTCGGTGGGTCTTCCCTCTCTTTTAACGAAACCGCCGGGTATTCTACCTACGGCATACAATTTTTCCTCAAAATCAACACTCAATGGGAAAAAATCAATGCCCTCACGAGGTTTGCTAGAAGCCGTAGCAGCTACAAAAACTATAGTATCGCCACATTTTACCGTACAAGCGCCATTCGCCTGTTCAGCAAGCTTTCCGATTTCAACCGTTATCGGAATACCAGCGATGTGTGCTGTGTAAATTTTATGTTCCATATTTGTCTCCTTCCAAAACATATGAGTTTATCTGCAAGCAAAATAATTACTTTACTCAATATTAATAAGAAATATAAACAGTGGAGCGGATTATCCGCTCCACTGCTATTTTCTTAAATTCAGCTTTTCAATAATTGCTCTGTATCTTGCAATATCTTTTTTTGCCAAATAATTAAGAAGCCCTCTGCGCTTTCCCACCATCATAAGCAAACCACGTCTTGAATGATGGTCTTTTTTATGTGTTTTCAAATGGTCTGTCAGGTGATTGATCCTCTCTGTTAAAATAGCTACCTGCACTTCAGGAGAACCCGTATCACCTTCGTGAAGTTTGTAAGAGTCTATTATTTGTTGTTTGAGCAAAATTTCCATATTAACCTCCATATAATAAAATACCTCCATTTTCTTAGTAAAACGTTGGAGTTACGATTAAACCAAGGAAATGGTTGGACAGTTTACTGTCGCGCTTATTTTAGCATAATTTTCAGTTTTTGCATATCAAATATTTAATTTGGTCTATATCATTCCTGATTTGTCTGACAAGATCTTCTATCGTGTCGAAGCGAATTTGATCTCTCAGTTTTTCTATAAAAACCAATTTTAGCTGCTTACCATATAAATTGCTGTTATTATTAAGAAAGTAAGTTTCAATATGAGTCCCTTCTTGTGAGAATGTAGGATTGTTGCCAACACTTGTTGCTCCCCAAAACTCTTTTTTCTCAATAATGCCTTTTGTTAAATACACTCCAGCGCCTGGGATTGCCATAGTATTGTTATATTTAAGGTTGGCAGTAGGAAATCCAATCTTCGTTCCTCTACCAAATCCTCTTACAACATTACCGCAAAGAGTATATGGATAACCTAGATAGGTTGTAGCTTCACTTACTTTGCCTTGATTTAAATACTTCCTTATCAAACTACTACTAACAATTTGACCGTCGATTTTACGAGGGGGCACTGAAATTACTTCAAAGTTCCGATTTAATGACAATTCTTTAAGTAAGTGGATATTGCCTATGCCTTTTTTACCAAAACTAAAATCGTGACCAACCACTACATAGCGGATATCATAGCTTTGACACAAGTCTGAAATGAAGTTTTGTGGAGAAATTTCGGAAAATTTTATGTCAAAATAACGGATAATAAGATATTCTACTCCCACTCTACTAAATTCCAGGATTTTTTTCTCAAGTGACATTAGCAGGGGGGGAGCATTTTGCGGATCGAGTGTAAACAACGGATGATTTCCGAATGTATAAATCATTGAACTACATAAATTTACTTTACATATTTCAATGAGCCTATCGAGCAAATATCTATGACCCAAATGCATTCCATCGAATGTTCCAATAGCTAGAGCTATGGGTTTATCTACCAAATAAGAATTGCCGGTTATTACTCTCATACAAGTACTTTCTCCATTACTACAATTTTACTTTCAGGTATAATTCTACCAACACCAACAAACTTACTTCCACAGAAAATTCTTTTAAGGCCAGTTAAGTTTAAGTTATAGACAGACTGAATTTCTTCGTATGCAATGGGATTTCCGTTAATAGCTTTTGTGTAGGCATTATTTGAAATGATCACTTTTTCGAATTGATTGAGAGCTTCTTCCATGGGGATCACAAGGTTTTGGACGAGACTTGAAGCCATGGAATCTTTTATTTCATCAAGAGTATGAGAATTTTCAAGAATAAACTCCCCGGAAGAGATTCTTAATAAAAAAGCCATATAAGCTCCGCAGCCCAATCTTCTTCCTATATCTTTGCATAGCGATCGAATGTATGTTCCCTTAGAGCAATCAACTTCAATCATGAGTCTTTTAGGAGCAGTATAGTTAACGATTTCAATTCTTTTTATTGTCACTGTTCTTGACATTATTTCCGGAATTATACCCTTTCTTGCAAGATCATATAGCTTATCTCCATCTATTTTTAAAGCCGAATATGCAGGGGGGGTCTGAGAAATATCCCCTAAAAATTCTGATAAAACGGCCATAATTGCGCTTTCGTTCGGATAATTTGTTGATTGAGAGATAATAGTTCCGTATGCATCAAGAGTATCAGTTTCAACCCCTAAATTCATTTCACAGCGATATGTTTTATCATCGCTTAAAAGATAATCAGCCACTCTGGTGGCTTTACCCAGACATATGGGCAATACACCGGCAGCCCCTGGGTCTAAAGTACCAGTATGCCCTACTTTGCTTACTCCTAGAGTTTTGCTTATCACGCGCGTGACATCGTTTGAAGTCATCCCAGGTGGCTTCAAAACGTTTAATATGCCGTTTAAGTGTTTATATCGATCATAATCTTGCTGATTGTTGCTTTTAAGATTGCTTTTGATTGCTCTATACCCTCTTTCATGATACATCCGGCAGCTTTTTTATGGCCTCCGCCTCCGAATTGAGCAGCTAATTTACTCACATCTAGGGAGTTCTTTGAGCGAAAACTCACTTTAACTCCTCCGCTAGCCATTTCTCTTACTAAAACAGCTAATTCCACTCCCTTTATATCAAGAGCTAAGTTAATTACTCCCTCGACATCAAATTCTTTGGCTCCATTGTTATCCATCATACTCGATGTAATCGATATTATGGCAAATCTCCCATCGTACCCAGTTTCAAGTGATTCTATAGCTAGCCCCAAAAGCTTAATTTTGCTAAGGCTATGATTCTTGTAAACTAGCATTGAAACTTTTTCAGGGTTAACTCCGCAGGCGATAAACTCAGCTGCAACAAGATGAGTCTTTTGAGTAACATTACTGTAACTAAAGTTACCCGTGTCTGTTAATATTCCTGTGTAAAGAGCTTCTGAAGCAGCTAAATCAGGAGAACCGGTCAAAGTCATTATGATATCGTATATTATCTCAGCAGTTGCAGCAGCTTTTATGTCTACTAAGTTCATATCTGCAAAATATGTGTTAGAAACATGATGATCAATGTTTATCGTTTTAGCTGAAACTTTGACTATTCCGGATAATGATCCTAAACGCTCCAAGTCACTACAATCTAAAATAACAGCAACATCATACCAATCTTCAGCTTGCACACTTCGTTTGAAATTTTTGACACCCTCTAAAAAATCATAAGAGTCAGGCATCGTATCCTGACAAAACAAATCTACTTTTTTGCCTAATGAGGTCAATGACTGAGCTAAAGCCAATGAAGATCCAATAGCATCCCCATCAGGTGAGGTGTGGATGAGCAAAGCATACTTGCTGCCATCTGTCAGAGTTTTTATGAGTTCATTTGGAATCATCCTTGTCCTCCTGTTTAGGATTTGCCTCTTGATTGCCTTGAGATAAACCTCTGATAATCTCTGCAACTTTTATACTATACTCTATTGATGAATCAAGTTTAAATTGAATTTCCGGAATATGCCTTATTTTCAGTGTCGTTCCAAGTTCCTTTCGTATATAGCCAGAGGCTTTAACAAGACCTTCCATGGCATTTTCTTTTTCTGCTGTGTCGCCAAACACACTTACATAGGTTTTAGCGAATTTAAAGTCCCTTGACAATTCAACCTTTATTATCGAAACTAACCCATTAACTCTGGGGTCTTTAACCTGTTCTAGTATAATCCGACTAATACTCTTTCTGATTTCCTCTTCAATTCGCCTGGTTCTCTGGTATGACATATTTTAACACCTGCTTTTAGCTGATTTGTACTTCCTCCATTAAGAAAGCTTCAATAATATCGCCTTTCTTAATATCACTATAATTATTAATCGTCAATCCGCATTCATAACCAGCTGCTACTTCCTTGGCATCATCTTTAAACCTTTTTAGCGTGCTGATCTTCCCTTCGTGAATTACTACACCATCTCTTATTAATCTAATATTGGAATTCCTAACTATTTTCCCGTCTGTTACAAAGCAACCGGCAACATTTCCCATGCCTGTAACCTTAAATATTTCTCGTATTTCAGCGTGACCGATACGATTTTCCTTATATACTGGTTCAAGCATACCTTTTATTGCTGCCTGAATATCTTCAATAGCATTGTATATGATTCGATAAACTCTTATATCGATCTTTTCTTTTTGGGCAAGTTCAGACGCACTACCTGAAGGTCTCACATTAAATCCAACTACAATTGCATTTGATGCTGTAGCAAGCATCACATCCGATTCTGTAATAGCGCCTACTCCTCCGTGTATGATCCTAATTTTTACTTTATCTGATGGTATACGTTCTAGAGCACTTTTGACAGCTTCAACTGAACCTTGTACATCAGCCTTTATTATTATATTCAGGTCTTTTGTATCGCCTTCTTTCATCTGGCTGAAAAGATCTTCGAGTGAAGTTTTATTCATTGACTTTTGAAGCAAATTGCGTGATTTTGATTCTCTTTCTTCAGCTACCTGCTTTGCTAATTTATCATCCTTTACTGCGAATATCGGATCCCCTGCTTCAGGTACATCAGATAACCCCACTACCTCCACAGGCATTGAAGGACCTGCTTTTTTCACTCTGTTTCCTTTATAATCCAACATAGCTCGCACTCGACCGTAACTTCTACCCGCTATAATGGTATCACCTATGTTCAGCGTACCGTTTTGTACCAATACTGTAGCTACAGGCCCCCTACCCTTATCAAGCTGTGCTTCTATGACAGTTCCTTTAGCCAATCGATAAGGATTAGCTTTCAATTCCTGTAATTCAGAAACCAAATTTATCATATCCAAAAGAGTATCGATACCTATTTTCTTTAGCGCTGAAACAGGGACTGCTATCGTTTCACCACCCCATTTTTCAGCAACTAAGCCGTGTTCCATAAGCTGCTGAGCTACCCTGTCAGGGTTTGCATCCGGCAAATCAATTTTATTGATAGCAACTATTATCGGCACCTTTGCAGCTTTAGCATGATTTATAGCCTCAATTGTTTGAGGCATTATCCCATCATCAGCTGCTACTACCAGTACAGCTATGTCGGTTACTTGAGCGCCTCTTGCTCGCATTGAAGTAAATGCTTCATGCCCGGGAGTATCAAGAAAAGTAATCGATTTATTATTCATTTCAACCATATACGCGCCTATATGCTGAGTAATACCTCCGGCTTCCTGTTCGGTTACGTGTGCATTCCTAATTGCATCAAGAAGCGAAGTTTTACCATGATCAACATGCCCCATAACTGTGACTATCGGCGGTCGTTCCAATAGAACATTTGCTGAGTCCGAAACATCCTCGTCTGCCATAACTTGTTCATAGGTTTTGACAGATTTTTTTTCAAGTTCAATGTTAAATTCACTAGATACAATCATTGCTGTATCATAATCAATTACTTGGTTAATTGTAGTCAATATGCCGAGTTTTAAAAGAGACTTTATGATCTCTGAAGCTTGCACTCCAATCTTTTCTGATAAATCCTTAAGGATTATGAAGTCGCCCATCGTTATGCTCTTCTTACGATCTGCTGTAGGCTTTGGTTGTATCTGTTTATTTAGGCTGGCTTTATTCTTGAAATTTTTAAATTTACCGGCAGCAGTAAACCCTGTTGACTCTTTGTCAAGCCAAACGTCTTTCTTGTCCTGTCGCGTTTTTGACTTGGGCTGTAATTGAGAGCTTTTTTGCACAGCGATCTTCCCAAATTCCTCTTTTTCTTTTTTTTCTCTCTCCTTTAATTCAGGGTCTGAAAAGAATTTATCGACTATGTCCACAGGTTTTCTGTCAATTTTCCCTCGGGCAAACGGTTTTGGAGCATCGGGCTTTTGAGGCTGCATTTGCCTTTGAAATGCAGGTCTCGCAAAAGGCCTGTCTTTTTGTTGTTGAACAGTTTTTCCTGTTGTTTCAGTAGTATTAGAAACACTAGGCTTAAACTCTGGACTCTTTTTTGTTTCAAATGTATGCGGTTTGCTTTCTGGTTGTAGTTTTCTTGCAGTTTGACTGATTTGGCCAGGTATGCCTATCGGCTCTTTCTTAAGAGAATCTTTAGGGTTCAATCCAGATGGTTTATCTCCTGTTTCAAATTCTGGCTTGAATGATGATGTGGATTGATCAGCTGGCTTTGTTTCATCAAAAACTCTGTTTTCTTTTAATAACGCCGATTTTCCCGATAATGTCGACTCGTCTTCACGACTCCTCTTCATTTCTATACTTGCCTTATCAATCCTAGGCTTGATATCTATTTTCGAGATTTCTGCAATACCTGTATCAGCAATATTTTTTACGGATTCTTTATCCTGGGGATGAATTTCAAGTTCCTGAACCTTATTTAAGCTATTATCAGTGTTTTCTTTTGACTTTTCAAGTTCATTTGACATATCATCAATTGTGGTTTGAAGAGTTTCAATAACACTCGCCTTCATACTTTCATGCAATTGTTGTTTATCAATAACACTCCATAAAGTGTTGATTGCATCAATATGGTTGTCTACATCTATGGTTAAGGTTCTGACCTTATTGAGCATTGCTTGAGTGTTGTTTTTTATCTGTTTGGTAGTTTCGAAAACATTAGTTTTTGTCATCCATCGACTTCCTCCTTTATTTCACTTTGTTCATATAGCTTTTTACGATTAATGAATTCACTTTTTAGCTCATCAAATACTTCGGATTCAATTTTTTGTCCGAAGGCACGTTCAAACGATTTTGCTTTCATTACTTTATCTATGCAACTACCAAATAAACAAATGTAAGCACCCCTACCGGGAGATTTGCCTTTTAAGTCATCAATTAGTATTTTGCCGTCTGGAGATTTAACCATTCTTATAAGAGTCCTTTTTTCCTTCATCTCCCTGCAGCCTAAACACATTCTAATTGGTAGTTTCCTTTTCTTCAATGAATGCCCTCCCTCCCCGGCAGATATGGAATATTCTGCATAGCTTCCATTTGTGATTGACTTTTAATGTCAATCTTCCAGCCGGTAAGTCTTGCGGCTAGTCTGGCGTTTTGACCCTCCTTACCAATAGCTAATGACAATTGATTATCAGCAACGATAACCCTTGCTGTTTTCTCTTTTTCAATTATCCTTACACCCAGCACCTTAGCCGGACTCAATGAGCTTGCTATAAAGTCATGAGAATCGTTGCTCCATTTAATTATATCGATTTTTTCACCTTTTAATTCGTCTACAATTTCCTGTACTCTAAGCCCCCTTTGGCCCACGCAGGCTCCTATTGGATCTATACTTGAATCATGCGAGAATACAGCTATTTTAGACCTAAAACCAGCTTCACGTGCGATGCCCTTAATAATCACTTCGCCTCTAGCTATTTCAGGTACTTCTATCTCAAAAAGCCTTCTTACCAAACCGGGATGAGTGCGAGAAAGCATAATTTGCGGACCTTTCGGTGTTTTCTTTACTTCAGTGATGTACACCTTCAAACGTTCATTTAAATGATACTCTTCAGTAGACATTCGTTCATTTGGTGGCAATATTCCTTCTATCTTGTCTAAATCGATATAAATGTACTTTTTTTCAATCCTTTGCACAATTCCTGTCACTATTTCGTTTTCCTTAGCAAGAAACTTATTGTAAAGGATGACTCTCTCCGCTTCACGTATTTTTTGCACTAATACATTTCGTACGTTCTGTGCAGCTATTCTTCCAAAGTTTTTTGGAGTGACATCTATCTCAACTGTATCACCTAATTGATAGTTGGGGTTTAGCTTATGAGCCTCTTCTAACGATATTTCCTGAAAAATATCAACAACAACATCAGCTGCGTTTTTATAGGCAAAAACCTTAACATTGCCTGTGGAAAGTTCAATACTTACCCTTACATTCAAAGTAGTTCCATACTTTTTCTTGTAAGCAGCAGCCATTGCAGTTTCTATCGATTCCAACAAAACACCGGAATCAATCTCTTTTTCTTTGCTGATTTGCTCAATTGCCCCCAAAAAATCGATTTGCATTACTATTCCTCCCGCATAATCCAACATAGTTTATATTTAGCTATGTATCTTATGATAATCAGCCCAAATTTCAGGGCATCAATACAATGGAGTGGGTTTCCCCACTCCACTTATATTAAACATATAAATACGTTTATATGATAGCACTTAATCAACAGAAATGCAACAGCGCCACAAAGAAATGTTCAAAATATTGAAAGTTGATTATTTTCGGAAAGTCCCTCAAGGCAACCACTTTTTTTTAAAGTTTCTATGACTGCTTTTGATATTTTCCCTCTTTTTGATAGATCTTCGATTGAAATAAACGGTTTTGTCAAACGCGCTTCAACGATACTTTTCGCTGCAGTTATACCTACTCCGGGGAAAGCATTAAAAGGTGGTCTTAACCCTTCAGATTCAACTAAAAATTTCGTCGCATTAGATTTGTATAAATCGACAGGAAGCATTTTTATACCTCTTAAATACATTTCCAGAATTACTTCGAAAACAGTAAGTAGATTTTTTTCTTTGTTGCTTATGTTATTACCTTTCATATTAAGTTCATCAATCCTTCGTGAGACTTCGCTTTTTCCACTCATCATAACGCTCTCGTCGAAATCATTAGCTTTTACAGTAAAATATGAAGCATAGAATGCATATGGGTGATACACTTTAAAAAAAGCGATACGAAATGCCATTAGCACGTATGCGACTGCATGGGCTTTTGGGAACATATACTTAATTTTTTTGCATGAATCTATGAACCATTCGGGTACACTCTTGTCACGCATCTCATCCTCAAATGAATCAGGTAACTGCTTGCCTTTGCGTACCATTTCCATTATGTCAAAAGAAGTCACCGGACTGATGCCTTTGTAAATCAAGTAAATCATAATATCATCACGAGTTGATATCACTTCAGACAAGTGCGCCGTCTTGTTTCGTACCAAATCTTGTGCATTATTTAACCAAACATCTGTTCCGTGCGATAGACCGCTTATTCTGACAAGTTCTGAAAATGTAGTGGGTTTTGTTTCGAGAAGCATCTGTCTTACAAATTTCGTTCCGAATTCCGGTATCCCTAAGGTGCCTACTAGACAACCTAATTCTTCAGAGGAAATGCCTAAGGATTCAGTTCCCGAGAAGATTGCCATGGTTTTTTTGTCATCGATGGGAATATTCAATGCATTTACACCTGTGAGCTCTTCCATCATGCGAATGACTGTTGGATCATCATGTCCTAAGATGTCGAGTTTTATAAGCCTACTGCTTATAGAATGATAGTCAAAATGTGTAGTAACCACTTTGGAATTTCTATCATCAGCAGGATACTGGATTGGAGTAAAATTATAAATATCCGTAGTTTCAGGTACAACAATTACTCCGCCGGGATGCTGTCCTGTTGTTCGCTTCACTCCGGAACAGCCTCGGGTAAGACGCTTTAATTCCGCATTACTAACAATTTTTTTTGTATCTTCGATATACTTTTTAACAAACCCAAATGCAGTTTTCTCTGCTATAGTACCAATAGTTCCTGCTCTAAAAACTTTTCCCTTCCCAAACAACTCTTCAGCGTATCTATGAGCAACAAGTTGATATTCACCGGAGAAATTCAAATCTATGTCAGGTACTTTATCACCATCAAAACCCATGAATACTTCAAAAGGGATGTCAAAACCAGTTTTTTTATACTGAGATTTGCAAAGCGGGCAATTTTTATCCGGAAGATCAACACCACAAGCATAATCTGAAGCATCAATGTTAAAATCAGAATGCTTACAATTTGGACATAGATAATGCGGAGGAAGCGGATTTACTTCAGTTATTCCGATCATAGTTGCTACAAGCGACGAACCTACCGAACCTCTCGAACCAACCAAATAACCGTCACTTATTGATTTTTCGACTAATTTTTGCGCTATGTAATACAAGACAGCAAAATCATTACCTATTATAGCATCCAGTTCTTTCTTAAGGCGTTTATCAACAATTTCCGGCATAACCTCACCATATAAGAGTTTTGTGCGCTCAATTGCCATTGACTCGACATGTTCATTGGCAAAAGGGATTTTAGGTGGATAAAAGCCATCCGGGATGGGCTTTAAACTTTCGATGCTCTGTGCAATTGAAACAGGTGATGTAATAACAATTTCGAATGCTTTATCATTTCCTAAATATTCAAATTCAGTGAGCATCTCTATTGTTGTTTTAAAATAAAAACCGGTACTTTCATCAGAATCCTTTAATCCTTGAGCAGAGGTTAACACAATTCTGAAAACCTCATCTGAAGGATCTAGATAGTGCACGTCACCTGTGGCTACAACAGGTTTATTTAGCACTTCGCCCAATCGAACAATCAAAGAATTTATATTTTCAAGGTCTTTGATATTCTTTACTTTGCCTGAAGATATAAGATGCTTGCTGTTACTAATAGGTTGAACTTCCAAATAGTCATAAAAGGCAGCCAGATCTTTAAGATCATCTAAAGAAGAGCCATTCAATGCTGCCTTGAACAGTTCTCCGGAATTGCAGCCTGAACCAATAATTAGGCCTTCACGGTATTTCATCAGAATACTCTTTGGAATTCTGGGTTTTCGATAAAAGTAATCCATATGAGACATTGATATAAGCATGTATAAATTCCTTAAACCGATCTGATTCTTGACTAATATGACTGCATGGTTGTTTTCTAGAGTGTTCAAGTTCGACATTTGCGCAAAAACAGAATTTACATCGCTTAATTTTCTTACTCCTTTTTCTTCAAGCATTTTTTTAAAGTTAATAAATATCATAGCTGTAGCATTAGCATCATCAAGTGCTCTATGTTGTTTTTTGATTTGAATTTGGAAATAATCTGAAACAGCGCCTAAATTGTGTTTCTTCAAATTTTTCAGCATTTCTCGAGACAATAAAAGAGTATCAACAATCGGATTTGAAATATTTCTTCCGATTATTGAAAACTGTTCTCTGATAAAGGCTAAATCAAAAGGAGCGTTGTGCGCAACCAGACAATCTTCTTGTAAAAATTCGCTAAAGAGTTTCATTACCTCTGTGGTTTTAGGCGCGTTTGCTACCATTTCGTTAGTTATTCCTGTTAACTTTGTGATCTCATAAGGGATATCAATTTCTGGATTAATCATAGAATGGAAAGTATCCACAACATTATTGTCCACTAGCCTAACAGCTGCTACTTCAATAATTTTGTCCAGCTTAGCGTTTAAGCCAGTTGTTTCAATATCCAAGACTACATAGGATTGATCAAGACTTTTGTCATTGCAATTTAAAATCATTGACTTGCAATCGTTTATTACATATGCTTCAACGCCATAAATTATCTTTATCCCATGTTTTTGGGCCGCTACATATGCCTCAGGGAAAGCTTGTACGACACCGTGGTCAGTAATAGCCACAGCACTATGACCCCAGTCAGATGCTCTTTTGATAAGCGTTTCGGCGGAAGTTATTGCGTCCATAGAACTCATGTTTGTATGAAGATGCAGTTCGACTCTCTTTAACTGTGCACTGTCATTTCTTGCTTTAACCGGCAATGATATCAAATCGCTAATGGATAACACTATTTCTTTAACATACTTGTCGTATCGAACATCTCCTCTGATGCTAACCCAATTTCCGATTGCAATTTTGTTTTCAAGCTTCACTGCTTTTTTCTTTTCAAGAAAAGCTTTACATGTAATCGATGATTGATGATCTGTTATATCAATTGATAGTATGACTTTGTCACCTTTTATGGTACGCAAATCCATATCAAAAATAACACCCTCAATCGCGACTCGACCAAGTTCTTCCCGCAGTAAATGAATGGATGTTTTAGTTTCTTTAAATGCTTTACCAATTAATACCTCTGTTTTTTCTGCATTTTTATTACTTCCAATATCCATGTTCGAATGAGTTGTTTTGCTTTCAGTAATTTCTTTTAACAACTCATAGTTTTCTTTTTGCTTTTCTTCAAAATAATCGCCATCAAATAAATCTGAATATTTTTCTTTTATATCAATTATTATTTTAACTTCTCTTCCGCTCAAATCATGGATTCTTTCTATTAAATAATCCAATGTTTCTTGTTTAGTAAACAAAGAAACGGACATAGGATGAAATACTCGCAGATGTACAGTATCATCTAGAAGAACACACTTGCAGCTGTCAACCAACCCATTGCTTGAAGGTATATCTCTTTTAAGGCTTAGAACAAGGGCATTCCAGTAAAGGTCAAAATTAGTTCGTATAGCATTACAATCTGAAACCGTATTTAATTTAATTCTTACACTACTAAATTCTGTTAGCAGATTTTTAATCTCGTTTTCTAAAAAAATAATCTTAACCGGATCTACGTATTTTGTTGTATCAAAACTTAAGTTAAGGGTATGATTACCTGTGTGTAATATTGCTTTTGCGAAAGACATATTCCCCAAGACTTCTTGAGATTCAGAGCTTAAATTATTGGCAAGCCCTGAGAATCCATAAATACTTACTTCTTCCATACTAACCTCATAATTAGATTTATCCCTTTGATAAAACCGTTCCAAAATTGGACTGGGTAGTTTTCTATACTTTTAAGATTTGTCTTATAATATCCCAATACATGTGTAATCTTGCTAGAACGCCTCGAAAAAATCCAAGTTTTTCTTCTTTCATGGCATGAGTTGCATTATGTAAATAAACGTTCTTAAGTTTGAGATTGTTTTCTTTGGCATATCTAGTTAAAGCTATTTCTATACCAAATCCTGAAGTCCAATGCTTCTGTGGAAGCGACTCGATTATCCATCTCTTAGAAGCTCTTTGACCTGTTAGAAATGGAGCTAATTTCTGAGCTAAATCGGTAATACCTCTTCCTGAGGCAAAAATGCCTAAAGTCATGTCAGCTACATTTTGATATATAGGCTCAATAAGACTTTTGATATGGCTTGCATTAATACCGATTAGATCTGCATCGATAAACAATATTATCGGAGCTGATGTGTTTTTAACTCCCATCCACATCGCGAATGATTTACCCATATTTTGATTAAGCTCTAAAACTTTGAAGCCATGTGAAATCGCTATTTCGGAAGTTTTATCGATAGAGCCATCATTTACAATCAAAACTTCACATTCATTCTGAAACTGCTTTAAAACCGACAAAACTCCTGAAATGTTTTTTTCTTCATTATATGCCGGTACTATTATCGCTGCATCCATAAGCTGCCATCCTTCTAACTTCCGCCGTTATTGTTTTGACAATATCGTCAAACGGTAATGTTTCTGAAACTTTTCCCTTCTTAAATAACACTGCCTTGCCAAGTCCGCCAGCTATTCCTATATCAGCTTCCTTGGCCTCACCTGGTCCATTAACGGCACAGCCCATGATTGCGATTTTCAAAGGATATTTAATGTCCTTTAGTCCTTCTTTGAGTGTATTTGCTAAACTAATGATATCAATACGGCAACGACCGCAAGTCGGGCAGGAAATGATCTCTACTCCTTCTTTTCTTAATCCTAAGCATTTTAGTATTTCATGTCCCACGCGAACTTCCTCTACAGGTGGAGCAGTCAATGAAACACGTATTGTATCTCCGATACCATCCAATAGCAATGTGCCAATTCCTATAGAAGACTTTAGAGAGCCACTAAATACTGTACCCGCCTCTGTTACACCTAGATGAAGTGGATAATCTGTCAACTGCGATATTTCTCTGCAAGCTTTAACAGTCTTGATTACGTCTGAGGATTTAAGAGATAACAAGATATTGTCGTATCCATAATCTTCCAGTATTGAAACGTGCTTAAGAACGCTTTCAACCATTGCCTTTGAGGTATTGCCATAACGCTTTATCATTTCTTCGGGCAAAGAACCTGAATTAACGCCAATACGAATTGGGATTTGACGTTCCTTCGCTACTGCTAAAAGGCGTTTTACTGAATCAGGTGTGCCTATATTGCCTGGATTTATACGTACCATGTCGATGCCATTATCAATTGATGCTATCGCCAATCGATAATCAAAATGTATGTCCGCAACCAAAGGGATATTAGTTAAGCTTTTGAGTATACGAATGGTGTCTGTACATTCTTCATCATATATAGCAATGCGAACAATGTCACAACCTGCAAGTCTTAGTTCTTCGACTTGCTCGATTGTTGCTTCGATATTTTTAGTATCAGTAGCTGTCATTGATTCTACAGATATGGGTGAACCATCACCTATTTCAAGTACGCCCACTATAATCTTTCGACTTTTACGTCGTTGCATAACGTTCCTTTCATTGTAAGGGAAAAATTCAACGCACAATATCTCTAAACGTAACAAGTGCCATTAAAGTCATGAGGATTACAAACCCAGCGAGATGAATATACCCTTCCTTTTGAGGATCAATGGCTTTTCCCCTGATGCCTTCTACAAACAGTAAAGCCAATCGGCCGCCATCTAAAGCGGGAAAGGGTATCAGGTTTATTATGCCCAGATTTATTGTTATAATGATCGCTAGATTGATAAGACGCTCAAAGCCATAACTGACTGCCCTCCCAATTTCACCCACTATTCCGACCGGTCCCATTACGTCACCAACGCCTTCTCCTTGAAATATCATCCCGCCCAACATATCAACCATCATTACAATCAATCTGCCTGTTTGCATAAACGAAAGTCCTAAAGCTGGAAAAAAACCATAACGCTGTATTCTTCCAAAAACTACACCTATCCTAAAGGTATCGGATGCCTGATCAAACTGCGGAGTAATGCTAAATTCAATTGTTTGGTTTCCTCGTAAAACAAGAAAATCTACAGGCTGCCCTTGTTTTGCAGCAATTGTCTCCCTTATCTGAAGAATCCCGTTTTGTGGTGTAGCTTCATCAATTACAGTATCGTTTACTTGGACTATAGTATCTCCGGGCAATAGACCTGCGGTGTAAGCGGGAGCCCCTTGCTCAATTTCAAATACTTGAGGTACAACTTCATAAAGCCCAAAAGTAGTAAAAAATATGGTTAGTAGTAATATGGCAAGTAAAAAATTCATGCCCGAACCTGAAACTATTACGAAAATTCTCTTCCATAACTTAGCTTTGCCAAAAGCTCTTAAATCTTCACTTTTGCTGTCTTCTCCAACAAATCTAACATATCCGCCTATAGGCAGAATTCTCAGGCTATATCGGGTTTCTTTTCCTTGGTAGTTAAACAAAGCAGGTCCCATTCCGATAGAAAATTCTTCAACTTGTATTCCAACCAAACGAGCAGATAAAAAATGTCCCAACTCGTGAACTATTATCAATACGCTAAAAAACAGTAATGCTATTATTATTGTTTCCATGGCAAATCATCCTTTCCAGTTTCAAATAACATACGCGAAGCACTATCAGCATTTAGTATATCATAGATGTCAGGGTTTTGTATCGTGTTATGCAACTTCATGACTTTTTCTACCATTATTGGTATTTTTTCAAATGATATTTCTCTATTTATAAACTTACCAACAGCTACTTCATTTGCTGCGTTTAGAACTGTTGGCATAGTGCCGCCTAAAATTAAAGCATCATAAGCCAATTTTAGGCAAGTAAATCTGCTACTATCGGGTTTTTCGAATGTCAAAGGCGGAAGTTTCAAAAAATCTAGCTTTGGTATTTCGGAAGTTAATCTTTGCGGTTGACTAAGCGCATATAATATAGGTAGTCTCATATCAGCTACTGCAATTTGTGCTATTATCGAGCCATCCACATATTCAACCATCGAATGTATTACACTCTGAGGGTGGATTAAGACTTCTATTTGCTGCGCTGATAACCCAAACAACCATTTTGCTTCAATCACTTCTAGCCCTTTGTTCATTAGTGTAGCACTGTCAACCGTTATTTTTTTCCCCATATTCCATCTTGGATGCCTTAATGTTTGTTCTAGAGTCACTGATTTAAAAGCATCTTTATCAAGCTCGCGGAATGGACCTCCCGAAGCTGTTAAGTAAATCTTACTAACTTCCTTTATGTCCTTCATACTAGATAGGCATTGATGAATAGCAGAATGCTCGCTATCAACAGGGATAACGCGACAACCAAACTTTTTCGCTGTTTCCATTACGATACTTCCGGCAACAACAAGCGATTCCTTATTTGCTAGAGCAACATCCTTTCGAGCCTCTAGAGCTGCAATAGTGGGCATAAGGCCTGCGATTCCAACAATTGCATTTAGCACAATGTCTATTTCAGGCAATTGTGCGAGTTTAATCAAACTGAAATAACCTGCATCAATTTTGAGATCAGCTGAAATTGCTCTGAACTGATTTGCTTTTTCTTGGTCTGCTATTGCTACATAAGATGGATTAAACCTACTTGCTTGTTCGTTTAATAGATTTACATTTTGATTGGTGGAGATAGCTACTATTTCAAAGTGTTGAGGATATTTACTTATTATATCTAGTGCTTGGACGCCAATTGAGCCAGTAGAGCCCAAAATTGCGATTTTTTTAGGTATCAATTTTATCTTCCTTTCTACGGCGATAAAAAAAACAAATAATAAGCATATACCATAGGAACGGTAAAAATGACACTGTCAAATCGATCTAAAATACCGCCATGTCCTGGTAATATATTGCCGAAATCTTTTATCCTGCAAAATCTTTTGATTGATGACGCGGAAAGATCGCCGATCTGTGCCACTATACCACAAAGTAGGCTTATTATAATATAGTGATAAAACACTAGATCTATTGGATTAAACATATTTAGCAGATATGCAATTACTACTCCAACAATCATGCTTCCAGCAATTCCTCCTAAACTTCCTTCAACAGTTTTATTTGGACTGATATGCGGCAGCAGCTTGGTTTTTCCGAAAAGCGTTCCTGTAATATAAGCAAATGCATCCGCTGACCAACTGGCATAAAATGTTATAACTAAAAGGTGAGTTGTGTAAGGCTGCGAGTGATGAGATAAAGGAATCATTGTCAAAAGAGCTAAACCTGGATAAATGCCACCAAAAATAGTCAATAAACTATCAAGAAATCTCACCGAAGGGTGAATAATTGGTATTGCCAACCCTAAGAGCACTACTAACAAAATATATATCCATGCGTAACCTTGCGGATCGAACAACATAACATAAAACGATAATATTACTATTAAATAGCCGAACCATATAATAGGTTTAAATCCTTTTTTATAGAAGGCTAAGTACAGCTCTCTTGTTGCTACAAGCGTTATAACCAATACCGATACATCAAAAAACCATCCACCTATATAAAACATCAAAGACAGGTATAACAACCCAGCAAAAGCTGTTGCAACGCGTACTATGAACATTTTATGACCCCTGTTCGATATTTATCTTACCAAATCGTCTTTGGCGGCGCTGAAATTCCAATATAGATTGGAAAAAGTTAGCTACTTTAAAGTCAGGCCATAATAGTTCTGCACCAGTGAATAAAAGTTCGGAATATGCGGCTTGATACAAAAGAAAATTGCTTAATCTAAGCTCACCGCCGGTACGAATTATCAAATCCGGATCAGGAATGTCATGCGTATAAAGATAACGGCCAAATTTTGACTCATCTAGCTCATCTACAGAAATTTTGCTTTGCTTGATTTCTTCTACTATTTTTTTTACAGCAATTAATATTTCAGATCTTGCTCCGTAGTTCAAAGCGATATTTAACTGTAACCCTTTGTTGTCAAAAGTAAGTTCCACTGCTTCTGAAACTTTATTTTTGAGATGATGAGATAACGGGGTTATATCTCCTAAAACCGCAATTTTGATATTGTTTTTATTGAGATCATCTAGAAACCGCTCAATGTACTCCGCCATTAAAGCCATTAATGCGTTTATCTCATAATCTGGCCTTTTCCAATTCTCTGTTGAGAAAGCAAATAACGTTAAGTATTTAACACCAATATCACATGATGAATGGATAACATCTTTTAACGCTTCCATGCCCTGTCTATGGCCCATTGATCGCGGTAAATTTCTTAATTTTGCCCATCTGCCGTTTCCATCCATAATTATAGCAATGTGAAGGGGTATTTCATTTTCCTTTATTAAATTAACTAATTTGCCATCTGTTAAACTTAAAATTACTTGTTCATTCATGAGGTCAATCCTTTATAAATTTGTACCGTCTGCAAATTGATTTATGGATGTTCGATAAAATCTGATACTATAATTTCAAGAATACCTGTATCTAAAAGCTTTTGTCTGATCACCCTTTTCGTAAATAAAGGAACTTTACCCCAACATTTGTATGTCTGAGGCAGATACTCTCTATAAACCAAGCTTATTCCAATCGGTAGCTCGTTTATCTTCAATTGGATATCATCCAAAGACATACCCAAAAAATCAGGTATCACTACATCCATCTATATCTCCATTATTTCCTTCTCTTTGAGTTTAATAATATCATCAACCTTCTTAATGTAGTCGTCAGTAACTTTTTGGATTTCAGTTTCATCGACAAATAAATCATCTTCAGTTATTTGACTAGTTTTTTTCATCTTTTTAAGGGTATCATTAGATTCCCTTCTGATAGAGCGTATGGCTACTTTTGTTTCTTCTGCTAATTTATGTATGTTTTTTACAATGTCTTTTCTGCGTTCTTCAGTCAATTCAGGGAAAACGAGTCTAATAACTTTTCCGTCATTGCTTGGCGTTATACCCAAATCTGACTTCAAAATAGCTTTTTCAACAGAAGATATGAATTTGGACTCCCAAAGTGCGATGGTCAAAAGTCTTGGTTCAGGTACGGATATATTCCCCATTTGATTAATTGAAGTGAGAGTACCGTAATAGTCTATCGAAATTTTATCAAGCAAATGAGGGTTAGCTCTCCCAGCTTTTATTGTCGTTAGATCCTTTTTTAATACTAGTAAGGCTTTTTCCATATTGCTTTTGACGTCGTTAACAATTTCTTTCATAAATGCTACTCCTCTCCTATTATCGTCCCATACTTGTTCCCTAGCACCGCTGCTTTTATGTTTTGATGCTCCTGCAGTCCAAAAATTATGACTGGAATTTTATTTTCCTTACATAAAGATACAGCTGAAGCATCCATAATACCTAATCCTCTTGCTAAAACTTCCTTGTAGGATATTTTTTCAATTTTCCTTGCGTTAGGATTAATTTTGGGATCATCATCGTAAAGCGCATCAACATTTTTTGCAAGCAAAATAACATCTGCTTCAATCTCTGCCGCACGCAACGCAGCTGCTGTATCAGTTGAAAAAAATGGATTTCCCGTTCCACACGCAAAAATTACAATCCGTCCCTTTTCGAAATGCCTCAAAGCCCTTCGCCTTATGTAAGGTTCAGCAATTTGCTGCATATTGATCGCAGTCTGAACTCTAGTGGGGATATTATGGTTTTCTAGTGCATCCTGAAGAGCTAAAGAATTTATAACAGTTGCTAGCATCCCCATGTGATCAGCGCTTGTCCTGTCCATATTCTCACTATTTCTGCCTCTCCAAATGTTACCGCCTCCAACCACAACTCCTATTTGTATATTCATTTTCTTAATCTCGACAATTTGCTCAACTATTAAAGCTAAAACATCTTTGTCGATTCCGAAACCCTTCTTCCCCGCAAGAGCTTCTCCACTCAGCTTAAGTATAATTCTTTTATACAGAGGAGCTTCCATAGATTGTCCCTCCAGCTTTCTAAAATCAAACTATTCCGATAAAGCACTATTGCACTTTAAATCTTAAGCCTGACCGGTAACTTCCTGAACAAAATTATCTTTTCGTTTTTCCAAGCCCTCTCCCATCTGAAAGCGGACAAAACGTCGAATGTTAATATTTTCCCCTATAGTAGCTATCATTTGGGTAACAAATTCTTCAATAGTCTTGTCGGTATCCTTTACAAACGGTTGTTCGAGCAAACAAATATCCTTATAAAATTTCTCAATCCTGCCTTCGACTATTTTGTCGGCTATTTTTTCAGGTTTCCCTTCATTAATAGTCAAAGCTCTGAGGATTTCCTTTTCCTTATTTATTTCATCTTCCGAAATTTCAGTACGGGTTAAGTACTTTGGATTCGATGCTGCAATATGCATGGCTATATCTCTTACAAATGTCTTAAATTCGTTTGTTTTTGCAACGAAATCAGTCTCGCAATTTACTTCAAGCAAAACACCGATTTTGCCGCCTGCGTGTATATATGACTCTACTATACCTTCAGCAGCTAACCTGCCGGCTTTCTTTGCAGCAACCGCAAGTCCTCGTTCTCTTAAATATTCTATAGCTTTTTCCATATTCCCATCCGTTTCCAGTAGAGCTTTTTTACATTCCATCATGCCAACTCCGGTACGTTCTCTAAGTTCTTTCACTATGGATGCTGATACCATTTTACTTACCTCCAACTAACATCTTTAAGGTATGGAAGCTCTATGCTGATTTACAGCTATATTGTGCCAGCATTATGCCCCCAAATATTTCAAATTTAACATGCAAACGGGGAGAACTGGTAAACCGTTTTCCTCCCCATTCATTATTCCTTGACGTCTTATTCTATCTCGTCTTCTTCTTCAGTTTGCTTGCTGTGATTACCCTCGATGACAGCATCAGCGATCTTTGATGTTATAAGCTTGATTGCACGAATAGCATCATCATTTCCAGGTATTACATAATCAACTTCATCTGGATCACAGTTTGTATCAACAATTGCAACGATTGGGATTTTTAGTTTTCTTGCTTCTAAAATTCCGATTCGTTCCTTCTTCGGATCTATTATAAATATCGCTCCAGGTAATTTGTGCATAGATTTTATTCCGCTTAAATTTTTCTCAAGTTTATCTTTTTCTAATTTTAGCTTAATGACTTCTTTTTTTGGCAACACATCAAATGTACCGTTAGTTTCCATATTATCAAGTAATTGAAGACGTTCAATTCTTTTTCGTATGGTTTTATAATTAGTAAGCATACCACCCAACCAACGCTGGTTAACATAATGCATAGCACAACGTTTTGCTTCGGTTTCAATTGATTCCTGTGCCTGCTTTTTTGTTCCCACAAACAAAATATCTTTTCCCTCTAGAACTGTAGCGCGGATGAAATTGTATGCTTCGTCCATTTTTTTTACAGTCTTTTGTAGATCCAGTATATATATACCGTTTCTTTGTGTAAAAATAAAGGGTGCCATTTTGGGATTCCATCTGCGAGTTTGATGACCGAAGTGTACTCCTGCTTCCAGTAATTGCTTCATACCTATGACTGCCATGTAATTCCTCCTAAAAGTTATTCTTCCTCTTCCATCAATCAACGCGAAAATCTAAAAATAGACACTTGTCGCTTTGTCAAGAAGAGTGTGTATTTATTTCGTGTAGTATACCATGAGCGACTTCTTTTATCAACAGCAATTTGGTAATAATTAAGCATGATATTTAAGGGCTGGCATATTTCTCAAATGATTCAAACATGCTTGATAGTTATAGCAGTAATCTCTTCTGTCTCAAGAGGAATAAAACAAATCAACAAAAAGCCAATTAAAGCAGAAAGTAATGATACAATATTCAGATACGAACCAATTGTGTTAGTAAAAGAATCACTCAGGGCTTTAATACTATCTTGATGAAATCCTTGAGCAATCATTGAAAGTTGTGTAACTTGAATTGTATCAGAAGATCTAATAAGACCTGTTATAATCATAGATATAATCAAACTAAGCAAACCGGATGCAAAAAGAGAAACACTAAACCATAAAGCGGTTTCTCTAATGCGTTTAGTCAATATGAAGATTAACCCAAAGAATGCAAATATAAAAGCAAGTGAAAAATACACGGCATTCTTAAGCAAATCCACAAAAGCTCTAATGTCCCATAAAAATTTAGGTGAAGTAATGTCTTGTAATCTTACAATATGAGGAAGTGGTCCTAACCAAAAATCAAGAACTTCTTCTTTTTTTTGGAAGCTATTGTAATCTAGCATATTCTCCATTACAGCTTCCTTAAATTTATAGATTCGTAACTCCGGCAGCTCGTCTGACTCACCATCTAAGAACATAGACAAGTAATTCATAATTAATAACAATTCTTGTCTTATCCAATTGTCAGTTAATCCTTTTTCAAAATATGCTAACCCCTCTCTCCCGTGAGGTAACTCAGTGCTTATTCTTAAGAGCACCCATTGTCGTAATTGCTTATAAAAATGTTGTTCCAAGAATATCTCCTCATAGAATGATATATTTAACACTGTCTGGTTAAATACCAAATTTAAACCTGAGAATGTTAGATTAGCAGTCATAGCGACTATCAGGAAAGCTATCAGTATTGTTTTAACAACGGATTTATACATATAAAAGCCTTAATGTTGCACGTTTTTGATATAATTCTCGTGAATGCAAAATAAATATCTTTCGTTTTCCTTGACGATATCTTTCGGTGTATTGGCATCAATAAGAAGAAGACGTTCTTCTCCGTCTTCATCGATCAAGACTTCATAAAAATATAGTTTACTATCTTTGTATACCGGAGATTCACCTATTTTTTTAACTATACCCTTAATATGTCTTGAACGTCCTGCTGTTATATCTTTAAGAAAATAATAGTAATTAAGAACCGGTGCACCATATATTCCCCATATAAAAATACATAGACATACACCTGCGACCAGAATAATCATTCCGAGATTGTTAGAAACAGTAGAAGCTGTTAATATTGAGGATATAAGTGATATGATAAACATTCCAGAAACTGCGATTAAAGTCATTTTAACCTGATGCGTTACCTGTTGCAAAAGCTTAAAGTCATACATGATTGTCCTCCAATCTAAGTAAAAGATGCCCATATACAAAAGTCCCTGGAAACAGGGACTTTTGTATATGGTGGGGTTGATTGGGATCGAACCAACGACCTCTACGATGTCAACGTAGCGCTCTAACCAGCTGGGCTACAACCCCTCAAATAGGACTTAATTTTAGCCTATTTAGCCGAATTAGTCAATAACAATTTTGAGATGGTTTCTAACTTTTAAGTCTCCATCTGATGCCTTGAGAAGTATCTTCGAGGATCACGCCTGAAGACGAAAGTGTATCGCGGATACTATCAGCTAACCCCCAATTTTTTTCTTTTCTTGCTTGTTCCCTTTGTTCAATCATTTCATTAATGTATTGTTCGTCAGTTACTGTATATGATTGTTTTGCAAGAAGACCCAGTATTCGTGCAAACATTAGGTAAGATGAATAAACTTTCTTAGCTTCATCGACATGAAACTCTGAAGTGATAGCAGAATTTATATCTCTTACCATATCGAAAAGAACAGCCAAGGCTTCAGGTGTATTAATGTCATCATCCATAGCTTGCTCAAATCTTGTTATATAGTTGTCATAATTCGTATTGACTTTCGAAATGTTTGGTTTAATCATATCTTTTTTCGCGGATATATAATGTTCCAGATTTCTTTTAAGATTGTATAGCCTTTGAAGTGCGTTATCAGCCTGTTCAAGCAATTTTCGCCCAAAATTAAGAGGTTTTCTGTAATGTGCTGACAACATAAACAATCTAATCGCTTCCGGATCAAATTCCTTCAAGATCTCTCTAACGGTGAAAAAATTACCCAAAGATTTAGACATTTTCTGATCATCTATGCTTACAAAACCATTATGAAGCCAGATTTTTGCAAAAGGCTTTCCGGTCGCTCCTTCGCTTTGTGCTATCTCGTTTTCATGATGCGGGAATATCAAATCTTGCCCACCAGAATGAATATCTATGGTATCTCCTAAATATAAGGTTGCCATTGCAGAACATTCTATATGCCATCCGGGTCTGCCCATACCCCAGGGGCTATTCCAAGCAGGTTCACCTGGCTTTTGTCCTTTCCATAACACAAAATCAACTGCAGCCTTTTTGTTTTCGTTAACGTCAATTCGTGCACCGCTGTTTATATCTTCAATATTTTGTCCTGAAAGTTTCCCATACTCAATAAATGTTGAAGTATTAAAGAAAACATCACTTCCTGACTGATATGCCAAGCCTTTTGATATAAGCTTCTCAATAATAACGATCATATCTGAAATGTGTTCCGTAGCTCTTGGATGATATGTTGCACGCATTATCCCTAAAGCATCCGCATCATTGAAATATTCAGAAATAAATCTATCAGCCAGTTCGGAAATTGTTATTCCTTCTTTGTATGCTCGATCGATCATTTTATCGTCAATATCTGTAAAGTTTTGAACAAATTTGACTTTATATCCTTTATATTCAAGATATCTTCTTAATACATCAAATACAATAAAGGGCCGTGCATTTCCTATGTGAAAATAGTCATAAACTGTAGGACCGCAAGAATACATGCGTACTTCGCCAGGGTGAACAGTTGTCAGTTCCTCCTTCATTTTTGTCAATGTGTTGCTTAGTCTCACTTTGAAGTTCTCCCTTCGATTTGCCCTAATCTGTCTTCCAAAGAAATAAGTCTTTTAAGAATTTCATCTAACTGTTCCTCCAAAGGATCAGGCAGCTTGATATGATCTAAATCTATATCATTTTTATGGGTTTGTATTCGCATATTATTCTTTTTTACAACTCTCCCTGGCACGCCTACTACAGTACATTCTGACAAAACCTCTTTTAACACGACAGCATTCGCTCCTACTTTTGAGCAATCTCCGATTTTAAAAGGACCAAGGATTTTAGCGCCAGCACTTATCACAACATTATCTCCAATTGTTGGATGACGTTTCCCGATGTCTTTACCTGTTCCACCTAATGTGGCACCTTGGTATATGGTGACATTATTCCCTATTTCAGCAGTTTCTCCTATCACTACTCCCATACCGTGGTCTATAAATAATCCTTCGCCGATTTTAGCAGCAGGATGAATTTCAATCCCAGTAAAAAAACGGCTTACTTGAGATAAAAAACGACCGAACAATTTAAATCCATTTGTATAAAACGAGTGTGCCACCCTATGCATCACCATTGCATGTAGTCCCGGATAACAAATTAGTATCTCGAATACATTTCTTGCTGCGGGATCTCTATTTTTTATAGCCTCTATATCTTTACGAATGCTGTTTAACATATCTGTCCCATCTCCCAAGTATAAAATTTTTTAAAAAGTAACTAATCCTTCCAGCCAAGCTAAAAAGTTATTGAAAGCCTGTATAATTCTTCCAACGAAATCAAAATTTTGTTCTATAAATCTTGTTATTTCGTTCAACAAGCTTTGTAATAAATTCTGTAGTTGTTCGAAAAGTCTATCTATATCAAAAAACAAACTAACTCCTCCTTTCCAAATCAATTTAGCAATGCTACCGCATATGCTGCTATTCCTAGGCTTTTACCCTCAAATCCTAATCCCTCAGTGGTAGTGGCTTTTATATTTACCTGTTCCGATGTCAAATTAAGAGTCATGGCAATGCAATTGCACATTGGAATAATATATGAAACCATTTTTGGAGCTTGCGCTACAATAACGGCGTCGATATTCGATATAATAAAGCCTTTTGCACGAACAATATCGTTCACGCTGCTTAAAAGCACAAGACTTGATATACCTTCATAATCCACAACATTATCAGGAAAAAGTTGTCCAATATCTCCTTGTCGTGCAGCGCCTAAAAGTGCGTCTATAATTGCGTGTGTTAAAACATCCGCATCCGAATGCCCAAGAAGTCCTCTTTCGAAAGGAATTTGTACACCTCCTAATACTAATGGTCTTCCTTCCACTAATTTATGTACATCATATCCTATGCCTACTCTCACTCCATGCCTCCTTATAATATATTCATGGGATACCGCTATAGTTTATACTCAAGTTACTATTGTATCATTACGCCTGATAAGTTCTTGTGCCAGGATCAAATCTTCTGAAGTAGTTATTTTAATATTACTATATGATCCCTGTACAATTTTGACACGCACACCCGAAAGTTCCGCTAAAATACTGTCATCTGTACCACGAAAATTTTCTGAAAGAGCTTTTTTATGAGCAGTAAGAATGATTTCATATTTAAAGATTTGAGGAGTCTGTATCATCCAGAGTGAATCTCGTTTCGGAGTGCATAATATGAAATTCTCAGAGTCAACTTCTTTTATAGTGTCCTTAACCGGGACACCGATTGCTGCAGCTCCATATGATAACGCCGCATTTAAACCGCGGATCACTACATTTTGGGTTATAAGCGGTCTTACACCGTCATGTATAACAACATAATCTGCATCAGATGAAATAGCATTAAGTCCATTGAATACTGATTGCTGACGATCATACCCGCCTTTTATCAGTGTTACTTTTTTCCTAAAATTATAATAGGATAACACTTCTTTAGCAACATATGAAAAATTATCCGCAGCCACAACCAGAACAATTTCATCTATTGCGTCGATGGAATCAAAAATTTCCAATGAATACAACAATACAGGCTTACCGCACAGAAACAAAAACTGTTTCGAAATATCAGAAGCCATCCTTTCTCCTTTTCCTGCAGCAACAACAAGTGCATACACCTTTCCCACAATCCTTCTTTAAGCCTCCCTCAAAAGTAATGCTAATGCTGATAAAGTATACAAGAAAAAAATAATGGATGCAATCAGCCGTTCTCAGCTGCCTGATTTGAACAATATAAAAAAATGAGAATTCTTTAGCTTAATTCTGCTTCAGTGCCTGCCAATCTGTCTACTAAAACAGTAATGTCTTTTTCGTCAGAATTATTTGATAACACCAATTCGCTAATAAGAATTTGACGAGCGCTGTTGAGCATTTTCCTTTCAACTGTAGAAAGTCCTTTTTCTTTATCTCTCACCGTAAGGTTTTTAACTACATCCGCAACTTCAAAAACACTACCACTTTTCATTTTGTCCATGTTGTTTCGATATCTTTTATTCCAATTTCCTGGCATATCAGTTTCTTTTCCGCTTAGAACTTGCACAACTCTTTGCATTTCTTCTAACGAAATAACTTGACGAATGCCTATTTGATTAACGCTCTTAGTGGGTATCATTATTTTCATGCCACCTACAGGCAATTTTAATACATAATACTGTTGTTTTTCACCAAGAATCTCTTTTTCTTCGATCGATTCTATGACGCCGGCGCCATGCATCGGATAGACAACTTTATCTCCTACCTGAAACATGTCTTTTTCTCCTCTTTATACATACTACTAGCTTATAGTACCACAAATTTCTTATGGCGTCAAGAAATACGACATTCGAGTAATGCATTCGTATTTTGGAACGTTTTTTTAGATTATATTCTAATGAAAAGTTTCTATGTTATAAGTTTACAAAACTTTACACCCGCATTTGAGAAATATCATTTCTATCTTATCAAGCTATAACGGAATCTTGGAGCGACAATCTTTTGAATTGATTATAATAAAGCTTATAATAAAATCCTTTTGCTTTTAAGAGTTCTTCATGGTTACCCTTTTCAACAACTTTTCCATCGTTAATCACTAATATTTGATCAGCATTTCTCACTGTACTTAATCGATGAGCAATTACAAATGAGGTTCGTCCTTTCATTAACGTTTGCATGGCTTTGCGTATATGCATCTCAGTTAATGTATCCACATTACTTGTTGCTTCATCCAAAACCAGAACTTCAGGATCAGCTAGAATTGCTCTCGCTATAGCGATCAACTGTCTTTGCCCATGACTCAGATTATCCCCGCCTTCAGATAGAATAGTATCATAACCTGATGGAAGCATACGTATAAAAGCATCTGCATTTGCAAGACGTGAGGCATCTTCAATTTCTTGATTAGTGGCGTTAAGTCGTCCGTATCGAATATTGGCTCTAACGCTATCAGAAAATAAGTAGGTGTCCTGTAATACCAAAGCAATACTATTTCGTAGCGATTTTCTTGTAATTTTTTTTATGTCGGAGCCATCTATAGAAATACAACCTTCGTTAACGTCGTAGAAACGGGTAAGCAAATTAGCAATGGTTGTTTTTCCTGCTCCTGTAGGACCTACTAATGCTATTGTCTGTCCGGCCTTAACTGTTATCTCTATATTTTCGAGAACTTTGACATTTTCGACATAGCTAAAAGATACATTTTCAAAAGATATACCACGTGAAATCTGATCCAAGTTTATCGCATTTTCGTCATCAGCAATCTCAGGACTTTGATCCATAATTTCATACACTCGTTCAGCACCTGCCAGAGCAGACTGAAGCATGTTGAACTGATTTGCAATTTCATTTAGAGGCCAACTGAATTGTCTGGAATAATTTAGAAAACTAGCTATTGTACCCAAAGTAGCAGTTTGGGTAACAACCATCCAGCCACCTGTAGCAGCTATCATAACCAGACTTAAATTGTTAAGCATATTCATTATAGGGGGTATCACGCCCGAAAATGTTTGTGCATAAACGTTTGAATTCTTTAAGGTTAAGTTCAAAGACCCGAATTGTTTCGTGCAAACATTCTCACGCGAAAATACTTTAATTACTTTTTGCGCAGTAATTGTTTCCTCTATATAGGCATTAAGCGCTCCTAAATCCTGTTGGGATTTCGAAAAGTACTTTCTGGTATATATGGCAATTTTTGCAGTGAAGAAAAATCCAACAGGTACAAAAATTAATCCCGCAATAGTTAATAAAGGATTTAGCCAAAGCATCATGCCAAGCGCTCCAAATACAGTAATGACACTTGAAAACACTTGAACTATGGTACCTCCTAATACATTGCTAATATTATCCATATCATTTGTCAATCTGCTCATCAACTCGCCATGTTGTTTGTCGTCAAAGAATTTGACAGGCAGTTTATGCAATTTCGAGAATATCTGAGCTCGAAATTCTGCTACTGCCTTCTGTGAAATGCCTGCCATAATATAAGTCTGAAGCCAAGTGATTAAAGCGCTAAAAAAATAGACGAGTAACATAACTGACAGTATTGAAATAGTAACTTGCACAGGCCTTTGCTCCACGAAAGTATTTATAGCCAATCCTATTAAATATGGGCCGATCAACCCTAAAGTCGAGCTGACTAAAGTCATCACAAAAACCAAAAAAATCATGGATTTGTACTTTCTTAAAAGCTCCCTCCATAACCGTTTCAAAATACCCTTTACATCCTTAGCTTTAACAGGTGTTAAGCCTGTTCCCCATTGTCTGGGAGACATAAAACCTCCTGCCGCTGTCCTACGGGAGGCCAATTCGGTTTTCTTATTGGTATCCTTCATGTCAGCTAGCTTCCTCCTCTGTCTGTAAACGATATAATTCTTGATATACAGCACTATTTGCCAAAAGATAATGGTGTGTTCCTGAAGTTAGTATTTGCCCACTATCCATTAAGATAATTTTATCAGCATCCATAACTGATGTAATTTTTTGAGATACTATGATGAGGGTAGTATTTTTTTTAAACTGTTTTATCGCATCTAATATTTTCCGTTCGGTTTCAGCATCAACCGCACTTGTGCTGTCATCAAATATTAAGACCGCAGGTTTTTTAACCAACGCACGGGCTATGTCTATTCTTTGTTTTTGACCACCTGAAAGATTGACACCTCTCTGTCCAAGAACTGTCATGTACCCTTCCGGAAGATCTGATATAAAATCATGTATTTGAGCAATCTTTGCCGCTTCTACTATCTCTTCTGCAGTGGCTTCTTCTTTTCCGAGCCTAATATTGTCTTCAATGCTGCCGGATAAGATCACAGTATCCTGGAGAACCATGCCTATCATGTTTCTTAATTCATTTATCGGTATGGTTCTAATATCCTTCCCTCCCAATAATATACTTCCTTTAGTAACATCATACAAACGCGGTATTAGACTGATCAAAGAAGATTTTCCGGACCCTGTAATGCCCAAAATGGCTATCGTTTGGCCAGACTGTGCAAAAAAGGTTACGTTTTTTAAGGCCAATGAGTGAGTTCCACCTCCATAACCAAAAGACACATCATCAAAGGTTATGCTGCTATCCAGAGGCCTACTCGAATATTTATCGTAATTATCTTTAATCTGAGGGTCAACAATTAGAACTTCTACAATTCTGTCCGCTGATGCTTTAGCTCGGGAAATAAACATTAACACCATTACCATCATTGCCATCGAAAAAAGAATTAGCCCGGCATATGTTATGAAAGCCATAATTTGTCCTATTTCCATATTCCCTGTGCTTAATTCAATACCTCCAACCCAAATGACAGCAATAACACCTAAATTCATAATAAACATGACCATAGGCATTGCGAAACTAGAAATTCTTGCGACTTTTATCATATTATCCATTAGATCATTGACAGCACCATTGAATCTTTCCTGTTCATAATCTGCTCTGTCGAATGCTTTTACAACTCTTATACCAGCAAGATTTTCCTGTAAAACAACATTGACCCGGTCAAGTTTCTTTTGTGCCAAACCAAACAGGACAAAGCCTTTTTTAATTAGAACCACTAAAACCAGAGCCAGTAAAGGTATAGTAGCGACTAAAACCAATGCCATACGAACATTGATCGTAAAAGCCATGGTTAGTCCACCTAAAAATAAAAGCGGAGCTCGAATCATAAGACGCATCATCAAGGCAACTACAATTTGAACTTGAGCCACATCATTTGTTAAACGTGTTATAAGGGAGCCTGTCTTGAACTTATCAAGTTCAGTAAATGAGAATGATTGTATTTTTTTAAAAATATCTATGCGTAAATCAGCTGCAAAACTCTGTGCGACAATATTTGATAAAACTACACAACCTAAACCACCTACCGCTCCAATCAATGCAATACTCAACATTGTGAGCCCGCTTTCGATTATAAAACCGACATCTCCCGTACTAACGCCAAAATCAATAATCCTCGACATAAGAATTGGTTGGAAAAGATCCATAACTACTTCAAGCAACATGAGTGTAGGGGCTAATATCGCTAATATCCAATATGGTTTAAGGTAAAGAAACATCTTTCGAATCAAACTTCACACCTCACTTAAGTTCAGGCAATACTTATTTTTTCATAACGATTATATACTTTGGGATTATCATAGTCAATACTCCCAAAAAAATGACACAAAGTACAATTAATACTATATAATTAAGTGTTTAAATGGTAAACTAGAAAGAAAGGTCAGGCACATTTATGAATGATCCTAAACTTGAGTCAATTGTATGCAATCTATTTTCTATAATACCTCAGTTTCATCGTAAACTAATTAGAATGGATGAACTTTTGGCAACACAGGATATAGCTCCATCTCATCTTAAAATAATGTTTTTGCTTGATGCATGCGGCGAGCTTACAGTTTCCGAAATTGGGGAGAAGTTATATATTTCAAGACCTAATGTGACTCCACTTATAGATAAACTAGTTAAAGGAGGTATGGTGGAAAGAATTCGTGACGTTTCGGATAAAAGAATTTTCAATATAAAACCTACTATGAAGGGAAAAGAGTTTATAGTATCTCAAAAAGATATGTTGGCCAAAAATCTAAAGAGCAGATTGTCTCTAATGTCAGACGATATGCTCGACAACCTCGAATCTTCTCTAACAATAATAAAAGACATATTAGCAAAAATAACTCATTGAATCTGTTCATGGATGTTTTGTTTATAAATAAAGCAAGCCAAAAAACTTGGCTTGCTCTAAAAATTAATGCCGTGCACCCGTCTTCGATGTAAAGCTTCCGGGCGGTATCTTAACAGCCAGCTCCGTTCAAGCGCCCCCGCGGCACACGAAATTTACCACTTACTGCTGCTTCCTTCCGGACCTGACAGGGTTCATGGGTTTTCGTTGCGCAGGACCTGATCATCAACGCCACTTGTTAAGACCAATGACCCCACAAACATTAACCTAAGACAAGGAATTCAACCCCGCTATAGCGGATTGCGAGTTACAGGGCACCGCTGCCTCCCCATCTAGCACGGCAAACATAAACATGTCTAAGTCGTCTATCACACTATCAGTGATACTAAATCAAGTACCAACTTCAAGTGCAAAAATACTATAAAATGATTATACATCATTAATCCTTTCTAATCAATAATACTATGCGAAATTCGGTAAAAAATCAACTAGCCATTTTTATATACTTTCAGTCAATGACTGCTTGCTAAGAAGAATGTAATCGTATACAATTCAATTATTGGCTCTGATTGACATTAAATCGAATCGTAAAGACAAAGGAGAGATATGAACATGTATGAAGAAAAGATTCGCATAGGTACTTTGGTCGGTGGAGGAGAAGGCACATCAGATTATATTAAACAGATTTTAAATTATGGGTTTGAATCTTTTTCCATCACTTTTTGGGAAACAATTGGAACAGTCGAACTAGATAGATTAGCTGGCAATGTAAACAAAGTTTTAAATGAGAGTGGAGCAGTTGTAAGTTCAATCGCTGTTTATGGAAATCCCTTGATGGATGATGAAAAGGCTCAAGCAACTCGTGATAGTTGGAAGAAGCTCATTGATTCAGCACATTTATTTGGTTGTAATATAGTAGCAGGTTTCACGGGTAGGATAATAGATTCCCCTATCGAGGATTCAATATCTCGTTTTTCCGAAGTGTTTACACCATTAGCTAAACAAGCTCAAGAACGCGGCGTAAGACTTGCATTTGAAAATTGCGATATGGGTGGGGATTGGTATCGTGGAAATTGGAATATAGCTCATGGACCGATTTCTTGGGAAATGATGTTTAACTCGATTCCATTGGATAATGTTGGATTGCAATGGGAGCCATGCCATCAGATGGTTAAACTTATCGATCCTATGCCCCAACTTCGCAAGTGGATATCAAAAATTTTCCATTTCCATGGTAAAGATGCAACCATAAATTGGGATGTGATTAAAGAATATGGCATACATGGTCCTAAGCAATTTGTTTATCACAGAACACCTGGTTTTGGTGATAGTAATTGGACAGATATAATTTCAGAATTGCGACGAGTCGGCTTTAAAGGCAGCATCGATATAGAAGGATGGCATGATCCAGTATATCGTAATGAACTTGAAATGACCGGACAGGTTTACGCATTGAATTATCTCAAACAGTGTCGTGGAGGAGTTTTCGTTCCGAACCCTATTTAAACAATCTTTTTATACTACTTACTTGGAAGGTATAGATTATAATGCAAAACTATGGTTTTATAAAAGTTGCAGCTGCTTCTCCTAAACTAAAAGTTGCCAATGTTGCTTATAATACAAACAGAATAGAACGCATTATCCACAAAATGTATAAAAGCAATGTGAATATTCTTGTGTTCCCTGAACTTAGTATTACTGGATATACTTGTGGAGACCTTTTTATGCAACAGAACTTGTTAAGTGCGACTATTAAAGCTTTGTTTACTTTGACTTCAGTCACTAAGCATATTGAAATGCTTACAATAGTCGGGCTACCTGTTTTAGTTGACAATAGATTATATAACTGTGCTGCGGTTCTTTCTAAAGGTCGTTTATTAGGTATTGTGCCTAAAATGTTTTTGCCGAATAAAAACGAATTCTATGAAAAAAGATGGTTTACATCAGGTTTTGAAATATGTAAAACAATATCTGAGATTACTATTGATGAACATAAAGTTCCTTTCGGTCATCTGTTATTTTCTGATCAGAAAAGCAAAATAAAACTTGGCATTGAAATATGCGAAGATCTATGGTCTGTCATCCCGCCGAGTTCTTATATGGCGTTAAATGGTGCTAATATAATCGCTAATCTTTCGGCAAGCAACGAGATTGTTGGCAAATCAGATTATAGAAGAAAACTCGTTGAGCAACAAAGCGCTAGATGCATAGTAGGATATATTTATTCAGGTTCAGGAGTGCATGAATCAACCACCGATTTGGTTTTTGGAGGTCACTCCATAATAGCTGAAAATGGCGTTATACTGAATGAATCTCAGAGATTTACGCGAGATGATCAAATTTTATGCACCGATTTAGATATTGACAAACTAACAGCAGAAAAACAGACACAAACAAGCTATGCTGATGATTGTGACAGAAATCATACATATCATAAGCACATTGTTGTTGACCTTGATTTAAACAATCTAGCCAGTGAGTTCAAACTAGACAGAAAAATAAACCCTTACCCCTTCTTGCCTGCAGACCCAAATCTGACAACCGAACGGTGCGAAGAAGTATTCAATATTCAATCTTCCGGCCTGGCAAAAAGAATCGAACACACTGGCGCTAAGAAAGCTATTATTGCAGTATCTGGAGGATTAGATTCAACACTCGCTTTGCTTGTGACAGTTAAAACATTTGATTTGATCGGTAAATCGCGAAACGATATTATTGCGATAACAATGCCGGGATTTGGGACAACAAGTAACACATATAATAATTCGTTAATATTTATGAACTCACTTAAAGTCAACGCTCAAGAAATCGATATTAAGCCTGCATGTCTATTGCATATGAAAGACATAAATCATGATCCGAACACGCATGATATAGTATTCGAAAATGTGCAAGCCAGAGAAAGAATGCAGATTTTAATGGATATTGCTAATAAAGAAATGGGATTGGTTATAGGAACAAGTGATTTATCCGAACTAGCGCTCGGCTGGACGACATATAATGGGGATCATATGTCGATGTATGGAGTTAACTCGGGTGTACCCAAAACTTTAGTTAAAGTTCTTGTTAAATGGGTTGCCGATAATGTGTCTGATGAGGAAACAAGACAAGTATTGTATAAAATTATAGATACTCCAATCAGCCCCGAGTTACTCCCTCCTGATGAGAAAGGAAGAATCGTACAAAAAACAGAGTCTAATCTAGGCTCTTTTGATTTGCACGATTTCTTCCTGTACCATGCAGTTAAGTGGGGTATGTCTCCTGAAAAGATATTATTTCTAGCAGTTTCTGCGTTTAAAGAAAAGTATGATGATAGCTATATAAGATCAACCTTAAAAGTGTTCTATTCTCGTTTTTTTTCTCAGCAATTCAAACGCTCCGCACTCCCGGACGGACCAAAAGTTGGCAGCATATGCCTTTCGCCCAGGGGTGATTGGAGAATGCCCAGCGATGCTGACAGTAGTTTGTGGATTACAGATTTGACATAAGTGTCCAGCTTATATTTAAAACTAATTAATAGTATCATTGACAGAAGGTTCAAGCGGGATGCTGATGTCAATGTGACCAGCGAGAGTTTCCACTTTTTCACCCTCTATAAGAATCTGTACCCTTTCGATCCCAGTACCATTGTTTAGAGTAAGAGTATTAACAATCGATCCAATTGTCATAGTTTCTCCGGAACTACCTCCCCAATGGTTGTCAATTATTTCTCTGCTGAAATTTACATAAGCTGTTTTATCCTCTATACTTATGTTTATCAATTTCGTTTCGTTAGGTATTGTTTGAATGTTTTCTTCCTGATCAGGGCCTTTTATCAATTCCTCAATCAATCTTTCCGGGGTTAAAGTCTCAATGATTCTTTCTTCTTTATTAAAATTCATGGCTTGTGAATCGCCAAAATATATATACACTTTATATTCAGTAGTTTCTGATCTAGCCTCTGTTGGTCCTTCTTCTGCTGGTTGAATATTTACCGGCTCTTCGATTGATTCAGGTTTTCTTACAGAACAGCCCGCAAATGTAAGTGCTAATATTAGAAATGCTGCTGCCAATGTTAAATTTCTCATGCTTCAATAACCTCCTTAGTTAGAATTTAGGTACTATTCAAGTATATCATCAAATCTTTACATTTGAGTTTCTCATTTGTTAATTATTCGTTAAATTTTGATTGGAAGTATTTGTTAACAATTCGGATTAACTTTTTAAAATAAGCTTGATTGAGAGATAACACGGTGTTATAATACTCATCGTGTTTGTAATTTTGTATTAAATAGGAGGTTTTATGGGATTTTATTCAAGAATGCTGTCTATTTTTTTGGTAATCATTTTTTCCGTTTTGTCACTGATAGGTTGTGCACCTTCTGGTCCTGCTCAGGACGACAAAGTGCTTACAATGGGTACTAATGCTGAATTTGCGCCATTTGAGTTTATAAACGAGCAGAATGAAATTGTAGGATTTGACATTGATTTGGCGAATGAAATTGCAAACCATATGGGTTATGAACTCGTTATAGAGAATATGGCTTTTGACGGACTTATACCAGCTTTAGAAGTAAAGCGAATTGATATGGTTGTCGCAGCAATGACAATTACTGAAGAAAGAGAACTTAAAGTCAACTTTTCAAATCCATATTTTAACGCCGGTCAAGTCATCGTGGTCCAAGACGACAATACAGATATAACTGGTATTGATGATCTTAAAGAAGGCAAAAGGATCGCAGTTCAACTAGGTACTACCGGAGACTTTAAAGCACAGGAAACAACAGCTAAAGAAAATATTGCTGCATTTCCACAAATCAGTCTAGCTTTTATGGAACTTGAAACAGGTCGAGCTGATGCAGTTATAGTGGATAAGCCTGTGGCTGATCGTTATCTTAAAGTTAACGAAGGTTTGAGAATTGTCGGAGACACGCTCACTGATGAATATTTCGGTATAGCTGTTCACAATGATAACACTGAACTTTTAAACCAGATAAACGAAGCACTGGATGCTATCAAAGAAAGTGGAAAGTACGACGAACTGATTTCCAAATGGTTTAATTAATTAAAATAACGTTTTTAGTTGAGCAAAACGATAGTGTTTTGCTCAACTTTTTGCTTGCTCGTGATGAAAGGAAATTTTAGTATGCTCGACTTGGATTTTACGGTTATTTGGGATAATATACCGTATTTGCTCGGAGGAGCAATAATAACCATACAAGTATCTGCTATAGCTGTAACTGCCGGGCTTATTATTGGCTCGGTTTTTGGTTTGGCACGCATTTCAGCTTATTGGATCATTCGAATGTTAGCATCGGTATACGTCGAATTTATAAGAGGTACTCCATTATTGGTGCAAATCATGTTTATATATTTTGGACTTGCATCTATTGGTATAACTATCGAAAGTAGGTTATTGGCAGGAGCATTGGCTTTATCCATAAATAGCGGAGCTTATGTAGCAGAAATAGTTCGAGCCGGAATTCAGTCAATTGATAAAGGACAGATGGAAGCTGCCCGCTCATTGGGTCTTTCCTATGTACAAGCTATGCAATTCGTTATTTTACCTCAAGCATACAGAAGAATTATACCCCCTCTGGTCAATGAATTTATAATGCTGATAAAAGATTCATCTCTACTCTCAGCAATCGGAACCGCGGAATTAATGAAACGAGCGCAACATATTAGGGCGAGGACATTTGATGATTTCGAGATTTTATTTGCTATAGCTGTTATTTATTTTATGATAACATTTACATTGTCCAAAGCCGCTGATTACTTGGAAAGAAGGACACGTATTCGTGATTAAAGCTGTCAATGTCCACAAAAAATTCGGTAATCTTCATGTTTTAAAGGGAGTTTCCGCACAGATCGAAAAAGGTGAAGTAGTAGCCATTATCGGTTCAAGCGGTTCTGGTAAAAGTACATTCTTGCGTTGTCTTAACTTTCTTGAAATTCCAAATGATGGACAGATTTTTATCGATGGTGTAAATATTGTAGAGCGTACAACCAATCTAAACATGATACGCAAAGATGTTGGAATGGTCTTTCAACAGTTTAATCTGTTTCCGCATATGTCTGCTTTACAGAACGTAATGCTTGCACCAATGAATGTAAGAAAAATGACCACTGAATTAGTCAAGAATTTGTCTCTTGAAATTATAGCAAAGGTTGGGCTTGCAGATAAAGCTAATGCTTTCCCAAGGCAGCTCTCTGGAGGACAACAGCAACGAGTTGCAATAGCTCGAGCATTAGCCATGCAACCTAAGATAATGCTTTTTGATGAGCCAACATCAGCGCTCGACCCTGAAATGATAAAAGAAGTTCTAAATGTCATACAAAATCTCGCACAAGAAGGCATGACTATGGTAATTGTCACCCATGAAATGGGTTTTGCGCGCGAGGTAGCTAATCGAGTCTTGTTTTTTGACGATGGTCTAATCTTGGAAGAAGGCCCTCCCTCAACACTTTTCGATTATCCGACGCAATCGCGAACTAAAGAATTCTTAAGTAAAATTTTATAGACAATACATTTATTGCGTATAGATTTTGTTAGTATTATAATAGTAAAGTGATTTTCTTGATGAAAGTTTTGAGAAAAAACTTGCATTTTGTGTCACAAATACATTGTTCAGGAAAGGGTTTGAATTATGATTAAGGAATTTAAAGTCGCTCTAATTGGATGTGGAAACATCGCTCCTATGCATTTGGAATCCGTCCAGATGCTGCACTCTACTAAAATTGTAGCTGTTTGTGATAACAAATTAGATCGCGCTCAATCTAAAGCTAAACAGTATCAGTGCTCATATTATGCCGATTATAAGAAAATGTTAGATAACGAGGATATAGATGTGGTCCACATATGCACTCCTCACTACTTACATGCTCCTATGACTATATATGCAGCTAACAAAGGTGTAAACATACTTACCGAAAAGCCAATGTCGATATCATTACAGGATGCTGATGATATGATAAGTGCTTGTGCAAATAAAAATGTGGCATTGGGAGTCATTTTTCAAAACAGATACAATGCGGGCTCACTTCTGATTAAAGACACACTAAAATCTGGTGCTTTAGGTAAAATTCTATCTGCGAAACTGATGGTTACATGGGACCGCTCCGATGAATATTATAGCAAGAGTGATTGGAAAGGTACCTGGGAGATGGAGGGCGGTGGTGTGTTAATCGATCAGGCTATACATACTTTAGACCTTTTAAGATGGTTTGTCGACTCCCCTATTGATTATATTGACGCAAATATCAGCAACAGAGCTCACGAGCGTATCGAAGTTGAAGACAGCGCCGAAGGAGTGATCAAATATAAAAATGGAGTTGTTACTGGATTTTATACTGTCAATTATTACTCTTATGACGCTCCGGTAGAAATTGAAATTGATTGTGAGTATGGTTTGGTTAGACTTGTGTCTGACAAGGCAACAATACGGTTTAATGATGGTAGAGAAATATCTGCAGATCGAGATCCCAGAATACAGATGAGCTATGGCGAAGGAATCAAGAGTTATTGGGGTGTAAGTCATTTTAAACAGATTAAAGAATATTATGATTCTCTTACAAATGGTCACAAACCAACTATCGACGGGTTAGAAGCCAGAAAGACTCAACAGATGATATGTGCGATTTATCAGTCCGGAAAAGAAAAAAGGAAAATCTCGCTTTAAATATACATAAATATAAGAAATTTCTTCCACTAAAAAAAGTTTAACAAAAGCAAAAGATTTAATTAAGAACAAGTCCTTGGCAAAGTCAGGGACTTGTTCTCATCTTAAAATGTAATATGGTTTAAATAGAATGTTGTTTTGAAGATATCCTGTTGTTAATCCTATCCCCTGCTAATGTCGATATTAGCAACCCTGCTGATATGAAGAACAATGCACTATGTGGATTGATGCCAATAATTCCTATTAGGTAAGCCATTAATGCTGCTCCTACAATATAAGAGAAGATTTTAATGCCAATGAAAAATACTAGTGGATATGAGCCTTTCGACAATGCTATTCCAAGATCCGTTGAAGCCCCTGTCCAATGTGTTGTCCTTTCAAGGGGAAGTTGTGTAGTAATTGAATTTTGAAATCCCATGGCAAGAGGGAGAATTAAAGCCATGATTGCTTTACCTATACCTAAATCGCTCGCTGTTTCTGCCGTTAAGCCTGCATAAACAATTATAGCAGCTACAAATATATATATTGATAGCAATATTAAAGATTTTGTCAATCCCAGTTTTGGAAGTAGGCATCCTGCTAGATAAGAACCAACCACGAACGATATCCATATAAATAGCATAAAAATAGCACTAATCGGCAATAATACAAGATCTATTCCTATATCAGCAATTCTTCCGGAAACATGTGATGACCTTTCAAAGAGTATTGCGATGGAAGACAAGCTATTGAAAGTACCCGCCCAAAACGATAAAACAGCTGCTATTGCGGTATTGTACCAATACGTTTCTAGTATATCCCAGCTACTGGTAGTATCACGACTATTTAAAACCACTAATTCTTAACCTCAACCTCAATAGATATAAATTCTTAAAACTATATTTTCAATATATTGCTGCAAGGCTATACAGCGCAAGACATAGTTAAATCGTTCGAAACATTCCTAACTGGTGGGTTCATAATCATATTAACGAAATAATTATAGAAATACAATTCATCAGTCAATTCAGGGTGAAAAGAAGTGACAAGCAAATTATCCTGCCTAGCTGCTACTACTCTATCATTTACTTTTGCTAAAACTGTTACTTGCTTGCCGGTTTCCTCTATCAATGGTGCTCTTATAAAAGCAAGAGTTTGCAAGTCCTTGGATACCGCCGGAATATGCAATTTAATAGAAAAACTCTCTAGTTGACTACCATAGGCATTTCTGCGAACTTTTATATCCATAAGCCCTAAATGAAAACCGTGTTCACCGGCGATTTCTTTCGCCAACAGTATCATACCCGCACACGTTCCCCATATTGGTTTTTTTCTATTATTAAAATCAAAAATCGCCTCAGATAATGAAAAATCCCTTATTAACTTGCCAATGGCAGTACTCTCTCCGCCCGGCAAAATCAATCCATCCAGTGTAAGGAAATCCTCCTTAGTTTTTACAGCTAAAGGGTAAACACCTTTCATTTTTGAAAGACACTCAATATGCTCGCGGACAGATCCTTGAACTGCAAGAACACCTACTGTTACCAAATCTTTACCAACCTCTCTCGGCAAGCTTGTCAGTATCTTCAAGCTTATTAAGGTCGATGCTGTCCATGCATTCTCCCAGGTCTTCGGAGACCTCAGCGATAATATTAGGATAATTCCAGTAAGTAACAGCTTTTACTATAGCCGCAGCCCGCTTTTTAGGATTGGATGACTTAAAAACCCCCGATCCCACGAATACTCCGTCACAACCGAGTTGCATCATCAATGCAGCATCTGCAGGAGTAGCTACTCCGCCGGCTGCAAAATTAACAACAGGTAGTTTGCCGTTAAGAGCAACATATGCTACTAAATCAAAGGGTGCTTTTAAATCTCTCGCTGTAGTCATCCACTGCTCGCGAGACAAGTTTTTAAGCCTGTTAATTTCGGCAGTCATCGCCCTCATATGTCTTACCGCTTCTACTACATTACCTGTTCCAGCTTCACCTTTGGTTCTAATCATAGCGGAACCTTCACCAATTCTTCTTAAAGCTTCACCCAAATCCTTTGCACCACAAACAAAAGGAATCTTAAACGACCATTTGTCTATATGAAATTGCTCGTCAGAAGGTGTGAGAACTTCGCTTTCATCGACAAAATCAACACCTAATGACTCGAGAATTTGAGCTTCAACAAAATGACCTATTCTGACTTTAGCCATGACGGGTATAGTCACAGCTTTCATTATTTCTTTAATCATTTTAGGATCAGACATCCGAGCAACTCCACCATACTTCCTGATGTCTGAAGGCACTCTTTCAAGGGCCATTACTGACACAGCTCCTGCTTCCTGAGCTATCTCTGCTTCTTGAGGCGTTACCACATCCATTATGACACCGCCTTTTAGCATCTGTGCCAAATTCTTATTCAATTCGTGACGATCATTTGTGCTAACAAAATTATACAATATCAATCATTCTCCTTCTGGAATTTACTACTAAACATAAGATATTCATCATTATTATGCCACTTCTGAACTCCATGTCAAGAAAAAAATCAGTGGAAGGTTTGATGGATATCGAAATATTGGGACTCAAATTCTCCAGCTTTATACTACTTGAAATCTTAATGCAACATCTGTACCTCTATTACCTTCGCTATCTTTAGCAAAAACGACAACATTGTAAATACCGGGCGGTGCTTCGTATGGTACTATAGTACGAGCAGAATATACACCGTCACCTGATTTAGGGAGTATTTGCGAGTAACCATATGCATTAACTATGGCGTAAACAGTTTTTATTTCTCCAATCAAATCAGTTACATTGGCTGTGATAGTAATACGTTCTCCCGGAGATGCCTTCGAGGGTTCGATCTTTACGCTGATATTATAAGAAAAGTCTTCCATGTGAAACACTCCTTAATGTATATTTTTATAAATTATACTCTTTTAAAGCAAGCTCATCAAGTACATTTTGTGCAAATAATAGTGGAACAAAAAGTCTGGCAGCACAAGTAAGCTTTAGCAGGCAAATGTTCATAGTAAATCAAAATAACTCTTGAATTGTGTCAACATTGCAGTTATACTTTGGTTGTTGATGGAGAGATGGTCGAGTTGGTCTAAGGCGCACGACTGGAAATCGTGTGTACGGCTAAAACCGTACCGAGGGTTCGAATCCCTCTCTCTCCGCCAAAATAATAACCAGTTTAATTACAAAGCATGTTATCGATAATCCAGATATGAAAAACATCACTTATCAAATATTATTTTTTTGATTTGCGCATCTACGATTCCCTTATGTAGCTGTATTTTTATCAACTCATTATTTTTAAGGTTATCCACATTTGTTATCACACTACCATGTCTATCAAGGCAAATAGCGAAACCCCTTGCGAGAACTGCTTCAGGACTCAATGCGTGCAATTTCCCATCCAAATAGTTTAGATTAGCTTCACAGTCTTTCAATAGGTACGCCATTCTGTTTACAAGCCGAGTATCAAGACTGTCTAATACTTGATGTTGTTGATCGATTCGAACTATCGGTTTTTTAAGTTCTCTCTCGCTGGATAGCCTTTTTATATAGCTACGATATTTCTCAATTTTAGTTTGCATTATCGTAAGCATCCTATTTCCGGTCATATGTATAAATTGTTGCAAATCAAGATTGTTCGGCACAGCTAGTTCTGCGGCAGCCGTAGGGGTCGCTGCCCTTACGTCAGCTACAAAATCGGAGATTGTATAGTCTGTTTCGTGCCCTACCGCGGATATTACAGGTATGCGTGAATTGAATATTGCTTGAGCAACTACTTCCTCGTTGAAAGCCCAAAGTTCCTCAATCGAACCCCCGCCTCTCCCAACTATTAATACGTCCACATCAGACAGCGTATTGAAAAACTTAATTGCTTCTGCAATCTGCGTTGATGATTCTGTTCCCTGTACAGCTACAGACACAATCCTGACTTCAGTTTGAGGAGACCGGCGCGCAAGCGTTGCAAGAATATCCTTAATAGCTGCACCTGTCGGTGATGTAACCACACCTATACATTCAGGAAAACGCGGTATCTTGACTTTAGCGCTTTGCGCAAAAAGCCCTTGTGCCTGCAAACGCATTTTCAATTTCTCAAAAGCAGCAAAAAGACTTCCCACTCCATCCGGGACCATTGATTCAACGTACAGTTGATATAATCCATCTCTTTCATATACAGATAAACGTCCGTTAAGCACTACATTTAAACCGTCAGATGGTCGGAATACCAAGCGTTCGTTGGAGCTTTTGAACATTACGCATCGCAAAGAAGAAGTAGCATCTTTCAGTGTGAAGTACATATGTCCGGAAGAATGATGTTTAAAATTAGATATCTCACCGCCAACACGCAGCATATTCAGCAGATTATCAGCAGAAAATAAATCTTTAATGTAACTAGTCAGCTGCCCGACAGTGAGAATAGAGTTGGATTGATTTGAAATTTTCAAATCTTATCACCTTTCATTGGTATTTAATAACTAGTTTAAAGTCGATCACAAATTTAGCTAATTATCGTTACAAAAATTGTTAACCACTTTACTCTATCTCCGCGACTGTTCAGATTGTTGTGAAGAAAAATCAAAAAAACAGTTATACAGAGTCAAGTAAGAGCAATTTCGCACAAGAGCAAACTGAATTATGATTCGTTTGTGAATGGTATGAATTTTTCCGTTTCCTTCGAAAAAATCATAATTCTTTTCTCTGCATCATCCAATTTGTCACGGCAATGGCATAAGAGCTTCATGCCCTCCTGATAAAGTGCAAGTGCTTCTTCCAGCGGACAGTCGCTTCGGTCAAGAGTTGTGACAACTTCCTCAAGTCTTTTTAGCGCTTGCTCAAAAGTAAGACTCGGTTTTTCCGGGTGTGTAATCATCTATTATCCTCCCAAGATAAAATCCTATATCCCTTTTCTGTAAACAGTCCCTCATGCAAACTCAGTATGAGAGGTGAATCGGGTGTTTGAATTTCGATGCAACTTGTTTCTGGCGCATTAGGAAATGGTTTTCTATAATAGTGATGTTTTTTCTATATTGCTAGCTTTACGTAAATAACAAAATTTACATGCTTTAGTATGTAAGATTCAAATTCTTTTGTCAATAAAAAGAATTTTTGATATACATTCCTTTGACCACATAAATTATTACCTTGCCTTTTATGAGATTGCATGTTCACTTCTGCCTTTGTGATAATACACAAAGAAGTTACATTCCAGACGATATTTACGAACATATGTTTGAATAATCCAGGATAATGTGTTACAATTATTATGCGATAAGGAAGTGTCAAGTAAGTATAATTTGATTTGGCATAGCCGGATAGGAGTAAAATATGAGTAAGTCCAAATCGCTAAGTGATAAGCAGAAATGTGTACTGCAATATATTAGAAAAGAAATCGAGATTAAGGGATATCCCCCATCAGTCAGAGAAATTTGTGAAGCTGTAAACTTACGTTCACCGTCTACAGTGCACGGACACTTGGATCGGTTAGAGAAAAAAGGATTGATACGCAGAGATCCAACAAAACCCAGAGCAATCGAAGTTCTTGTTGATGATAAATCGATGCCAAAAAGGGAATTCGTAAATGTTCCAATAATCGGTAAGGTAACCGCTGGCGAACCAATATTGGCACTTGAAAATATCGAGGACACCTTTCCGGTGCCGGTTGATTTCCTCGACAATAGCGATGTTTTCATGCTTATCATAAAAGGTGACAGCATGATCGGAGCAGGTATTTTCAATGGTGATTATGTGCTCGTAAGGCAACAGAACCATGCAATAAATGGGGACATCGTAGTTGCTTTGCTAGAAGATGAAGCAACCGTTAAAACTTTTTACAAGGAAAATAACGTTATTAGGCTTCAACCTCAAAACCCTTACATGAATCCAATTATAGTGACTGATGTCAAGATTTTGGGGAAAATAATAGGAGTTTTCAGGTTTTTATAAGTGAGGCAACGATGGTCAGAAATTTATGTTGACAAAAATTTTACGTTCCAGTAGAATAGTTTTTGCCGATCAAGTGGCGGATTGTATTGCGGGTGTAGTTCAACGGTAGAATTCCAGCCTTCCAAGCTGGTTGCGTGGGTTCGATTCCCATCACCCGCTCCATTCTTAAGCGCCTGTAGCTCAGTAGGATAGAGCAACGGACTTCTAATCCGTAGGCCAGGGGTTCGAATCCCTTCAGGCGCGCCACATCGGCAATATTATTGTTTAATGGTGGGTATAGCTCAGGCGGTTAGAGCGCCAGATTGTGGCTCTGGAGGCCGTGGGTTCAAGTCTCACTACCCACCCCAATGTGTTGGGGCGTAGCCAAGTTGGTAAGGCACGGGACTTTGACTCCCGCATTCGTAGGTTCGAGTCCTCCCGCCCCAGCCAATTTCTTTACTCATTTTTATTGCAAAAAACTTTTGCGGGCGTGGCGGAATTGGCAGACGCGCCAGACTTAGGATCTGGTGAGATTTCTTGTGGGGGTTCAAGTCCCTCCGCCCGCACCAATAGTATACATGTTTTAAGGGCCATTAGCTCAGTTGGTAGAGCACCTGACTCTTAATCAGGGTGTCCCGGGTTCGAGTCCCTGATGGCCCACCAGAGTATCAAGGAAAATAACCTTCAATATTTTTTCGATATATCATCTATATTGACAATGTAAGGTATTATTCTCTCGTGATTAATCTCTATAAGGCCTATAGTAGGTTTTTTCCCTGCTCTTGGATCTGCCAAACTGCCTGGATTCATGTATAGAGTTCCTTGTTCAAAAAATAACTGCGGGACATGAGTATGACCGAACAACACTATATCATAGTTCCTTCCAATAATTGCTTGTTGTAAATATTGGATTCCCCATTTAACGCGGTACATATGTCCATGAGTAAGGAAAAATTTCTTTCCAACCAATTCTACATCCTTATGCAAGTCCGTTTCTTGAGAAAAATCACAATTCCCTCTGACATATATAGTTTTTAAGCTAAAAGTTCTTTCTATGTAAATTGCGTCTGTATATAAATCTCCAAGGTGGAATATCATATCGATTTTTCCGAGCCGATTTATTGCCCCAGTTATAGTAGCACACTTTCCATGACTGTCGCTTATAATGCATATTCTCATTAAAAACAGCCGTCCTTTTTAGATTCCTGATTGAGCATATGCTTTATTCTTCGCAAGGCTTTACCCCTATGACTAATCAGATTCTTCTCTTGTTTATCCATTTGTGCAAATGTTTTGGTGCTATTCTCGGGAATAAAAACCGGATCATATCCGAAACCATTATTTCCTGTAGGAGAAACCGCAATTCTACCTTTACAAGTCTCTTTAGCAAAAATGATTCTCCCATCAGGGTATGCAACTGCTATAACGCAGCAAAATGACGCTTGTCGTTGATCCAAAGTAAAATTCTTCATAAGAGTTAATAGCTTAGTATAGTTTTCTTCGTCGCTTGCGCCGTTACCTGCAAACATTGCGGAATAAACACCAGGCTTGCAATCTAATGCTTCAACTTCCAGTCCGGAATCATCCGCTAGCGCAATTTCACCTGATGCTTTCATAATCTCGTATGCCTTTTTTTTAGCATTGCCCTCAAAAGAATCCTGATCCTCCTCAACTTCTATCACTAAATCAATATCTTTTAGAGATAAAACACGAAAAGGAAGATCCGCGAGCATGTCTTGGATTTCTCTACATTTGCCTTGGTTATTTGTCGCTATTACTAATTTTCTCATCAGCATTGTATTCCAACCTTAATATGTTTCGTCTTCACAGTGATGTAAATATCACTGCAAATATTATTCCTGCAAAAAATCACTACTGCATTATATTGAGATCATCCAACATGAACGGTGTAAGCAATAATCTTTATAATGATATCATATTCTCAATCTGACATCTACAGCTTATAATCAAAGTATATCGAACAAGGGACTTTCATAGTATAATAGAGCTGCTAGTAATTTAGGAGGAAATGAAATGGCTTATGATGGCGTTTTGATCAGTTCTATAATAACCGAGTTTAAAAGTAAACTTATAAATGGAAGAGTTGATAAAATACACCAACCGGAAAAAGATTTACTTCACGTTTCCATATGGTGCAGATCAGAGACTCGCAAAATTCTATTAAGCTGCAACTCTAATTCTCCAAGAATTCATATAACAAAAGAAGAACGGGTTAATCCAAAGACTCCACCAATGTTTTGCATGCTTTTGCGAAAACACTTGCTTGCCGGCCGAATCGTAGATGTAGTCCAACCTAACTTTGATAGAATAGTTGAACTTCATGTAGAGAATCTTAATGAGTTCGGGGATTTGACTGTAAAGCGCCTGATAATTGAGTGCATGGGTAAGCACAGCAATATCATTTTGATAGATGACAACAAAAAAATTATAGATAGTATAAAGCATATAAACTTCGAAACAAGTAGGATACGAGAAATACTCCCGGGGAAACTATATGAATATCCGCCTTTACAGGGTAAAAGAAATCCCTTAACACAAAATGCAGAATATCCGGTTATTTTCGAAGAGGAAGCCAAATTAAGACTAAAAGCCGATGAGTTGATATCATCTTCGTTTGCTGGTATATCCAGAGTAACAGCCCAAGAAATAGTATATCGCTATAATGCCTGTGCCTTTACTTCTTTGTCTGCTGCATTTAGTGATTTTTTCGGTAAAATTTCAGAAAGTGAATTCAAGCCAACTTTACTTTTATCCGAGTCAAATCAGCCAATTGATATATTACCCTTTACTTACCTACAATATCCTAATTCATTCCAATTGGAGTTTGCATCCACTTCTGAATTGGTCGAGCACTTTTATTCAGAACGGGATCGTAAGATTAAAATAGAACAAAGCATATCAACTTTAAATCGAGTTTTAAAAACCAATATAGAAAAATTGCAGAAAAAGCTTGTCTTGCAGCATGATGATCTTCGAAAAGCTGAGAAATCTGATATCTTTCGTCTATATGGCGAACTTTTAACTGCAAACCTTCATCTGCCTTTAAGCGGTCTCGATGAAATTGAAGTTTCTAACTATTACCAGCCGGAAACAACAGTCGTGATACCACTTGATAGAAACAAACCGCCAGCGCAAAAAGCGCAGGAGTATTTTAAAAAATACACTAAATCAAAAAATGCATTAAAAGTATTATCTGAGCAGATTTCTCAGACTAATGCGGAAATCGATTACCTAGAATCGCAATTATATAATGTTGAAAAATGCACTGAAGCCAATGAACTTGAAGAGATTCAAATGGAATTGACTTCAGAAGGCTATATGAAAGAAATGGTGAAAAACGCAAAAAAAACGGTAATGCCTTCAGAGCCTCATCGCTTTGTCTCATCTGATGGTTTTGAAATTCTGGTAGGTAAAAATAACGTTCAAAACGATAATCTGACTTTAAAAACCGCAGCGGTAAACGACATATGGCTCCATACCAAAAATATACCCGGATCTCACATAATTATAAGATGTAACACAAAAAGCGTACCACAGTCAACCATTCAAGAAGGAGCTATGCTCGCTGCATACTTTAGCAAAGCAAGAAATTCAGCCAACATACCCGTCGATTATTGCCCTCGTAAGAATGTTAAAAAGCCGCGCGGCTCAAAACCCGGTATGGTAACATACGAAAAATATCGCACGTTATATGTTACTCCTTTAGAAAACACTATAAAAACTTTGTTTGCATCAAAAGGGAAATTGCGAGGTGCTCTGAGCTAAGACTTCGCAAACACCCTGCTTCCCGGTTTTATTAATGCAATGCCGCTTTTACACAAAGGACATTCTTCAGATTCATATGATAAAACATCCAGACTGATTGCTGATGTAAATTTCGTTCCGAATTTAACTTTGCCCCCGCTTCTGTCAACTATTGAAGCGACGCCTACAACATTGGCATTATGGTCTTTTATTAACTCCATAACCTCTTTGACCGAACCACCGGTCGTAACCACATCTTCTACTACTAAAACTTTACTGTGGGCTGAAATTTCAAATCCTCTTTTCAGTGTCATCAATCCATTATCCCGCTCAGTAAATATCGTTTTTACTCCTAAAACTCTACCTATTTCGTATGACAATATTATTCCTCCGATAGCCGGGCCAATGACTAAATCTATCCCATCTCCCGAAACTTGGGCGGCAAGATGCACCGCAATTTTGGACGCATAATCTGGGTATTGAAATATTCTGGCGCATTGTAAGTATTTATCGCTGTGGCGTCCAGAGGTCAAAAGAAAATGACCTTCCATCAAAACGTTGGTTTCAGTTAAAATTCTTATTATTTCTTGCCTATCCATAAAAACCTCCTCAAATAATTAACCCGCCTGTTAGTTCCTGTATATCATAAATTTCATTTGCAACCATAAAAAGCTCAATCTGTTCAAGAATAATAGTACATGCAGCCGGCTCAGACAAATTAGCCGTGCCGACAGCGACTGCTGTTGCACCGGCAAGCATAAATTCAATTGCGTCCTCTCCGGTCATTATTCCTCCCATACCTATCACAGGAATTTTAACTACTTTTGCAACTTGCCAAACCATACGCAAGGCAACAGGTTTTATAGCCGGACCCGAGAGCCCTCCTGTGATGTTTGAAAGTATCGGCCTTCTTGTTATTACGTCAATTGCCATCCCAGGCAACGTGTTTATTAGTGAAATAGCGTCAGCTCCTCCTTGCTGAGCAGCTAAAGCAACTTCAGCGATATCAGGTGCAGAAGGGCTGAGTTTGACTATAATGGGTTGCGTAGCAACGGTTTTCACTTCTTTAGTTACTTTGTAAACTGTATCCGGGTGTATGCCAAAAGCTATTCCACCTTGTTTGACGTTTGGGCACGAAATGTTAATCTCTATCATATCCGCAGAACAAATTGAAAGTTTTTGCGCCAGCTCACAGTATTCCTCAATCGTATTGCCATTTATATTTACAATTATTCGAGTATCGTATTTTTTCAGCCATGGCAGCTCATACTCAAGAAAATAATCAATACCCGGGTTTTGAAGTCCCACACTATTTAGCATCCCCGAAGGGGTTTCAGCTATCCTCGGAGGTTTATTACCGGCTTTAGGCTTCAGCGTCAATCCCTTAACTGCAATGCCTCCTAGTTTATTTAAATCAACATATTCGCAATATTCTCTGCCGAAGCCGAATGTCCCTGAAGCAGCTATGATCGGATTTTTAAATCTAATACCACAAATATCAACACTTAAGTTAATCAAAATTCAATATCACCTCGTCGCTCCAGAATACCGGTCCATCTGAACACACTTTTTTATATTCGTAGCTTTTCCCTTTTTCAGTTGCACAGACACAAACGAGGCATCCTCCTATTCCGCATCCCATACGTTCCTCTAAAGAAAGCTGACATGGTATTCCGTACTTTGCCGCTATATCCTGAATTTCTTTTAACATTCGGGTTGGGCCGCAACTTACAATCAAGTCTGGGTTCTCCCTGTGGAAGTTATCCGACAAAAGATCTGTTATTATTCCTGGGGTTCCCAGACTCCCATCGTCGGTTGATACAAAAACTTGTTCAGATAGCAATTCGAATTGATCCAAGTCATATGCATATTCTTTGGATTTAAATCCTAGAAAGGAAGTAAATTTCACATCATCCCATTTTTTAAGCAATAGTTTTAACGGTGCTATTCCACACCCGCCTCCAATTACAAATGCTTTTGTAACGAACTTGGGTTTTTTAAATCCATTGCCGAGGGGACCTAAGACATCAATTGAATCTGCGATCTTAACCTGAGAAAGAAGATGTGTTCCCTTGCCGACAACGCGGTATATGATTTCAATAATGCCTCCGATATCCAAAAAAACATTGCTTATGCTAAAAGGACGTCGTAACATGAGCGAGTTGTCACTAGGTATTTTTATATGAATAAATTGTCCTGGGGTTACCAATTGAGCGGCATCCGGGGCAGATATCAACATTCTGTATGTACCTTCAGCTATCCTGACATTTTCGTTCACAATGCAAATAGATGATTTTTTCATTCTACCTCCAGTAAGGTTACCAAGCTCTTACTTTCGCTGTTTTAAGAGCTGTGTCGATTTCGTGTTTCATACGTATAACTTCGTTCCGTGCGGCTAATGCAAAGTTTTGCTGGTTAGAATTTACAGTTTGCCAAGCACAAATTATACTTCTCGAAGCGTTTACTATCGCTCCTAACCCATCATCACAAAAACCTCCGATGATATCTTGACCGCCTGCTCCTTGTGCTCCATATCCTGGTATTAGTATAAAAACCTGAGGCATAATACCTCTGATCTCAGATAATTGCTGTGGGTAAGTTGCCCCGACAACCGCACCAATTGAACTGTATCCATTCTTTCCAATCAATCCGTTACCCCACTCTTTTACCTTTTTTGCCACTATCTCGTAAACTTTGCCTCTGTCAGTTTGAATATCCTGTAAATCTCCCGATGATGGGTTTGAAGTCTTAACCAAAATAAATATTCCCTTACGAAATTTTATGCAGTCATCTATGAATGGCTTGACTCCGTCTATTCCAAGGTATGGTGTTATCGTTGCGAAGTCCGCATCAAAAGCTTTAGCCTTACTATAAGGAAGTTGCGTTTCTCCTAAAAAAGCAGCGGAATAAGCTTGAGCCGTCGGTCCTATATCATTTCGTTTCACATCTGCAATAACAATAAGACCTTTACTTTTAGCGTAAGAACATGTAAGTTTAAAAACTTCAATCCCAGGTATGCCATATGATTCATAATAAGCGTTCTGAATTTTGACAGCGGGAACAAGATCGTAAATCGCGTCAATTATTTCTTTATTAAACTCAAATATAGCATTTGCTGCTCCTTCAAAACCCGATCCAGGCTTGGCATATTTTTCTAAAATGAACTGGGGAATATATTCACATCTGGTATCTAGCCCTGCGACTGTAGGATTCTTTTTAAGCAATATTTGATTGATCAATTCATCTATCATAATACATTTGTTCCTTTAAACAATTTTTCCGTTAGAGTATACAATTTTACCAGCAGATATAGTATGAAGTATTTCACCATTAAGCAGTCTTCCATGGAAAGGGGTATTTTTCCCCTTTGAGTAAAACTTATCTGAATCAACAATGAATTCCTTGTCGGGATCAACTACTGCAATGTCTGCTCTACTGCCTTTCGCGATTGATCCTCCTTGTATTCCTAATATCCTTGCAGGAGCAGCGCTCATTAATTCTACAATGCGTCCTAAACTAACATGATTTGCTTTGAAAAGACTTGTGCAAGCCAGTGAAAATGCCAGCTCAAAACCTGAAAAACCATTAGCGGCAATAGCAAATTCCACATCTTTTTCATCTCTGTGGTGTGGCGCATGATCAGTAGCAATAATGTCAATTGTACCGTCTAGTAATCCGTCAATGACGGCCAAAACATCAGACTCAGTGCGAAGTGGCGGATTTACCTTCGCATTGGTATCATACCCATCAACCATTCTTTCATCAGCTGAAAAATAGTGAGGTGCTGTTTCGCAAGTCACTTTTATTCCTTTAAGCTTAGCTTGGCGAACCAACTCAACTGACCCTCTTGTACTGATATGAGCGATATGAATTCTAGTACCAGTAACTTCTGATAACAAAATATCTCTGGCAACCATAATTTCCTCAGATGCTCTGTTAATGCCTTTAAGCCCCAATTTAGTAGACATTTCGCCTTCATTCATAACTCCTTCAAATGACAAGGCAATATCCTCACAATGTGATATGACTAGAAGATCTAGTCCTCCTGAATACTCAAGAGCAGCTTTCATAATACTAGAATTCATAATTGGTTTTCCGTCGTCTGATACAGCTATCGCTCCGGCTTCTTTTAACTCTGCCATGTCAGTAAGTTCTTGCCCCAATAGCCCCTTAGTAACCGCAGCAATCGGGAAAACGCGAATGAGTCCGTATGATAATGCCTTATTCTTTACAAACTCAACCATAGGGGCATTATCTATGACCGGATTAGTGTTAGCCATGCAGGCAATAGTTGTAAAACCGCCCGCGGCTGCACTACGCATCCCTGATAATATATCTTCCTTGTATTCAAAACCGGGTTCTCGTAAATGACAATGAACATCAATGAGCCCGGGTATTACCCATTTTCCAGTTGCATCCAATGTTGTTACTGTATCTAGTGATATATTTGCTCTGATTTCGGTAATTTTGTTATTTTCAATCAAAATGTCAGCAACGTATGGTGATTTACTAACACCGTCTACTATATTGCCGTTCCTTATACATAGCATATTACTGCCCTCTCCTCCTTGTAATTAGGTAAAGAAGTGCCATTCTGACAGCTACCCCATTTGTAACCTGCTCGTTTATTTCTGAAATTTCAGCATCTGCGACATCCGTATTTATTTCAACACCTCTGTTCATAGGGCCGGGATGCATTACGATAGCTTCCTTATCTGCTAGTGCCAAACGCTTTTTATTTATCCCGTATAGAGTGGCATATTCTCTTAATGATGGTATCAGACCGCGCTGTTGTCTTTCTTTTTGTAATCGCAGCGCCATCACAACATCTGCACCTTCTAATGCTTGGTCAATGTAACGGCAAACTTTTACACCCATTGAATCCAGTCCAATAGGAATAAGAGTAGGAGGAGCCGCAACTCTAATCTCTGCCCCCATCGTGTTTAATCCCCAAATATTGCTTCTTGCTACTCGACTATGTAATATATCGCCGACAATTGCCACTTTCACTCCTTGTAATCTTCCTTTTTTTGATTTTATAGTAAACATATCGAGTAAGGCCTGCGTGGGATGCTCATTTGTTCCGTCACCGGCGTTAATAACAGAAGATTTTAAGTGTTTAGCCAGATGATGTGGTGCTCCGGATAGAGGATGTCTTATAATCAAAACATCAGTACCCATCATTTCTATTGTCTTACCTGTGTCAATAAGGGTTTCTCCTTTTGATACACTGCTTGAAGAAGCAGTTACGTTAGATGCACTAGCACTCATATATTTCCCTGCCAGTTCGAACGAAAGGCGTGTTCTAGTACTGTTTTCGTAAAATAGCGTCACTATTGATTTGCCTTGCAAGTGGGGCGTTTTTTTATGATTTTGTAACAGTATGTGCTTCATGAGCTCAGAAGTGTTAAGTATTTCATCTATTTCTTCGCCGGGTACACCACGTAATCCAAGAAAGTCTTTGTGTTTAAGGGGCATTTTCTCACTCTCCCAATAAATTTACTTGTCGGCAATCACTACATTATTAATTCCATCGATCTCTGTAAGATGAACATGGATAATCTCGCTTTTGGATGTGGGAACATTTTTCCCAACATAATCAGCACGAATTGGTAGTTCTCTGTGACCTCTGTCGATCATTACAGCAAATTGAATAGCTTTAGGCCTGCCAAGCTCCATTATAGCATCCATTGCAGCACGCGCAGTTCTACCTGTGTAAAGTACATCGTCAACCATCAATATAACTTTCGCATTTATATCAAAAGGTATATCGGTTTTGTTGATCACCGGATGCTCAGATAACATGGAGAGATCATCTCGGTATAAAGTAATGTCAAGTATTCCGACAGGCACATCTTTCCCCTCATATTCTTTTATAGTTGCCGCAAGTCTTTGCGCTAAAGATACACCTCTTCGCTGGATTCCCATTAGAACAAGCTTGTCAATTCCGTTATTTTTTTCTATGACTTCATGAGCGATTCTTATTATTGCTCTGTTGATGGCAGTTTCATCCATTATCTGAACTTTATCTGGCATTGCTATCTCCTCTCCGGCACAAAAAAACCCTACCTATGGGTAAGGTTTGGCGCATAAATTATAGCTACAAAGATACCAGCGCTAGCATTACCTTACCGGGCTCACTGTACCGATTTAAAGGTTACCACTGGAATGAACAATATCATAAATTTATTTAATTGTCCAGTCCTAAAAAAGTCAATTCAGGGAAGCGATTTTCCTGTATTCGAAGTGCTGTCAGCACTTTTCTAAAGCTCTCTGGCATATCAGCTTTAAACTCCATATGATCTTTAGTAATTGGATGGATAATAGCCAATTTCGCAGCGTGCAAGACTTGCATATTTAGTCCGAAAGGATTAATTTTGGGTCCATAAATGTAATCACCTAGAATAGAATGTCCTACAGCAGACATATGCACCCGTATTTGATGAGTTCTGCCTGTCTCAAGCATTGCTTCAAGATAAGTGAAATTTGTGAATCTCTCCAAAACTGCAAAACGGGTAAGCGCTTCTCTACTACCGCGACTTTCGATTATTGCCATTTTTTTTCGATTGCTGGGATGTCGACCAATAGGAGCGTTCACAAAGCCGTTGTCTTGCTTTACGATATTATGAACAATTGCTAAGTAAGTTCTCTTTGCAGTTCTCTCTTTAATCTGTTTGGCTAACTGGATGTGGGCATAGTCATTTTTAGCTATGACCAGGAGTCCCGAAGTGTCTTTGTCGAGTCTGTGAACTATTCCCGGTCGCAATTGCCCGTTAATACCCGATAAATTATTCAACTTCGCTAACAAAGCATTTACCAATGTGTTCGTTTTATTGCCAGGCGCAGGATGGACAACCATTCCTTGAGGTTTGTTCACGATTGCAATGTCATCATCCTCATAAATTATATCAATCTCTATGTTCTGAGGTTTTAACTCAATCTCAGTTGCTTGCGGTATTTGCACTTCAACGTTTTGTCCGCTTTTTAAGCGTTGATTCGGCTTTGATGATTGCGTGTCAACTAAAACAGAATTAGACTTAATCAGGTTTTGGAAATAAGACCGTGAATGATTAGGAAAAGCTGTAACTAAAAAAATGTCAAGCCTCATTCCATGAGCATTATCATCAACTTGAGCGTTTAGTTTATCCATCTATGAAGCACCTTGCATTTTCTTAAATTCCAAATCACCTACAAACAAAATATAGTAACCAAGCAAAAAAGAACCTACAACTAAGGAAGAATCTGCTATATTGAAAACAGGGAAATCTATTAGTGTGAAATCGAACATATCAATTACAAATCCAAGTCTTGCTCTATCGATAAGATTACCTATAGCGCCGCCTAAAATTAGTGAAAGGCTGATTTTTAGTGCATTGGCATTTTTTGGCATTTGAATCAAATAGAATATAATAGCTGCCGCAATAATCACAGTTAATACGACAAAAATCCATCTTTGTCCTTGAAAAAGCCCAAAGGCAGCTCCTCTATTTTCAACGTATGTAAAATGGAATACATTTTGAATGACTGGATAATATCCGATAGGTCTTAAATAAGTTTTGGCATAGTATTTGACTACCTGATCAAGTATTATAATAGTAGTTGTGATTATAAAAACGAGCATCAAATCCTCCTAATAGTCTATTTATCATTTTCTAAGGTAAGCAATTGTTCGATTTCGGGAGCAATATCTATAATGCTTTGTATTCTCATAGCTATTCTTCGAGCATTCTTGCCTTTAAGAACCACGGGTACTTTATTTAATGTATGTGTTGAAACACTGATGTCCTCAATATTTCCATGATCACTTGTCAAGATAAGAAGATTTTTCTCGAAATCCATATGGGCTATTAATCCCTCAAGCATGGCATCCAAATCACCTAATACTCTCGCACACCAGTTTTTATCCTGACTATGCCCAGCAATATCGGTCTGAAAATATTCAAACAACACAAAGTCATATTGATTACTAAGTTTAGCTAAAATTTCACCGGCTAGCCTAGGAGCTCGCAATGGCACATCATAACCACGCTTTATAAGTAAGGCATTTGTAATATCCTGATATACTGCTTTCTCCTCCAACATATCCTCAATTAGTCTAAATGGAATCTGAGCGGCTAAAGTAGCAAGTGTCGTGGCGGAAAAATTAGTTTTGCTGTCAACATTGCTTGCTTTGGCCAGATACTCTTTTGTATACATATTAGCATTTATGGCTGTAAAACCCTTATTATTTAAACGCTTAAATATGCTATGCTGTTCAATAAGATTTTTCAGCGTTTTTGTGGGGAAGCCGTTGATATGTCTTCCCACCACCTTAGATGCGTTAATACCGGTCAAAATAGCAGTTTGACCGGTTGCACTTTGAGGAAGGCCACCCACGTCAAGCTGAGCGTCTGCCTTAACACAGTATTTATCCTGCAATAGACAATTCAAACTTTGCAAGTCAGGATTTATAACCGGATTAGTAACTGGATCATTCTTACCTAACCCAAGTCCATCCACAAAAATTAGTAATACATGCACTAGTTGTAACCTCTTTGCGAAATCATTGCAGCTTTGTCATCGGCAATACAAACACATCATTTAGCCGCGCGTGTTTTTCGGGAGTGAATGGAAGAAGGAGCTACAGTCTTACTAAATACTAGTTTCATTTCAGCTATCTGCTTTTCTAACAATTCGATCTGTTCTTTTGATTTAATGACTTCATCTGCAAGGTTAGTAGCAGTTAAAACCATTAACATGGATGTGCTTAAGTTTGGTTGACATTTGCTTATTTCCGTTATCTTTTTGTCAACATAAATAGCTACCGTATGAATGTACTCCTCAGACTCGACGCCTCTCAACATAAAATCACGACCACCTATTCTGACTAGCGTTTTTCGCAACTCTCCCATGACGGCACCTCCTCAGATAATCATTGATATTATTATACCCCACCATAATAATCAATACAAAAAAATGTCGAGGACATATGCAATTTTTGTGTCGTATTATCTTATTTTCACTCCAAGTTTCTTTTCTAATCCTTCTATGACTTTAAAATGGATTTCATTTACTTCATCGTCTCTTAAAGTGCGATCAAAAGCTCTGTATGAAAGAGAATATGCTAAACTCCTTAATCCATGAGGAATCTGTGCACCTTCATATATGTCAAAAAGCTCAACCTTAGACAACAAATCACCTGCTAAATCACGAATGAGCTTTTCAATCGTAGCAGCGGGCATTTTCTTATCAGCAATAACAGCTATATCTCGTTTAATTGAAGGATATCTTGGCAACGGTGTATATCGTCTTATTGTGTTTGCAACATTCAGAATTGTGTCGAGATCAAGTTCAGCGGTCATAATTCTCAATCCATTCATGCCATAATTAGTAGCAACAACAGGATGTATTTCACCGAAAATTCCTAAAATCTGTCCTCCATATTCTATTTGTACTGTTCTGCCTGGATGAAAAGCGGGGTGAAAGTTTGGTGAGTAACCGGTATTATCATTTATACCCATTTTTTTCATTATCAATTCTATAATACCTTTAAAATTAAAAAAATCGATTTCGTTGCCATAAGCAGCAACAGCTAAAACACTCTTTTCTATGGGAAGTTCTTTAATCGGAATATCCTTGGGTAAAAACGCTGTTGACACTTCAAAAATATTGACGTTTTGCTGTCCTCTTGAATAATTTCTTGATAATACTTCAAGTATGCTTGGAATCAAAGTTGTACGCATAATACTTTGGTCTTCACCCAACGGGTTTAAAATTGCTATTGATAAAGGATATTCTTCAGGACAATCGAAGCCTATAGAAGAATATACGCGTGGATTTGAAAAGGAGTATGTAACTGTTTCATAAAAATTAACTCCTATTAATATATCTTTTATGGAATCCAAAAGCTGCTGACGTTTGGTTTTGCTTCCCCGCACGTTAGCAGTTCCCATAACAGTTAAAGGTATATTGTCATAGCCAAATATTCTTGCAACTTCCTCCGCTAAATCGGCATTACCTTCTATATCAGCCCTAAAGCTTGGTATTTTTGCTTCATAAATATCATTTTCTCTTTTAACATTTATTCCCAAAAGGTTTAATATTCCAATAATTTCTTCAGTGGATAGACTAAGTCCCATGAGGCGGTTAATCTTATCAATATCAAGGCGTATTACTCTTTCGTCAGGACTCTCGATACAAACGTCAATTAATCCGTCAACAATAGTCCCTGCTCCTAATTCCTGCATTAACAAAGCTGCGCGGTCGATAGCGTTCTTTGCAAGAAGTGTATCAATCCCTTTTTCGAAGCGATTCGAAGCATCACTTCTTAAACCAAGCGCTTTTGAGGTCAAGCGTATGCTTGTTTGGTTAAATTTTGCGCTTTCAAGCAAAATACGCTCTGTATCACCTGTTATCTCCGTATTTGCACCGCCCATTACTCCGGCGACTCCAATAGCTTTGTCCAAATCTGCTATTACAAGCGTATCAGATTGTAGAATTCGCATTTTCCCGTCCAATGTCTCGATACTTTCATTTTCAAATGCCCTTCTAACTAATACTGTCTTTCCGGAAACCTTATCCAAATCAAAAGCATGCATAGGCTGTCCCATTTCAAGCATAACATAATTTGTAACATCGACTATGTTGTTTACAGGTCTTATCCCGGATAGGGTGAGTCGTCTTTGCATCCATTCAGGGGATGGTTTAATATTAACATCTTTTATCACCCGTGCACAATATCTAGGACAAAGCTCGGAATCTAAAACTAAAATTTTCACCTGATTCGTTACATCATCTTTTGCGGACAATTCCGGAATTTCAGGCAATCTCAGGTTCGCTCTCAAAGTTGCTGCCACTTCACGCGCAATTCCAATCATGCTCAAACAATCAGGTCTGTTTGAAGTAATTTCAAATTCGACAACTTCTTCTACCTTAGACTCATTGTTTAGCCTGTGAATGGCTTCGACTTTAGATCCGCTCATAGTCATAAGTTCAACAAAACGCTTAGTTGGAATATCAATATTTACATATTCTAAAAGCCACTCCAATGGTACATGCATATTTTATCCTCCCTAGAATTGTTGTAGAAAACGGATATCATTTTCGAAAAGTAGTCTTATATCATCAATGCCATATTTTAAATTAGTTATCCTGTCAAGTCCCATGCCAAATGCAAAACCGCTATATTCATCAGGGTTTATTCCGCAACCTGCAAGAACCTTAGGATGTACCATTCCTGCACCTAAAATTTCTATCCAGCCTGTATAAGAGCAAATACGACAACCACTCCCCTTACAGGAGGAACAACTTGCATCCATTTCTGCACTCGGTTCTGTGAATTGGAAATGATGGGGCCTAAACCTTGTGCTAGTGGTAGGACCGAATATATCTTTCGCAAAAGTATCTAATACAGCCTTAAGATCTCCCATACTTACATTTTTATCGATTAAAAGCCCTTCAACCTGATGAAACATTGGAGAATGCGTTGCATCAACCGCGTCAGATCGGTATACCCTACCAGGAACTATAATTCTGATCGGAGGCTTTTGTTTTTCCATAACTCGAATCTGCATCGGCGAAGTTTGCGTACGAAGAAGTATATTATCTGTAATATAGAAAGTATCCTGAGTGTCACGAGCCGGATGATTTTTGGGTATGTTCAGCGCTTCAAAGTTATAATAATCGAACTCTATCTCAGGCCCCTCGGCAACTGAAAATCCCATACTTAAAAATACATTGATAATTTCATTTAGAACAATATTGAGCGGATGAAGGCCACCGCGGCCGAAAGTCCTCCCTGGTAAAGTTACATCGATACTTTCTTCGTTTAATCGCTTTTCTAACAATCTACGTTCTATTAGTGAAGCTCTTTCTTTCAACTTTTGCTCAATTTCATTTCTGACAAGATTGGCATACTCTCCAACTATAGGACGCTCATCCGGAGAAAGCGAGCTCATACCTTTCAGTATAAGAGTCAATTCACCTTTTCTACCAAGTTGTCTGATTCTATATGCTTCAATCGATTCAATGTCTTCAAGTCTATCCAGAGTATAAATTGCTTCATTGCGAATTTTATCTAATTTTTCCTTCATCCGCTATGCTCCTTTATCATAAATATCGCTATATAGCATTAATCTTGCTCTTTTGGTTCTGTTTAAGAATAATATTTTTTACGGTAAACTTCGTATATCAAGAGCGAGGCAGCAATTGCAGCATTTAAAGATTCCGTGTTGCCAGTCATCGGTATTCTTACGGTACCGGAAGCCAATTCACAAATATCTTGACTAACTCCATTTGATTCATTTCCTATAACAAGTGCGATTTTTTTTAATTCACCATGCCATAGGAACAGATCCTCTCCTTGAGTATGTCCCACCATTATATTCGTGTCAATTTTTTTCAAATTATCAAAGAATCCTTTATAGTCATCAACTTCAAATATCGGCACTCGAAAAATTGAGCCCATTGTTGATCGCACAGTTTTGGGGCTATAAGGGTCAGCGCAACCACCAAGTAAAACAAGCCCATCAGCACCTGCTGCATCAAGCGTTCTCATTATCGCGCCAACATTTCCCGGATCTCTTACTTCATCTAATACAACCAAAAAAAACTCTTCATTTTTAAGAATGTCAGCAATTGGAGTATCTTTTCTGTTTATGACTGCAATTATGCCCTGAGGAGAACAACAATCACTAATATCGTTAAATATACTGCTACTAAGTCTGTAAGTTTTTATTTGGTCGATATTTTTGTCAGAGCACTTAAAAAAACTACTATAGTCGAATTCTTCGGATAACAAAAAGAATGATATAGATGCTCCCTCTCTCTGTGCTTCTTGTATCAGCTTTATTCCTTCTACAAAAAATTGTTGGCTATCTTCCCTATGTTTTTTTTTGTGCAAAGCACGCATGTATTGCACAACAGGATTTCGTCTGCTCGTTATTACTTCAATCAAATACTTTCAGCCTTCCTATGACTGGACTTTGACTTCAAAACGCTCGATATCCTCATTGCTGCCTATCACAACTAATGTATCAGCAGGATGTATGACATCATCGCCTTTTGGGGACATGTTAATCTTGTTAACATGTTTGATAGCTAATACATTAAGCCCGAAACGATCCCTCATGTTAATGGCTTTAAGAGTTTTTCCCTCCCATGATTGCAATGCGGCAACTTCAACCAGACTATAATCGGGCGAAAGTTCTATATAGTCTAAAATATTAGAAGATGAAAGATTATGTGCAACACGCACTCCCATGTCCCTTTCTGGGAATACGACCCTATCAGCTCCTGTTTTATATAATACCTTCGCATGTAGATCGCTTTGCGCCTTTGCGATGACATATTTAACTCCCAGCTCTTTACATATCATAGTTATCAAAACGCTGGCTTGTATGTCAGTTCCTATCGTTATTACAGCCACATCAAAGTTTCTTATGCCCAATGCCTTTAATGTGTTTTCATCTGTTGCGTCGACTTGAACTGAGTGTGTCACGGAATCGGATATCTGTTGTATTTTTTCTTCGTCTTTATCGATTGCAAGCACATCATGTCCCATCGAATACAATGTCTTCGCAACGCTTGATCCAAAACAACCTATACCAATTATTACATATTGTTTCATGATACTTAAAATAAGCCTCCTAAAAAAGTACGATTATGGCACTAATTATAGCACATTATCATGATAGCACAAAACTTGAAATTACACATTAAACGCAATAAAAAGACCCTTCAAAGGTCTTTTTATTTACATCAAACCAAAGATTTGTCGGTTTACTTCAAGCCGAAGTGGCTAACCCGAGTTTCTCTTTCGCAATTTCAACAAGTTTTGCAAAAGCATCCATGTCATTGACTGCCATATCAGCCATAATTTTTCTGTTTACCTGAACATCAGCTATTTTTAGGCCATTAATTAAACGGCTATAACTTAACCCGTTAATTCTGGCTGCTGCGTTGATTCTGGCAATCCATAGCCTTCTAAAGTCTCTTTTCCTTAACTTTCTGCCTACATATGCAAAAGCCAATGATCTCATAACGGCTTGATTTGCTGCTTTAAATTGCTTGCTCTTGGCTCCAAAATAGCCCTTGGCAAGCTTTAGAACTTTTTTATGTTTCTTCCTGGCATTTAACGCTTTTTTTACTCTTGCCATTTTCATATCTCCTTCGCTTAGAAATTACATATACGGGATTAACTTTTTTATATTTTTTTCCTCAACAAAAGCTACAAAAGCCTCGCTCTTCAAACTTCTTTTTCTCTTAGAAGACTTCTTGGTCAGCAAATGACCTTTATTAGCTCTTGATCTTTTGATTTTTCCGGAACCTGTCAACGAAAAACGCTTAGCTGTTCCTCTGTGTGTTTTCACTTTAGGCATTGATGTCACCCCTCTTTCGATCTGTCTTCTTTAGGTGTCAATATCATAATCATATTCCAGCCTTCAAGTTTTGGCCTGCGCTCAATCGAATATTCTGTTGTTAGTATAGTTAGAAATTTCTCCATAACAGTATATCCAACATTGCTGTGAGCTTTCTGCCTACCCCTAAATTTAATCGTTACTTTAACTTTGTCGCCAGCCTTCAAAAACTTATCGGCGTTTTTAGCTTTAACACCTAGATCATAATCTTCGATAGATATAGAAAGTCTAACTTCCTTGACATCAATGACATGTTGATTTTTACGAGACTCTTTTTCTTTTTTTGCGTTTTCAAACTTATATTTCCCATAATCCATTATCTTGCAAACAGGAGGAGTAGCTGCAGGAGCTATTTTAACCAGATCAAGCTGCTTTTGCTCCGCTAATTCCATAGCCTTTTTAGTGAACATAATTCCTAACTGTTCACCGTTATCATTGATGACTCGAACTTCCTTGTCCCTGATCTGATCATTGATCAGGAGTTCCTTTTTGTTGATATTAATTCACCTCCGCAATTATAAAACAAAAAGCAGGTACTTAAAAAGCTACCCACTCAAAAATCCGACAATTCATAATGAATCATGATTTGTTACGAAACTTTACCATCCTGGCTCAAACCGGAAGGTGAGAAGTGGAGTGCTTCTTCTTAGCTGCCGACATAATATAACATGGCGAATGTTGTTTGTCAAACATTTTTTCCCTGCTGGAGACTTTTTAAAAGAGTTAGTTTTAAATAACAGCAAATTACCGGATATATATCCGGTAATTTGCTGTTATGAGATAAGCCTGTAAGCCGAGTTCTGTCATGAATGATCATCTGTCTAGGCCTAATGTTGCCAATAGGCTCAAGCGACACTCTCTTGGGACGTGGCGGACAGCCACATTATGTCCCAACGTCTTGCTCCAAGTGGGGTTTACATAGCAATCCGATCACCCGGATGCTGGTGGGCTCTTACCCCACCTTTCCACCCTTACGCTTAAGAATAATCTACTTAGATCTATGTTTTAATATCGATAAAAATATCAATTCTTGAAACGCGGTATCTTTCTGTTGCACTTTCCTTGAAGTCGCCTTCACTGGGTGTTATCCAGCACTCTTGTCCTGCGGAGCTCGGACTTTCCTCATCTGCTTTTACAGCAGCCGCGATCATCCAGCTTACTCACAACGGCTCTAACACAAAATATTATATCACATTTAAGGTTAGTTTCATACTCCAAAATCGCATATTTTTGTCAAAATGTTTCAATTAAGTAACCTCATCAACACAAAATAAACAAGTGGAACGAATATAGCGGGTAGCATATTTGCTACTTTTATTCTATTTAGATTTAGCAGATTCATACCTATAGCCATAATTAGAACACTACCCACCAGAGATGTCTGGCTAATGATCATATCCGTTAACCACGGCCTTATCATAATCGCTAAGATAGTTATGCTTCCCTGATAAATCGCTACGGGCACAGACGAGAACATAACTCCGATGCCCAAGGTTGCTGAAAATACAATAGCGCTAACACCATCAAGAACCGATTTGGCAAAAAGAGTGTCCGGATTGCCAAAAAGACCATCCTCCAAAGAACCAATTATCGCCATTGCGCCGACACAGTATAAAAGTGTAGAAGATACAAATCCTTGAACAAAACTATTATCATTGTTGCCAAATCTCTTTTGAAAACATTCCGCCAGCTTCTCCAGCTTAGACTCCAGATCAATCCCTTCTCCTATAATACTTCCCACAACAAGACTTAAAATCATCAACATCATATGTTCTCTTTCAAGCTTGCCAGTCTCAGCAATTGTGTAAATCCCCTGCAACACACCAGATATTCCTATAATTATAACAGCCAGCCCCAACGCCTGCATTATTGTAATTCTTAATTTCTGAGAAATGCCGTTTTTGATAAAAAGGCCAGCGAGACTGCCGGAGATGATAGCTAATACATTTACGATTGTTCCCAAACCCATCATATCTTTATCTCCTTAGAAAAAATCAAGGTTAGCAAACCTTGATTGTGTTGGAGCCAATAATGGGACTCGAACCCATGGCCTGCAGTTTACGAAACTGCTGCTCTGCCGGCTGAGCTATATTGGCAAGGAAAACATAATTTATTATAACATACGCCAATCATAAGGTCATCGGTAATTTATAATTCTTCCCAAAGACAATCAAACCAACTTTCAAACAGCTCAAGGTTTTCACGTTTTAATAAAGTAAGGTTCTCATTGTAAAAAGCTTCGATATCATATAGCGTGGAGATATGGGATGCTAGCTGCTGAGCTTCTCCTAAAGGTACAGCATAAACGATATATTTTTCCAAGTCCTCCAATGTTAACACTTCATCTTCGCAGTTAAAATTTCTCAGAAATTTCTTAAACGCCATCCATTGTGAATACTGAGTCAGTCCGTAAGGAGTCAGCTTTGAGGACTTTTTGGAAAAGCTTTGTTCAAAATTCCATCTTGATGCCTGTTTCAGCACAATTCGTGTCCAAGTGTCAAACTTGCTTAAAAATTTATCTTTTATCGCAAGGTTTGAGAAAGCTGATTTTATGTCTAGAGTTGAAAAGACTCCTCCTGTGGCGACATCCCTGAGCATCCAATTCATCAGATACTCTTCATGAGGTTCAAGTCTACTAATATAACAATCCTCTTTTAGCTCTAATTTGAGCGTTTTGTAATCATTCGAAATGTCTACTGTTAAATGCAAATAACCTTTTATCACCAAATCCATTAAAGTTGCAATCAAATCTCTCGATGTTATTCGGGACCTGTTCACTAATGCTGAAAGCTCAGCGGGAGTATAGTAGTGTTCAGGTAATTTGCCAGAATCCTTAACTTCTGCCAATGCTCCTTCAGAAAGAATCTCGCGAGACGTTTTTTTCAAACTAGACACATAAAAATATGAACCAAGACTAAGGCCGATTATTAAAAGAATCAGTCCCGTTATTGTTATCAATCGGATTTTTTGTTCTTGTTCAAACTCCGCTTGACGAATTTGAGCTAAAGAGTGTTCTCTAAGCGCAAGTATATCGGTAACAATGTAGTTATCAACAAATTTTCTGCCACCAGAAATTGCAGCTATAGGCATTAATACAAATGCTTCTAGACTCTCACCTTGAATTAATCCAGTAGTATTAATGATCACTGATTCATCATATATGACTGCATCTTCGACTTTTATAGAACCGTGTGCAAACGCATTTAAATCTTCCTGCAATATTTTTTGAGGAAGGATTACTTCAAGGCTAATTCTGCCGTTGATATTGCTTTGAGTTGGTGGAACAAACTGCCATTGAAGTAAAGAAGTATCATTATAAAGGTAAATGATATCATTTAGTCTGTAACGCAAGTTTATTGTCACATTTTTCATGCCAGTGGGAAGAAATAGTTTCAAAACCTTAAATCGACTATATCCAATATCTACTGAATCTACTGTAAAAACACTAGTTTGACCGTTTGAGGGAGCTTCTACTTGAAACATAGGTAACATTTCTGTTTCAATTGCCGATTCATCCTCAGCAGCCTTTGAAATCGCAGAAACTTCCAGTCCAATTATTTCAGAAGCTCTGGAAATGTTTATAGCTTTTTCTATTACACCATCATGGTCAGGTAATATGTTATAAGTAATAAACTCAATTACATCCATCGAACCATCAGGGTTCAATTCTGTGCGCACATGGATTTCAGCTATCGAATAACCTACAGATGTTGAAGCGATGGCATCTGATGGTAAAACTAAAACAAAGACCAACAAAAAAACACTAATAAAATACGTCCTTAATATATTGCGGCTAAAATACATACAAATCCTCCGAGAAATCTTGTAGGACCTACTACAAAAATTTATATTTTTTATAAATGCTTATTTCATCATTCAGGAAATAAGTCTGCTCTTTGATTTAGAACGCCTGACAATTATGAGAGCCATGCCAACCACTATTAGCAGAATGCTAAAAATTTGAGCAACACGAAAAGGTCCTAAAAGCAAACTATCCATCCTAATACTTTCAATTACTAGTCGCCCTACCGAATAAAACACCATATAAAGCCAAAATACTTCGCCTGAACTCGTTCTACTGTTTTTATATAACATTAATCCAATAAAAACGAATAAATTCCAAATAGATTCATAGAAGAACGCTGCCATATGCCATTGTTGGTTAGCATCGATGAATACGGCAGCAGGAAACCATTGCCATTGGGTGCTAAGTACCGGTAATCCGTACGCCTCCTGATTAAAAAAGTTTCCCCATCTACCTATAGCCTGCCCAAGTATTATACCCGGTGCGGCAATGTCAGCCAAATCTCCGAAACTAAGTTTCTTCCAACGAGAAAACATCCACCCTGCAATTACACCTCCTGCGACTGCTCCGTGTATACTAAGACCGCCTTCCCATATCTTTATAATATCAAATGGTCTTTGCGCATATGCTTCCCAACTAAAGATTACAAAATAAAGCCGTGACATTACAACCGCAAGTGGTATAGCCAGCAAACTCAGATCCAACACAATGTCAGGATTGTACTTCATCTGTTTTGCATTTCTCATGGAAACATAAGTTCCAGCTACAATACTTATTACTATTATTATCCCGTACCAGTGAACAGCTCGACCAAATAATTCAAAAGCAACCCTATCCATCTAATCCAGTCACCCCCCCGTATTTATAGCATATACATAACTGCTTGTAAATTAGTAAATGAATACTCGAAAATTCCGACAGTTCTAAACATAATTTTGTTTTCATTGAAGAAAATGTATGAATTAGCTTTTCTTGCTAGCCTAGAGAATCTATTTCAAATACATTTTTCAAATTTTCAAGATATGGCTGACGAATAATACCGCGCTCTGTTACTATGGCAGAAACGTATTTATTAGGAGTCACATCAAATGCTGGATTGGCTACTTTGACTCCAATAGGTGCTATTCTTTTACCGTTTATGCATGTAACCTCATCTTGATCTCTTTGTTCAATAATAATTTCATCTCCGGTTTTTAGTTTAAAGTCGAATGTGGACAGCGGAGACGCTACATAAAATGGTACCTCGTTTTCCTTGGACAAAACAGCTAATCCGTAAGTTCCGATCTTATTCGCTACGTCGCCATTTGCTGCTACTCTGTCCGCTCCGACTATTACAGCTTTTATTATACCGCTTTTTAGAAAATGTCCAGCCATTGAGTCCGTTATTAATGTAACATCAATTCCTGCCTCCATAAGTTCCCATGCTGTTAGTCGGGCTCCCTGTAAATAAGGTCTTGTTTCATCAGCATATACAGAAATAACTTTTCCAGCTTCGATTGCCGCTCTAACAATACCAAGCGCAGTTCCAAAACCAACAGTAGCCAATGCACCGGCATTACAGTGAGTAAGAATTATATCACCATTATTTAATAGTTGCTGACCCCACTTGCCAATATTCTTGTTAATTTCCAAATCTTCATAGGTTATAAGCTGGGCTTCCGAAAGTAATGCATGCTTTATCTCATCAATAGAAAGGACGTTTATTTTCCCCGCGACTCGCATCATACGTTCGATTGCCCAGAACAAATTTACCGCTGTAGGTCTTGTGCTTCGTAAACTACTTGCAACATATTCAATGTGCTTAGTGAAATCTGCTCTGTCAGAATTGTGAAACTCATATGCACCCAGCACTACTCCATACGCAGCAGCAACTCCGATCGCTGGAGCACCTCTGACATTCATGTCAATAATTGCTCGAACAACATCTAAGTATGTACTGCATTCTATATAAACTTTTTCATGAGGTAAAAGCAGTTGGTCCAACAAATATAGCCTTTCACTCTCCCAGTATAATGTTTTTAACACAAAGCCTCCTGATTTCTGCATTATTAATTATACCCCAAGTATTTTTACATAAAGGTTCATTAAAGCAGTTTCTTCCGCTAATTCAGATAAGTTATACGCTTTGTACAAATCCGCCCCGACCGTAACCAGTCCATGCTTTTCTAGCAAAACTGCATCATAAGATAAAATATACTGAGCTACCGCATCAGCCAATTCTTTGGTGCCAAAAACATGATAGGGCACAACTGGAATCTCTCTTAAAAAATGCTGACTCTCAGGATTAATGGGCTTAACTGTTTTATTAGCATAAGCAAAGGCAGTTGATGCCGGAGGATGAGTATGAACAACGGCGTTTACATCCTGTCGCTTATTGTAGATTTTCAAATGCAAAGTCGTTTCGGATGATGGAGCATGTGTTCCGAACAATATATTACCAGACATATCCAAGACAACTAAATCGTCTTCAGTAATATCAGCGAGTGCTGAACCTTTAGGAGTTATAATTATCTTATTGCCAAGCCTTAAACTTACATTTCCGCCATATGCGCTGACCAATTTCTTCTCGTGTAGTTGCTGACAAATGTGTATTATCGTGCTATTAGGTGAGTGTGGTTTTTTCATTGTTAAACATCTCCTTAAGGATTACAACAGCTACATTTAGCTTTTGCAGGAAGTTTTTCAATCATTCCAAAAATTAATTTTTTAACTCTATTGTTATTCTCAGCAAACACTCTATAAACCTCTTCCTCAGTAACCGGTACAATATCCTCACGCCCTTCAAGGCCTACATCATAATCAGTTATCAAGGCAATATTTACGTAACAAATTCCTAATTCTCTTGCCAGAATTACCTCGGGATACTGAGTCATGTTAATAACATCCCAATCCATGGCACTAAACCACCGACTTTCTGAACGCGTTGAGAATCTAGGACCCTGTATAACAACAACCGTACCTCGTTTGTGTATCATTATTCCCTGATCAACAGCAACTTCGTAAGCAGTTTCACGAAGTCTAGTGCAATATGGAGAAGCGATGCCTGTATGCTTAACTATAGGTCCATCATAATACGTATCCTCTCTTCCCCATGTCCTATCGACAAATTGATCACAAATGACAAAGTTGCCCGGCTTAATTCCAGGCTTAAGGCTCCCAGCCGCTGTTGGGGCAATGATCTGTTCTACACCTAGTTCCTTCATAGCGTACATATTTGCTCTGTATGGAATTTTATGAGGGGGAAACTGATGTTTTTTTCCATGACGAGGTAAAAAAGCAACCGTTTTATCCTCCAGTTTCACCAAAGCAATTTTATCACTGGTTTCTCCGTACGGTGTGCTTACAGAAATCTCTTCCACTCCATCCATAAGAGTGTAAAAGCCTGAACCTCCAAAAATGCCTATATCTGCCTTCTTATGCATAGCTACTCCTCCCAACTAACTTGTTCCACTTATCAACTACTTAATCAATACTAAGTCGTATAAGTTTTGAGCATCTCACATAGCTGACACGGATATTCTTGCATACTTAACACAAAAATGCAATAAATACGATGGTCTGCCTCGATTTGTCTATATTAGAGCCACAGTTTCCCTGGCAATCATAAGCTCCTCATTAGTTGGAATAACAAGTACCTTAACGTCTGAGTCTGCCGTCGAGATAAAATCCTCAAATCCCATTCTTCCATAGGCATTCCTGTTCTTTTCATTATCTATTATTATGCCTAAATAATCCTGATCTAAACAGCAAAGCCTTCTTATTTCTGGATTATTTTCACCAACGCCGGCAGTAAAGATGAGGCAATCTAATCCACCCATAACCGCTGAATAAGCGCCGATATATTTCTTAATTGAATATGAAAAGATTTTTATCGCTAAAGAAGCTCTTTCATTTCCTGAATTTGCAGCTGCCTCAAGATCTCTGAAATCACTGCTTAATCCTGAAATGCCAAGCATCCCCGAATTTTTGTTCAGATAGTTATTTATTTCTTCTGTAGAAATGTTTTCTTTTTCAATCAAAAACGGTATTATAGCTGGGTCTATATTGCCGCAACGAGTTCCCATTGGTAACCCTTCAAGCGGTGTAAATCCCATACTTGTATCCATCGAATTGCCGTGTTTGATAGCTGCTATGCTTGAACCGTTTCCAAGATGACAAGATATTATTTTTAAAGAACTAATATCTTTGCCCATCAAATGTGCCGCTCTATGTGCTACATATTTATGAGATGTTCCGTGGAACCCATAACGACGCAACGCGTACTTTTTATAGTATTCATAAGGAAGTGCGTACATATATGCGTGCTTTGGCATTGTCTGATGAAAGGCAGTATCAAAAACAGCAACCATAGGAGTGCTGGGAATAATCTCCATGCAGGCTTCTATTCCCATTACATTAGCCGGGTTATGTAAAGGAGCTAAAGCAATGTTGTTATAAATAGCTTCAAGCACATCTTTGTCAATCAAAACGGCTTTTGAAAAAGTTTCACCTCCGTGAACCACTCTATGCCCTACCGCTGAAACCTCATTCATGCTACCGATAACTCCGTACTCATTGCTGGTTAATGCTTCCATGACCAGTTTTATTGCTTCAATATGGTTATCTATTGCAGTATTTAACTCGAAATTATCTTTTCCAGGTGTTGCATGTTTAAATGTAGAGTTATCAATACCAATGCGTTCTGCGCTCCCTTTTGCTAAAACATGTTCATTTCCCATATTAATCAACTGGTATTTAAGCGAAGAGCTGCCTGAGTTTATTACTAATACTTTCATTGAATATCCCTTTCTTCATTGTTTTGAGCTTCTATAGCTGTTAATGCGACAACACCAACAATGTCTTCCACGCTACAGCCTCTCGAGAGATCATTTACAGGTTTTGCTAAACCTTGGCTAATTGGACCTATCGCTCTTGCCCCTGCAAGTCTTTGAACTAATTTATAAGATATATTCGCGGACTGAAGGTCTGGGAAAATAAGTATATTTGCACGGCCTGCTATATGGCTATCAGCACATTTCTTCATTGAAACGGCAATATCAAGTGCAGCATCAGCTTGTAGCTCTCCGTCAATTGAAAGGTTCGGCATCATTTCCTTTGCAATTCTTGTAGCCTCTATTACCTTATCCACTAACGCATGAGATGTGCTTCCTTTGGTTGAAAAAGATAGCATTGCTACTTTAGGTTCAATATTTAGCAATCTCTTAGCTGTATTAGCAGTGGACACGGCAATGGAGGCCAACTGTTCAGCGTCAGGGTTCGGATTTAGAGCGCAATCTGCGAAAAAAATCACTCCATTTTCGCCATATTTGCAGTTCGGAATTTCCATTAGAAAACAACTGGAAGCTACTTTGATTCCTGGCTGAGTCTTAATAATTTGAAGAACAGGTCTCCAAACATCTGATGTATAGCTTGCAGCGCCTGCCACTAAACCATCCGCCTCATCAAATTTGACCATCATAATCCCAAAATGGATTGGATTTTTCATGATGTTTCTAGCTTTTTCAACGGTCATACCTCTTGATTTTCGCATCTCATAAAATTGTTCAATATAATGATTAAACATGGATGATCCCTCAGGGTTTATAATCGTGACTTTGGATAGATCGATTTCATCGGATATGCGGTTAACTTCGTCATGAGTACCTATAAGTAATACTTCTGCAATCTCTTGCTTCGTAATCTCTTCAGCAGCTTTCAGAATCCTAATATCGCAGCATTCAGGTAAAACTATTCGTTTTTTTCTCTTTTGGGCTTTTTGTATCATGCTCTGCATAATGCTCATATAATTATCCCTTTCATCGCTATTATCTGTTGCATTTATATTGCTTAATTACATTCATATATAATTCCTCTGTTATAGCTTTGTGGCAAACTTATACAGAGGAATCATATGTTTAAGCTTGTTGTATTTTTCATTACTTTTAGTATTATCTATTAAGCTTTAGCTCTATAAGTAATAATTAAAATCATCATTTCTTAACGATATTTAGCTCGTTCCTATTCCTTTTTATGATGTCTAACTGTTCTTCTACGTATCGTTCAATCTCTTCAAGCAAACCATCAGCATATTCTTTAGCACCTATTTTGATATCTTTAGCATTGTTTTGAGCGTTTTCAACTATCTCCCGTGAGTGTTCATACGCCCTTTGTGTAATCTCGTGTTGATCGATAAGAAGTTTGATTTGGAGTTCTCCTTCCTTTACTATAGCTTCGGCTTCTTTTTGCGCTTCTAGTAAAATCCTCTGTCTCTCCTTCTTAATCCATTCAGCTTGTTTGATTTCTTCCGGAAGATTTAATCGGATATCTCTAATGATATCCAGACACTTTTCCTTAGAAATCAAAGCTCTTTGCGTGAACGGAACAACACGACCGGTTTCTAACTCATCTTCCAAAACATCTAAAAGGCTGAGTATATTCAAGTTGCTTCCCTCCTACGAATTTTTCAGTTTAGCTTTTATATCAGGTAATACAATATCCGGAACCAGTTGCGACATGCAACCTCCAAATTTCCCAATTTCCTTTACCAGGCTGGAACTTAAAAAAGAATATTTATAACTAGTCATCATAAAAAGAGTTTCTATATTGGGATTTAGTTTTCTGTTCATCAGCGCCATTTGTAATTCAACTTCAAAATCAGAGATAGCTCTTAATCCTTTTACTATTGCCATCGCATTTTTCTTTGAAGCATATTCAACTAATAAACCCTCAAAATTATCAACTGTTACATTCGGAATCTCAGCTACTGCCTTCTGTAACAGTTCTATCCTTTCATTAACAGAAAACAATGGTATTTTATTAGGATTGCTAATGACCGCCACTATTAAAATATCAAACAGCACGCACGAGCGCTTAATGATGTCCATATGTCCATTTGTAATTGGATCAAAACTGCCCGGATATATTGCTACTCTCATATCGGAATTATCCCCTCTTGTATAATGTCACACAAGTATTACCATGCCTTCTCTCGTAAATCTTTACCATATCCTGTACTATGTCAGGCTGTATGTCTATAGAATCATGTTCAACTACGACAATCCCTTGTCGAACAAGTAAATTCGCACAAGCTATCTCAATAAGCGATTTTGACTGTAAATCAGACTTATAAGGCGGATCAACAAAAACAAGATCAAAAGATTCATCTCTTAAAGACAACATTTTTATAGCTTCGAATGAATCCTTCGGTATTATTTCATATTGTTCAGACGATGCTAAGTTTCCGCAGTTCATTTTTAGAGCTCTAAATACATGAGGATTATTTTCGACAAAAACTACCTTGTTTCCTCCCCTGCTCAAGATTTCCAAACCTAAGCTACCCGTACCAGCAAATAAATCTAATGCCCTGCTGCCTTCTATACGCGTACGAATAATATTGAAAACTGCTTCTTTGACTTTATCCGAAGTAGGACGAACATCCATACTTTGGGGTGATATAAGTCTTCTGCCTTTCCATATTCCCGAAATTATCCTCACTTAGCCTCCTACAAGGCCTTTGATTTTTTAGCCTAAACTAACACAAGAAAATTTTAGCATGTTTTTAGAAGATTTTCAATAAGAATTGTTGAATTAAGCGAAATTATCGTGTCTCTTCCCTTCAGATCTCAGTTATTTAGTTTTTACTTCTCTTAGTTAAGAATAGTATTTGTCAAATTCTTTTCAAATTGATGCTCAACAGTTTTTATTAGCATCGAATGTCGATAAGGATCATCCAATATCCATTCCGTCGCCGATTGAACATTCCTTATAATATTTACATCATTTACGAGAGAAGCTATTTTAAACTCCGGAAGCCCATGTTGTCTAGTTCCTAAAAAATCTCCTGAACCACGTAATTTAAGATCCATTTCTGCGATTGCGAATCCGTCATTGTACTTAATCATGATTTTCATACGTTCTAAAGCGCCTTCCGTTTTGGTGTCAGCAATTAGCATACAATACGACTGATTGCTACCTCTCCCAACCCTTCCACGCAATTGATGAAGTTGAGCTAATCCAAATCTGTCTGCATTCTCAATCACCATGACGGAAGCATTGGGAACATTTACACCAACCTCGATCACTGTAGTGCTTACCAGTATCATATATTTCTTAGCTATAAACATTCGCATTACATTATCTTTTTCAGCAGACGTCATTTTCCCGTGCAGCAGGCCCATCGAAATATTCGAAAATTTTCCTCCCTTTAGTGTAGTGAATATTTCTACAGCGGATTTTGAATCCCTCGAATCCGAATTCTCGATAACAGGACATACAATATAAGCTTGACTTCCTTCACTTACTTGTTTATGCACAAATTCGTACACTCTATCCCTCATTGACTGAGGAACATGATAGCTCTTTACAGCCTTTCTTCCAGGTGGGAGTTGATCAATCACAGAGATATCTAAATCTCCATAAACCATCAGGGATATTGTCCTTGGAATTGGTGTGGCTGACATAACCAATACATGAGGATTTAGTCCCTTCTCTTGTAGCAATACTCTTTGTCTGACTCCGAAGCGATGCTGTTCATCCGTAACAACTAGCGCTAATTGCTTAAAAATCACATCTTCCTGAATAATGGCGTGTGTGCCTACTAAAAGATGAATTTCGCCTCTTGCAAGTTTATCTTTGATATCATTGCCAGCGTTTTTAGACAAACTTCCTGATAGGAAACCTATTCTCAAGTCTGTAGATCGAAAAAATGCCGTAAATGAATCAAAGTGCTGTTTCGCTAAAATCTCAGTAGGAACCATGATTGCTGATTGATATCCATTCATAAAAGAACAAAAAATCGCAAACGCAGCTATTACTGTTTTGCCTGAACCGACATCACCCTGAAGTAAGCGATTCATAACAATTCCGCTTTTTAAATCACCCTGCACTTCATAAATTACTTTAAGTTGTGCCTGTGTTAATTCATACGGCAAACTACTTATGAAGCTATCATAATTATCATAAGTCGTATCAAAAACTATACCCTTGTACTTTTCTTTGTTATTTTTTCGTATTAAACAAAGCGCTAAACGCAGCGCCAATAATTCTTCAAATACCAGTCGATTTCTTGCCTGTTCAAGATGTACTGATGACTCGGGATAATGTATGTTAAAAAGTGCAAATTCTTTATCTGCCAAATTATACCGATTGATTAATCCGATATCAAACTCATCCCTTATATTACCTTTTACCGCCTTTAAAGCTTCAAAATGCAGATTTCTCAAATCATTTTGCGTTAGTCCCTCCGTTAATGAGTAAATCGGAAGTATTTTTGTACCTTCATGTCTTTCACTGGAATACTCTTCAACAATCGGATTTAAGATCTGCAGTTCGCCATATTTTATATCCACTTTTCCACGAACAAAATATAAATTATTGCTTTTATAAAGACTTGTCCTGAACGCTTGATTAAACCATATGCAAGCAGCCATGCTTGTTTTATCATAAATAGTTCTTTTGATAATTTTTATTCTGTTCGAAATTTTCTTAATTTCAGCACTGTTCTTAAAACAAACGACGAACGACTCTGTTTGTCCTTGTATCGCTGCTGACAATGGCTTTGCTAGTTCCCAATTCTCATAACCTCTCGGATAAAAACATATGGCATCCCCGATTGTTTCTATATTAAGATTCCTGAGAAGGCATGCTTTTTTTTCACCAATACCTTTTAGTTTCCTTATGTCTTGACTTAATATATCCATAGTTCCTTGCATACAAAACCGAAGTTTTTACTTTCATTTTCATTCCAATGAAATAATATAATAATATAATGGCTGGCTACCGGAATGTAACTCTACTTCTAAATAATCATATTTGTTTCTGACATAATCAGCTATGATATCCGCATCATCTGCGCTTATATCATTTCCATAAAATAAAGTTATAACACTACTCTCACTACTTACCATTTTGCTAATGATATCTTTTGTTACTTGAGTAGCATCTTTGCCTGCCACCTCAATTTCTGATTCCAAAATGCCTAAAACATCACCATTGCTAATTGACATCCCGTTTATGTTTGAATCTCTGACCGCATATGTTACTAATCCTGTTTGCACGGATTCAATCGCTGTTAACATTCTTTCAGTATTAGTCTTTGCGTCATACTGTGAATTAAAAGCGACCATTGCTGAAATGCCTTGTGGTATTGATTTGCTCGGAATCACATGGATTTTCCGTCTACTCAATTGCTTAACCTGTGTTGCAGATAATATTATATTGCTGTTGTTTGGAAGAATAAATACTTCTTCGGCATCAACTTCATCTACCGCTCTCAATAAATCCTCTATGCTAGGATTCATAGTCTGGCCACCCTCTACGATACGATCTACACCCATATCCTTAAAAATTGAAATTATCCCTTTGCCGGATGCCACCGAAACCACTCCAAAAAGCTTGCTTGGTTTCTTGCTATCTATATAAAGCTCGCTATTATTCAAATGCCTATGCTGTTCACGCATGTTGTCTATTTTTATTCCCGAAAGTTCTCCGAATCTTAAGCCTAACTGCAGAATTTTACCGGGTGCATTGGTATGAATATGTAATTTGAACATCTCTTCATCCTTGACAACAACAAGGGAGTCACCAAGTTTCGAAAGTTTATCCTGCAATTTGGTAAAATCTTCTTCTCTTACGTGTGGATAGACATTTTTTATTAAAAACTCCGTGCAATATCCTTCACCTATTTCATCAAGTTCTTCCTGAGAAAAGTCAAATTCCGATTTTTCTATAATTTCAGTTTCTATCTCAAGAAGATCCATTTCTAATTCATAATCTTCCCGCAAAGCATTGGAAGCTCCCAATATAATAAAAAGTAGACCCATACCCCCAGCGTCGACTACACCAGCTTGCTTTAAGACAGGAAGCATTTCAGGAGTTTTGTCAAGCACTCTTTTAGAAACTTTAATTATTTCTTTGAAAAAAACATTGAAATCAGAGCAAACCAGTGCGATTTTCTCGGCTTCTTCAGCAGTAACTCTGGCAACAGTCAGCATCGTACCCTCAACAGGCTTCATAACAGCCTTGTAGGACGTTTCAGCTCCGGCTTTCAAAGCTGCGGCATATTTCCTGGTGTTTATTATCTGCTCTCCTTTAAGGGCATTTGCAAAACCTCTGAAAAGCTGTGACAATATAACACCCGAATTACCTCTCGCACCTTTAAGCGATCCTTTTGAAACCGCATCGGCAACTTGGGATATGCTTCCGTTTGTTAGTGCCTTAACTTCCTTAATAGCTGACATTATAGTTAAACACATGTTGGTACCCGTATCACCATCAGGTACAGGAAAAACATTCAACGCATTAACCTTTTGCTTATTTTTCTCCAACATCTGCGCAGAAGCATAAAACATCTCCTTTAATTTATTCCCGTCAATTAATTCGAGCATCATCCTCTATTAACCTCCCATAGCCAGAGCCTGCACTCAAACTCTGATCCCCTCTACTGTTATATCAACTTTATTGACATTTATACCTGCAATGTTCTCAACTTTATATTTTACCGTTTCAATGACATTTTTACCCACAGCTGAAATCGAAATACCATATTCAACTATAATGTAAAGATTAATAACTACTCCGTTTTCATGCGAATAAACTTTAACACCTTTTGATAAATTATCATATCCTAAAAGTTCGACTAATCCATCAGTTGCTCGTTTTGACGCCATGCCAACTATTCCGTAACACTCTATTGCTGAAATCCCTGCTAATGTCGCTATTACCTCTTCAGATACAACTATTTCCCCTAGCGAATTACTTTTTTTAACAACCATCTTAAATGGCCCCCTCTCCTCTAAAGTAACTGGTGGTATAATTTAGTACGATTGTAATGCAATAATCTTTAATATGCAATAAGCAAATGATATAATGCATCTCATAAAGCTTTAGGAGAGAATGAATGAGTATTGACATTATACAACTTGGAATGATTGACTATGATGAATCCTTGAATTTGCAAAAACGACTTTTTGATTTAAAACAGGCTAAATTAGTAAATGACATCCTCTTGCTCCTTGAACATCCACCGGTCATTACCTTTGGCAGAAGGGCTAATGTGAATAATGTCCTTGCTACAAGGCAGCAGCTTGAAACAGCAGGAATTAAAACTTATTTTACAGATCGAGGAGGTGACGTTACGTATCACGGCCCCGGACAAATCATAGGTTATACTATCTTTGACCTAGATAATCACGAAAAAGATATAAGAGCATTTGTCCGAAAACTTGAAAGTGTATTCGTACAATTACTTGATTCGAGATACAAAATATCAGCGTCATCTAATGCGTCCTATCCAGGAGTGTGGGTGCAAGATGAGAAAATACTATCAATCGGTTTATCTATTAAGCATTACATAACTATGCATGGATTTGCATTTAATGTGAATACTAATTTGGATCATTTCTCTTTGATTGTTCCATGCGGAATTAAAGGAAAAAAAGTCACTTCACTCTCACGCCAATTAGGATATACATTAGACCTAAGCATCGTTGCAGAACAAACTGCTCAGGAATTCTGCAAAGTGTTTGATGCTGAGTGCATAGTGTACGGTAAAAATAGGATTAGCGAGATGAACCTACTAAACACGTCATGACATTTTCCCTAGCCACTTTGATGCTTTCCAATTTCTTTGAGTCTAAGGGCTCGTCAAAGGATCTAAGGCCTGTCAGTTCAAATCCATGTTTTAATGCAAGATTTTTTAAGAAAAGCACACTATCTATAGTAACGCCCGAAGACCCTACGCTAGTGTGCTCGTAATGCTTTTCTAAAGCCAGCATCATTGTTTCTGCCATACACGCATAAGCTAGTCCATCATCGAGTCCGAAATTCCAACCAAAGAAAGGTAATCCGGGAACTTTTATAACTCCTCCATCTAGGGCTAATACATCAGGTCTTTTAAACTCCACTTCTCTGTCTATGTTTTTAGGTCTTGAAATATCGCATACAACAGCGCCTCTTCCAAGATTTTGCTCATTTAAAAGGTTTTTTGTGCTGCTTGTAGCACATACTACTACTTCGGCCTTGCGCAAATCATCATTGATAGAAGTTGACAACTGTATAGGAGAGTTTTCATCACAAAACGCCATTGCGAATTTAAGAAAGTCATCCAATGTTGACTCATCCCCGGGAAGAGTTTCTAAAGCTGCAATTCTTTCCGCAAGGCTTCCGGGCTGTAATTCTCTTTTCTCTGTAACTAAAGACCTTATGTGTTTTAATATTTCAGCTGCGGTAATCAGCAAACGATCTTTCGCAATTTTGGCATTATTTGAATTTCCGACGAGAATTATCTTCGACACTTTTTCAGAAATCATAACAGCTACGCCTTTTCCTATTGAGCCGGATGCTCCCACTATCGCAACCGTTGAGTTGCAAAGGTCTAACCCAAGATTATTGGCTGCCATATTTATAGCATCAACAGCAGAAATAACAGTATAGCTGTTACCAGAAGTAATTGCAATACCTTCATCTTTGAGATGAAGACCCCCCATCGAAACAACTGAAGTATACGCTCCTAGCCCGACTATCTTTGCTCCTCTGTTTTTTGCTATTTCAAGTGCGTACTTTAATTCAGAAAGTGCTTGTTCTCTTGGCAATTCCGACAACTGTTCTGCAGTTCTTGGAATAGCAATAAATTCGCCATAAGCTTTAGCACCGCATTCTGAAACGATATCCACTCCGGATATAACGAATGGCTTAGCGAGGTCGCTAAATATATCCGTAAGTTGTGCCAATTCTATTTCATCAAAATCATAAAGGCTTTCATCAAACTCGCAATAATTCTTAAGATTCAATGGATGAACAAGGAAGGCAAATTTGCCACTATCATTACTGGTATCATTTATGTTAAGTAAATTGCGCTTTTGTTTTACTTCGCTAAAACTTATTTTATTTTTGGAATCTACCAGGTAAGATAAAAATTGCGACGTGCTACCTTTACTCAAAACTTGTAGCATATTACCAACTCTATCAGCAGTTTCATGGCATTGCTCTAAAGTCATTATCAGAGGAGGCTCAATCCTAACAATATCATTGCCGCTTAGTGTTGGAGCCACCCTTAACTTCTCCACATTAAGTAGATAACTTGAAATCGCAGGCGTAAAAAGTTCCTGTTCTCCCATTATGCCCATAAGACTGCCAGGGAAAGTACTCTTACCGGCTCGAAATTCTATCCCAAGCATAAAACCCTTTCCTCTAATGGTCTTAACTATGCCAGGATACTGCTCCATCAAAACATCCAGCCGCTTTTTCAGAGTAGCCCCATTTTCTAAAACTTGTGTCATAATCTTTCCATTATCAGCTAACAGCAGTTCAAGCGTTTTAAGCCCTACTCTGCATGCCAATGAATTGCCGGCAAATGTTGAAGAATGCTTCATCGCAAAATCCTCATTATATGTTTCCTCATTACTTAAACATGCCCCTATCGGGATCAGTCCTCCGCCTAAAGCCTTTGCTATGAGTAAAACATCTGGAGTTATACTTTCATCCTCGCAAGCGAACATCATACCCGTTCTTCCAAGCCCTGTCTGAATTTCATCTAAAACAAGTCTTACTCCATACTTTGAGCATATCTCTCTTACACTTTTCAAATACCCCTTAGGGGGTTCTACAATACCTCCTTCGCCTTGTATTGGCTCAATAAAAAAGGCAGCATAAAAATCTTTCCTGCGTTTTAGCTCCTGCTCCAAAGCATCAGCATTCCCATATTGAATATGCGCAAATCCCTCCACAGGAGCTCCGAATACAGTCTGATAAGAAGAATTTCCGGTGGCAGACAACGCTCCCAAGGTCTTCCCGTGGAAACCCTTTATAGTTGATAAAATTCCGTGTCTTCCCGTTGCAGAACGGCAAAGCTTAACGGCAGCCTCGGCGGCTTCCGCACCGCTATTAGTAAAAGTTACATAACGCAAACCGGAGGGAGCTATTTTTATAAGCAATTTAGCCAGATTCCCTGCAGCTTCAAGAGCCGAAGGTTGGATGAATGAAGGCTCCATTGAAAGTTGAAAATCATTAATGCAATCCCAAATAGCTTTGGGATTGTAACCAAAAGGTAGCGCTCCATACGCAGCTATACAGTCAAGGTATCTGTCCCCAGTAATATCAAACAAATAACATCCTTCGCCTCGGACAAATTGCTTATCCATCTTTATAGAAGTTAATAATTTGCCTAAATATGGATTAACGTATTTAGTGAATGGATGCATTGATTATCCCCTTCCGTTGAGCACAAGTTGTGCACATATAGAAGATATGATACAACGCAATGCAATATAAAATCAAGTAATATTTTGGGTAATTTTGTTTGGATTAATTTTTTAAAGCCTGTTCTAAGTCGGCTATTAGGTCTTGAGTGCTTTCAAGTCCTACAGACAGCCGCAGAAGCGTATCTGAAATCCCGAGTTTGCGTCTGTAAATCTCAGGCATCGAAGCATGAGACATCGTGAACGGATAAGAGAGTATACTCTCAACGCCTCCTAAGCTGACTGCAAATGCCGCCAGTTTTATTTTTTTCACAAACCTTTCGACACTATCTGCATCATATAGCTCAAAAGAAACTACAGCGCCGTTGCCTTGAGCCTGTTCTGAATGGATATCTCTTCCGACGTGCGTATTAAGACCTGGGTAATAAACTTTCTTCACAGATTCTTGAGAACTTAGATATAGAGCGATCGTCAACGCGGATTGCTCATAGTAATCCATCCTTATTTTTAATGTTTTTAATCCTCTAATAAGTAGATAGCAATCTTGCGGACCTAATATTGCTCCAAATGCGTTCTGCACAAATCCTAATCTTTTAGCAATAGTGTCATTTCGGGTAACAGCGACTCCCGCGATAAGATCGCTATGTCCGCCTAAAAATTTAGTCGCGCTGTGAAGTACAATATCTGCTCCTAGATCAAGCGGTCTTTGAAGATATGGAGTCATAAAGGTGTTGTCTACTATCGAAATAAGATTATGTTCTTTGGCGACAGCAAAAGCTTTTCGCAAATCAGTTATTTTAAGCAGAGGATTAGAAGGTGTTTCGAGATAGATCGCCTTAGTATTGCTTTTAATCTCATTTGCTATATTGCTTGTGTCCGTAGTGTCCACAAAGCTTGCCTCAATTCCGAATTTGCTGAATAGTTTGGTTAAAACCCTGTATGTGCCGCCATATACGTCCTCGCATACGACGATGTGGTCGCCTGTGCCAAAAAGGCAAAATGTCGAGGATATCGCAGCCATGCCGGAAGAAAAAGCAAAAGCATGCGTACCATTTTCAAGAAGCGCAATCGAGTGTTCAAGCGCTTTACGTGTAGGATTGCTGGAGCGGGCATACTCATACTCCTTGTGTTTTCCAAGCTTCTCCTGATCAAAAGTAGATACCTGATAAATTGGAACGCCAAGCGCACCTGTGGCTTTATCCTTATGATAGCCGGTGTGAATTGATTTAGTGGAAAATTCCATTTTCTTTCCTCCTAATATTGGGGACGGTTCCATCGATGGGACGGTTCTTTTGAGGGGACAGATCTGTTGATCAATTTTGTCCGTAGTAAGCACCCTTGCCATGCTTTCTCAAAAAGTGCTTATCAAGGAGCACTTGATTGATTTGCTTCAAGTCAGACGATAAAGATAAGGTGTAATAAGCCATCATCGCCAGTTCTTCCAAAACTACCGAATTATGCACCGCTTCAGATGGGGTTTTTCCCCAGCTGAAGGGCCCATGATTGTTAACTAGAACTGCAGGCATAAATATTGGATTTATTCCGTTGAAAGCTTCCACTATTACATCCCCAGTGTGTTTTTCATATTCTGATTCGATTTCTTCTGTATTAAGCTTTCTTGTGCAAGGAATGTCACCGAAGAAATAATCAGCATGTGTTGTTCCAAGCGCGGGAATGGACTTTCCCGCCTGCGACCAAACTGTAGCCCATCTTGAGTGAGTATGTACAACTCCTCCGATTTCCGGAAAGTTTTTGTAGAGCACCAGATGTGTCGGCATATCGGACGAAGGATTCAAATTCCCCTCTACTCTCTTCCCATCAAAGTCAAGCACGACCAAATGCTCAAGCTTTAGTTCATCATACGGCACTCCGCTTGGCTTAATTACAAAAAGTCTTTTGCTTCTATCTACCCCACTGACGTTTCCCCATGTATATGTGACTAATCCGCGCAAAGGCAATTCGAGATTAGCTTTCAAGACCTCTAATTTTAAATCATTAAGCATTGTAAGCATCTTCCTTTATCTTTTTTAGTCTTTTCATAACGTCGTTTCCGCCTCTGCCAAAGAAATCATGAAGTATACTGTACTCGGCATAAAGCTTTTTATAGGTTTCAACATTTGACTTAATAGGTCTAAAAAACTTATCCTTCACCTTACCCATCACTTTTGCTGCGTCATACACGCTTTCATATCCTCCACTTTCTTTTCCGGCGGCCACCGCAGCAAAAATAGCTGCTCCTAAAGCAGGTGTTTGATTTGATGCGGCAATTTTGATATCTTTATTCAATACGTCGGCATAAATCTGCATCATAAAATCATTCTTCGATGCAATTCCTCCGCAAGCATAAACTTCATGTATAGGCACTCCGCTATTTTCGAAAGTTTCTATGATCATTTTCTGCCCAAAGGCGGTTGCTTCTATCAACGCACGATAAATCTCCTCAGGTTTTGTTGAAAGCGTGCAGCCAATTATTAATCCGGTTAAATCTACATCGACCAACACCGAACGGTTTCCATTCCACCAATCAAGCGCTAAAAGACCACTCTCGCCTATCATAAGCTTAGCAGCTTTTTCTTCAAGTAGCTTGAAAATGTCAATATTCCGCTCATTTGCCTCGTTTTCATACAATGTCGGTACACAATTTTTTACAAACCAGTTGAAGTGATCACCAACACAAGATTGTCCAGCTTCGTATGCAAAATATCCCGGCATTGCCCCATCCTCTACCACGCCGCACATTCCGGGAACCATTTTTTCATTGGTACCTAATAGGATATCACAAGTCGATGTACCCATTATAAGCAATATCTTTCCCGCTTCCGTTATTCCAACAGCAGGAACCGAGACATGCGCATCCACATTCCCAACGCAAACAGCAGTCCCTGGCTCTAGTCCGGTAAGTTTTGAAGCTTTTTGAGATATCTCTCCCGCTTTTGCCCCAAGCGGAAGGAGATCTGAAGATAATTTATCCTCAACATAATTTTCTAATTTCGAATGAAGCGCCTTAAAAAAATCTTTGGAAGGATATCCTTCGCGTTTATGCCATATACCTTTGTAACCAGCGGTACAAATCTGTCTTCTTTCCACTCCCGTCAACTGCCATGTAACCCAATCAGTTGCTTCTATGAAACGATCCATTTCATCGTATACTTCAGGAGCTTCGTTAACTATCTGCAACACTTTAGCGACCGCCCACTCGGATGATTGTTTCCCGCCATATCTATTGACGAATTGCTCTCCTCTCTCAATCGCAACTACGTTGAGTCGGTTTGCTTCCTCCTGAGCGGCATGATGTTTCCAGAGTTTTGGCCATGCGTGGGGATTTAATTTTAATTTCTCAGTCATGCACAAAGGCGTACCATCTTTATAGACAGGCATTATAGTACATGCAGTAAAGTCAACGCCAATGCCTATTATATCATGAGCAGGAACTCCGGATTTTTTTATGACCGCAGGGATTGTTTCGACAAACACTTCCAGCCAATCATTGGGATGTTGCAGCGCCCAATCGTTACCAAGCCTGGCATCATCGTCTGGTAGATGTTTATCGATAACACCATGGGGGTAATCTTTTACAGCTGTTGCAACTTCATAACCAGTATCAACTTCTACTAAAACCACTCGTCCTGATAGTGTACCGAAATCTACTCCAATAACATACTTTTTTGCCATTCGATTGACCTCCCTTATGAAATTTTATAAACAACTTTTTTGATCATACAACAAATGCTGCAAACTCGCAATTGATACTTTTAAAAGATCTCATTGTTCAGGCATCAGGGATAATTTTCTAAAAACGATTTAGTCTATTGTTCTTTCAAAAATTTAAGTGTAAAATATTTCACGATAGCTTAAATATAACTATATTCTAAGGAGGAATTTAAATGATAGACATGAAATCCTATTCAATTTGGTTCGTTACCGGAAGCCAGCATCTTTATGGACCTGAGACTCTTGAAAAAGTAGCAAAGCACTCGCAAATAATCTCCATATCTTTAAACGGTGACGATAAAATACCTTGCACCGTGATTTACAAACCTGTTCTTACTAATCCCGATTCAATACTACGATTGTGCCTTAACGCTAATTCGGATGATTCCTGCGTTGGTATCATAACTTGGATGCACACTTTCTCACCTTCCAAAATGTGGATAACTGGTTTATCGATACTTAAAAAACCACTCTTACATCTTCACACTCAATTTAATCGTGATTTGCCCTGGGACTCTATAGATATGGATTTTATGAATCTAAACCAATCAGCTCACGGCGACCGTGAGCACGGTTTTATAGGTGCTCGCATGCGTATACCACGAAAAATTGTTTCCGGTCACTGGGAGGATTCGACAGTTCGAACCAGAATCGGAACATGGATGCGCACTGCCGTAGCAGTTTCAGAGAGTAGAAAGTTAAAGGTTGCAAGATTTGGCGATAATATGCGTGAAGTAGCGGTAACCGAAGGCGACAAAGTTGAAGCCCAGATCAAGTTTGGTTGGTCAGTTAACGGTTATGGAGTAGGGGACATTGCAAAAAAAATCAATTCTATTCCTGATTCCGAAATTAATAAACTTTTAGAAGAATATATGTCGCTATACTATATAGATCCAACAATTCTTTCAAACAACGATTCCTTTGAATCAATTAAGTATCAGGCACAGATCGAGCTTGGAATAAAGGATTTCCTAACTGAAGGAGGTTTTGGTGCTTTTACGACGACATTTGAAGATCTTCACGGTTTAAAGCAGTTGCCCGGGCTAGCTGTTCAAAGATTAATGGAAGCTGGATTTGGTTTCGGCGGCGAAGGCGACTGGAAAACCGCCGCTATGCTTCGCCTGATGAAGATAATGTCCGATGGGAAAGGTACATCATTTATGGAAGATTACACCTATCATCTTGAACCCGGCAATGAAATAGTTTTGGGTGCTCACATGTTGGAAGTGTGTCCTACTATATCTTCCTCAAAACCAAAAATCGAAGTACATCCATTGGGGATTGGCGGAAAGGCAGCGCCAGCTCGCATGGTTTTTGACGCTGCTCCAGGTTTAGCTTTAAATGCTTCCCTTATCGATCTCGGTAATCGATTCCGTTTGATAATCAATGAGGTTGAAGCCGTAAAACCTAGACACCTTATGCCTAAGCTTCCTGTATCGCGCGTGTTATGGAAGCCTCTACCTTCTATGCGTGTGGCAACTGAAGGTTGGATACTGGCAGGTGGTGCTCATCATACAGTATTTTCTTATAATGTAAGTAGTGAGCAACTCACCGATTGGGCTGAAATTTCGGGCATTGAATGTCTTATTATTAATAAAAATACTGAATTATACTCTTTGCGTAATGAATTACGCTTTAATGAAATATATTGGAAACTTTTGTAATTATTGATTTATCATATAAAGCGGGATGTAAAATTCCCGCTTTATATGTTTATCACCTCATTCATACTGCCTGTCCTGTAGCCTAACATATCCAAAGCTACGTATGCAAAACCCAGTCCCTTAATATACAAAGCAATTTTCTTCATTTTCTCAGTTTCAAACATTAAACTAAGTTCACTCGTTCCAACTTCGATTCTTGCTATATTTTCATGATGCCTAACTCTGATTTGCCGAAACCCAACTTCGCGTAAGTACTCCTCTGCCTTTTCCACCATATGAAGTTTTTCACGAGTAATCATATTGCCATAAGGAAATCGCGATGAAAGACATGCAAACGCAGGTTTGTCCCAAGTTGGCAAATTCAGATCTTTGGATAACTTTCTTATCTCCTCTTTTGTTAGTCCGGATTCCTTAAGCGGACTCAATACCTTCATATCCCTAGCGGCATCCATCCCAGGGCGAAAATCTCCTAAGTCATCAATATTTGATCCGTCCGCTACAAAACTTATATTTCTTTCCTTAGCTACATCCCAAATTTTAGAAAATAACTCGTGTTTACAAAAATAGCATCTGTTGGTGGGATTTTGAGCAAATCCTTCAATATCAAGCTCTTCCGAATCAACAATGATATGGGTAACACCTTCCTGACGAGCAAATTCAGATGCTTCATTGAATTCTCTTAATGGATACGTCGAAGATCTTGCTGTAACCGCAATACACTTATCTCCAAGCAAATCATGAGAAACCTTTACCAGAAATGTACTGTCAACTCCTCCCGAAAAAGCTACGGCAAGACTTCCTAAATCTCTAATCATTTCTTTTAACAGCTGAAATTTATCTTCTATCATCATATTCCCTCACATTATATTTATTATATCCTGATTTGCCCCCTAAATAGTTATACAGGAGCATCATTCAACATGTGAAGTCTAGCACGCTGAAATGTATTTTTCAAGGCGACTTTTTTTTGCTTGCCAAATACATATTCTAATGTTAGACTTATTTGAGTTTTATCTGGTTCTTCATGGCCAAGAGGGAGGTGTTTTTAGTGGCAAGAATTTGTGATGTCTGCAATAAAGCTTTAGTATTCGGAAGAAACGTGAGTCATTCAAACCGAAGGACGAATCGAACTTGGGCTCCTAACATCAAAAGAGTTAAGTCCATAGTCGATGGAACCCCAAAAACAATAAACGTTTGTACCCGCTGTATCCGCTCTGGAAAGGTAACAAGAGCTCTCTAAAATACAATTGGCAGCAAAAAACGTGCATTTGGCACGTTTTTTTATTTTCTTCGCTTTAATTATAATTGCATCTTCAACTGACCCAAAGGTTAATTTTATCTTCTTCCCTCAAGTTGGCAGTATACATCTTCCAGCGAAATGTCCATCTCAGAAAGTAAAACCATAAGATGATACAACAGATCACTGACTTCGTAAATTACTTCTTTTTTGCTTTTGTTTTTTGCAGCTATTATTACTTCTGATGATTCCTCCCCCACTTTTTTTAGAATCACATCCAATCCCTTAGCAAAAAGAGAGCACGTATATGAGCCAGCTTTGGGATTTAATTTTCGATCCTTTATAACATCAAATACTTCATGCAATACCATTTGACCTGATCTTTTTTCTGCAAATTCCGAAGCCTCTTCATTTAAAGACCCAGATAGTCTACTGTAAAAACAAGTTCTGTTGCCGGTGTGGCAAGCTACGCCGATTTGTTCAACCAAAGCCAGTAATGTATCACCATCACAATCAAGCTTAATGTCTCGGACAAGTTGTAAATTACCTGAAGTTTCTCCTTTCATCCAAAGCTTTTGACGACTTCGACTGAAATAATGCATTCTGCCGGTGACCAAAGTTGTGTTGAACGCTTCCTCGTTCATATATGCAAGCATTAATACTTTATTGTTAATACAATCTTGAACAATGACAGGAACCAATCCTCTGTCGTCCCATTTAATTTTATTACTCAACATCTCCGGCATCCTTCCTTCTAACAGGTATTCCTTGACTCTCAAGATAGGTTTTAAGTTCGAGTATGCCAATCTCCCCGTAGTGAAAAAGCGAAGCTGCCAATACTGCATCAGCACCACCGTCAATTATTACGTCCCTGAAATGCTCAAGAGAACCTGCTCCACCTGAGGCAATTACCGGTATTGAAACTGCTTGAGAAACAGCTTTTGTTAACTTTATGTCATAACCCATTTTAGTTCCATCCGCGTCCATACTGGTTAATAGTATCTCTCCGGCACCAAGCTTCTCCACCTCTAGAGCCCAAGTTACAACATCTTTCCCAGTGTCGATTTTACCGCCGTTTATATAGACATCCCAACCATCACCATTTATCCTAGCTTTGGCATCAATAGCAACTACTACACATTGACTTCCAAATTTTGAAGCTGCATCCGTTATAAGGCTTGGATTTCTTACTGCTGCAGAATTTATCGAAATTTTGTCTGCCCCAAGCTTAAGTATATTTCGAAAATCCTCAAGCTTCCCTATGCCCCCGCCTACCGTCAAAGGTATAAAGATCTGTTCAGCCACCCGGCTAACAACATCCAACATTGTGCCTCGTCCTTGCGTCGTTGCTGTGATATCAAGAAAAACTAATTCATCTGCGTTTTGCTTGTCATACATTTTTGCAACTTCAACTGGATCTCCTGCATCTTTTAGATTGATAAAATTTATACCCTTTACAACCCTTCCATTGTTTACATCAAGGCAAGGTATTACACGTTTTGTGAGCATATCTATTCCTCCAATTCCAATGCATCTTTTAGACATAAATTTCCATTATACAACGCTTTACCGATTATCACACCCGAAACATTTATTTCCTTTAGATTTCTTAAATCTTCTAATGAACTGATTCCTCCTGAAGCGATGACATCAAGTCCGGTTAAATTGACCATTCGCACTGTAGCTTCAAGATTCGGACCAGTTAACATGCCATCTCTTGAGATATCCGTATATATAATCATTTTTACTCCAATTTCTTTCATCTTAAGGGCCAACTCGATTGCATCAACTTCACTCTCCCGCGTCCATCCTCTTATCGCAACTTTTCCATTTCTTGCATCTATACCGATAGCAATTCTATCTCCATATAAGGATACAACTTCTTCCACAAAATCTTGGTTTTCAATCGCTGCGGTTCCTAAAACAGCTCGCTTGATTCCTTTATCAAATGCAAGTCGCAATCTTTCAAGGGTGCGTAGTCCACCTCCCATTTGTATTGGGATATTTACATTTCTAGCTATTTTACCGATAATGTCGGAATTATAAGTGTTATCATCAAAAGCTCCGTCAAGATCGACTATGTGGAGTCTTTTTGCCCCCTCCCCAATCCATTTTAAAGCTATTTCGACCGGATCTTCAGAATATATGGTTTGCAGCTGCCGCATACCTTGAATCAGTCTTACACACTTGCCTCCGCTTATATCTATCGCCGGGTATATTTTCATGTTATTTCATTCTCCCAAAGTTATTCAATATTTTAAGACCGACATCCCCACTCTTTTCAGGATGAAACTGAACACCACACACATTATTGTTTCGAACTGCTGCAACAATATCTACTCCATAGTTTGTTGTGGCGATTATCCCCTCTATTGAGTTATCAACGTAGTATGAATGGACAAAATATACATAAACAGATTCGCTTAAACCATGGAACAATGGATCATTCTTAAATGATAAACTGTTCCAGCCCATGTGAGGAACTTTTAAACCACTGTTCGATTGTAACCGTACAACTTCCCCACTGATAATCTTGAATCCCTCAAACAAACCTCCTTCATGACTTTTATCAAACAAAAGCTGCATTCCTAAACATATGCCCAAAAACGGCTTGTTTTGATTTACAACTTCTACTATTACCTTATCCATTCCGTTCAAAGCCAATCTATGCATCGCATCCGAAATGGCTCCTACTCCCGGCAAAACTACACTTTCCGCACTTAAAACCGTTTTTCTATCCTCTGTTATAACTGCTCTATATCCTAAATTTTCAAAAGCTTTCTGCACACTGCGTAAATTGCCCATGCCATAATCAATAATAGCTATCATATACTCTCCCTAATCAATGATTCCTTTTGTTGAAGGAATTTCCCTTTTCCCTCCTTCAAGCGCAACTGATTGTCTTAAGGCGCGGCCTAAAGCTTTAAATACCGCTTCTATCATATGATGACTATTCTTGCCATATAAAACAGTGGCATGTAAAGTAAGACCGCAGTGCATTGAAAATGCTCTGAGAAACTCTTCCAAGAGCTGTGTATCGAACCCTCCGACCAAAGGAAGCATAGAGGGAGCCTGAAAGCTCAAATACGGTCTTCCACTTACATCAATTGAGACAAAAGCTAAAGACTCATCCATTGGTATAAAAGCCGTACCATATCGCGTAATGCCTTCTTTTCGACCTATTGCTTCTGTAAATGCTTTTCCTAAGACAATACCACAATCTTCTACGGTATGATGACCGTCTATATCCAAGTCACCCTTGCATGTCAAGTGTATTTCGAACCCCCCATGAGAAGCCATCAATTCAAGCATATGATCAAAAAAACCAATTCCTGTGTTTATTTTGCTGATACTTTCCCCACGAAGATGAACCTCGGCTAAAACTTCTGTCTCATTAGATTTTCTTGACGACTTACCGCATCTTAAATCTTTCATACTAACACCTCCGACATTATTTTCTTTAATAAACTTATCAAATAATCATTCTCGTGTTTTTCTCCTGCAGTAATTCTTAAACAATCCCGAAGTAGATGGTTATTTTGGAAATTACGCACTAATACTCCATTTTGAAGTAATTTGTCATAAACACTAATTGCATCCTTAAACTTAGCAAGAATGAAATTAGCTTTAGATGGATATGGTTTTATACCATCAATCCCATCAAAACTTTGAAACATTTTTTCTCTTGCACTGATTATATCAGTAACACATTTATTGACCAAATCTACATGATCTAGCATTATACAAGCGGCTCTTTGTGAAAAAAAACTAATATTGTATGGCGGTTTAACTCTGTATAGATCTTCTGTTAATTCTTTGCATGCTGCCAAATAGCCTACGCGTAATCCAGCCAGTCCATACGCTTTAGAAAATGTTCTTAGAACTATCACGTTCGGATATTCGATAAGCTCACGTATAAGCGAGGTACCGCTAAATTCTACATATGCTTCATCCAGTACAACTATGCCATTATAAACCTTAAGAATCTGCAATACTTCTTTTTTACTGATCACATTACCGGTAGGATTATTTGGAGAGCACAAAAAAACAATTTTAGGCTTATAATCTTCTATGTAACAGGAAAATCTATCTACATTATAAGCAAACTCCTCATCGAGTGGAACATCTATCGGTACTCCGCCTGCAATCCGAGTAAAAATTGCATACATCCCGAATGATGGATAAGGGCATAGCACTGTATCGTTTTTACTTATAAAAGCGTTGATTATGATCTGTAGCAATTCATCCGATCCTGTACCAACCATAAGCTGGTTTGTATTCAAAGCGAGAGTATGTGCAAGTTTCTCTCTTAAACTATAGGAATCCGAATCAGGATATCTGTTAAACCTTAACCCTCCAAGAATTTCCTCTGCTAAAACACTTCTTACACTTTTCGGTAAATCAAAGGGACTCTCGTTTGCGTCAAGCTTGATAGTATAAGGTATCTGTTCTATAGTATAAGGAGCAAGGTTTTTAAGATCTTCCCGAAGATATGCCGTCATGTCGTCTTAACCTCACTTCAATAGAATTCGCGTGGGCTGAGAGTCCTTCCGCATTTGCAAGCTGGATAGCGTCTCTTGCAACATTCTCCAATGACTTTTCAGTAAAATAAATTATGCTGGATTTCTTTATAAAATGATCAACACTCAACGGTGAAAAAAAACGAGAAGTACCATTGGTAGGAAGCACATGATTAGGACCTGCTATATAATCTCCGATTGCTTCCGGAGTATTATTCCCAAGAAAAATAGCTCCGGCATTCTTTATAAAATTAAGTTTTTCGAAAGAATTCCTCACACACAGTTCAAGATGTTCAGGAGCCATCATATTGGCCGTATCGATTGCTTGTTCAATCGAGTCGAGAACTACTATTGCCCCATAATTATCTAAAGACTGTTCAATGATTTTGACTTTACTCAAATTTTTCATTTGTATTTCGATTTCTGCTATAACACATTGTGCTGTTTCGAATGAATCTGTCAGCATTATAGCTGAAGCCATAGGATCATGCTCAGCTTGAGCTAAGAGATCAGCTGCCACATATGCAGGATTTGCTGAACTATCAGCAATGATAAGCACTTCGCTTGGCCCGGCTATCATATCTACATCCACTATGCCGTAAACTTCTTTTTTTGCTAAAGTTACGTAAATATTGCCTGGCCCCACTATCTTGTCCACTTTCGGTATAGTTTCTGTTCCATAGGCTAAAGCAGCGACAGCTTGAGCTCCGCCGACTTTATATATAACATCGCATCCCGCTTCAATTGCCGCCACAAGCGTATATGGATTCAAAGTCCCGTCTTCTGAAGGCGGTGAAACCATGATGATCTGATTGACTCCTGCCAGTTTTGCAGGTATTACGTTCATAAGGACAGAAGATGGATAAGCCGCTCTGCCTCCCGGTACGTACACTCCAACATATTCTATCGCCGATACCTTCTGTCCTACAATCGAACCGTCATCTTCATATATCATCCAACTTTTTTGCACTTGCGATTTGTGAAATTCACAGATTCTCATCTTTGCCTTATTTATTGCATCAATAAACTTTTTGTCAACTTTTTCGTAAGCACTTGCAATCTCCTTCTTGTTTACAAGCATTTCAGAAGATACTGTAAATTTAACTTTGTCGAATTGTTCAGTATACTCGATAAGTGCTTTGTCACCAATATCCTTTACACTTTCAACTATTTTTAAAACTTCGTCCCTTTTGTCAGCAGAAAAAACCCTTTTATACCAACTCAATTCGTTAGTTATCCAAGACAAACTTCTTCCCCTGGCATCAATGAATCTTAACATATCTTTCAGTCCCCCAATATTTTAGAGATAGAATCAATCAATTCTTTTATTGCCGTGCTTTTTGTTTTTAAACTTACTCTGTTTACGACAAGTCTGGCGCTAACATCACATATTTCCTCAAACACAACAAGGCCATTTTCAGCTAATGTCCTACCGCTTTCCATTATATCTAGAATCATATCGGACAGTCCTGTCAAAGGGCCTAGTTCAACTGATCCGTTAAGTTTGATTATATCGACCATTTCTCCTGAACGAGCAAAATAACTGCGAGCAATATTAGGATACTTGGTCGCAACCCTGGTATGCGCATGAGTTATCCACGGATTTTCTCGATTCGGGAAGCCTGCAATTACTATTTTACATTTCGCATATCTTAGATCCAGAAGTTCATATAATGGATGACCTTCTTCCAGCAAGGTGTCTTTTCCTACAATTCCAATATCCGCTATGCCATAATCCACATAAGTAGGGACATCACTTGGTTTTACAAGTATGAAGCGCATATCGTTTGTAGAAGAGTTAAAAATTAGCTTTCGCGAAGGATTATCAAGTGCGCTGCAATCTACACCAGCCTTTTTCAACAAACAAATACCATCCTCCGCTAGTCTACCTTTAGCTAAGGCAATTGTTATCACTTGCACACCTCCTCATTTATGTGTGTTATCTTTTGTATACCATTGCTATTAAAGTAAATGACTTTGGGAATATTTTTTCTAATTGCATAAGCATAATAGTCTGTCTCTTGATTTGAAAGTATAAAGGCTTCCGCCCTGAAGCCATCAGAACGCAGCTCATTCATCATTAAGTAAGCTTTCTGTCTGCTATTTTTTTCATATGCAACCAATACATCAATATTTGGAATATTGTACAAGTTTTTTTGACGTTCAAGAACCATAAGAATGCGTTTCATGCCGATTGCAAAACCTGTAGCCGGGATATCATATCCAAACTCATTAACAAGCCGATCGTATCTTCCACCCCCGCATATCGGATAACCCAGTTCAGAAGTTATACCTCTAAAAATAATACCTGTATAAAAATTGAAGCTTTGTACCATTCCTAAGTCGAATGTCAAATACTTCGCAAATCCAAAATCCTTCAATATGCTGTATACTTCCCGGATATTCTCAATTGCACTTGTACATTTAATGTTGCTTGACATTTTAGCAGCTTTTTTTAGCATATCACTATCACCGTATAGTTTAGGCAAATCATATATGATATTTTTTAATTGATCTGAGATTTTGCTTTCCTTTAAAGTAAGCTCAAGCTCAAGCATATTCTTTTGATCTATTAAGGTTCGGATTTCTTCTTCCCATTCTTCTCCCATTTCAGCTTGAGCAATCATTCCTTTAAAAAACTCTACTTGACCTATATCAATTTGAAACTCCTTCAGGTTTAAATCGATTAAGCTCATTACTGCCGTTGCTATAACTTCAGCATCTGCCTCTGGCTCTGATACTCCTAAAAGCTCTATACCTGCCTGAGCTATCTCAGATTGCTTTCCTGATTGTGTCTTTTGATTACGATAAACATTGCCAATGTATGATATTCTAAGCGGTAAAGTTAAAGTTCTAAGCTTAGTGGCCGCTATTCGTGCAATAGACATTGTAATATCGGGACGAAGTACCAAAATTCTTCCATCCGAATCAAAAAGCTTAATCATCTGCTCTTGCTCTATCGAAGCTTTTACTCCAGTAAAAACGTCCATATACTCAAGCAACGATGTCTCAACCTCGTCATAACCGCTTAAATAAAACAGTTTTCTGAGCTTATCTTGTACTAAAAGCTTATTATAGCATTCATCCATCAAATAATCCTGACCACCCGCCGGGAGGTATCGTTTCCATCTGCTCACAACTCAAACTCACTTTCTCAAAGCATCACTTTAGTGTATTAAACTTATGCAGTATTAAACTATACCCATTATACTAATGGTTGAATTTTTTGTCAAATTAAATTGACTGTTGTATTTTTCAAGTATAGAATACACGTGGATAAACTGCCTTAATAGAAGGAAAGGTGCAAATCTTTGTTTGATTATCACATTCACTCCAATTATTCCCTTGACAGTAAAATGAGTATGGCTGATGCCTGTATCAAAGCTATGGAGCTTGGTCTTACAGAAATAGCATTTACCGATCATATCGATCTGGACTGGCCTGATAATATCTTTCCCGCATTTGATATTAGCTCTTTGAATGAATATATAGAAAAAATCGAGGAAATTCAAGAGAAATTCTGCAATTATCTAACTGTGAAAAAAGGTGTGGAAATAGGACTTCAACCCCATACTTTAGAACAATGTGCAAGAATTGTGACCTCACATCCATTTGATTTTGTTATTGCTTCAGTTCATATTGTCGGAAGAAAAGATCCCTCTTTACCGGCATACTTTGCAAACAAAGATAAAAACCAAAGTTTTATCCGTTATTACGAGGAAATTCTGACTCTTCTCGAATCGTTTGATCAATTTAGCGTTTTAGGACACTTGGATTATGTAAAGCGTTATTCTCCTTATCCATATAAGGAGGATGATCATACAATCGGCAGTGACATTATAGATGAAATTCTTAAGACATTGATTGTTAAAAAGAAAGGACTGGAAGTAAATACTTCAGGTTATAGACATATCTCTAACACACCTATGCCACATTTTGATGTTATCAGAAGATACAAGGAATTGAACGGCCAGATTCTCACATTAGGTTCTGATGCACATAATACACGGTTTATTGGCTTAAATTTTCAAGAAGCATTGGTAGCGATCAAAAATGCCGGGTTTAATCAGTTAACTACTTTTTCCGGTCTGAAGCCACAATTGTTTGCGCCATGCATTATGTAAAGTCTAAGTGCAGATATATAGTTTTATCCGAACAAATAAATAACGACCCATTTATGATATGGCGTCTTTATTTGTTGTTCTTCTGGCTGCTAACTTTTGATTTCTCAATCCTTAATGCCTTAGCTTTTTCTATTACAGCATTAACTCTTAATCTTTTTCTTTTACCATCCATATAGCTCAATCCGGTAACTATAGGAAACATTAGTATCGTCACCGGCATTATCCACAGTATCATATCATCAAAGCTAGAAAACACAATCGTATAAGGTACAAGCCATATTCTCAAGAAAGTGACGAACCAATTAATCGATACATCAGAATAACCATATATCAGTCCTGCGAAGTAAATAACTAGTAAAGGTATTGATGCTATAATTCCTGCTAAAAATCCTTTGGTATATTCAAAAGCTCCTCTTCTAAAATCTTCAGAGCCTCTGCTAGAGACATCGGCATAAATCACCAACCAGAATAAAGCGATAAACAATAAGCCAATTACCCACTGATAAATGATATTATCTTGCCAAATACCAAAAAAAGCAGGCATAAAAAGAAATTGCACCAACGATATTATCGCATGAATACCTAGAAGTTTCAAACCGAGCATTATATGTAAGTACCTTTCATATCTTAAACTAGATTTTCCTCAAGATGATTTAAACTATTTTGTTTTTATATGCGTAAACTGCGGCTTGTGTGCGATCAGAAACATCGATTTTTTTAAATAAATTCGAGACATGGTTTTTAACCGTCTTTTCACTTATATATAAATTATCCGCTATTTCCCGGTTATTTTTACCATCCGCTATTAACAGTAAAACTTGTATCTCTCTGCGTGTTAAGTTATCATCCTTAGCTCTATTTTTATAAGTAGCAAATGCTGTCCCATCATTTTCTTTGAGAACAATATTTGTTAAGCTCGGCTGTATGTAAGTCTTGCCATTATGTACAGTTCGAATCGCTTCAAGTATTTCATCTACTTCAGCATCCTTCATCACATAGCCTGCCGCACCCAATCTTATCGCTTCTAAAAGATATTCCTGATGCCCATGTATGGTTATTACAACTATCTTGGAAGGACAATTTATTGCCCTTAGTTCTTTAATCGCTTCAAGACCATTCTTTAAAGGCATGTTTATATCCATAAGTACAACATCAGGCTTTAAGGTAAGTGCAATTTCAACTGCTTCGCGTCCATTTGATGCCTGACCTGTCACATCGATATCTTCTTCAAGCTCTAAAAGCCTTCTCAAACCTTCCCTAATTAAAGAGTGATCATCCACTATCATTACTTTTATTTTTTTCAAACTCGGATTCCTCCTTTTGCTTTATTTGGGTCGGAAGATCCAAAACAATAGTTGTTCCTTTGCCAAGTTGTGACTCTAAAGTCAATTTTCCTTTAAGAAGTTCAGCTCTCTGTCGCATTCCGTATATTCCGAATCCGGCTTCTCTAACATCATCTTTGTTTAACTTTTGTCGCCTATCATAATCAAATCCAACACCGTTATCAGATATTGTCGTTTTTAAAATTCCATCATTTATCTGCATACTAATATCAATGCGGTTAGCCTTGGCATGCTTTTTAATATTAGTGAGAGTCTCTTGAATTATTCTGAATACAACTACCTGCACGACGGAATTAATTTCTTCATTATGTTCAAATAAATCAAGTTCAATACTGATTCCAGTTTCTTCGGAATACTTGGAAACGTAGCCTTGCAGTGTAGGAAGTAACCCTAGATCATCCAAGGACATAGGCCTAAGATCAAAAATTATATCTCTCAACTCCTTGAGGCTAGATCTTGCAAATTGTTTCAATTCTTTAATTTCTTGTTTTGCTTTTTTAACATCTGTCTCTAAAAATTTCTCGCAAATTTCACTCTTAAGCACTATATTACTCAAAGACTGAGCAGGACCGTCATGAATGTCCCGGGCAAGTCTCTGACGCTCTTCTTCCTGGGCCATTATCACTTGGATTCCTAAAAGCTCCTTTTTTTGCATTTCTTCTAAAGTGTTGCTTATATTCATCATAGAATTCACAAGGTAATTCATTGCTACCGCCACATGACTTACCAAATAATCAGCTCTTTCAAGAGTATTACGCATTTTTCTTATTCGCAGTTCTAGCTCGTTTCTTTGAGCTCTAAGATTCTTTTCTCTATCTTTAGCCAAAGCAAGCTTGACTTGTAAATCCCTTGCGGCATCATAAGCCTTTTTTATGTCTTCTTCAGTATAAATCTTAAAATTCTTACTGACTATCATAAGTCGTTGTCGACTTTCCTTCTCCAATGCATAGAGCCTTTCAGCTTCTTCAATAGACTGTTTAACTGTACTCTTTAGAGATAATAGTTTATCCTCAAGTTCCTGCCATTCAGCCCTAGCTTCATCCGCAATTTCAAATATTTGCTTTTTGCCACTTTCTAAAGATGTCACGGTCTTTCTGACAATCTCATCTAATAATTCTGGCTGAAGAATCTTCTCTCCCACGCTTTTCGTCCTTTCAAAATGATACACTTTGCGGCTACTACTGAATATATTCGACGTTTTAATTTGTATTCCTTTTGAATATTGCATAAAAATACGTTATTTTACTCGTTTATATAAAAATCTGTCAGCACTTCATTAGTGTACTCTCGTCTTACTCTTAAACTAACTGAAGTCAGAATTTCATATGAAATAGTATCACAAAGACAAGACAGAGATTCTGCATCTACAAAAGAATTATTCTTTGCACTTATCAATATAGCCGTATCGTTAATTTTAGCCTGAGGTATATGTGTAATATCAACCATCATTTGATCCATGCAAATCCGTCCTACTACAGGAGCTTTAATACCTGCTATCAACACATGTCCTTTATTGCTTAGAATGCGCTTATATCCATCAGCATACCCTACTGGCAGAGTTGCTACTCTCATCGGTTTCGTGGCATAAAAAGTTCTCCCGTAGCTTATACTCTCCCCTTGATTTACTTCGTTTATGCATAAAATTTTCGTTTCCCATTGCATAACAGGAAGCAATAATGCACGTGTTTTGTCAACCGTGGATGAAGGGTAATATCCATACATACTAATTCCGGCGCGTACAAGATTAAAATGCGTCTCCGGACAATCTAAAATAGCAGCGCTGTTAGCCGCATGTACCCATTTCGGATGAATATTGTGCCCTTTAATGACCTTAAGCATCTCCAAAAAGCGATTTAATTGCTCTCTTGTAAAAGCTTTGTCAGTCTCGTCCGCCGTTGCAAAATGTGTAAATACGCCTTCTAAATTTAAATTTCTTAGCTTTTTTGCTTCTTTTAAGAATTTCTCCAATTCATCTACTCGTGATATACCAATTCTTCTCATACCGGTATCTATTTTGATATGTATATTTATACTCTTTCCTCGCCTTATACCCTCTTTGCTCAGAGTATACAGTGAATCAGCTGAAAAGACGCATTGCTCCAAATCGAATTGCGAAACAGTTTCCACGTCAGATATGTCAATACCGCACAAAACAAGAATTGGTACTTTGATACCTGCTTCTCTCAGTTCTGCTCCTTCTTCGGGTGTAGCCACACCCAAAAAAGATGATCCCGACTTTAAAGCCTGTAAAGCCACAGCATAAGCTCCGTGTCCATATGCATCAGCTTTCACCACTGCCATTAAGCTTGTTCCAGGGTTCAACAGTTTAATAAGCTCTTTAACATTATGGTCAAGGTTGGATAAGTTAATTATTGCTTTTGTTGATCGCATACATCCTCATAATTAATCTGAAAACAATTTGTGATATTACACTTATCTGTTTTTTACATAATTTTTAAAGTATCTGCAGATATCACAACATATCATGCAATTGTACAATCAACACGTTCGCATGTCAAATGTTGATTAATCATATAGAATTCTTGTTTTCCATAAACATTTACCACATGCATTCCGATAGTTTTACCTTCAGCTGGATAAATCTTTAACACTCCCATCAGATCAGGGCGTTTTAGGCTGCGTGTTTCAAATGTTGTTGTTTTGAAAACTCCTTCGTTAATATAGCCAACCGCCCAATAATCAATCAAACCCAATCCGTTTTGAAGATTGTCGCGACTTTGAAGCAACATTGAACAATCAGTTGAATATTGTTTTAACGTTATTTCAAGCTGTCCGTTCTCAACCAAAGAACACTCGAACTGCGGTATGTAATTTATTACGGGCTCGCTGAACGATTCACTATGGTAAAAAGTCAGCTTAAACGATGCATTTTCATTCTGTATGTTGATAATGCGCTTTCTTGTTACATGAAGAGAAAAAATACTGCTGTCAACCGCAACCCAATTTCTCCCATGTTTTTGCGCAACTGCCGGAAGCGTTCCGGATCCCGCAAAAAGATCCATCACAAGATCTCCTGCTCGAGTCGATACTTTAAGAATCCGCTCAATCAACTTTTCGGGCTTCTGAGTATCATATCCGGTACGATTGGGGTCTTTTTGCTGAAGGTGTGATATATCATTCCACACATCCCCCGGATTTATGTATTCGTCTTCATAGTATCTGTATTCGCGCCCTGCCGATTTAATTGAGTAAAACACTTTTCCTTGCTCGTCAATACCTTTTTTCATATTGTTACGTTTGGTAGTACCTCTAATTGTTGCAGATTCCGCTATATTAAAATAATGTCTTTCCGTTTTTCGATAAAAGAGTATACTGTCATGTTTTCTACTGAAATGTTTTGTTGATCTGCCGCCGCTGTTATATTGCCATATAATTTCATTGAGAAAATTCTCCTCGCCAAAAACCTCATCCAGCATAATTCTCATATATGAATTCAATCTGTAGTCCACATGAACAAATATGCTCCCATCAGGCGATAATAAACGATGAGCAGTTTTAAGAATGCGTTTCATCATGGAGAGATAACTGTCTTTTTCACGAGAACTTGCATCTTTGTAAGCTATATGTTTTATTGTGTCTGACCGATCTCCGTTCCAACCAGCAACACCGACTCTTTGGCTAAAATAATAATTCTGCCCCGTCATAAAGGGCGGATCAATATAGATCATTTGCACACTACCAACATATTTGTCGCTAAAAGATTCATGCCAACAATTAATATCAGAATTGTAATATGTTCCTGACAATTTATGAGCACCACCATTGTCCGGTTCGTGAGTTTCAATTTTGACATCACAGGGTGTGATTTCTCTAAACAAGTTTGCTTCCTTTCTCAATGACAATAGGATAATTGGGATCTCCAACAAGCATTCTTCCACGCTCCACAACCACCGCTTTATCTAGGACTGCATTTTTGATCATTGCGTCTTTTCTTATTACGGTACGAGCAAATACTACTGAATCTGTTACCTGTGCTCCGTTCTCTACTATCACGCCTCTTGACAATATACTGTTACTAACTGTTCCATCAATTATACAGCCGTTAGCTATAAGTGAATTTGAAACTTCCGCATTTGACATATATTTTGTCGGTGGAGAATCATTGGATTTCGTAAATATCCTTGATTTATCCATGAAAAGCTCAGACATAACTTTTTCCCCCAACACGTCCATAGAGACTTTAAAATACGAGTTTACCGAATTAATACGTCCGAGATACCCTGCAAATTCAAACCCCACAACGTTAAATTTACTTACATTCGCATAAATATAATCTTTTACAGTTGTGAAACCCCCATGATGCAACGACTTTTCAACACAATCAAGGCAAAATCCCTTGTCCATTATAAATATTTCCATTGATATGCATAAATTTGCATTAACACCGGTATTTCTGCCAACGCTGGCTACTTCTATGCCATCAGGTTCAAAATTAAGTACACCGCAGTCCAGAAACATGTTTAGATTTCCGTAAATCTTTTTATAAACAATTGTTACATCTGCGCCTTTTGTCTCATGAAAGTCTGCAGCAGCAGTAAGATCAATATTGCAGAGCATATAGGATGGAGCCATTATAACTTTGCTCTTTCTGCTTCGAATAAGACTCTCCTCATTGCTCTTTATTAGATTAATTTCAGTTAAAGGCATTCTATCGTTTCCATGGCTGAATATGTATAACCCATCGATCTTTCTGTTCAAATCCCAGGGTTTGCCTGTTCCTAAGTGATCTCTTAAGGATCTCGAACTACCCATAGTAAATACCAAAACATTGGTGATAGCGCAGTTTACCATATTTGAAAGCATAAAATCGATAACTCTATATCTTCCAACCACAGGTATAGAGCCTATTGGTCTAACTTTCGTTAGACTCCTTATATCGCTGTCATCTTCATTCAAAGTTATTATGCCCATATAATTCTTCAGCATAAATTCTCCATCTCCTCGTTTTTATGAAATACGCTACCTTATAGCTAAAAACACCTACTCAATCAGACCATCACTCGAATATAGCATAATGTCTTTACCATTTCCGACTTTCATACCAGCATTGATTCGAGCTCGGCTGTTCACTACGCACTTATTGACCCATGCTCCTTCCTCGACTACCACATTTCCTAAAATAACGGAATCTTTAATTCTAGAGTTTTCTCCGACATATACGCCCTGAGATAATATCGAGTTCTCGACCTCTCCTAAAATAGTACAACCATCGGCTATCATAGACATTTTCACTCTGGCTTTTTCCCCGATAAATTGAGGCGGGAAGGAATAGTCTGTAGCATAAATTTTCCAACTTTCATCAAATAAGTCCATCGGACATACATCTCGACTCAAAATATCCATGCTTGCATTCCAATAACTCTCAATAGTTCCTACATCTCTCCAATAACCGTTAAATCGATAAGCATACATATTGAGCTCTTCTTTAAGCATTTTAGGTATTATATTTTTACCGAAATCGTTATTCGAAGCGTTATCGTCCTGATCCTCACATAAACATCGTTTCAATTGATCCCAGTTAAATAAATACACTCCCATTGAAGCCAAATTATTTTTTGGCACTCGAGGTTTTTCCTCGAAATCGATAATTTTGCCATCGGAATAAGTATTCATTATTCCGAACCTGCTCGCATCTTCGATAGGTACCTCAATCACTGCTATCGTGCAATGTGCATTATTCTTTTTATGTTGTTGAAGCATAATCGAATAATCCATCTTATAAATATGGTCTCCCGATAAAACCAAAACATACTCGGGCGAATAGTAATCTATGTAATTGATATTGCGGAATACCGCATCAGCAGTACCCTTATACCAATATCCTCCTTTATCACTCATATAAGGAGGCAACATTCTTACTCCGCCAAATACCCTATCTAAATCCCATGCGCTACCAATTCCGATATGCGCATTTAATATAAGAGGCTGATATTGAGTAAGAATTCCGACAGTGTCGATGTAGGAGTTAGCGCAGTTACTTAAAGTGAAATCAATAATTCTGTATTTACCGGCAAAAGGCACAGCAGGCTTAGCGTTATTTTTTGTAAGCGATTTGAGCCTAGAGCCTTGTCCGCCGGCAAGAATTAACGCGATTGTATCCTTTTTTGGCATAAATTGTTCCTCCTTTTCGATTTAAAATGATTTTGCTTGTTAGCTCTATTTTACTGCATAACAAACATAAGCGCAATTCTATATTCATTGTTTATCCTGTCATTTTTTTTGAAACGGTGATTAACTTGAAACCCCGAGTCTTACGAGAAAGCATCCACAATACATATTGAAAACAGAAATGCTTTGGCATATAATTATTTAATTGCTTTGGGAATTTTTGCAGTAAAATTTTTGAATAAGTTTGTATAAAGGACCAATTTAAGATTTTCATGTAGTTTGAATCGGTTGGAGGTCATTAAGTTATGTATTTTTCCGTACAAGAAAAGTGCGACGTGCTTATCCTCTCCGCTAATCTCGGAACAGGCCATTATAAAGTTTCATGCGCTCTGAAATCAAGCCTTGCAAAAGAGCGTCCGGATCTCAATATCGTGATTTATGATTATTTCGACCATGTTGAACCTTTACTTAAGCATCTCATACGCTTCAGCTACGAGCAAAGTATTAAACACTTTACTTACGGATACCAATGGTTCTATGAGGCAACCAGAAACTTAAGCCCTGATTCAAAGCTAAATCAGACTATACATACCGTTGGACGTCAAAAGCTTATGGAAACTCTGGAAAGTTTGTCGCCTAGAGCCGTAGTTTGTACCTTCCCTAATCCGGCAGGCGTTGTATCCGCTATCAAAATCCGTGAAAGCATAGATATTCCCCTTATTACCGTAATCACCGACGTTGCTGTACACAGCCAATGGGTTCATCCAAATGTAAACGCTTATCTCGTGGCGACGGATATTGTTGCCGAAGGACTTAGGAAAATGAACGTGCCGCAGGACCTGATCCATGTAACAGGCATACCGCTAAGAGACGGATTTGAGCGTAAAACATTTTCAAACGAGTCTTGGCAAAAATATAAACTGAACCGGGATTTATTCACTCTTATGATTATGGGCGGCGGCGCGGGACTATTATCGGGAGCGGAAACTATATGCTCAATATTATCGACCACTTCGCTCTCAATACAAATTTTGGCCGTTACCGGGACAAACTACTCCATGTGCAATAAATTGCAGCAATTATCCTCCCATTCTCGCATACCGATAAAAGTATTCGGGTATATTGAGAACATTGCTGAACTTATGGAAATGTCCGACCTCTTGCTTACCAAGGCCGGCGGGGTAACGACATTTGAAGCATTAGCCAAAAACCTTCCTATGATTATACACAACCCTCTCCCCGGTCATGAATCCGGAAACGTTCATTTTCTGCTTTCACATAATTGCGCTGTTCTTGCAGATAGCGAAGATTCAGCGATAGAACATATCAAGCGCTTTGTACGTAATCCTTCTATATTAGATGAAATGAGAAAATCAATCACCAAATTTTCAAAACCAAATGCTTCAACAGATGCGACAGACATAATACTGAAATACCTGGATTTAAATCAAAACGTTAATTTCAAATTTCCAAAGCCTAAAAATAGGATACCCAAAATCAAGAACAAGCGTTTAATCAGACTGAAGCAAGTCTGAATGGAGAATTCTGATGTGGTATTTTGCAGCCCCGGCATTAATAATCGTTGTTTTTATGGTATATTGCCTTATCCCAAACATATGGTTGCGAAACTATTCAAAAACCGTTTTGCGATGCGGTGATAATGACGGACTTTATGTAGCGCTGACATTTGACGATGGCCCGAATCCTGAATATACCCCTCGGATACTTAGCATATTGAAGAAATACGGTGTTAAAGCAACATTTTTCGTAGTCGGCAAAAATGCGCTTTTATACTCAGACATTATCATGAATATTCAGACTGAAGGACACACGATTGGAACTCATTCCTATTCGCATATACACGCATGGTTTATGTTTCCTTTTGCTTTTCTTAAAGACTTAGCGAAGTCTTGCTCGACTTTAAGAAAACTAACCGGCAAACAATCACTATGGTACCGCCCACCCTGGGGAACATTCAATATTCTTATACCATTTGCAGCAAAAAAATTAGGATTGACTCTTGCCTATTGGTCAGTTTCAGCTCATGACTGGGAGTCTGACGTATCAGCTGAAAGAATTGTTAATTCTGTTTTAGGCAAAGCCAAACCAGGCGCAATAATTGTTTTGCATGATAACGGCGACAATCATTCGTCTGTTGAAAAAACTGTCAGAGCCTTGCCAAACATAATTAAATCCTTAAAGTCTAAAGGATACCAATTCTTAACGCTCGACGAATCAGGAGGGGAATATATTGCTTAAAAATCTTGTCCGAACTGGTGTTGTTCATTGGGAAAAGTTTATATGCAAAGTAAAAAAAATTCAACCGATAAGCGATTCACGCTATGGACTGTTATGCATAAGAACAATAAAATATAAAGGGCAAACTATAAAGTTTGCCGATAACCATTTTCTTAATAAAGGAGACTTTATTATTGAACTTCATATTTCAAACGTCGTATTGGCTAAAGGAGCTGTAGGAGACGCAACGGTCGCTTCTGATTTGCAAATTTTCCCCTATATAAGAGAAGATTTGTTTCTTCTCGGAAAATACTTGCGTTCACAGTGTCCCCATACGAAAATCAAGGCTATCGGCGGAGTAACAATTCACGGCCCAGGTATACGTCGTTTTGGATTCACCTTGTATCCTGGACAAAAAAGTCTTAGCAATACTTTGGCATCAATTTGGATGAAGTTACTCAGATGGGGATTTTCGCACCCGAAGGAAATAGTTCGTATTAGGAAACATCATCCTAGGCATCTTGAATATTTTTATATGCCAATAACGCAATTCCTTGACAAATATGGTGTTTTAGCAGTTCTGAAGCACGAATAATTTCATACGCTTCCGAACAAGTACGCTGCCTCCTGCATGTTCTTGATGACTCCAACCCCGAACGGACAGTTGGTTTCGCAGGAACCGCACGCGACGCAGTCCCCCCCATTGGAGGATAGCGCCTCATAATGGGCACGGACCGTGTCTCTTACCCCGTTCTGACGCGCCATGTCCAGGTATTTCGTCACTACGGCGATGTCTATGTTCGCCGGACATGGCAGGCAATGGTTGCAATACATGCACTGCCCCTGCAAGGCGGAACGCTTGCTGTTGGCAATGATTGTGTAATCGCGTTCAACAGATGATGCTTCGATATATTTGAGGCAATCCCGCATCTGTTCCACCGTTTTTGCTCCCACTAGGACACTGGCAACAGCCGGGCGTTCCAGCGCATAATGTATGCACTGAATGGCGGTCAATGCGACCCCGAAGGGAGATGTAGATTCCTTAAGCAACCGGCCGGCTCCCAAAGATTTCATCACCGTGATGCCAATGTTTTTCTCCTCGCAAAGTCGGTACAGTTCTGCCCGTCGGGGATCCAGTCTAAAACGGTTCTCCTGATAGGTCGTATCGTTGAACATGTCCTCCAACACAATATCGGCAGGAAGCATGTCGAACGCAGGATTAATGGAAAACATAAGCATTTCGATGATTCCCGTATTCACCATGCGGATTGCGATATCCGGATTGTGAGAACTGGCGCCAATATAACGGATTACGCCTTCCTGCTTAAGCTTTTGAACGTAATCAATGTAGTCACTCTCGAACGCATCTTTGAAATCTTCGCCAGTATCAACAAAGTGCACCATGCCCAAATCAATGTAGTCCGTGTGGAACCTTGTCAAAAAATCTTTCACGAAGCGATCGCACTCGATGGGATCGCGGCTGCGGGAATATTGACCATCACGCAGAACTGCACCAATGTGTCCTTGCAAGATGACATCTTTTCGCTTTCCACGCAACGCATTCCCCATATCGTCCCGGATTTTCTGTCCCGACATAAAAACATCAACTATATTCACGCCATTATCGATTGCTTCCAACATTACGGCTTTCACATTTTCAGCCGGAGTGTTATCAATATGCTCTCCGCCAAAGCCGACCTCACTCAAAATCAATCCGGTCTTGCCCAGTTTTCTGTACTGCATGAAACCTCCATTTTTAATCATCTCACTCATTTTTTCCACGCTATTTCGTTTTAAAGTGGGCTTTCCCTACAACCTAACTAATAAAAACAGCTGAAATATAGACAATAGGGCTGCCTAGAATAATAATTGATTTGGCGCAAGAAAAAAACAAGAAGGCAACGCATGGGTACATTATTTCATAAATCTGGTGTAGTAGTCAATGGAGTGATTAATGGATTCTTGCATTGCTTTAAGAGTTTTAGCCCCATAATTGACTTTTTCACAAATATGTGCTAATATTTTTTTGTTGTTAAAGCTATTTTTACTTTGTTACTTTTCGTTTATGAAAGGAGTTTCTCATGCCACTATTTTTTGACAGTACCATGATTTTACTTTTACCGGCGCTTTTGCTGGCTATGTATGCTCAATTTAAGATTAAAAATACTTTCAACAGGTATTCGAAGGTAGGTGCAAAAAGCGGCATAACAGGAGCACAGGTTGCACGGGACATTTTAAGAAATAATCACATTAATGACGTACCGGTAGAAATGACAAAGGGTGTTTTAACCGACCATTATGACCCAAGAAAGCGCGTTTTAAGACTTTCTTCGCAGGTTTATAATTCATCTTCTCTTGCGGCTTTGGGCGTTGCCGCTCACGAAGCAGGTCATGTCATGCAGCACGAACAAAGCTATATCCCTTTTAGGATAAGAAGCACAATAGTACCTATAGCAACAATCGGTTCTCAGCTTGCTTTTCCTCTCTTTTTTCTGGGAATTATTTTGGCAGCCCCCTCATTGGTCGAAATCGGTATTCTTGCCTTTGGTGCAGCAGTTCTGTTCCAGCTTGTGACTTTACCCGTTGAGTTTAATGCAAGCAACCGCGCGATAGAAGCACTTGAGGGAGGCGGATATCTTCTACGTAACGAGATAGCGCCTGCGCGAAAAGTACTTAACGCAGCAGCATTGACTTATATAGCTGCAACTATAATGGCTGTTATGCAGCTTTTAAGGCTTCTACTTTTATCGGGGATGTTGAGCAGACGAAGCGACTAAGTTTAGACTACATATGCATAGCCACGCGAATATGTAGTTTTTCGATCACTCCGCCCTCATTAAATGTATCCAAGTCTGCCCATATACCCTTTCAATTTCCTCACCATCAAGAAAGAAAAAGCGAGTAGGAGAATCCAAGCCGTCTTTCCGCCATGTGCCCTTAAAATGTTGTCCCATGGAATAAAATTCTATGTCTCCTTCTCCAACTAATTCTGCGGTAGGTCTTAAAAACAAGTCAATCGTAAAAGGCACATAAGCTATTATAACGTTTCGCGCATATATTTGTTTGCCTTGCGCATCTCTTATTCTTTCTCCGTTTATCATCTGCCTGAATGCTTCCTTTTGAGGATCATAAGTGTAGCTGACAATATGCCTGCGATTATATTCAATCGTTATATCGCGTACTGCTGTACCTCTTCGACTCAAGTAAGCCGGTCTCATAATAAACTGATCAGGCTCATCTTCAACTCCAAGCCTTGCTAAATTAACATAAAGATTATGTGGTGCTCTTCTCCTTTCATCCCGGAAGAAGCCTTCGCCATCCCAAGCCAGTTCATTAACTGATTTCACTCCAAACCTCCTCATGGCTTGCAACACATCAACTCCACCTCCGGCATGTATAAATGATGCATCGTGTTCTAACGCCAACGCTGCGCTATGTAGTCTTGCACTGCGAATCGGTCCTACTTTTGGAGGAAAACTTGAAAAAAGTGCCAAATATCTCGTTATCCCGCCTTCAACCTCGTATTCGTAGACGACATTGGCTTCAGTTATTCCATGATGCGGCCTTGCGCTTGCAATATTGTCTATTACAACCGCATAAACGGGCTTAAATTCCGCTCTTGGACTAAGACGGGCAAGTTCTGCCAGCTCAGATTCCAGTCGCCCCTTAGATTCAGATAACAGCTTCTCCTTTTCTTCTCGTTGAGCGTCAAGATTGACTTGTTCGGTTTGAATCTGATTCCTTAAAGCATCCATATCATATATTTGCCTTTCGATGTCAGCACGCCTTTGCAAAATTGAAGCTTGTTCTTGTTCAAGATCAATTATAATACGGACATCGTTTTCAAGAATTCTGGTAAGATATACCCACCATACAATTATATCAGCAAAGCTTTCTGCTTGAAACAACACTTCAAGATAAGAGACATTATGCTTCATGTATGCGCTTCGTAATCTTCCAGAGAACAAATCAAAACTCTTTGATATGTCCTCTTCAGCCATAACCATATTTTCTTTTGCAACCACAAGTTCCGTTTGCGCTATTTCAAGTTCAGCACCAAGATCTTCTATGCGGGAAGTCCGCTTGTTGATCTCGTTTTCTATATCCTCTATAAGTTTTTCAAATTCAGCAATTTCAGTTCTTGTTCTCTCAACATCTTCCTGCGCTTCATCAAGAGTACTTTTTGCGGGTGATTGGAAAACAAATATAAAAAGCACCAATCCTAAAATACATGACAACACTTTTATGTTAAATCGTCTCATATCTTACTTAATTCACTCCCCGTTACAAGTTTAACATGGCTATACTTTAAGAAATTTTCGTACGGAAATAAAGCTTCCCAAGCCGCCCACAAGAGTTCCTAAGATCATCATGTTAACAAATATAGGAATAATCCTTGATGGTTCAAGAACCGGCTGCAAAAAAAACGCCAATGCTTCTGTTTGCATAGATTCCGCAATACGAAAATATCCTACTCCAATTAAGCTAACAGCCACAATCGTTCCGAACCAGCCAATAATCATACCGCCTAAAACAAACGGGAAACGGACAAACCAATTGCTGGCGCCTAAATACTTCATTATCCCTATTTCCTCCTGACGCGCCATTACTGACATCCTGATAATAGTAACTATTAAAAATATCGCACCGATTGCTAAAATAACGCTTGTACCTAAAATAAACGTTCTAACCCATCCAGTAGCCATTATTAGTCTGTTTAATGTTTCTCGCCCATAATCCGCCATCTCAACCCCGGGATATGCTTGAATTTCCGAAGCCAAGGCAGAAACTGCCTCGGCACGTCTCGCCCTTACCCTGAATACGTCAGGCAAGGGATTATTCTCACCGGTCAAATCAGCAAGAATTTGAATATTGCCCATCGCTTCTCCAAATTCCTCTAAACCCTGATCTCTTGGAACAAATGTATAGCTTAACACATTGGCATGTTCATCAAAATTTTCTCGTATTTCTTCAACATCTGCCTCATCATTTAAAAAAACACTTATTTCCATTGTGGTTTCAATATTGCGGAAAACTTGTTCAAGATTTAAAGCGACTAACAAAAAACTACCCACAGCTATAAGAGAGATAGCTATCATGCCTGAAGTTATCAGAGAAAGTCCCAGATTTCTGCGCAAAGAGACAAAAACCTGACGCATCGAATACCCTAATGAATAGATGCTCATTAGTATCTCCCCCATTCCTGATCTCGTACCAGACTACCCTCTTCAAGAGCTACAACTCTTTTTTGCATCAAGTTTACCAATTCCCATGCATGTGTAGCAATAATCACCGTTGTGCCTGCCGTATTGATTTTTTCAAAAAGCTTCATTATCTGAACAGAATTATCTCGATCAAGATTTCCGGTCGGCTCATCCGCCATTATTAACAACGGGTCTTTTACTATCGCTCTTGCGATTCCGACACGCTGCTGCTCTCCGCCTGATAGCTGGGTAGGATATGCGTTGGCTTTATTTAAGAGATTTACTTTATCAAGAGCTTCGGGCACTTTATCTCGTATTCGTTTTGGTGATTTTCCTATAACTTCAAGCGCAAATGCTACATTTTCAAATACCGTTTTTTGCTTTAGAAGCTTAAAATCCTGAAAAACCATTCCTATCTGCCGACGATGCTTTAAAAGCTCACCTGCCCTCATTCGGGCTATATTTTTATTAAGAAAGTATAAACTTCCTTCAGTAGGATCATTCTCTCTAAATATTAATTTTATAAGTGTACTCTTCCCCGCTCCGCTTGGTCCTACAAGAAACACAAAATCGCCTCGCTCAATATTTAAAGACAGATTATTTAGTGCCACTGTTTTATTTTCAGGATAGACCTTGCTCACCTTGTTGATTTGTATCAAAACTAAACCCCCTCCGGAAGTAATTGTTTTAACTCCCTAGTTAAGATTATTTCATAGTTGTTAATCAGTTACAGTTTTGTCATAAAGCATTCCTAGATCCTCATAAAGCTTTTTTCTTGATTGTTTGTCACTTTTTAGTTCCTTATGTGCATATTCGGCAACTTCGAACGCAATTTTTCTTGGTACAACAATTACACCATCGCCATCAGCTACCACAACGTCTCCTGGATAGACTACAACGCCACCGACACAAATTGGTATATCGCCTCCATCGTACTGTAATCTACCTTGTACCATACCATGAGAAATTCCAACTGACCAAAATGGAACTCTCTGAATTATCAGTTCATCTGTATCTCTTACACCACCGTTAGTTACAATACCACTTGCTCCGTACTTTATTGTTTCCAAACCATTATTCGATCCCATAAGCCCAACATCTACACCACTTTGATCAATAACGACAAAATCCCCCTTTACGATTTGTCTCAGCCATGGATATATACACACATTGCCGTAATACCAGCCTGACCACTGCGTATATTCCTGTGAAGTCAATAGTGGAATCGGTCCTTGAAAGGGTAAATAACGAGCTGTCTTGGCTATTCCTATTGCACGAGTTCTATATAATGGCCTTATCATCTGTGACATGCTACCGTAATGGTGCATCATATTCCAGTCCATTCCATCCCGTACATCCGCAACCCTTAAATCTTTATATAATTCCAAAAGCTCAAGCCTATTTAAATCCGACATGCTGTACCTCCTAAAGTAAAAATAAAAAAACCATCTTAAAGGACTAGCCTTCTTAACCTCTCGATTGCTTTTTCAGTATTGCTCCGACTTCCAAACGCTGTTAATCGAACATAACCTTCGCCGTTATTGCCAAATCCAACTCCCGGTGTGGTGACGAGATGCGCTTCGTTTAGCAGTATATTGAAGAATTCCCATGAACCTTTGTTATTGGGGCACTTTAACCAAATGTACGGGGCATTTATTCCGCCGAATACCTTAAATCCAAGCGATTCAAGACTTGAACGAATTAAAGCGGCGTTATCCATATAATAGTTTATTGTTTCCTTTACCTGTGTTCTTCCTACCTCCGTATACACAGCGGCAGCCGCATGCTGAATAACGTATGATACACCGTTAAATTTAGTTGTATGCCTTCTGTTCCAAAGCGCATTCAAGGAAGACGAGTTGCCTTTGCTGTCAAAAGCGTTTAGCTGCTTAGGAACAACGGCAAAAGCGCATCTTGTACCGGTGAATCCTGCAGTTTTTGAAAAGCTTCTGAATTCAACGGCAACTTCTTTTGCGCCTTCAATTTCATATATACTGTGTGGGATTTTACTTTCTCTGATATATGCTTCGTATGCAGCATCAAAAAGTATCAGAGCATTATTCGCTTTTGCGTAATCCACCCACTGTTTCAATTCTTCATGAGAAAACGCTACACCTGTAGGATTGTTGGGAGAGCACAAATATATTACATCAACTTTTCCCTGAGGAAGATTGGGCTTGAAACCGCTTTGCTCAGTGCAATCAAGGTAGCATATCCCTTTGTATCTTCCGCTAGTAGTATCAAATTCGTCAGTTCTCCCGGCCATTACGTTGGTATCTACATAAACAGGATAAACCGGATCGGTTATTGCTACAATATTATCAACATGCAATATTTCCTGAAAATTACCTACATCACATTTTGAACCGTCACTTATAAAGATTTCGTCAGTATCAATTTGAACTCCCCTTGCATGATAGTCGTTTTTAGCTATTGTGTCTCTTAAAAAATCATAGCCTTGCTCAGGTCCGTAACCCTTGAAAGATTTTTCGTCCGCCATTTCAATAACTGCTTTCTGCATGGCTTCAATTATTGATTTTGATAAAGGCTGAGTTACATCACCAATCCCTAAGCTTATTATCTGAGCGTTCGGATTATCTTTTGTAAATTGGGTTCTTCTTTTCGCTATCTCAGAAAATAAATATGCCCCCTGCAATTTCGTGTAATTCTCATTAATTCTGACCACTAAACAAGCTCCTCTCGAATTTTGTCTCTATCTATTTTAACATAAAATAATGGTATTCCAATCAAAACTTAAACTTTCCGATATCTTTTCTATAATGCATGCCTTCAAAGCTTATCTTCCCTATGTTTCTATAAGCCTTGGTCACAGCTTTTTCCAGATTGTCCTCTATCGCTGTAACCCCAATAACCCTGCCTCCGTTTGTATAATACTTGTCACCTGTTTTTTTTGTTCCTGAATGGAATATAACAACATCTTCCTCAAATCCAGTATCATCAAGACCAAATATTTCATATCCTGTTTTGTATTCTCCAGGGTATCCTCCCGAAGCCAGTACTACACAAGCTGAGGCTTTTTCTTGCCACTCTAAGTTTATGCTTGCCAAATCCTGAGATAGTATCGCATCAAATATATCCAACAAATCGGTTTTCAAAAGCGGTAATATCGCTTGTGTTTCAGGATCTCCAAATCGCGCATTGTATTCGAGCAAGTATGGTCCGTTTGAAGACAGCATCAACCCAAAATATAAGACACCTGAAAATGATCTTCCTTCATTTTTCATCGCCTTTATAGTCGGTTCGATTATTTTTTCAAAAGCTTCATTAGCAATTGAATAATTATATGCGCTGCTTGGTGAAAATGCACCCATTCCTCCTGTGTTCGGTCCCATATTTCCATCATAAACCCTTTTATGATCTTTTGCCGATATCATAGGTATGATTGTTTTTCCATCAGTAAAAGCAAGTACAGATACCTCATCACCGGTGATAAAACTCTCTGCCACTATCCTTGAACCTGCCATACCAAATATTTTTTTGTTCATCATATTGTCAACAGCTTCACACGCTTCCTGGCAATTATTTGCAATTATTACCCCCTTGCCCAATGCCAAACCGTCAGCCTTTATTACTGTCGGATATCGTGTTTGCCTTAAATATACTATCGCTTCGGAATAATCCGTAAAAACTCTGAATTCAGGCGTTGGTATTTCATATTTTCGCATCAAATCCTTCGCAAATACTTTGCTGGCTTCTATGATCGCGGCATTTTTCTTAGGACCAAATGCCCTCAAACCTTCAGACTGCAACGCATCTACCATGCCAAGAGCAAGTGGGTCGTCAGGTGCCACAATCGTCATATCAATCGAGTTCTGCTTGGCAAATTTGACCATTTCTTGAATGTCTGTAGCTTTAATCCCTACACACTCGGCAATGTCAGATATGCCACCATTACCTGGCGCACAAAATATCCTGGAACAACGCGAGCTTTTTTTTATTTTCCATGCAAGCGCATGCTCACGCCCGCCTCCGCCAACTATCAGTATACGCATAAAGCACCTCTCAAATTGTTGATTTCACTACAATAACGGGTTCTGCTGCAAAAGAATGAATGAAGCCTAAGCCAAAGTTGCACAAATCAGCCACCGAAGCCGTAGCATTTTCGAAGTAAAAATGCCAAGGATGGTATTTTTAGCATCACTGCAACAGGACGTTGTCATTGATGCGTGCGAGAAAATGCAAAGCGAGGTGATACTGATTGCAATGTGGCTTCGGTGAAAAGAGTTTTTGCAGCAGAATAAAATCAATGTCTAAAGTGTCTTATCCCCGTAAAAACCATGGCTATATGGTTTCTGTTGCACTCATCTATAGAATCAATGTCCTTAACCGATCCACCCGGTTGAATAATCGCTTTTATACCGACAGAAGCTGCTGCTCTAACGCAATCATCAAAAGGAAAAAAAGCATCGGACGCCATAACTGCTCCATTAGCTAGGTCCGCTGCATTTTTTATCGCGTGCTCAACCGCCCAAATCCTGTTCATCTGTCCGGTGCCAATACCTAAAGTCTGCTTATTTTTCGCGATAACTATGGCATTGGATTTGACATGTTTAACAACTTTCCATGCAAAAATAAGATCACTGATTTCTTCTTCCGTAGGTGTCCTATTAGTTACTGATTCGAGTTTCTCATCGTTTAGCAGCATATTATCGGCAGTTTGTATCAATAGCCCTCCGACAATTTTCTTAATGTCCGTATTAGCCTTTGATTTTGCTTCAATCTCAGGCAATTCGAGTAGCCTGATATTCTTTTTCTGAGTCAATATCTTAAGCGCATCAAATGCAAACGAAGGTGCAACGACCACCTCAACAAAAATATCCTTCAGCATATCGGCAGTTTCATAATCCACCTGTCGGTTTAAAGCCACTATACCACCAAATATGGATATTTTGTCCGCTTCGTAAGCTTTTCTGAAAGCTTCGCTGATATTTGTCGCACTCCCTACTCCGCATGGATTGGCATGCTTTATCGCCACAACAGTAGGCTCGTCAAACTCCTTCAAAAGCTCGATCGCTGTATTGGAATCGTTTATGTTATTAAAAGACATTTGTTTTCCATGCAGTTGCCTGTATCTTGCCAAAGTTCCGTCCACATTCAACGTTTCCCTGTAAAAAGCAGCGACTTGATGAGGATTTTCTCCATATCGGAGATCTTCTGCTTTTTCAAACGCCAGTGTCAAAAGATTGGGAAAGCCAGAAATTTTATTCTGCTTTCTGAGATAATCGCATATAAGTGCATCATAGTGCGCCGTATGCTCAAAAACCTTTGCTGCCAGATAAGCTCTGAATTCATTAGATAAAATATCGTTATCGTCAACGCTTTGGATTAATGTATCATAGTCGGAAGGATCCACTATCACAACGACATCTTTGTAGTTTTTAGCCGCTGATCTCAACATAGAAGGACCGCCAATGTCAATGTTTTCGATTGCTTCTTCAATAGTTACGCCTTCTTTTAGAATGGTTTTCTTAAACGGATACAGATTCACTATTACATAATCGATTGGAGTTATACCCAATTCCTTTATCTGCTCCATATGCTCTTCATTATTACGTAAAGCCAACAACCCTCCGTGAACAGCCGGATGCAGAGTTTTAACACGTCCGTCAAGACATTCAGGAAAACTTGTAATTTCGGTTATGCTTATAACCGGTATCCCGAATTCTTTAAGTATTTTAGCCGTTCCGCCTGTAGATATCACTTCGATACCTTTTTTATGAAGGCAAATCGCCAGATTTTCTATCCCGGTTTTATCAGAAACGCTAATTAAAGCCCTCTTTTTCATTCTACCCTCCGAAATGTTAAATTATTTTCACTTTTCTGCCGTCAATAGTAATCCTTCCTTGAACGATCATCTTAACGGATTCGACCAGCAAACGATGTTCTAGCGTGAGTATTTTTCGTGAAAGAGAAACTGCATCATCGTGTTCTTCAACATTTACAGCTTCCTGAAAAATGATTGGACCTGTGTCAGTTCCTTCGTCAACAAAGTGCACCGTTGCGCCGCTTAGTTTTACCCCGTAATCAATAACGGCCTTATGAACCTTTTCCCCGTAATAACCTTTCCCGCAGAATGCAGGAATGAGCGATGGATGAACATTAATAATGCGCCCTTTGATAGCATTAACTACTTGAGACGATAGTATGCTCAAAAAGCCTGCTAATACTACCAAATCGATTTGATATTCTTTAAGAGTTCGAATCAACGCAAAATCATATTCATCCTCAGTGTCAAATTCATTTTTTAATAGTACTTTAATTGGAATATTATTTTGATTTGCGCGTACAAGACCATATGCACCGACTCGATTGGATACAACAACGCCGATTCGTGCAGTTAAGTACTTTGAATCTATCGCGTCAATAAGCGCTTGTAAGTTTGAACCGTTTCCTGATATCAAAACCCCTAATGTCATGACACAAACTCCACACCGCCTGAGCCTTTCGTAACCTTTCCGATGATATGGGATTGAAAACCGCTTTTAAGAAGAATTTCGGAGATTTGCTTTGCTAAATTCGATTCTACAGACAATACCATACCTATTCCCATATTAAATGTGTTAAACATCTCTTGTGTATCAATATCGCCCAAGTCGGCAATCAATTTAAATATCGGTTTAATTGGCCAGCTGCCATTAAATACTTCAGCCTTCAGTCCTATCGGAAACATTCGCGGAATGTTTTCGATAAAACCGCCCCCGGTTATATGCGCGATACCCTTTATAGGATAATTTTTTAAGACATTCAGAATTCCTTCGACATATATTTGCGTAGGTTTTAAAATTTCCTCAATAAGCGTACAGCCGGAGGGTTCAAAATAATCATTTATAACAGAAGGATTCAATTCTAAAAGTTTTCTTACGAGCGAGTAACCATTGCTGTGAAGACCACTGCTTTCTATTCCGATAAGCTCATCGCCTTCAGTTATTCCTGCCCCGCTTATTACTTTACGTTTTGATACAATCCCAACCGCAAACCCAGCGATATCATATTCGTTTTCTTTATAAAATCCAGGCATTTCCGCAGTTTCACCGCCGATCAGCGCACAACCCGCCTTAATGCACCCATCTGACACTCCTTTAACAATTGAAGCTACTTTTTCAGGCTTCATTTTACCTATTGCTATGTAGTCAAGAAAGAAGAGAGGACGCGCGCCATGACAAACAATGTCATTTACACACATTGCAACGCAATCTTGTCCTATGGTATCGTGCTTATCAGCTAAATGAGCAAGCTGCAATTTCGTTCCTACTCCATCAGTACCAGCAACTAGAACAGGCTCATCGAGATCCGACAAGTCCAGTGAAAACATTCCGCCAAACCCTCCAATACCCGACAGCACCTGACTGTTGAAAGTATTTGCCGCGTACTTTTTAATCAGTTCGACAGCCCTGTAACCCGCTTCAACGTCAACTCCGGCCTGCTTATAGGTCATCCCCATCTTGTTCTTCTCCTTTCAACAAATCTTCTTCAGCTATATCCAATCTGTCGTCGCTTTTTACGTCCATAGGATACTCATTATTGAAGCATCCCTGACAAAACCCTCCGGAGCCGTCCTCAACAGTTTTTGACAAGCCTTCTAAACTTAAGTATTCCAAAGAATCCGCCCCTATTGTTTTACATATCTCACTTACTGTCTTTGAAGCGCCTATCAGTTGCCTTCTATTGGGCGTATCGATGCCAAAGTGACATGGATACATGACGGGCGGAGAGCTTATTCTCATGTGCACTTCTTTGGCGCCTGCTACCTTAAGCATTTCAACAATTTTTTTACTCGTCGTTCCACGAACGATTGAATCATCTATCATTACCACGCGCTTGCCCTTTAAGATTTTACTTAAAGCATTAAGTTTCATACGTACCCCTAGTTCTCTCATCTGCTGATTAGGCTGTATGAAGGTTCTTCCGATATAACGATTTTTCACTAGCCCTTCTCCGAAGGGTATTCCTGAAGCTTCAGAATAGCCCAATGCGGCAGTTGTTCCGGAATCAGGCACTCCAATAACTAAATCAGCATCAACAGGATGTTCCAGGGCAAGTCTGGCTCCCGCAGCTTTTCTTGCCATATACACACTAATACCATCTATTATACTGTCTGTACGCGCAAAATAAACGAACTCAAAAATGCACAGCGCGGATTTAAGCGGGACATGTGTCTGTAATTTATTAAGTCCCACACGATCAATTATCACAATCTCTCCGGGTTTAATATCACGGATAAGACTTCCGCCGACTGCGTCAAAAGCGCAACTCTCAGACGCCACCATATAAGAATTATCAATTTTACCCAACGCAAGCGGACGCATACCGTTTGGATCTCTAACGGCTATCATTTTGTCCTCAGTCATAATTAAAAGTGCGTACGCTCCTTCAATGATTGCTACTGTTCTTTTTACAGCTTCAATTATTCCATGTTCGGAAAATCTTGCAATTAGGTTTGCTATGATCTCGCTATCAACAGATGTCTGAAAAACTGCTCCGGCTTCTTCCATATCAGCTCTTAATGCTTTTGCATTGACCAGATTGCCGTTGTGAGCAAGCGCAAGCGTGCCCTTTTTATATTTCAACACAAGCGGCTGGGCATTATGCAGATAGCTTGCTCCCGTCGTCGAATACCTGACATGTCCAATCGCAATTCTGCCCCCGCTTAACTTGTTTAAGGTGTGGTCATCAAAAACTCTTGCTACAAGTCCCATTTCCTTATGATAGCGTATATTTTTGAAATCTGAAACAGCAATTCCGCAACTCTCCTGACCTCTGTGCTGTAACGCAAAAAGTCCCTGATAAACGATTTTTTCCGCTTCATGGTCATCATTTGACAGTATGCCAAAAATTCCACACTCTTCGTTCAGCTTATCGCTCTCATATACATGTGGGACGTTTTGTTTGGCACGAATTCTTTTCATACTTCCTCCATTTCGCTGCTATAGGCGTCTGTATAACGCGACACTACCTTATACCGTTAAATATAGATTTTGCAACAAAACCACTTTTTGCTGTGTAATCAATATTTCTCAACCGGAGGAGCCGTCCTCTTGGTTTTCTTGGTTTTGAACGCGTCTTAACACTTCCCGGTACGCTTCCTCTACTTCGCCTAGATCCCTTCTGAATCTGTCTTTATCGAGCTTCTCTTGAGTTTTCATATCCCAGAGCCTGCATGTGTCCGGCGAAATTTCGTCAGCTAAAATGATATCTCCTTTAAAACGCCCAAATTCCAACTTAAAGTCGATCAATTCAAGATCAATCTTTATAAGATAATTTCTCAATATCTCATTTATTCTTAGGGAGATCGTTGCAATCCTTTCAACTTCTGCTTTACTTGCAATATTAAGAGCACTGATATGGTACTCGTTTATCATAGGATCGCCTAATTCATCGTTTTTATAACAAAACTCAAGTACTGTGTGTGTTAGGTGTGTTCCTTCCTTAAGACCTAACCTCTTGCATAGGCTGCCGGCAGCTCTGTTACGGACTATCACTTCAACCGGTATAATTTGAACTGATTTGACAAGAGTTTCCCTATCCGATAATTGCTTCACAAAATGAGTTCTTATTCCCTCCTTTTCCATAAGTGTAAAAAAATGATTAGAGAGAATATTATTTATTATACCCTTTTGCTCAATAACCCCCCTCTTTTTCCCGTCAAAGGCGGTAGCGTCATCCTTATACTCTATGATAACCAGATTCGTGTCATCAGATGAATAGACCCTCTTGGCTTTCCCTTCATACATCAAATTGAGCTTAAGCAAGATATCAGCCCTCTTTCAAATAAAATTTAAAATCCGACCGTTTTTAAGCCGATCGGATTTTTTGTCTTCCTCATAAAGCTATAAATTGTATAATGAAACCCGCATTACCTGTTACGCTATTGTCAGCAGCGTAAATCTTAATATAAACAAAGCTGCTAAAATATACATCACAGGATGTATCTCGTTCCATTTTCCGCGAACCATTTTAACAATCGGATAGAAGATAAATCCCGCTGCGATGCCGTTGGTTATGCTGTAAGTAAACGGCATAAAAAGAAGAGTAGCAAAAACAGGTAAAGCTTCCTCAAAATCGTCAAAATCGATGTCTTTTATCGCACCCATCATCAAAACACCTACAATGACCAATACCGGAGACGTTGCCGCAACTGGTATAATACCGACCAACGGGGCAAGTATGATTGCGAAAATAAAAAGAATACCCACGACTACCGCTGTAAGACCGGTTTTACCACCTTCACTTATTCCGGCTGCGCTCTCAATATAAGTCGTGACTGTCGATGTTCCAAGCACCGCACCTGCGCTTGTAGCTATTGCATCTGCCATGATTGCTTTATCCATATTCGGCAACCTACCTTGTTTGTCAAGGAATCCTCCCTTGACCGCTGTGCCGATAAGTGTTCCTATTGTATCAAACATATCAACCATAGTGAAGGAAATTATTACTGTTACAATTGATATTATCGATGCCAGAAATGTCGTTCCTTCCCTTATATCCAAAAGTCCGGCAAAATCCATTTGAAAAAGGGTCGGCATAATGCTTATGCCTTCAATTGTGAATCGCTCCGGAAGCTGAGTAACTCCAATTGGGATTCCTATTATTGTTATAATAATGATTGCTAAAAACAGTGCCCCTTTGACTTTTGCCGCCATAAGAGCAGCAGTGATGGCAAGTCCCACTATTGTCAACAAAACGGTTGGGTCTGTAAAGTCTCCAAACATCGGTTTACCGGTTGCCATTGAAACCAATCCGGAATTTGTAAGGCCTATGAGGGCAATAAAAAGGCCGATACCTGCGCCGATCGCTTTTTTAATAGACATCGGGATTCCATCTGTAATGATATCCTTTAACTTAGTAATTGCGACTATAAAAAATATAACTCCGGAAATGAAAACCGCAGCAAGACCCTGCTGCCAGGTATAACCCATACCTAAAACTACCGTATACGCAAAAAATGCGTTTAATCCCATTCCGGGAGCTTGTGCAAACGGAAGATTCGACATAAGTCCTGTAAGAATCGAGCCTAAAGCCGCTGCAAGGCAAGTTGCGAGCATCACGCTTTTTGGATCCATACCCGCATCTCCGAGTATCTGCGGATTCACAAAAACAATATAGACCATGGTAAAAAACGTGGTTACGCCTGCGATGAGTTCGGTGCGCACATCTGTGTTGTGTTGTTTTAGTTTAAAAAAACTTTCCATGTATCTTCTCCCATCACGCTTTTTTAATCCGGAAATTCTCCGGTACATAGTACCATATTATCAAAGCAAGAAAGGAGCTGTCAATAAAAATCTGAACATTTTTCTAAAATTTCATTATATTGTTCGATATATTTTTGTCAATTGCCCTCATGGCTGCTTCATAAACCTCAACAAGGGGCACATCATTTTTGATAGCAAGTTTTCGGCAGTCTTCATATTCGGGAACAACTTTAGCAAACACTCCTGACCCGCTTGATACTTTAAGAGTCACTTTGCCATATTTTGTTTCGATATTTACAAATTCTCTTTTCAGGATCGTCCTATCCACAGTGTAACTGCGTACACCAATCGTGGTAGTTTCTTTCAAGATGATTGCGGATATATCTTTCACATCTTTTCTTTTGCACATGACGCTAAGTTTGACCGCAGGACGATTTTTTTTCATGTATATAGGAGTAAACCAAACATCAAGTGCCTTATGTTGCAGGAGTTTTTCCATGAGAAAGCCGAAAAATTCCCCTCCCATATCATCAATATTGCTTTCGATAATACTAACCCGGTCTGCCTTATGATCTTTATGCTCCGATTTTCCTAAAGAAACTCGTAAACAATTAGGAAATTCGTAATCTCTTGTACCTAATCCATAACCGATTTTTTCAACCGACATCGAAGGGAATTTTGGGGTTGGTTCAAAATATGCAGCAAGTATGGCAGCTCCCGTAGGAGTTGTTAATTCGCCATGCCTACCGCTTGCATAAATAGGCATACCCTTAAGCAACTCTAAAGTGGCAGGTGCGGGAACAGGTAAAAGGCCGTGTCTGCTTTTGACCATACCTCCTCCCACGTTAATCGGTGATACATACATAAGTTCAGCCCCGATCATATCAAGGCATATTGCAAATCCGACTATATCTACTATCGAGTCAATCGCACCGACCTCATGAAATGTCACATCCTCAGTCGGAATGCCGTGAATTTTTCCTTCGGCAATTGCAAGCCTTTCGAACACTGAAACACTAAAGATTTTGGCTTCGTCCGATATACGGCTTTTTCGGATTATATCCTTGATATTTTTGTAACTGCGATGCAAATTATTTTTCGAATGACTGTGCTGTTCCTCGCCATGGTGTTCGTGATTGACGGAATGATCATGCGTATGACCGTGAGGGTGAGCGAGTTCACTGGCCTGTCCCTCAAAATCGTTCAAAATATCAAACGGTTTTATCAGAACTCTGGTTCCCGTAATCCCGCGTTTGAGAGCTTTAGTAATTTGTATTTCATATTCATTCAAACCCAGTGTATTAAGCCTTCTTAAAAACTCGTCTTGATCGATCCCTAAATCAAGCATAGCTCCAAGAGCCATATCGCCGCTTATTCCCGAAAAAGGTTCAAAATATAGTACTTTAATAAAGATCACCTCAACCTGTTAATTTCGAGCTGTTTTCAACTCGATCTCTGATTATCTTAAAGCGTTTGCAGTTTCTTTCAACTGTTTACGGATTTCTATATGTTGCGGGCATTTCTTTTCACAAACCCCACATTCAACACATTCTTCAGCCTTTTTACCCTTCATCCACTCATTTGAACCAATCCATTGATAGTTTTGTTTAGCATAATCAGTTAAACCGTATACCCTATGATAATTCATAAGCGAAAAATTAAGAGGAATGTTTACATCAAAAGGACAGGGCATACAATAATTGCACCCGGTGCAATAAAGCTCAGCTAATTTCTTGTTTTCCTCCATCGCGTCATTAACCTGCTTCACTTCCTCGTCAGTCAACGCTCTTCCTTTAGATGCAACCTGTGCATTTTCCTCAACCATCGCAAGATTGCTCATACCTGATAGCACACAGTCTACATTAGGATTTGCCATCACAAATTTTATAGCAAGTTCAGCTGTCGTGCTGACTTCCTTATTAACAGATCGCAAAACATCAGAAGGAACTCCCAATTTCCCCCCACCTACGGGTCCCATTATAACGGTACCCAAACCTTTTTCTTTTGCATATGCAATCATATGCTCATTGCTTCTGTCAAGAAAGTTGTATTGACAAAGTACTGATTCAAACAATCCAATGTCTATTATTTCCTTCATAACTTCAGCTTTATCGTGGAATGAAAACGATATATGCTTTATAAGCCCTGTCTGCTTCGCTTTTTGGACCTCTTCAAGCACATCGAATTTATAAATGTTTTTTTCCATCCTATCTCTTGATAATGCGTGAAGATGATAGAAATCAATATACTCAACATCCAGTTTTTTGAGTTGTTCATGCAAAAAACGAGTGCAATCTCCTTTTTTCTTAACAGCCCAGGTAGGCATTTTTGTGGCCAGACTGATTTTTTCACGCCATGGTTTGATAGCTTTTCCCGCTGCTACTTCACTTAAGCCCTCGCAGTAACCATAAGCAGTATCTATGTAGTTCACACCAAGCTCGAAAGCTCTATGGATAATTTTAACTGATTCTCTTTCGTCAACTATTGATTTACCATTCTTCTCCACCATGGGTAGTCTCATTGCGCCAAATCCGAGTAAAGAAATTTGTACTCCGGTTTTGCCAAGTTCACGATACAACATTCGAAAACACACCTTTCTGCGTATATAAATTAACCGCCGCTACTGTAGTTCGGGGCTTCCTTAGTTATATAAATGTCGTGCGGATGACTTTCAACCAATCCAGCTCCGGTTATTTTAACAAACTGACAATTCTGTTTAAGTTCTAATAAATCCGAAGCACCGCAATATCCCATGCCGGCTCTAAGACCACCTACCAATTGATATATTGCATCTGACAGCGGGCCTTTAAAAGGCACTCTGCCTTCTACTCCTTCAGGAACTAACTTTTTTGCGTCCTCTTGGAAATACCTGTCCTTGCTTCCGGCAGCCATTGCGCCCATCGAACCCATTCCCCTGTAAACTTTGAATCTTCTACCTTGGTAAAGCTCTGTTTCACCAGGGCTTTCCTCTGTTCCTGCTAGCAAGCTTCCCAGCATCACAGCATTAGCGCCTGCAGCTATAGCTTTCGTTATATCTCCCGAAAACTTGATCCCACCGTCCGCGATTATTGGTACTCCGAATTTATCAGCTTCTTCTGCGCATTCCATCACCGCGCTAAGTTGAGGCACCCCGACACCCGCTATAACACGGGTTGTGCAAATAGAACCGGGTCCGATTCCTACTTTGACACAGTCGGCTCCTGCTTCAATAAGATCCCTGACCGCTTCCGCGGAAGCAACATTACCTGCTACAATCTGTACTTGAGAGTATCTTGCTTTTATTTTTCTCACGGTTTCTATCACTTCCGTCGAGTGCCCATGCGCAGTATCGACTGCTATTATATCAACTTTCGCATCTAAAAGAACGGCTACTCTGTCCATAGTATCTTTAGCCACTCCCACTGCGGCTCCGGCAAGTAATCTGCCGTTTGCATCCTTAGCGGAATTAGGGTACTTTATTGCCTTTTCAATGTCCTTGATCGTTATTAGCCCCTTAAGCATTCCATTTTCATCGACAATCGGAAGTTTTTCAATCTTAAACTCTCTCAATATTTCTTTCGCTTGCGCTAGTATTGTTCCTTCAGGCGCTGTTATAAGATTTTTATGTGTCATTACGTCTTTTATAAGTTTAGTAAAATCCGTTTCAAACCTTATATCTCTATTCGTTATTATGCCTACAAGTTTTCCTCTCTCTGTTATCGGAACTCCGGAAATGTGGTACTTGTTCATGAGAGCTACAGCATCGGATAAAAGGTGTGTGGGCGACAAATAAAAAGGATCCACGATTACCCCATGTTCGGATCGTTTCACCTTGTCAACCTGATCAGCCTGCTGCTCGATGCTCATGTTTTTATGTATGAATCCTAAACCACCTTCGCGTGCTATTGCAATTGCTAACTTCGCTTCAGTGACCGTGTCCATAGCAGCACTTATGATTGGTATGTTGAGTTTGATAGTTTTAGTGATATAAGTGGAAATTTCGGTGTCTTTCGGCAAAACGGCCGATCTTTTCGGAAGAAGTAACACATCGTCAAATGTCAATCCTTCCGTTACAATTTTAGAATTCAATTCAATCGCCTCCCTACAATATGATTGCCTGATTTACTTTTGCACCTCAAAGATCATTTTCTTTCGTGAATAGTCCGTTCAAATGTTAGTGGTCAGTCTAGCAGAAGCAATCTGGTGTGTCAAGCAGAAAAGCTGTAAAGAAAAAATAGCTTATAAAGATAAAAACGAATATGCTTACAAACTGATAACTTCCAATTCACAAATCATAGTCAATTTATCAAAGTCGCGATCTTTATGAAATATTGGAAGATCGGCCTTAATAGAGTACCATGCAATCAGGCAATCATTACTTCTTCTGATGGTTATTCCATTTTTGCGAGCCATACGATAAAGCATAGCAGATCCAATAGCCGCTTCTAAAGGATCTGCCTTTATTACCGGGTAGGCTTGTAATAGCTCACGGGCAGTTTCAAAATCATCGTCAGATTTGAATCCTTGAAGAATTTCCTGTAGAATGGTCGGTGTTATCCACACAACCACTTCTGATTCAATCATTTCAGATAATTTATTGGCACACTGGGAAGAAGTATTGTTAAAGAACTCTATCCAGACTGATGTGTCAACTAAAACTCCGGTCACATTGTCTTCCTCATTTCGTCAAGGTCGCCGGTCCAATTAAGTTTACCGCGATAATTTAAGATTTGCTTGCGTTTTCTATTCTCAATAAGCTCGTTTAATGCTTTTTCTACTGTTTCTTTTTTTGTTTTGGTAAGCGCCATGCTCATCGCTTCCTTCATCAAATCAGCGTTAATATTAATATTTGTACGCATCAATATCACCTCATACACTATAATACAAAAAATCATACACATTGGCAAGCAAAAAGAATTCATCAAATCTGTTTCTATTGAAACAAAACCTGTTGCGCAAAGAATATAACCACCGGCAAAGTAATGGCGCTGAATATTGTTGATATCACAACAACCCTGGTCGCAAACTCCGGCTGACTGTTTAATTCGACAGCAATAAGAGCAGTATTTATAGCCGTTGGCACTGCTGCAGAAATAAGCAAAACCTGCGCTAGTATCCCTTGCGCCCCTACAATCAATATCAATAAATAAGCAAGTACCGGGCCGATGCATAGCCTCATAAAAGTAGCAAGATACACGTCCTTGTCCTTAAAATCTATCTTGACGATAGAAAGCTGTATTCCTAAAGATAAAAGCGCAGCAGGAATCATCCCTTGCCTTGCATATAAAACAGCGGGCCATAAAAAGAAGTCCTGAATCTCATACGGAATCCCTCGGGCTAAAAATGCTATGGCTATTGCGTACACAAGCGGCAACTTAAATATTGTCATTATAGCTTCTTTAAAGCTCATGGTCATTTTAGCTGCATTATAAAATCCCAATGTAAACGTGCATAAATTTTGAGTTACGAGTATCATTATCTGTGCAGTAACCGCATATTCGGCAAACTCCGTAGCAGCAAATATTAAAGTGATCAGTGGAAGCCCGAAATTTCCGGTATTGTAAAAAGAAACTGCGTTTTGGAAAGCATTACCTTTAGAACGCTCCAATTTACAAATCCTGGCGACAAATGAACTTAAGATCAGTTGTACAACAGCAAATGCGAGTGTGAATAAAACTGCCCTGATTAAATCAATTTCAATATCCGCTTCATATATTTTTACAAAAATTACGGCTGGAATAAAAACATAAAAATTGATTTTACTCAAAGTGTAGATGTCCAAATTAAATTTTTTACCAACATAGTATCCTACCGCTACTAACGCAAAAATTGGAGCGATGTTATTAAGAAGTATGTATAATAGCAAATAGAGTTCTCCTTCTTATCTAATGAACGAAGATCTTGATATACATCCTCATCTCACTACGACATTTTGCAATTAAATTGAAAATTAATACAAACTTAACCTTCGACCGATTGATTTTACTTGGGAATTATGAGATTATATCAGTCATAAGACTATTGGGGGTGACAACATGGACAGGATAGAAAAGCAGATGCGTCTTGACAGACTTTCTCTCATAGCAAGCCTTGTAAACATCGTGACTAAGCATAAATGTACCGTCAGAATACAGTCTCAAGGGAGACTGGCAGATCCTAAAAACATACTTGAAGTAGCATCTTTGGATCTGCGTAGCCCGGTTACAATTATCGCCATCGGAGATGATGCGTTTGATTTTGCGGCCAGTCTCGATGAACTTGAGTTAAGCTATAATGAGGAAATACCTTAAAATCATCAGTATCCTCTGGCTAAAACATGTTTTAAAAAAATTCCGGTATAGCTGTTCGGATTTTCCGCAACTTCTTCAGGTGTACCCTGTGCTATAATTTCTCCTCCTCTATTTCCGCCTTCAGGACCTAAATCGATTATGTAATCAGCAGTTTTAATAACGTCAAGATTGTGTTCTATGACTACTACAGTATTTCCTCCTTCGGTCAAGCGATGTAGTATATCTACCAACTTATGTACGTCTGCTACATGTAAACCGGTAGTAGGTTCGTCAAGGATATAGATAGTTCTTCCTGTACTACGTTTCCCAAGTTCTGATGACAGTTTAACCCGCTGAGCCTCACCTCCTGAAAGAGTAGTTGAAGGTTGTCCTAGTTTAACGTAGCCTAAACCCACATCCGCCAAAGATTCCATCTTGCGGAAAATCTTAGGATTATTCTTAAAGAATTCATGAGCTACATCTACTGTCATATCGAGTATGTCGGAAATATTTTTATTTTTATACTTAATTTCAAGAGTTTCGCGATTGTATCTCTTTCCGTTACAAACTTCACACGGAACGTAAACGTCAGGTAAGAAGTGCATTTCTATTTTGATGATGCCATCTCCTTTACAAGCTTCGCACCTACCGCCTTTCACATTGAAGCTGAATCTCCCCTTCCCGTACCCTTTCATTTTCGCGTCCAAAGTCTGAGCAAATAAATCGCGTATTGTATCAAAAGTTCCAGTATAAGTTACAGGATTTGAACGCGGTGTTCTGCCAATTGGAGATTGGTCGATGTTTATCACTTTGTCTAGATAGACTAATCCACTGATACTGTCATGTTTGCCGCTCTTAACAGATGAATGGTTAAGATCCTTAGCAAGCGTCTTGTAAAGTATTTCATTAACCAGACTGCTTTTACCAGATCCCGATACACCAGTAACTGCAACCATCATACCAATAGGTACTTTGACGTCGATACGTTTCAAATTATTTTCATGAGCGCCTTTGATTTCGATAAATTTACCGTTCATACTTTTTCTTATGTCTGGAATATCAATTCTCTTTTCTCCTCTTAAATATTGTCCGGTCAACGAAGCAGGAGCTGCCAAAATTTCATCCAAAGCACCTGAAACTACTATTTCTCCACCATTTATACCTGCACCAGGACCTATGTCCAAAATATGATCTGCAGCTCTTATCGTTTCTTCGTCATGTTCAACTACAATCACAGTATTACCCAAATCTCTTAGTCCCTTTAGCGTTCGAATAAGCTTTCCATTATCTCTTTGGTGCAACCCTATGCTTGGTTCATCAAGAATATACAGAACTCCTACAAGGCTTGAACCTATCTGAGTCGCAAGCCTGATCCTCTGGGCTTCACCACCAGATAAACTTCCTGCTGATCTCGACAAAGTCAAATAGTCCAGTCCCACATCATTAAGAAAATTCAGACGTGCACTCAGCTCTTTTAAAATCTGATATGCTATTATTCTGTGCTTTTCGCTAAGAACTAGTGATTTAAGAAAGTCAGCGGCCTCAACGATGTGTAATGAAGTCACCTGATTGATATTAAGCCCTCCTATTCGAACCGCAAGAGCCTCAGGCTTAAGTCTCGCACCATTGCAGGATGGACAAAGATTGTTACCCATAAATTCCTCAATGCTTCCCCTGCTCCATTCCGAATCGGTTTCTTTGTATCTTCTCTGCATGTTTGGGATTATTCCCTCGAAAGCAGCCATATAAGAATTTTTTATACTATCCCGCATATAATAAATTTTTATTTTTTTTCCTTTAGTACCATAAAGAATTATATCTACTATATCATCGCTAAGTTCTTTGAATGGTGTATCAAGACTAAATCCATAATGTTTTGCCAAAGATTCCATATATGAGCCGGCGATACTATCACCATTAGCCGAATTCCAACCCGGAACGGCTATTGCACCCTGCGAAAGCGATAAAGAACGATTCGGAATAACTAAATCCGGATCAATTTCCATCAAAATTCCTAATCCATGGCATATCTGACATGCTCCGTACGGATTGTTAAACGAAAACATCCTTGGAGTGAGTTCCTGAATACTGACCCCGCAATCAGAGCATGAATAGTTCTGACTAAACATGACTTCACCGTTCTCACCGGTATTAACGATTGCCAATCCTCCGCCAAGCTCCAAAACCGTTTCTAGAGATCCCGAAAGCCTTTGGCGAACATTATCCTTTACAACTAGCCTGTCAACCACAACTTCTATGGTATGCTTTTTATTCCTGTCAAGCTTGATCTCCTCTGACAGTTCCAACATCTGGCCGTCAATTCGTACGCGAACATATCCACCTTTTCGAATGTCTTCGAAAAGCTTGACGTATTCGCCTTTTCTGCCTCGAACAATCGGGGCTAGCAACTGTATTCTCGTTCCGTTACCAAAAGCCATAATGCTGTCAACCATCTGATCAACAGTCATCTGACTTATTTCTTTATCGCAGACGTGACAGTGAGGAATGCCGATTCTGGCATAGAGAAGCCTCAAATAATCATATATTTCAGTAACCGTGGCGACAGTTGATCTCGGATTTTTGCTGGTCGTTTTTTGATCAATTGATATAGCTGGAGACAAACCTTCGATATAATCGACATCAGGTTTTTCCATCTGTCCTAGAAATTGCCTTGCATAAGCAGAAAGAGACTCAACATATCTGCGTTGTCCTTCCGCATACAATGTGTCAAATGCCAGCGAAGACTTTCCTGAACCGCTTATTCCTGTCAACACCACGAAACTGTCCCTTGGAATTTCAACGTCAATATTCTTAAGGTTATGTTCCCTTGCTCCCTTTATAACTATTTTCTTAATACCCATCCGGTGTTTTTACCCCTTATTGTTTTAATGTTGTTTTTATCTCTCTCGACAATGCCTATTTCGGCTTTAAGCCTTATTATTTCATCTCTTAATTTCGCCGCCTTCTCAAATTCAAGGGCTTTAGCCGCCTGTTTCATAAGCTTTTCCAACTGCTCAATTAAGCTTAATTTTTCCGCAGCGCTCATCTCTTTTCTGCTTATCTGGTACTTGTCCTGAGGTTCGGCGGCTTTAGTAGCCTCTATGATGTCATACACATCTTTTACAATACTCTTTGGTGTTATATTATGCTTTTCATTGTATTCACTTTGAAGCCTTCTTCTTCGATTAGTTTCATCTATCGCTCTTTTCATCGAACCGGTCAGATTATCGGCATACATTATCACTTTACCGTTAATATTTCTGGCCGCTCGTCCGATGGTCTGTATAAGAGAAGTCTCCGAGCGCAAAAAGCCTTCTTTATCCGCATCAAGTATTGCCACGAGAGACACTTCCGGCAGATCAAGGCCTTCTCTTAAAAGATTAATCCCCACAAGAACATCAAACTCGCCTTTTCTGAAATCACGTATAATTTCCATTCTTTCCAGTGTTTCGATGTCTGAATGCAGGTATCTTACTCTTACGTTCATATCGGCTAAATATTCGGTCAATGCCTCCGCCATTTTCTTGGTCATGGTCGTGACAAGTACTCTATCCCCCATTTTTACTCTGATTGTTATCTCGCCCATAAGATGATCAATCTGTCCATGCAACGGCTGGATTTCAATTTCAGGATCAATAAGTCCTGTAGGTCTTATAATCTGTTCCACAACATGTGTGATCTTGCCAAGCTCATATGGACCCGGAGTAGCAGTGACGCAAATCACCTTATTAATTTTTTTCTCAAACTCCTCAAAAGTTAATGGCCGATTGTCATATGCCGCAGGTAGCCTGAACCCATACTGAACCAAACTGTCCTTTCTTGATCGATCGCCCGCATACATTCCTCTGACTTGTGGCATCGTCACATGGGATTCGTCAACAAACAAAAGGAATTCTTTTGGAAAATAATCCAACAGGGTATATGGAGGCTCTCCCGGCAAACGCCTGTCCAAATACCGCGAATAGTTCTCAATACCGTTGCAATAACCAACCTCTCTCATCATTTCTATGTCATAATTTGTCCTCTGCGCAAGTCTCTGAGCTTCAAGAAGTCTGTCTTCTGCTTTGAGTTCTATTAGCCTTAATTCCAAATCCCGTTCTATATTATCTATGGCTTGTTCCAGACGCTCACGCGAAGTAGCGTAATGGGAAGCGGGGAAAATCACCACATGGCTTCTACTGCCAATGATTTCTCCTGTAAGCACTTCAATTTCCGTAATCCTCTCAATCTCATCTCCGAAAAACTCTATCCGAAGGGCTTTTCCTGAGGATGAGGCAGGAAAAATCTCTAATACGTCACCGCGCACACGAAAAGTCCCTCTTACGAAATTTATATCATTTCGTTCGTATTGGATGTCCACGAGCTTTCTTAGCACATCATCCCTGTCTTTCATCATACCCGGCCGTAAAGACACCATGAGATCCCTGTACTCCTGTGGATTGCCAAGCCCATAAATACATGAAACGCTTGCGACTATGATAACATCGCTTCGCTCAAACAGGGATGCTGTCGCCGAATGGCGCAGCTTGTCAATCTCATCGTTGACTGTTGCTTCCTTTTCAATGTATATGTCGCTTGAGGGCATATAAGCTTCAGGCTGATAATAATCATAGTAGCTAACAAAGTATTCAACGGCATTATCCGGAAAAAACCCCCTGAATTCGCTGCATAGCTGCGCTGCTAATGTTTTATTGTGCGCTAAAACCAGTGTAGGGAGTTTCGCCTTTTCAATAATATTCGCCATCGTAAAAGTTTTACCCGAACCGGTAACGCCTAAAAGCACCTGACAGCTGTTCTCGCCTGATAAGCCATCCAACAGCTTTTTTATCGCACTTGGCTGATCTCCTTGCGCCGTGAATCCGGACTTCAAACTAAATTGCAGAATATTCATCTCCTCCGATCGTCTCTGCCTTTAATGATTTAATTTTATCATATTTCAAAGCAAATTATAACCCCTGCTTCCTTAACCTAAATTATTATGTTAAAATGTCTTGGCTCTTTAAAACGTTAATCAGGAGGAAAAGTGTATGACAAGAACCATTGGTGTTAAGGTTTGGGGTATTCGTGCTCCGGTTATAAGAGAAGGAGAGAATCTTCAGGATATTGTTGTAGATTCATTTAAAACTGCAATCGATAACGAGAGCATTAACGTTCAGGATAACGATGTTTTAGCGGTAACCGAGTCTTTAGTGGCAAGAGCGCAAGGAAACTATGTCACATTGGATGATATAGCTCAGGAAATCAATGATAAATACACCTCGGAAATCGCCGTCGTGTTTCCGATTTTAAGCAGAAACCGTTTTTCCATGATACTAAAAGCGATAGCGCGCGGGGCTAAACATGTACACCTGTTTTTAAATTATCCTTCCGATGAAGTGGGAAATCACCTGATGGATCCGGATATACTTGAAGAATCAGGCATTAATCCATACACAGATCTTTTGACAGAAGAAAAATACAGAAGTTATTTTGGAAAAACAGTACTTCATCCGTTTACGGGCATTGACTATGTGAGCTTTTATAAGGAGATGGCTACTAACGGAAACATTTCCGTTTATCTATCAAACAACCCCAAATCTGTACTTGAATTCACTGACGAAATCTTATGCGCAGATATACATTCCCGCCATCGCACCAAACGCTTATTAAGAAATGCCGGAGCAAAAACAGTTTACGGACTTGATGATTTATGTACAAAACCATCTGCAAATAAGGGCTATAATCCTGAATACGGTTTATTGGGTTCAAATAAAGCAACAGAAGAAAAGATAAAGCTTTTCCCGCGCGATGGGCAGCGATTTGTTGATAGTTTATATGAAAGTCTTAAGTCCTTAACGGGTAAACATATTGAAGTAATGATCTATGGAGATGGAGCCTTCAAAGATCCTGTAGGTAAAATATGGGAGCTTGCCGATCCCGTTGTATCACCCGCTTATACAAAAGGTCTATCGGGTCTTCCAAACGAGTTGAAACTTAAATACTTAGCGGATGATCTGCTCAATAGTTTAAGCGGTGATGCACTTAATCAAGCTATGAAAAATGAGATTAAATTAAAGCCGAAAGACCTGATAGGTAACATGGCGTCAGAAGGTACAACCCCCAGAAGGCTCACCGATCTTTTAGGCAGCTTATGCGACTTGACGAGCGGTAGCGGTGACAAAGGAACGCCTATAGTATTTATTCAAGGGTATTTTGACAACTATTCCACCGAATAAACAGTTAGATTTGATTTGAGAATAAAGTTGTAATGGAGTCTTTTCGAATTAGCTGGTAGATAATCAAAGGGAACTGGTGGAGGACATTTGTTTTAACTCTAATATTGGGGATCATATATTTAGTAAAACAAGCCCATGGGAAATTGCCTGCGGGCTTGTTGTGTTCATTTCAGAACTATGCAACTCACAATGCAAAAGTTCATATACTTTTTCAGCCGGAATCTTTTCATCAGTTTTAATCAAATTCCAAATCTCTTCTTCTTCCTCAGGTTCTAAATACAGCTCCTGCTCTTTCCTCCCTCTCAGATAAAGAATAAAATCAATGACTTCCCCTATTTTGGTTTCAGGTATTTCATCAACCAGTTTTAAAATTATATCCCTTGCAGTATTCATGAATACACCACCATTTCTACTTGCTGAAATTATAATATTTCGTAGTTTACATAAAAACCCTCGTTATATCTTCATTTTTTGTGGTATGTGCTACTTTTTAAATATCGGCAGCCAATCTTTATTAGCGACAAACATCTCGTCAACCATCGATTTTATTTCTTCAAGGCTTAAAACTGCCGATGTGAGGGGATCCATACATATAGCATGGAATACCTTCCGGTGATCCCCTTCTATAGCTGCCTCAACCGCCAATTCCTCACACCCAGCGTTTATATTATTAAGAATTGCTAAGTGCGCTGGTAGTTTTCCAATATGCATCGGACTTAAACCTCTTTTTGATGCAAGTACAGGTACTTCTACGCAGCAACCATCGGGCAAGTTATCGATAAGACCGAAGTTGCGTACGTTTCCGTTGAATTCGTACAATGTGCCATCACCAATAATTGCGTTAAATATATAAGCCGCATATTCATGGCCGCGATTTAGATCTACATGATCCTCTGAAAGCCATTCCTCTATGCCTTGTTGCCAGTCATTTTCACGGTTTAGGTATTCGTTTAGTATATATGCATAAACCCCCGGATTCCACCCAGTACCATTAGCACAATATTTTTCTATTAAGTCAGATCGTTTCCTGAACCAAGCATTATACTCAGAATTATGACCACTAGATTCAGTGACATAATAATCAAGGTGCAGGTACATCTCATTGCGCACCTGTTCGTGGTCATAAATATCCTGATTCTCGGTAATGGCTTTTCGTATGATAGGATAAGCATCTTGCCCGCGCCACTTGTATTCAAGATACCATGCCTGATGGTTTATTCCTGCGCACAAATAGGTTACTTCGTCCATCTTTGCGCCAATCCAGTTTGCCAGCATGTAAGCCGTACCCTGAACACTATGGCAAAGTCCAGTAACTTTAACATTTGTCTCACTTTGCATACCTCTACACAACATAGCCATTGGATTGGTATAATTCAAAACTATCGCATTGGGGCAATATTTTTCAATATCTCTGCAAATATCAAGCATTACCGGCAATGTTCTTAATGTCCTGAATATTCCGGAAGGACCTCTGGTATCTCCAACGTTTATATCTATTCCATACTTTTTGGGGATCTCTATGTCATGTCTCCAAACTTGAACACCACCCTGTAGTATGGTTATAACAACTCCATCGGCACCTTCTAAAGCCTTTACCCTATCGGTTGTTGCTTCAACCTTGGCTTTATACCCTCCAGCGGAAACTATTTTTTCGACAGCTTTCTTTATGTAGTTCAATCTTTCTTGACTTATATCCATTAAAGATATAGTACAATCGGAAAAGGAAGGGAATGATAAGATGTCCCGAACAAGCGCTCTGGTAAATCCAAAGCTTCCAGCCCCAATAAAAGCTATTTTTCTCATGTCGATACGCTCCTTTAAAATTAGTTTCAGTCTTCTGAATTGATGCTCTTAAGAGCCTTATTAATAACCGACCATTCAAATCCTTTACGGTAAAGCATTTGAGAAATCTTAAGTCTTATCTTTTCTTCACTGTCAGAGTTATATCTTACAAGATGTTTACCAGCCAATTTGTTTGCCATTTCCTGCTGCCGATCTTCATCGAACGACTTCATAGCAGTAGAAATCACCAACTCATCGATACCCTTTAAGCGCAATTCATGAGTTAGCATAATTTTGCTCTTAGGGTTATATTGCAATACATTTCTCACTGCATTATCAGCATATTCAGAATCCTTAATATATCCTTCAGTCAAAAGCTTATCTATCACTTGGGACACATTGCTTTGCATATACCCTTTCTTAAGCAAATATATCTCAATTTGCTTCCTAGTCATAGCTGACTTGCCTAACTTACGCAAAGCTAAAGAATAAGCTGACTTCAAGCTGTCCTGAAAATCTTTCATGTTAACGAGGATTTAGCGCAAAGATACACATCTGCATAGTAGCGATGTGATCTCTTATGCTCCGGCAAATACCTGCTCAAGTTCATCAAAATCAAGTTTTTCCCTCTCAATTAAGGTCTCTGCCAATTTATGAAGTTTATTTATATTATCTTTTAAAATCTTTTCAGCTCTGTCATGGCATTCATTTATCATCCTGCGAATCTCCTCGTCAATAGATGCTGCCACTTCCTCGCTGTAATTTCTGTAAGTTCCCCATTCCTTGCCTAAGAAAACTTCGTCGTGTTTCCCACCATACGCAATAGGGCCGATGCTTTCACTCATTCCGTACTCTGTAACCATCTTGCGTGCCACATGACTAGCGCGCTGAAGATCGTTTGATGCTCCGGTGCTGATATCGTTAAGAACAATTTCTTCGGCTACGCGTCCGGCAAGCAATTGAGTTATTTCATCTTCAAGCTGCGATTTTGAAATAAAATATTTATCCTCTTTTGGCAATGTAAGAGTATATCCCCCAGCCAAACCTCTTGGTATAATTGAGACCTGATGAACCTGATCCGCATTGGGCAACATTTTGGAAACCAAGGCATGCCCAGCTTCATGATAAGCGACCAGTCTTTTGTCTTTACTGGTTATAATCCTGCTCTTCTTTTCCGGACCGGCTAATACTCTTGTTATTGCTTCCTCAATCTCTAACATTGTAATGAGATTGCTTGAATTACGTGCTGTCAAAATCGCAGCCTCGTTCATCATGTTTTCTATATCTGCGCCTGTAAAACCGGGTGTTCTTTTTGCTAAAATTGACATATCAACATTCGTAGCAAGAGGCTTACCTCTTGAATGAACTTTTATTATTTCCTCTCTGCCTTTAACATCCGGCATCCCTACCACTATACGCCTGTCAAAGCGTCCCGGTCTCAAAAGTGCCGGATCTAAAATATCAGGTCTATTTGTGGCTGCTACAAGAATAATACCCTCATTAACCGAAAAACCATCCATTTCCACTAATAGCTGATTAAGGGTTTGTTCTCTTTCATCATGACCGCCGCCCAATCCTGCTCCACGATGGCGTCCCACAGCGTCAATTTCGTCTATAAATATTATACAAGGAGCACTTTTTTTCGCTTGATCAAAAAGATCTCTAACACGGGAAGCCCCTACCCCTACGAACATTTCGACAAAATCTGAACCACTGATGCTAAAAAACGGCACGCCTGCCTCGCCTGCAACAGCTTTAGCCAATAAAGTTTTGCCTGTTCCTGGTGGACCAACCAGTAAAACCCCTTTCGGGATACGTGCTCCAAGCTGTATATATTTTTTGGGATTCTTTAGAAAATCAACTATTTCCTTAAGTTCATCCTTCTCCTCTTCAGCTCCAGCCACTTCGTTAAAAGTTATGCGATTCTTGTCTTCATTATAAAGCTTTGCTCTACTTCTTCCAAAGGACATAACCCTATTCCCGCCCCCTTGAGCCTGTTGCATAAATACAAACCAGAACACAGCAAACAAAACCAAAAGCATAACAAAAGGCAAAATTCCTACCCACCATGGAGCTTCAGCAGGTGGTTGGGGATCCCATATAAAGCTAAACTCCGCAGACATAACTTGATCAGGAGGCTTATTAAGCCTCCTGCTTTCTATAGCTCTGACATCTTGTACAAAAGCTTCCTGCGAAGGCATAAATGACTGAAAATCATATCTTCCCGGAAAATGCACCTCATTTGGTGAACCTCTTCTCACACCTATAACTGTTCGTTCTACAGTTCTTAATCTTGAAATATTTTCTTGCTCGATTTCGCGAAGCAACTGTGGATACGGTATTCTCTCTTCCTCATTCTGCACATCAAGTATAGTTACTGCCAGTATAACAACAACTAACAGAAGAAGATAAAAAGCCGGACCCCGTAAAAGCTTCTTCAACAATACTAACCCTCCCTCTGATATCCTTAGCGATTCCGCAATTATTTTAGCACAAACGGACTAAAAAAGCAATGAAGATTCCTTAAATAAAACAGTCATACACCCTTTTGCTACTCTTCCTTAACGATCACACCAATAAAAGGCTTGTTTCGATATTTTTGTGCATAATCCAATCCATAACCTACGACAAATTCATCAGGAATATCAAATCCTATATAATCTACTTTTACAACTACCTTTCTTCTCGAAGGTTTGTCAAGCAGGCAACACACCTTAAGACTCTTTGGGTTTCGTGACAGTATATTATCAGCGAGAAATTTTAATGTTAAACCCGTATCAACTATGTCCTCGACTATTAAAACATCTTTTCCTTCAATCTCTTCGTCCAAATCCTTTTGAATTCTAACGATTCCTGAAGATTGTGTAGATTTTCCATAGCTTGAAACAGCCATGAAATCAATCGATAAGGGTAAATCAATTTTTTTGATTAGATCAGCCATAAACAAGACTGCGCCCTTCAATATACCTATCACAATAAGGTCCTTACTTTTATAATCACTTGTAATTTGTATACCTAGTTCCTTAACCCTGTTTATAATTCTCTCTTCGTCAATCAGCACTTTCATATTTTACTTCACTCCTATTTAGTAACTTGAAGGACTTATCTCTAATTCAATAACAGTTAGGGTGCTTTCCTTAATTTTATAATCTTCATTGATCTGATATCCCGCAACCCATATTATATTGCAGCTATCAGCTATTAGTGGTATGAAATCCCTTTTATCCCTAGGGATTTTCCAATCAATAAAAAACTCTTTTAGCTTCTTCTCACAAAACATTCCTAAAGGCTTAAATCTATCTCCGACTCTTCTGTTGCGTATGATGAGATCACCCTGTACCCTGTCAGCATCTATATGAATGGGATTACTGCTCAAGGCAATCTGATTTTTGTGCTTATAGATAGCCGAAATATTAGCATTTATCTCATGGACAAAAACGTTGCCCGGCAAATTCAAGGCATATTCAAATAATCCGATGACCTCTACATCTAAATTTTTCGCTATCCATCCAAGCCCATATATTTTTCCAGCCTTTAACCCATCAGGCAAGTTTAATCTGGCTCCTTGTTTTGCATCGCTAAACAAGGTAATAATATCATCGATATGAACAAGCTCGATACCAGAAAATTTATCCAAATATCTCTGAATTGCTATCCTCAAGAGTCTTCTTTTTAGCGACAAATGCAGTGGGTTGAACAATTCGAGAAGTATTTCAACTTTGCTTCCGCATACTTTAAACAAATCAACTACCAATCCACTGCAATACTGCTCTAAAAAGTCATTTTCTTCCCTTATAACATTTGACATGCGCATTACAGCCTCGGTAAAGTTTGGATTAAAATTAGTCTTTATGTAAGGTATGAGCTCATGTCGAATCCTGTTGCGTGTATAGCTTAGATTATAATTACTAATATCATCTCTGAAAATTATGTTTTCTTCTTTGCAGTACAACACAATATCTTCTTTCGAAAAGTCAAGCAACGGCCTTAAAACGAAATTTTCGCGTACATACTCTATTCCTCTCAAACCATGTGGGCCGGTTCCTCTTATGAAATTATGAAGTATGGTTTCGACTCTGTCGTCCTTATGATGCGCCAGAGCTAGTTTGTTAGCCTTTATATCTTTCATAAGTTTCGAGAAAAATTCATATCGTGCTCTTCTACCTGCCTCCTCCTCCGAGACTTTCAATTCCATAGCAAGTATTTTGACATCGGTCTTTTTTGAAAAAAATGGTATGTCCCACTCCTTGCATATTGACGCCACATGTGCTTCATCTCTATCAGCATCCTCCTCTCGCAACATATGATTAAGATGGGCCGCAACTAGCTTAAATGGATAAATTGGGGACAATCGCTTTAATATATGAAGCAATGCAAGAGAGTCAGGACCGCCCGATACCCCGACCATCACAATATCAGCCATTTCTATCATATTGAATTTACGAATTACTGCTGCAACCTTTTCAATCATACACCCTCAAAAATTGTATTTATAATTAACAAGAAAAATATCAAGGTTTATCTTTGATATTTCGATGCTGTACATTCGGTTATTGGTAAAATATTACTTAATCATGGGAATGAACCCATACCTTTGCATTTAGGTGGTGAAAGTATCACAGAGAATATAACCCCATTCAAAACAGAATCACGATCGAGAGATATCTCATGTTGCGTATCTGTATCAACTTTGACTTGGGCAGGAAGCGGTTTTATAACAGGATTATCTTTCACCCAATCAAGCGATTTCTCTACGGGTTTTGTTGTTGGGGATTTATTTGCCGCTTTCCTGACAGCCTTTTTACTTGGTGAAGTGTTGTTTACCGCATCAATAGCAATCTGCCGTGTCTCCGATTGCAAAGGAGGCGGTAACCCGGTACCGGTTTGTTTCCTTTTTTGGTCAGCCTGCAGTACTCTGCTAACTATACCCAATATCACAAACAAAATCGCTATAAATTCAAACAAATAGACCACCTCAGTTCAAAACTTTATCATTTCTTCGGCTGCCCAGGATCATCCTCTTTTCCCAACTTTGATATAGCATCACGCATCTGCGTATCCGCTACTATATTCTTTAATTGGAAATAATCCATGGCACCCATCTTGCCTTCTTTCAGAGCAAAGGCTAGCGCAAGCGGAACTTCGGCTTCAGCTTCAACTACTTTCGCCCTCATCCGTTGGACTTCAGCCTTCATTTCCTGTTCTACTGCGACAGCCATCGCACGCCTTTCTTCAGCTTTAGCTTGTGCTATTCTCTTATCCGCCTCAGCCTGATCGGTCTGTAATTGGGCACCGATATTTCTGCCTATATCAACATCAGCAATATCGATTGAAAGTATTTCGTAAGCCGTTCCGGCATGAAGACTTTTGCCCAGCACTGTCTGCGAAATGCGATCTGGATTTTCAAGAACTTGTTTATGGGTTTCAGCAGAACCAATCGTGGTAACTATGCCTTCACCGACTCTTGCTAGTATTGTTTCTTCACCAGCTCCGCCAACAAGTCTGTCTAAATTTGCTCGCACAGTTACCTTGGCTTTTGCCATAACCTCGATGCCATCCTTTGCGACTGCCGAAACTTTGGGAGTTTCAATAATCTTAGGATTAACACTCATCTGTACCGCAAGCAGCACATCACGTCCTGCCAAATCAATCGCCGCCGCTCTTTCGAATTCAAGTGGGATGTTTGCTCTTTGAGCCGCAATCAATGCGTTGATTACCCTGTCGACATTACCTCCGGCAAGATAATGCGCTTCTAGTTTGTTAACTTCAATGTCTAAACCCGCCTTAATTGCTTTTATAAGCGGGATTACAATTCTAGAAGGTGCTACTCGCCTTAGGCGCATTCCTATAAGATTTAGTATGCCAATTTTGACTCCGGCTGCCAGTGCCGATATCCATAAACCCAATGGTATGAAAGACAGTATTACCGATAGAACAATTATGACAACTATTACAAGTCCCATGGTGAATAATAATGGATCCATTTATTTCAACTCCTTTACTCTATTTGCTGTATCTAGAAACCACTATTTTTGAAGCAGTGGCTTGTACAACCTTAACATCTGACCCTGCAGGAATGAATTCTCCATCGGACAAGCAATCATATCTTGTACCGCCTACCTCAACCATTCCTGCAGGCCTAAGCTGGGTTATTGTTATTCCTGTCTCTCCTAGTGCAGGAATTTTGACAGATGTGTCAATAGAAACATAACCCACATCCGCTGTCAGTACTTCCGTCATAACAAATCTGTTTAGTAATTCTGCCCAACCAAAAATCTTCCCCAGAATTGGTATTGCTATTACAGATACTAAAAAAGCTATACCTACGGATGTCATCCCTCGAATTGGATCGGGGGCTGCAAGCACAAGGCTTGCAATTACTACAATCAGGCCACTGATTCCAAGAACACCAAAGCCAGGCATCGCAGCCTCTGCGATCAAAAGTCCGATTCCAAAAGCAAATAACATTATCGGCCACCATTCGGTATGCCCTGCCAAAAAACCGCCTCCAAAATAAAGCAGAAATGAAATCAATCCTATTATTCCAGGGATACCAAAGCCCGGAACGAACATCTCGATTACGAAAGCTAACATGCCTATTGTAAGTAATAAGGATGCAATTTCATGCCTTGTAAGAAATTGTGCTGTTCGAATTCTGAAGTCCGGATGAACCTCATTAATATGAGCATCTTCTAATCCAAGATACTCTAATACTTCGGCTGTATTTTCAATCAAAGCATCCGCAAATCCAACTTCATAGGCTTCCAATGCTGTAAGACTCAAAATCGATCCAGCCTCTGTAAGCCCTTGAATCACTATGTTTCTGTCAACCATAGCAGCGGCGATCTGCGGATCTCTTCCTCTGGCTTCAGCTGCTCCTTTGAATTCAGCGGCAATAGCAGAAACAGCTTTAGGAGTGTTCGGTATCGGTTCCGCAGCTCCCATATGACTACCTGAAGCCATTATTATTGTATTTGCCGCAATCGATATAAGAGCACCAGCGGAAACCGCCCTATCTTCAATAAAAACTGAAACAGGAACTTCAGAATTTAGTATTGCAGTTTTAATCCCCATTGCAGCATCCGCTCTACCGCCTAATGTGGAAATTTCAATAATAATACCTCGTGCTTTTGCTGTATTTGCGAGATCTATATATCTCGAAACAAACACAGCCATAGCAGGAGTGATCTCGCCCCTTACCGGAATGATATACACGCTCCCGCCCTCATTATCAGTTTGTCCGATTCCTATGAAAGAAAGAAACATAAGAAGCAAAACTACAAAACATTTTACTCGTAAAGTTAATGAATATAACAAACAATTCCCAGACATATACTTCACATCCTTATTTTATATATTCGCCATAAACTGTTTCGTTTCCTTCTAAAGTTAAAAAAAATCCGGGCTCAAGGAGTCCCGGATTTTTTCTGGATTCAAATTAATCGAGCGTCCCCTTATCCTTGCAACACTTATAAACTGTTCGCCAAGCAGGGAGAGCAAAACAAGATCTAATGTTTTCTCTTGCGTGCGGCCTCTGACTTTTTCTTTCTTTTAACGCTTGGTTTTTCATAATGTTCTCTTTTTCTGATTTCAGCCAATACGCCGGCCCGGGCACACTGGCGTCTGAAACGTTTTAGAGCATTTTCAAATGACTCATTTTCCCCAACCTTTATCTCTGACACCTAAATTTCCCCCCCTCCGCCGGCAGAATAACACAAACAAAGTACAACAAATAAGTACGTTATGTCGTGGTTTTTGATTATACAACATTACACATATTAATGTCAACAAATAGATCTAACCCGGAGGCCAGGTCAGTACTCTTCCTCCTAACAAATGGAAGTGCAGATGATCAACTGATTGTCCGCCATTTTCACCGCAGTTAATAACCACCCGATATCCGGACATGTCGATCTCCAGCATCGCAGCTAGTTTCGGAATCAATTTTAATATCTTGCCCAACAGTGCGTCATCTATATTTTGTATATCATTTACTGAAGCAATATGAAACTTAGGCATCACAAGAATGTGAATGGGCGCTTTTGGAGATATATCGTTAAAAGCTATCAAAACATCATCCTCATAAGCTTTTTTAGTAGGGATCTGACCTGATGCAATTTTACAAAAAACGCAGTCATCCATAGAATCAATTCCTTCCTGCTAATTTACAAATAAAACGCCATTTTTAACTAAACTCGGAACAACTGTAACGATCTTGCCTAATTGATCAAATAAATTATGTATTATTACTTTGTTATAATTGCTTGTATAACCTTCCACGCAATTCTCATATTGAATACTTGTGTCTTCAACAAGAACACTTACCTCTTTTCCGATAAAAGCTTGCACAAAGTTATGTTCCAGTCGATTACCAAGTTCGATAAGTCTTTTGCTTCGCTCATCTTTTACAGCCTTCGTTATTTTATCATTAAAAGTTGAAGCTGAAGTGCTCTGCCTGTCAGAGTATTTAAAAACATGAATACGACTGAATTGTGTATCGTTTACAAACTTCAAAGTATTTTCAAAATCCTCGTCTGTCTCTCCCGGGAAGCCAACCATCACATCTGTAGTTAAAGCAACGTCGGTTACATGTGTTCGCAATTCGCCAACCATATCAGCAAACTGTCCCGTAGTATATCTGCGGTTCATTCGTTTTAATATCCGGTCACTGCCACTTTGTAACGAAACATGGAAATGCGGGCATAATTTGGGAAGCCTGCTCGCTTCGGCTATGAATTGATTTGTTAAAAGCTGCGGATCAAGCGAGCCTAATCTTAATCTTTCAATTCCTTCAATAGAATGCATTTCGCTGATAAGCATTAAAAGATCCTTATCATGTAAATCCTTTCCGTAAGAAGCGATGTGAATGCCGGTTAGAACTATTTCCTTGTATCCTGCTTCTGCAAGGTTTTTAGCTTCCATAATAATATCAACGGACTTTCTGCTTCTTACTGGTCCGCGAACATAAGGAATTATACAATATGCACAAAACTGACTACAACCATCCTGAATCTTTAAGACAGCACGCGTTTTTTCGTGGTGTCCTCTTATCGGTGCTTCATCAAAAAGTATATTATTCGCAACATCGCTTACAGCATTTACTATTTTACTTTTATCATAACACTCAACCAAATCAACAATCTTTGACCTCTCAGTCGTCCCGGCAACAATATCAACCCCCGAAAGAGCCATAATTTCATTTGCGGCTCGTTGCGAATAGCATCCTACTACGGCTATAATAGCCTCAGGGTTGTTCTTTTGTGCTTTTGCTATTGCTTGCCTGGATTTTCTATCAGCCAGATTTGTGACTGTACAAGTGTTAATAACGTATACATCAGCAGATGATTCAAAATCAACTATTTGATACCCGCGAATTGTAAACTGCTCTTTCATAGATTGTGTGTCATACTGGTTAGTTTTACAGCCTAACGTACAGAATGCCACTCTTGCATGAAAGTTTCTTACCATACCATCTCTCCTGCCAAAAACTTTATGATGGGAATAATTGTCACCTGCCCTTTAATCGTAAAAGAAACTAAACACATTGCGCTACTATACAAACCCAGTCTCCTAAAAAATGTTTATCGATAAAAGTCATTCCATTTTCGATTAATACATTTTTAATATCTTCCGCGTTTTCTTCAAGTATTCCCGAAACAACCAAATATCCACCTCGAGAAACGTATACTGTGCATTGGGGTATCAATTTCCTTATTGCTTTTGATGATAAGTTAGCAATGATCAAATCGAATTTGCCCTCAACTTTATCAAAAAGATCTCCCGTTATGAATTCTGTCTTCTCAATTGTACCATTTCTTAGGGAATTAGCTTTCGCGACTTTTATAGCTTGAGTATCGATGTCAATAAGAGTTGATCCTCTTGCTCCTAATAATATAGCAGCTATCCCCAATATTCCTGTACCACAACCAATATCCAAAACCAATGAATTAGAGCACAGGTATTTCTCCAGTGCTCTTATGCAAAGTATAGTAGTTTCATGAGTTCCTGTTCCGAATGCCATGCCCGGATCTAATTCGATAACAAGTTCTCTTGGGCTTGGTTCGTAACTCTCCCATGTAGGCTTGACAACAATTGATTCGCTAACTTTAAATGGTTTGAAATACTCTTTCCACGAATTTTCCCAGTCTTGTTCATAAACTTCGACAATAATAACAGACCCTGGTCTGATATCCACACCTAGATCTCGTTTAAGCAGTGAAGCTGATCTTTCTTTAATATTGTTAATCAAAGTATTGATATTCTTGTCATCAGGCAAGTATCCCTTGACTTTTACAGTACTGTCATAGCTACTGGCCAAATCAGACTCAGAATAATCAAATCCTTCGCCGTCTTTTAAATAACGGATTATGTCTTCTTTATCTTCTATTACGACTCCCTGTACACCGGCTTCAAAGAGTAACTCTGACATAATATCTATACCTTCGGAAGTTGTTGCTATGCTTATTTCAAACCATTTCATTTGTATCATCCTTTACATTCCAAATGCATCTTTCATCTTATCAATAAAAGACCTGCTTTGTTCATGATGATCCTTACCGGAAGTCATCTCGTCAAACTGCAATAACAACTCTTTTTGTTTAGCGTTAAGATGTTTAGGCACTTCTATATTAATTCTTACTAATTGATCGCCCCTTACGGTATCTCTCAAATGTTGAATTCCTTTATTTTTTATTTTGAAAACAGTGCCTTGTTGAGTACCTTCCGGTATTTTGTATTTTATTCTTCCTTCCAAGGTAGGTACTTCTATTTCCGCTCCTAAAGTAGCTTGCACAAAAGTTACCGGTATATCGCAGTAAATCTCATAACCTTTTCGCTCGAAGAGTTTATGTGGCTTTACTGTTATATAAATATATAAATCTCCGCTTGAACCACCACGTTCTCCCAGTTCTCCCTCACCTCTAAGAGTTATAGCCTGCCCATTGTCTATACCAGGTGGAATTGATACGCTTATTTTTCTAAGTTTGCGCACTTTCTTCTTGCCACGACATCTCTCACAAGGCTCGGATATGATTTTACCCTCTCCCTTACAGCTTTCACACACACTAACATTCATAAACCTGCCGAAAGCTGTGTTTTGAGCATACGAAACTTCGCCCTTCCCTCCGCACACAGTACAGGTTTTCGTAGTAGTTCCCTTTTTAGCACCAGTTCCGTTACATTCCGTACAGTTTTCCGTCCTAGTTACATCAATCTCGCGTTTGCAACCAAACGCTGCTTCTTCGAATGTTATATTAAGGTCATATCTTAAATCTGCTCCGCGCAAAGGTGCATTTCGACCGCGTGTCGATGCACCACCAGATCCTCCGCCAAAGAACATATCAAAAATATCCCCCATGCCTCCTTGGCCAAATCCACCAAAATCGAATCCACCAAAACCTCCTTGAGATGGGTCCTGATGCCCGAATCTGTCATATTGTGCTTTGCGCTCAGGGTTACTCAAAGTTTCGTATGCTTCGCTAATTTCCTTGAATTTTGCCTCGGCTTTTGGGTCGCTGGTATTCACATCAGGATGATACTGTTTGGCAAGAGTTCTATATGCCTTTTTTATATCATCCTCACTTGCATCACGATTTAATTTTAAAACTTCATAATAGTCCTTTTTAGCCAAATGTAGAACTCACCTCCTCTCAAATATTGTATTTGCTTCCTTCTACATTGTCTCGACTACCAAATTCTGTTTGACTTACGATACTCTTATTTATCGTCGTCAACCACTTCATAATCGGTGTCGGATACTTTTTCGTCTTGAGAACTTCCTGCACCATGAGCATCTGAAGCTCCCGGCTGTCCGCCCTGCTTTTGATAAATTTTGCCAAATACTTCATAAGTAACTTGCGATAATTTTTCGCAAGCCTGATCTATCTTTTCTGCATCTTTAGTTTCAAATGTTTTTTTCACGTTGTCGATATTTGCCAATATGTTATCTTTATCAGCCTGCTCAACTTTATCACTCAAATCTTTTAATGTCTTTTCAGTGTTATAGATTAAAGAATCAGCATTATTAGTAGATTCTATCAACTGTTTGCGCTTCTTGTCCTCATCAGCAAATTTTTGAGCTTCTATGACAGCTTCCTGTATTTCTCTTTCTGTAAGGTTGGTAGAAGCTGTTATTGTTATTTTCTGTTCTTTGCCTGTGCCTGTATCCTTAGCAGAAACATGCACTATACCATTTGCATCTATATCGAAAGTAACCTCAATCTGTGGAACCCCTCGTGGTGCAGGAGGAATTCCATCAAGAATGAATCTTCCTAGCGTTTTGTTACCTGACGCCATCTCTCGTTCGCCTTGGAGCACGTGAATCTCAACACTTGTCTGGCCGTCTGCGGCAGTAGAAAACACTTGGCTTTTTTTAGTAGGAATAGTCGTATTTTTGTCAATCAGCCTTGTGAAGACGCCACCTAAAGTCTCGATTCCTAAAGAAAGCGGTGTAACATCCAACAGCAATACATCTTTAACCTCTCCTGCAAGAACACCAGCTTGTATAGCCGCTCCAACAGCTACACATTCATCAGGATTTATACCTTTAAAAGGATCCTTACCGGTTAATCTTTTGACCAGTGCTTGTACAGCCGGAGTTCTTGAAGAACCGCCTACAAGTATGACTTTGTCGATATCATTTGGTGTAAGATTTGCATCTTTTAAAGCAGTTAATATAGGTCCTTCAGTCTTTAGTACGAGATCAGAAGTAATTTCATCAAACTTTGCCCTTGTCAAAGTGTAGTCAAGATGTTTTGGTCCTGATGCGTCCGCAGTAATAAAGGGTAGGTTTATACTCGCCGTAAGTACACCGGAAAGCTCTATTTTAGCTTTTTCAGCAGCCTCTCTCAGACGTTGGAGAGCCATTTTATCATTTCTTATATCTATACCATACTCCTTTTTAAACTCCGAAGCAATATGATCAACAATTCGCTGATCAAAATCATCGCCGCCTAGGCGGTTATTACCATTTGTTGCTAAAACTTCAAACACTCCATCGCCTATTTCCAGAATTGATACGTCAAATGTTCCCCCTCCAAGATCAAAAACCAGGATCTTATGGCTATGCTCTTTATCAAGTCCGTATGCTAAAGCTGCGGCCGTGGGTTCGTTTATTATCCTAAGCACTTCAAGCCCCGCAATTTTCCCTGCATCTTTTGTTGCCTGCCTTTGGCTATCGTTAAAATAAGCAGGAACAGTTATTACTGCTTGTGTTACTTTTTCACCCAGATATGCTTCAGCATCCTGTTTGAGCTTCGTGAGAACCATAGCCGAAATCTCCTGTGGGGTATAATCTTTCCCATCAATTCCAATTTTTCGGCTGCTGCCCATATCTCTCTTAATGGACATAACTGTTCGATCTGGATTTGTGACTGCCTGCCTTTTTGCTACTTGCCCAACCAATCTTTCCCCAGTTTTAGTAAAAGCCACAACTGAAGGTGTGATTCTTGACCCTTCCGGATTTGGTATAACTATAGGCTCTCCACCTTCCATGACCGCTACACACGAATTAGTAGTTCCTAAATCTATTCCTATAACTTTCCCCATGATGTTTTCCCCCTTATTAATGATTTATTGTTTGACTTTAATATTTTTAGCATGATACTTTGACCATGCTGTGCCTGATAACTTTTTCTTTGTATTTATAACCCTTTTGAAGCACTTCAATAACAGTGTTCTTCTGTTCGCTCAGTTGCGTTTCAACCATCAAAACTGCTTCATGAAGATGTGGGTCGAATGGTTTGTTCAACGCTTCAATTTCATAAACATCCAGCTGCCTTAACAAGTCCTTGAATTGCTTCGCTATCATTGCTACACCCTTAAACAAGACATCCGCCGCAGCATCAGCACTAACTGACTCCAGTGCTCGTTCGATATTGTCCAATATAGGTATAAACTGTCCGATTGTTTCAGCAGTGGTTGATTGACATGCGTCCAAAACTGCACTTCTGTTCCTCTTTTTATAATTTTCAAAATCCGCTTGTACTCTCTGAGCTAATAAAAGGTACTCATTTCTTTCCTCAACAACCTTTTTTAGTTCGTCAGATTCATCTATTTTCTTTTCTTCCTCACAACAACATGAACATGTGGCATATTGTTCCGTCTCAGAATTATTTATATGCATATCTATCTCTAATGGATCTTTTTCAGTCATAATGTATGTCCTCCTAAATTATGGTAATCTGCGTTATCTGTCAAACATCCTTGCAAGATAATCGCTCAAATTCCTACAAACATAGTCAATTGTGGAAACCGCACGAGAATATTCCATTCTGGTAGGTCCTATTATCGCGATGCTACCTAAAACTTTCCCCCCCAATTTATAAGAAGCGGTTACAAAACTATACCCTTTCATAGTTTCAAAGCTATTCTCTCCCCCAATTACTACAGAAACACCTGCATTATCAATACCACTAAGAAAATCGTACAATTTGCCTTTATCCTCGATAAGCCTTAAGAACTCTTTTGCCTTTAGAAGGTCGTAGTATTCAGGAAAATTAAATATATTCGTAGCTCCTTCAAGATGTAGATCCTTATGTTCCTTAGATGATGAACTGTCGGATAAAATATCAATCATCTTATCGAAAAAATCCTTTTGCCTAGCCATTTCTTTCTGAATCTGCGGTACAAACGCCAGATCAACTTCAGAAAACGTCTTGTTGCGAAATAAATCGGTAAACATATTCGATACCCGACTTAAATAATCCCTGTTTATTCCTTTGGGTAAATCCAATAGAAGATCTTTCATCACTCCTGCGCTGGTAACTACCACCATCAAAACATGCCGCTCATCAACGAGTACCAGTTGGATGCTTTTGATTAGTACTTTGCTCATTTTAGGTCCAATTACAACTGATGTATAGTTTGTCATTGCAGACAACAGCTTTGCAGTTTGTACAACGATATCTTCAAGTTCTGCAGTTCTCTGCTGATAAATCTTCTTGATCCCCTCGGCTTCCACCAATGAGATCACGTCATGATTCATGAGCTGATCAACATAAAGCCGATATGCTTTATCAGAAGGAATTCTTCCAGCAGATGTATGAGGTTGCTCAAGATAACCCATTTCCTCAAGATCTGACATTTCATTTCTTATAGTGGCTGAACTCAACCCAACCGCATACTTTTTAGCTATGGTACGCGAGCCTACAGGTTCCGCAGAAATTATATAGTCATCAATAATTGCTTTAAGTATTTGTAGCTTTCGCTTATCAAATCCCATTTATTTCACCTCTTATTTGTTAGCACTCTCGCTCGTTGAGTGCTAACCTATAATCAATAAATTATCACTTAAAAAACAATTTGTCAACACTTCTTTAAAAATCATTCCATGAAATTTAACACTACATAATTTTGAAGATCTAAGCCCTTTTGTGTGCAATACAGTTTTGTATTGCTTTCTTCCAATAACCCCTGTTCTTTAAGAAGCTTGATTTTATCTTTATAATAAAAGTTTAGTTCATTCCCAAATCTTATCTTAAAACTCTCCTTATCAATACCCTTTATAAGTCTTAATCCAAGCATGAGAGTTTCAAAGCGCTCTTCTTGTTTATCAACTTTCTCAACAAATACTCTTGATCGTTCTCCGATTTTATTTATAGATCTAATATATTCCTTTACATCAGAATGATTAGCATACCTTGTATTGTCAAAATACGAATGAGCACTGCTTCCACAACCGATATACTCGTTATTCTGCCAATACAAAAGGTTATGAGCGCACTCCATTCCAAATCTTGCATAATTGGATATCTCGTATCTTACAAATCCATTTTTTGATAACTGATCTCTAGCTTCGTGCAACATTTTCCTATCTTCGTCATCTTCAGGAAGGATAAATTCCCCACGTAGCATAGCTTCATAAAGCGGTGTTTTTTCTTCTATCTTCAGTGAATATAGCGATAAATGAGTGATCGAAGACTCAATTGCCATTATAATAGTTTCAGACAAATCCTTGTTACTCTGCCCCGGTAATGAAAACAATATATCTGCATTAATATTTTCGAATCCTTCCGCTCTTGCCCATTCAACTGCTGATATGAAATCTTGGGCTGTATGCTGTCTGCCAAGAGTTTTTAAGTGCTTTTCTTGTCGTGCCTGGAAACCAATGCTTAAGCGATTTATTCCGGCGCTGCGAAGCATGCTGAGTTTCCTTTGGCTCAATGTGGAAGGATTCGACTCGATAGTTACTTCGGCTTCTTTCGAAATATTCAATTTATCATGACATGTCTCAAGAATCTTTTTTAGAATATCTTCATGAAGGATAGTCGGGGTTCCGCCGCCCATAAAGATGGTCTTAATCTTATAATTAATCAACATTTGGCTTAAGCTTGATATTTCCTTATCGAGTGCATCAATGTATAAGGGCATATACTCTTGAATCCCCTCAAACGAATGAAAGTCGCAATAAGTGCACTTTTTCGTACAGAATGGAAAATTTATATAAAGCCCTAGATCCTTCAATGCTTACACCCTCAATTCAATTTTAGAACAGCCATAAATGCTTCCTGGGGAACTTCAACCGCTCCCACCTGTCGCATTCTCTTTTTACCTTCCTTTTGCTTTTCCAGAAGTTTCTTCTTTCGCGTTATATCACCGCCGTAGCACTTGGCCAATACATCCTTGCGCATGGCTTTAATTGTTTCACGCGCAATAACCTTGTTGCCTATCGCCGCTTGTATGGGTATTTCAAACATCTGCCTGGGGATAAGATCTTTGAGTTTCTCAACGACAATCCTGGCTCGATGATATGCCTTGTCCCTGTGTGTTATCAACGAAAGGGCGTCAACTATCTCGCTATTTAGCAGTATATCCAGCTTCACCATTTCTGATTGTCTGTATCCTATAAGCTCATAATCAAAAGAAGCATATCCCCTCGTTCTTGACTTTAAAGCGTCAAAAAAATCGTAAACGATCTCGTTAAGCGGAAGTTCATAAGTTAGTCGCACTCTGGTTGATTCTATATATTCCATATGCAGATAAACCCCTCGTCTGTCCTGACACAGTTCCATAATAGCTCCGACGTACTCAACAGGGGAAATTAGTTGAGCTTTCACTATTGGTTCTTCCATATACTCTATATCACCAGCCTGAGGCATGTTCGCGGGATTTGAAATGCTTTTCTCTTCACCACTGCTAAGCAAAACCCTGTATTCAACGCTAGGCGCACTGGTAACAAGATTTAAACTATGCTCTCTCTCTAAACGTTCTTGTACTATTTCCATATGAAGAAGCCCTAAAAAACCGCATCTGAAGCCAAATCCTAAAGCAGCAGAAACTTCAGGTTCAAATAAGAGAGCCGCATCATTTAATTGAAGCTTTTGTAACGCATCCCTTAAGTCTTCATATTTTGAACCATCCGAAACATAAATTCCACAATATACCATGGATTGAATTTTTCTGTATCCAGGCAATGGCTGTGTTGCGGGGCTATCGGAATGAGTTATAGTATCTCCCACCCTGGCATCCCCCATGCTCTTTATTGACGCCGCTATATAGCCTACATCGCCCGAGTATAAGCAATCAACAGGAGTTAGGGTTGGTCTGAATATCCCGACCTCAACAACTTCAAACTCCTTTTCGGTAGCCATTAGCCATATTTTATCTCCTCGTTTAACACTTCCTTCTTTTAGGCGCACATAAGTTATAACACCTCTGTAATTATCATAGAAAGAATCAAAAATCAGCGCCTTAAGCGGTAATCCTTCCCCACCTTCCGGTGGAGGAACTATTTTGATTACGTTTTCAAGCACTTGTTCAATGCCAATTCCACTTTTTGCCGAAATCAAAGGAATATCCGATATGTCAAGCCCGATTATATCTTCAATCTGCTTTTTTACTACTTCCGGTTGTGCGCTTGGCAAATCAATTTTGTTTATTACAGGCACTATCTCCAGATGATTTTCAATAGCCATATAAGCATTTGCAAGGGTTTGTGCTTCTATACCTTGGGATGCATCTACAACCAACACAGCTCCCTCACAAGCAGCAAGACTTCGAGAAACTTCATAAGTAAAATCAACATGCCCTGGGGTATCTATAAGATTCAATACATACTCTTCGCCATTGACAGCTTTATACACCAACCTAACTGCCTGAGATTTAATGGTTATTCCCCGTTCCCTTTCTATGTCCATGCTGTCTAAGACCTGATCCTCCATCTCCCTTTCAGTTAATGTGTTGGTCATTTCAAGCAGCCTGTCCGCAAGGGTAGACTTACCATGATCAATATGTGCAATTATGCAGAAGTTTCTTATATTTCGTTGCCTTTCGCTCGGCATTATAATATTTTCTCCTTTTTCGTGTTTTCTATCCGTTTATATAATAATGAACTTTGTTCTAAAAAGCAATAGTGCGTATTGTTAAATTCCTTTTTTTAACACTTATCGCTATTAGGAAGAAAGTAGAGTTTAGTTGTTGCGTTTTTATTATTTACATGTTAAAATTCTTTAAGTATTTTTAGTGACTAGGAGGTGAAATTAGTGGCAAATATAAAATCTGCTCAGAAAAGAATTACTATCGCTAAATCAAGAAACGATAGGAATAAAGCAGTAAAATCCGGAGTAAAGTCAATCACAAAGAAATTTGAGAGAGCTTTAGCTGAGGGAGATATAGATTTAGCAAAAACTTTATTCCCTGAAGTAACGAAAAAAATTGATACAGCTGCTTCCAAAGGGAGTATTCATAAGAACACGGCAGGCCGAAAAAAATCCCATTTGGCTCTAAGCCTAAACAAAGCACAATAGTTTTGTTGGGTAAATCTTTGTTTTGATTTGGTTAAAGCTTCCTCTTTTTTAGGAAGCTTTTTGATTTGCGTCATTTATAATTACACAATAATCAAAGCCACTGGTAACAAAGGTTAAGTATTAAGTGATTCATACTGTTTACGGCCTAAAGAATAAGATCGACCAAGATCAGATCCGTCCCCTCAACAGAACCGTCCCCAATATTATGGAGGTATTTTTTAATGCAAGACTATTACACCGAGCGAGTCGGTTTTTTTGCTGGATTATCCCCTCAATACTTAATTGAAAAATATGGAAGTCCTCTTTATGTTTATAGCGAGTCAATTCTACGTGAGCGTTGCCGCGATATGGCGAACCTCATCAGCTATAAAAATTATAAGGCTAATTATTCCATAAAAGCTAATTCCAATTTGACTCTTTTAAAGATTATACTGGAAGAAGGCTTGAATGCCGACGCTGTTTCCCCTGGAGAGATCCATCTTCTTCTGATGGCTGGATTCAAACCTTCACAAATACTTTATATTAGCGGTAATATGTCCAAAGAAGAGATGCTTTATGCAATCAATAGTGGAGTTACAATCAGTGCTGATTCAATATCACAGTTGAACCAGTTTGCATCATTAAACCCTAGAGGCAATCTTGCTGTTCGCTTAAATCCCGGTATTGGCACAGGGCACCACAAGAAGGTTGTAACCGGGGGCAATAATACAAAATTCGGAATTGACATGGATCTAATCCCGGAAATTCTAAGGATTGCTTCAGAGGCTAATATACGCATTACAGGACTCAATCACCACATTGGTTCGCTTTTCATGGAACCTGAATCCTATATAAGAAGCTCTGAAAATCTTCTTAATGCAGCTAAAGCATTCAAAGACCTAAAATTTATTGATTTTGGAGGCGGGTTTGGTATTCCATATAAAAAACAAGCAGGACAGACTAGGCTTAATATAGATGCTTTAGGAGAGAAATTGACTATGCTTATTGATGCATGGACTGAGCATAATGGCATTTATCCTTTATTTATGACCGAGCCTGGTCGATATGTCGTGGCAGAATGTGGTTTAATACTGGGAATGGTGAATGCGCTTAAAGTTAGTCATAACCAAAAATATATCGGGACTGATATAGGTTTTAGTGTTTTAGCCCGTCCTGTAATGTATGGTTCTCATCATGACATTGAAGTTTACAGAGACGGCCATCTTGTAAAAGATGATCTTTACTCAAAAGTAACTGTTGTAGGTAACATCTGTGAGAGTGGAGACATAATAGCTCAGGATAGAGAGCTACCGAATATTCAAGAAGGTGATATTCTCGGCATTATGGATGCAGGGGCATATGGCTATTCTATGGCTTCTAATTACAACTGTCGTCTTAAACCAGCGGAGGTACTAATTGACCTAAATGGCAAGGATATTCTTATTCGAAAAAGGGACACATTTGAAGATATATTCAACGGGTTCAAGAACAAATAGGGATTGTGATAATATCTAACCAATTCGATTACCACAATATGGACAATATGAAAATAAAAGATGTATGCGTTCATTGCAATTTGCGCATACATCTCTGATTATTTTCTTATCTGCAAGTTCGATATCCTCAAGCTTGTTCATATCTAAATTAATACTGCTCTTTAACTCATCCGCATATGCATTTGTCACTTTAAAAAGTCTCATACAGCACCTCATACGTACCATATATTCTTCATTCCATTTAATAACAGGAATAAAGAATATATGGAAGTATCTAAATTTTTCGAAAAATTCAGCTCTTGAAAGCGCACCACATTTACATACTATATTAGAGAACTCATTAAGTTGCTTTTTCTTGTCCTGAATGCCAAATATCCCAATAAAGAACATAATATCACCATCATCTTACAGGCTCTGTTCATATTCTACTAAAATACTTAGTTTTATGCAAATAGCACTTGTGGTTCATTTTGACTTTTGGGAGTTTTTTAGCTAAAATAATCTATACTTAATCGACGTGATTATAATATCCCGCTTTAGAGGAAGTGTCAAAATTATGCATATAACGGAGGTGTTGACTATACAACCAAAAGCTTATCTTGATATAACGTCCGACTCTTGCCCGATAACGCTTGTAAAAGTTTTGCTTGCCCTTGACTCGTTAGCATCCGGCGATGTATTGGAGGTTCATCTTTCTGCAGGAAGCGCATCTAAAAATGTACCCCGCAGCTTATCAGGGGGGGGCCATATTATACATTCCATGAATACCTCAGGCGACGGAATATATATAATGCTGGTAGAAAAACAAGGCGGTGACTAAAATGTTAAGCAATGATCAGATTTTTCGTTATAGCAGGCATATTTTACTGCCTGAGATAGGCGGTAAAGGACAAGAAATCCTGCTTGATGCAAAGGTTTTAATTATAGGAGCAGGGGGACTCGGCTCTCCTGTAGCTCAATACATTGCGGCTGCAGGTGTTGGCTATATCGGAATAATGGATGGCGACAATGTTGACTTATCGAACCTTCAGCGACAGATAATCCATAATACTGCCGACATTGGCAAGTTGAAGGTTGAATCGGCGAAGGAAAAAATTAATCTCTTGAATCCCGATGTTTCTGTAAAAGTCTATCCTTTCGTTGCTAATGCTGAAAATATTGGACCAATAATCCATTGTTACGATTTAGTAATTGATTGCTGCGATAATTTCCCTACGCGTTATTTAGTCAACGATGCTGCGGTTTTGTTCAATAAGCCTTACTTTTATGGAGGAGTTTTGCGTTTCGACGGACAAGCTGCTGTTTTTTATCCGCCAAATGGACCTTGCTACCGTTGTATTTTCCCTGAAGCCCCAATACACGGCTCAATCCCAAGTTGCCAGCAAGCCGGAGTCTTTAACGTATTGCCGGGAATTATTGGCCTTATACAAGCTGCGGAAGCCCTGAAATGGCTGCTTGGTACAGGCGATCCTTTGCTCGGCAGGTTGCTTGTTTTCGATGCGTACAATATGGAATTCAGAGAGATCAAGGTCAATCGCCGTTTATCCTGTGCTGTATGTGGGGATAATCCGGTAATCACCAAGCTAAGTGCTGAAAATTACATGGATTTCACATGTGATGACGAATGATAAAGTTAATGAAGCTGTCACTGCTTTTTATCAAATGCTTCAAATCTTTTAATTTATGCAACATTTAGGTTTTTTTCTTAAAATTGAAAAATGCGGGACCTCAAAAGGCAGGGGCAAATAGAGTTTTTGCTGGGCATGCGGTGCGACGTTTATTGGGTTCAAGCTATCATCATACATCTCTTTAACAGTGTATTGGTTCAAGCATATGCTTTTCGGTGACACAATCTCAAGTTCATCACCTACAGCGAAATTATTCCTCTGTTCGACCAACATCATCTTGTCATTTGAATTATAAGCCAATACCAATCCAACAAAATCATAACTGCGAATATAGCTGCTACTTTCATACACTTGTGCTTCGCTACCCGGCGGCCCAAAGTAAAAACCGGTAGTGTAGCTACGATGACTGACTTTTTCTAATTCGGTGAATGTGGATTCTGAAAAACAGTATTTTTCCGGGTCATGTGCATATACATCGAGTTCATGTCGGTATGCTCTTACAACTGAGGCTACGTAATAAACGCCTTTCATCCTGCCCTCGATTTTAAAACTGCTGATTCCAGCCTTTATAAGCGGTTTTATGTGTTTTATCATGCACAGATCCTTTGAGTTTAAAATATATGTGCCTCTTTCATCCTCCATTATGGGCATAAATTCGCCCGGACGATTTTCTTCTGAAAGATGATAGTTCCATCTGCAAGGTTGTGCACATTCTCCACGGTTGGCATCCCTGTCGGTAAGATAATTGCTAAGTGCGCATCTTCCGGAATAAGCTACACACATACTACCATGCACAAAACATTCTATTTCAAGTGATTTTGGCGTATTTTCACTTATGTATCCGATTTCGTCCAATGATAGCTCTCTTGAGAGAATGATTCTCTTAACTCCTAAAGAGTGCCAGAATGCTGCGCTTCGCCAGTTGGTAGTGTTAGCCTGAGTACTAAGATGTATATCAAAACCTGGTTTTGCACCAATTATACATGACAGTATACCGGGATCTGATACTATTACGGCATCGACTCCCACATCAGATAAGAACCGGATATGCTCATCGAGTTCTTCAAAATCACCATTGTGTGCGAATACATTCATGGTTACATAAGCTTTTTTCTTTAGCTTATGTGCATATTTAACAGCTATATCGATTTCTCCAAAATCGAAATTATCGGCAAATGCCCTAAGTCCATAGTTTTTTGCGGCAAAATACACTGCATCCGCCCCATACTCAAATGCCGCCTTCAAGCATTCAAAATTACCGGCGGGCGCTAAAAGCTCAGGAACCCTATATAGATTTTTAGATGTTTCAGTTTTTATCTCCATAAATGTTCGAATTCTGCAATAGCTCTTCGATGCTCCTCGTAAGTTTTACTAAATTCGTGCGTTCCATCTCCTCTATATACAAAAAATAACATTCTGTTTTGATCTGTCATGTAGTCTTCATACGGAAACAACGCTGCTTCAACTGCTAATTGGCTTGGTGCGGATATCGGTCCTAAAGGTAATCCTAAATGCTTATAAGTGTTATATTTTGAATCTTTTGTTGCTTCAATTTGTGCGTCGGTGGCAAACGGTCCTTCCCATTCTTCACGCGGAATAAGGTACAGGACAGTAGAGCATGCCTGCAAAAGCATATCGTCATCCAACCGATTATGGAAAACAGCAGAAACTTTATGAAATTCGCCCATTCCTGCTTCTGACTGGATAATTGAAGCCAGTACGATAACTTCATCTATACTCATATCAAGCTGTTTAGCTCTATCAGCAATCGTAGTTTGATTATATTCTCTTTCGTATACCTTGCGTCTAAATGTACGAAGCATCATACGAATAATGTCATCGGGAGAAGCATCAAGATATGCCTCATAAGTATCCGGAAAGAGGTACCCTTCCAAAGGATATTCGCCATTTTTCCGCTCTTGCGGTATATAGTTGAGAAAGCTGAAATCTTCGACATAGTCTTGGATTTTTTTAGCCGCATCTAAAAACTGTTGCGCAGTGAATTCAAACTTTTTCTTTCCATCTTCCGTAGTCATCGCTTCCAGCAGATGAGCCATCTCGCTTATAGTGTATCCTTCAGGTATCCTGAATCTTGCTGTATTAGGTATCGCTTCACCTTCCATAAGAAGGTCAATAATCTGCTGCATGTCCATATTCTGAGATATAACAAACGCACCTGCTCTGAGTTTATGAGCCTGATCTGTAAATTCAGCAAACAGTTCAAATACAAATTCATTTCTTATTAGATTATTTCTATAAAGTATATCCGCAATTCTCGCGAGGGACGAACCGGTCGGTATTTCAATTATTAATTCCGCTGGATTTTGAAGTTCTACAGGACGAAGTAACTCCCTGTAAAAAATATTAAATGCAAACACTACAGTGGCTATAACAATTCCCAAGCTCAATGCAAATACTGCTATCTGTCTTATGAGCAGCGTCATAAGTCTTTTTTCTTTGGTGATTTTTTTAGGTTTTTTTTCATCGGAGGTTGTTTTAACCATAACTGTCTCCCGTCCATCCTTGGAACTTACATTTTTTCAACGAACGATCCTGCAGTTTTCTTATAAAGCTTAAGTATTGGCAAAGCAAACAAACCGATCACAACGGTTTGACCTAGTGCAATGTATCCTACTGTAGGCCAGTAAGGCAACCCATAAGCGGGTGCAACGTAAAGAGGAACGCCTAATGCATTGACCACTATCGGAGGCAGCATCGCCAAGTATTTGCTTTTAATCTTATAGGTTAAAAGAGCAGCTATGAGCGTTAATGCACTTCCACCTAATATATCAACTAAGCCAAGCGGACTTGCAAAATTGGCGAAAAACACTCCAACCGTAAGCCCTAAAATTGCAGCCGGATCCATGAACGGAAGCAATGTTAAAGCCTCCGACACTCTAAATTGAACCGGTCCATACGCTATAGGCTTAACTAATAATGTTATTACAATATAGACTGCTGCGATGATCCCGGCTCTTGCTATAAATCCTGCCGGACCGTAAGATTCTATTAACGTTTTTACTTTAAGCTTCAATCTTTGAAAAATACCTTCCCCATAAGAAAATTTACTTAGAGTACATTTTTTAATCTTCCACTCTATATTTCCATAATAACTGGTAATATCATAGGATTTCTCTTGGTCTTTTCATAAAGAAACGCTCTTAATCTATCTCTGATACCACTTTTGATAATACCCCAATCACTGTACTTTTTGTGTGCGTTCTGCCCATTTTGTCCATATTGCTCCATAATACTCTTAACAAGCTCGCGCGCTTCATCGATCAAAAGTTCCGATTCCCTAACATATACAAAACCCCTTGAAATTATATCCGGTCCTGCAATAATGTTACCGCCTTCTTTTGAAATTGTTACAACTACTACAATCAATCCATCCTGGGACAAATGCTTTCTGTCCCTTAGAACAATATTACCAACGTCACCAATTCCGAGCCCATCGACTAACACTCTGCCGGCAGTGACACTACCCGAAACTTTACATGTATCCTTATCTAATTCAAGCACCGTTCCTATGTCCAACATGAAAATATTCTCTTTAGGCATCCCCAAGGACTCAGCTAAATAAGCATGCTGTTTCAAATGTCGGTATTCACCGTGCACAGGAATGAAAAATTTTGGTTTTACCAAAGTGTGTATCAGCTTGAGCTCCTCTTGACAAGCATGTCCCGAAACATGTATGTCGGCTAAATCCTGATATAATACATTGGCTCCTTTTGCGAAAAGCTGGTTTATTACTCTGAATACAAGCTTTTCGTTTCCAGGTATAGGTGTAGCGGAGATAACCACAGTATCTCCGGGAATTATCTCAATCTTCTTATGCTCAGAAGAGGCCATGCGCGCCAACGCTGACATCGGTTCTCCCTGGCTTCCTGTTGTTATAACGACTATGCTATCATTCGAGTAATTGTTAATATTTTCGATATCAATTAAAATATCTTTGGGAAATTTTAGATATCCCAGTTCAGAAGCTACACCTATAACATTCACCATGCTACGACCGGAAATACATACTTTGCGATCAAATTTGACAGCAGCATCAAATATCTGTTGTACTCTGTGAACATTTGATGCAAAAGTTGCTACTATAATTCTACCTTTAGCGTTAGCAAATATGCTTTCAAATGCTTGCCCTACGGTACGCTCAGACATCGTGTAACCTGGGCGCTCAACATTGGTGCTCTCAGCAAGAAGTGCAAGCACTCCTTTCTGTCCGATTTGAGCAAATTTCGCCAAATCGATAGCCTCTCCGTCAATTGGAGTATAGTCAACCTTAAAATCACCGGTGTGTATTATTGTGCCAACAGGTGTATGAATTGCAAGCGCAACAGAGTCAGCTATACTATGACTAGTCCTAATAAACTCTACAGAAAATTGTCCGATTTTTATCGTATCGTTAGCTTTTACCCTCTCAAGCTTGCTTATGTCAATTTTATGCTCTTTTAGTTTAACTTCGACAAGCCCTAAAGTTAATCGTGTGCCATAAACAGGTACGTTTAGCTGTTTAAGTATATAAGGCAACGCTCCGATATGATCCTCATGACCATGAGTAAGAACTATACCTTTTACCTTGTTTTTATTCTTCACTAGATACGAAATGTCAGGTATGACAAGGTCAACTCCCGGCATTTCATCATCAGGAAAACTAGCTCCGCAGTCAATTACTATTATATCGTTGCCCCACTCCAACGCAGCCATGTTTTTCCCTATTTCGTTTATTCCCCCAAGAACAAATAATTTTAAACCTGAACTTTTTGATGCCACTAAAAGATTTAATCTCCCTCATTGAATTTTTTGTGTCTCACGACTTCTTTTATTATACTTTCTTTATTGTCTATATGCAAGCAAAAGCTAAACTACGAATACTAAGTCACTAAATTTTAAAATGGTAAATCATTTTTTTGACCACTATTGCGTATTATCTGCATTTTTTGCAATAACCTATAAACTTGACTTTATGGTCCATGATATCAAACTGGTGTTGTTTTTCGATCTTTTCCTCTAGAAGGTCGAGCAAATCTTCTTCGACTTCAGTAACACTGCCACATTTTATGCAAATAAGATGATGATGGTGATGATCTTCCTCAGGGTTAGTTAGCTCATACCGGTTCCTGCCATCATCGAAGTTATGCTTGTTAAGCATTCCGGTTTCCTCAAACAAAAGCATTGTCCTATAAACGGTCGCCAATCCGATTTCCGGACAAGTCTTCTTAACTTCCAGATAAATTTCCTCAGCACTCATATGTTTACCGTGATTAGCAATAATAGCTTCAACAGTAGCTCTGCGCTGCTTAGTTAGTCGATAGCCTTTATCTTTTAGAATATTTTTTAAACCTGTAATACCGCTATCCATAATTTTCACCTCAAACATAACTGAAAAATATCAAAGTATATATCTATTAAGATCATTTTCCTTTACCATGCTCTTTAAACTTTCTCTAACAAAACTAGAGTCTATCGATATAAGATGGCCAAACCTTTCGTCGGCATCATATGATATATCCTCCACCAATTTTTCCATAACCGTATGCAAACGTCTTGCTCCTATATTCTCCTTCGTCTGATTTGCAATATGGGCGATTCTAGCTATCTCATCGATAGCATCCACTGTGAATTCTAAATCAACGCCTTCTGTTTTCATCAGAGCAATCTGCTGCTTTATTATGGCATTTTCTGGTTGTGTCAGGATTTGTCTGAAATCTTGCTCGCTTAAACTTTTAAGTTCCACATGGATGGGGAATCTGCCTTGTAATTCAGGAATGAGATCCGATACCTTTGATACGTGAAATGCACCCGCAGCCATAAACAGAATATAATCAGTCTTTATGGGGCCATATTTAGTTACAACCGTCGTACCCTCAACTATTGGCAATATATCTCGCTGCACTCCTTCTCTTGATACATCAGGGCCTGCACCCATTTCCCTGCCGGCAATTTTATCTATCTCATCTAAGAATATTATCCCTCTTTGCTCCACTGCATTTATAGATTCCTCTATGACTTCATCCATATCTATAAGCTTTTGTGCTTCTTCATGCTCAAAAATCTTTCTTACCTCTGAAATCGCTAATCTCTTTTTCTTCTTTTTTTTGGGGAATAATCCTCCAAACATGTCTTGTATCTGTATTAGCATGTCTTCATTTCCAAATCCTGGTATCAATCCTGCTCCTGTCTGCCTTGATTCTTCAATTTCTACTTCGATTGTATTTAGTTCGAGTTTTTTATCTCGAAGTCTTTGTCTTAACTTCTCCCTAGTTGCTGCCATCGAATCATCAATCGTCTCGTCGCTTTGATCTATTTCCTGATCTCCCTGCAAAAGCATCCCGATCGGATTAGAGGTTTTTCTTTTTTTCGACGGTAAAAGTATTTCGAGTAACCTGACTTCGGCCGATTCTGCTGCTCTCGCCTTAACGCTCTCCGCTTTCTGGTTCTTTATCATTCTGATTGCCGCTTCCACTAAATCTCTGACCATTCCCTCAACATCTCTACCAACATAACCAACTTCTGTAAACTTAGTCGCTTCCACTTTTATGAAAGGAGCATTTACCAGTTTAGCAAGCCTTCTGGCAATTTCGGTTTTTCCAACTCCGGTAGGTCCCATTAGAATAATGTTTTTTGGAGTTATCTCATTTTTAAGATCTGCGTCGAGTAAACTCCGCCGATAACGATTTCTCAAGGCTATGGCAACGGATCTCTTTGCTTCATTTTGACCAATTATGTAACGGTCTAGCTCTCTGACTATTTCTTTTGGTGTATAATTATCCAACAGTTTATCCCCCTAAATCTCTTCAACAACGATATTGTCATTGGTATACACACATATAGAAGCTGCTATAAGAAGCGACTTTCTCACTACATCAGCTGGCGTAAGCTCGGAATTTTCCAAAAGAGCCTTTGCAGCTGCCAAAGCATATCCACCGCCTGAACCTATGGCACAAACGAAATCATCAGGCTCAATAACCTCACCCGTACCTGAGATAACCAGCATATCATTTGAGTCAACAGCTATGAGCATAGCGTCAAGCTTTCTTAATATTTTATCGGAACGCCAGTCTTTAGCAAGTTCAACCGCAGCCCTCTGCAAGTTACCCGAATACTCCTCAAGTTTTGCTTCAAATTTTTCACTTAAAGTTAAGGAATCGGCTGCTGAACCTGCAAAGCCTACTATAACTTGATTATTATAAAGTCTTCTTATTTTGCGAGCTTTATGTTTCATGATCGTATTTTGACCAAAAGTCACCTGTCCATCGCCTCCGATGGCAGTTTTCCCACCTTTTCGCGCCGCGACTATTGTTGTAGCACTTATCATTTAAGTGTTCTCCTTACTCTAAAAATAAATATTAGCATAAATCGCTTTAATCCGCAAACCGAACATGAGTTTAGGTCAATACTTTCTTGACATGACTTTCATCTTTGAGTTTGCAGCTTTTATTAGAGCATGCGTTAAATTTCTGATGGTTTTTATTCTGTTTTATCACCATGTAGGAACCGCATTCAGAGCAATTATGACCGCTCGGCAAGTCCCATGACATAAAATTGCATTCAGGATACTTAGTACAGCCATAAAACTTCTTACCCTTTCTTGTGCTCTTCTCAGCCAGTCTTGCACTGCACACAGGACACAAAACGTCTAGCTCTCCTTGTATCGGCTTTGTATTACGGCAATCCGGAAAATTTGGACAAGCAAGGAATTTGCCAAATCTGCTCCTCTTAAAGACCATTTTAGCACCACATTTATCACAATCGATGTTTGACTCCTCATCACTTAAGGCAACTTCCCCCATATTAGCATCAGCTTTTTTTAACATGACATCAAACGCAGGATAGAATTCCCTCAATATGTCCTTCCAATTTTTGCTTCCTTCCTCAACCTGATCAAGACGGCTTTCCATATCGGCTGTAAATTTGTAATCTATTACGTCAGTGAAAAACTCCATCATTAGATCGTTAACTATAAACCCAAGTTCTGAAGGCAACAAACTCTTTTTCTCTCGCAACACATAGCCTCTGTCTATAATGGTTGATATAGTCGGAGCATAAGTGCTCGGTCGTCCTATGCCCATTTCTTCAAGTGTTTTAACAAGTGATGCTTCGTTATATCTCAATGGAGGTTCTGTAAAATGCTGCTTGGGTAATAACCGCATTAATCTCAGTTTATCTCCTTTTTCGAGAACAGGAAGCTTTGAATCTTTTGAAGTTTTATCCGAATCATTGCTCTCCTCATAGAGTATAGTAAACCCTTTGAAAATCAATTTGGATTCACTGGATTTAAAAAGGTAATCACCCGCCTCAATATCAACTGAAGTGACTTCATAAAGCGCCGGAGTCATTTGGCTTGCAAGAAATCGTTCATATATTAACCGATACAGCCGATACTGATCCTTTTTCAAAAAATCTCTAAGACTTTCGGGATCTTTTGCCAAATAAGCAGGTCTTATGCACTCATGAGCGTCTTGTATGTTCTTTTTGCTCTTAAACCTGTTTGGAACTTCAGGAACATACTGCTTGCCATAAAACTCAGCGATATGATCAAGTGCTTCGGCTTGAGCGTTTGAAGACACTCTAACAGAATCGGTTCGAATATAAGTTACAAGGCCTTCGGAGCTTCCGCCTTTTGTTTCCACTCCTTCATAAAGTTGCTGTGCAATCATCATAGTTTTTTTAGTTGTAAACCCTAATTTTCTCGAAGCATCCTGCTGAAGTGTGCTTGTGGTAAATGGCGGAGACGCACTTCGCTTTTTATTCTGTTTTTTTATGTTTTTTACATTAAACTCGTAAGTTTTGAGATCGGTTATAATCTTATCGACTTGTTCCTTTGATTTAAGCTCAACTTTTTTGTTCTTTTGACCATGAAATAAAGCCTCAAAAATGAGATCTGAATCCTGCGGCTTTAATTCTGCTGTAAGTATCCAGTATTCTTGTGGAATAAACCCTGTAATTTCCCTCTCTCTTTCACATATCAATTTGACAGCCACGGACTGTACGCGTCCTGCACTAAGACCGCTTCTCACCTTCTTCCAAAGTATAGGACTTATTTGATAGCCTACTATTCTATCGAGTACACGTCTTGCTTGTTGTGCGTCTACCAGATTTAAACTTATCGGACGTGGATTTTTAATTGCTTTTTTAACCGCGGAATCTGTAATCTCATTAAATTCTATTCTACATGGACGGTTCTTATCAATTCCTAAAAGATGAGCCAGATGCCAAGATATGGCCTCGCCTTCTCTGTCAGGGTCTGTTGCTAGCAATACTTCATCAGCTGCCTTAGCTTCTTTTTTGAGTTTGCTTACCAACTCTCCTTTCCCGCGTATTGTGATATATTTTGGCTCAAAATCATTGTTTACATCAACTCCCAGGCTACTTTTGGGCAGATCCCTTATGTGTCCTATTGATGCTTCAACCTTGTATCCTCTGCCCAAAAATTTCTTGATAGTCTTGACCTTTGCGTACGATTCAACTATTACAAGTTTTGCCATTAATTACCTCCGTATGAATATATTACCCGGTAACTGCTTTACCATGCTCTTAATCTCAAGCATTGTGAGTATGGCATTTAGTCTCCCTATATGTATTCCTGTCAAAAAAGCCAGATCTTCAATGTGTTTCTCTCCGTCTTCAAGAGCATTGTAAACTTCGGTTTCAAAAAGATCAAGCTGTATAACTTCAGACTTTTTTACTAGATTTGAATTCCTCGCCTTCCCCATTCCTACTTCTTCGATAATTTCATGAATGTCAGTAACAAGTCTTGCACCTTCCTTGAGCAATCTGTTGGTTCCTAAGCAATATGGATTATTTATATTGCCGGGCAACGCAAATACGTCCCTGCCTTGTTCCAAAGCAAAATCAACTGTTATCAAAGCTCCGCTCCTTTCTCCCGCTTCGACAACCAATACGGCATTTGATATGCCGCTTATTATCCTGTTGCGAGCAGGAAAATTAGTAGGAGCAGGGAATGTTCCAGGTGGATATTCACTCAGCAAAGTACCATGTTCCTCTATCTGCAAGAAGAGTTTTTTGTTATCCCCTGGATATACTATATCAACACCACAACCTAATACTGCCACAGTATAACCTTCTGCCTTAAGAGCTCCCTTATGTGCCATTGTATCAATTCCTCTTGCCGCTCCGCTAACAATACCAAAACCTGCCAATGATAAATCAAAAGCAAATCTGTCGGCCATTTGCCTGCCGTATTCCGAAGTACGCCTTGAACCGATAACAGCGATAAAAGGAATATTATTATTTAACGGCTGTCCTTTACAATACAAAACCGCTGGAGGGTCGAATGTGTTTTTTAGAAGAACCGGATAATCGTCATCATTCAAAGTAAGAACTAATAAACTCGGATCAGCAAGAATTGCAGCAGCCCTATCTAAATATCTTAAATTTTTGTGATCGAGAATGGATTTAATTGCGCGTTCTCCCAAAGTAGACTGAAACTTAATAATTTCTTTTTCTTGACTCTCCCATAAAGTTCTAGGACTATCAAAGCATTTGTTTAGCATTGAAAATCGTCTTGCTCCTACACCCGGAACAGATGCCAACCAAATCCAATATGCTTTGTCGGGGACGCTTTGCATCACGACAACCTCCGCTCATTTAATGAATTTGAGAGCCCAATTTCTTTCGATTATTACTGCCTTTTCAGGACATAACTCTTGACAGCAATAACATTTAATGCACTTCTCCAAATCTATTTGTGGTTTTCCGGAATACATCGCTATCGCCTTTGGAGGACAATATCTCTCACAATCTCCGCAGCCAATACAACGATTATGAACAACTACAAGCTTTGGTTCAACCATAGGTTTAAGCCATTTTGAAATCCTGCTGTTACCTCCGACCTCAAGAACTCTTGATAATAATCCTTGCTTTACACTATCTGGCAGTTTAAAATCAGAAATGTGCGGTTTGTTAAAATGATCTCCTAAAAAAATAATATCTTCAGGATTAGCGCTGCATAGACCTCTCTCTTCAGCTTTTGCAATAGTTCCGACTCTGCGTGGTGTTATGCCAACTAAAGCAGTCGCAGCAACGTCCAACGCGTATGGACTGGTTCCGGTAAGAATTGCTCCAATTGCCCTTGGAGTTCCTGCCGAGGGACCATTCCCCTCCATCCCCATTATCGCATCCATAATCGACAAAACAGGATTCGCATAGCGACACACATCTATGAGCATATCTGAAAAATCTTCAATTTTATTCATCCTGAAATGATACTCCATTTTAGTCATTCCAGGAATTATGCCAAACATATTTTTAACTGCACCTGTAAAAAGACACATTCCATGAGTTTTAAGCTTTGGAAGCGAAATAATTGCGTCCACTTCCTTAACAACAGAAGCAATCGTTATTTTCTTCGCAATTTTAGCTTCAGGTATGAAAACATCCACGATATCCGTACTAAGGTTAAGTATTGCATTTGAGCGTTCAGCAGCTTCAATCATGCCACAACCTTTATAAACGCTTTTAAGCATTGTTTCCATATAAGGTCCGCCTGGACAATCTGAAATTATCGGAATCGCTCCGACATTTTTTATAATCGAAGCCATTGCCTGCACGACCGCAGGGTGTGTGGTCACACAATCCTCAGGTCTTTTTCGCATAAGCAAGTTGCATTTTAAAAGAACTTTCATACCTGGCCTAATATATTCCTTTATACCGCCTAATAGTTCGATGCTTTTCCTTACGGCTTCCTCTACTTCAGCAACGTTATAACTTAAACATCTGACATGGGATACTTTTTCCATACACTGATTTCCTTCCGATAGCAGATTTGATTATATTGGAGAATATTGTTCAAGAATACTTGGCATGCCCATACAATAATCCTAATAGAAACATAATAACCAGCACGACCCAGAGAACAATTTTCTTGGGCACAAGAAGTTTTTCTCCAAACAAGCCTAATCCATTACCAATAATATATCCTCCTGCCAATCCTCCCATATGACCCCAATTATCAATTCCCGGTTGCGTTATTCCATACATAAGGTTAATTATTATGATGATTATAAGTCCTGGCCCGAACATTCGCTGGAATAAGGTTTTTCTATGTTGTCTTAAGTATAAAAGCGACCCCATCAAACCAAAAATTGCACCGGATGCACCTGCAGCCGGATTAGGATTAAAAAGATAACTTAGAAGTGTTCCTAAAAGCCCTGAAAATAGATAAATGCAAATAAATCTTGCTCTGCCGTATATTTTTTCAACAACGGGGCCATAGAGAAATAACGCATATGAATTAAAGAAAAGATGGATAAGGTTTACATGCAAAAACATGGCTGTGAATAATCTCCATGTCTCCCCTTGGGCAATGAGCAAATTAACTTTAGCGCCAAACAATACTAGCTGATGAGTTACACTGAGCTCGTAAATCAAACCAAACAGACTCATAACTAGCCATATAACTACATTTGAAGCCAGGAAGATATGTGTAATAAAAATTCGATGGGGGTCAAGCTTGATCTTACGACTTGAACTTGTAGTATCGATATGTTGCACATCTATTTCACTCAATACCTTAAATTCTCCCTCAATAGGTTCATTTGTGCCCTTATTTTGGTTCATGCCACTCCTTAATGAAAGCTATAAGATTGATTTAGCCAGTGTGATTTTCGCAATAAAAGCCTTAATTCGCTTTAATGCTTCGTTTATGCTTTCGATCGAATAAGCATAAGAACATCTAACAAAGCCTTCCCCGCTATTACCAAATGCCGTACCTGGCACAACCGCAACTTTTTCACTCAATAACAATTGTTCGCAGAATTCCTCAGAAGTCATTCCTGTGCTCTTGATGCACGGAAATACATAAAACGCACCCATAGGCTCAAAACAATCAAGCCCCATATCATTGAAAGCCTTAACAACTATTCTGCGTCTCATGTCATATTGCTTCGCCATACCCCTTACCATTTCAAAGTCATTGTTAAATCCTCCGGTTAATGCTTCCAAAGCGGCGATTTGACTCATTACAGGTGCGCACAACATCGTGTATTGATGAATTTTTACCATAGCCCCAATCAAGTCGGGATCCCCTGCCGCATATCCTATTCTCCATCCGGTCATTGCAAATGATTTTGAAAAACCATTTAGTACTATAGTGCGCTCCTTCATCCCAGGGATAGACGCAAAGCTTACGTGAGGTATCCCCCCGTAAGTTAACTCTGAATATATTTCATCCGAAATAACTATTATCTCCGTATCTCGAATGCACTCCGCAATAAGCAAAAGATCTTCTTTTCTCATCACGGCTCCGGTAGGATTATTCGGATACGGTAAAATTAAAGCCTTAGTTCTCGGATTAATTTTACTCAGTAAATTTTCAGGTTTAAGACGGAACTCATCTTTGGCTTCACAAACAACATTAACAGCATTCCCTCCTGCAAAAGTAACGCATGGCATATATGACACATATGACGGTTCAGGTACAAGCACTTCCTCGCCCGGGTTAAGAATTGCCCGCAGTGCGAGATCGATCGCTTCACTTGCGCCTACCGTAACCACTACTTCATTTTTCGGGGAATATTCAAGCCCGTATCTTTCTTTAAGATACCTTGCTATCGCTTGTCTCAGCTCGATTGTGCCCCAATTAGAGGTATAGTAAGTCTTGCCTTTTTCGATCGAATAAATGCTCGCTTCTCTTATATGCCAAGGAGTTACAAAATCAGGTTCACCAACGCCTAGAGATATAGCATCCTTCATTTCACTTACTATGTCAAAAAATTTACGAATTCCTGATGGCGGCACACATTTAACACGATCAGCAATTTTGTCCTCCATAATCACAACGTTATCACCTGCCTTATATCTGTATGTTCTTCCTCGAGAATTACACCGTCAACCTTATATTTCTTTAAAAGAAAATGAGTTGAAGTGCTCATTACCGAATCCAAAACTGATAGCTTTTCAGCAACAAAAAATGCTACTTCTTTCATGGTTTTTCCTTCTACAGTTAACGCCAGATCATAATCCCCCGACATTAAGTATACCGACTTAACTTCAGGAAATCTATATATCCTCTCAGCTATTGCGTCAAAACCCTGTTCGCGCTGAGGAGTTACCTTAACCTCTATTAACGCGCAAACATAAGCTCGTTCGGTTTTTTCCCAATTAATCAACGTATTATACTTGACTATAACCTTGTTCTTCTCGAGTGCATCAATTATAATTTTAACCGTATCTATGTTAACACCCGTCATCTCCGCTATTTGTAGCGGAGTAATTTTACTGTTTTCTGATAAAATATCAAGAATTTGCTCTTCAATGCTCATTAATGCTCACCTTTCCTAAAATTTAACTAGTACTTTGGCTAAGTCAAAAACAACTGATTACGATTCTATCATTCATTTAATGTTTGCGTCAATCGACGATATTAATCAAGCCCCGCTACCGAATCCATAATCTGTTGAATTGTAAATCCTTTGCCCAATAAAAATGAGATTGTTTCTTTAACGCCTTTCGGGACATATGCTTTTAAAACGCAGCATTCACCCCGAATCTCATATTCACCCAAAGCTGCCGGCACAAGCAGCGAATCACCTGTCTTAAAGTTAATGGAGCCGGCCTTGAAGATTATCTCACCTAAACCTCTTATTACAGTTAAGGTGTGAAATCTTTCCCCATCCGTATTTTCTTTAACACCGGCTCGAATATCAATCTTCTCGATCGCAAAATATTTACATCCCACAAAAAATGTCCTCACACAACCCGGTTCCTCGAAGCTTAAGCCCGGTGTAGGAGATACGGGATGTGTCGTATTAAAATTGATGACATCAAGCGCTTTTTCTATGTGTAGTTTCCTTGGATTACAGTCTATGCCGGTTCGATTCCAGTCAAAAACCCTATAAGTCAAATCAGAGCTTTGTTGGATCTCGCATAGCAATATGTCCTTACCTATCGCGTGTACTAATCCTGCAGGAATATAAATCGCATCACCTGCTTTGACTTTTAACCTGTTCAGGCACTCATCAAGTTTATTTTGCTCCAAACATTCACAAAACGTTGCTTTGTCTGTGCCTTTCGTCAATCCGTATATCAATTCGGCGTCATCTCCAGCTTCTAATATATACCACATCTCTGTTTTGCCGAATGGTTCTCCTTCATGCGATTGCGCGTACAAATCCGTAGGATGTACCTGAACCGACAATGCATCCTTAGCATGTATAAGCTTTATCAAGAGCGGGAATTCATAAGAGCCGCCAAAAGAAGCGCCCAAAATTTCTTGTGGATATTTTTCTAAGATACATTTTAGTGAAATTCCTCGTAACGCACCGTTTGCAACTATGCTTTCACCTTTTTGATGACACGATATATCCCAGCTTTCACCGATTTTATCTGATTCAACGCAACGTCCGTACTTTTGCCTGAGAAGTGTTCCTCCCCACACCATTTCTATAAGCACGGGTTCGAACTTCAATGGGTACAAAGTGCTTTCAACCATTTAAGCCATCATTCCTTGCTATCCAAAATGGCAGTCTCGTTTAGCCGGAATGATAATGTGAAAAGGCTATCGTTTAGATTTACATTTTCGACCATAACACCCGGCGGAGCACTTATGGACGAGGGTGAAAAATTCCATATATTCCTGATTCCGCAATCCATAAGTATTGTTGCGACCTGTCGACATTTATCCTTCGGAGTACATATAACGGCTATATCTATGCTGTTATTGGAGGTGTATTCCTTTATAGACTCCCACGGTAGAATTTCTATTCCTTTTATCTGCGCACCTATAAGCTGCGGATCCACATCAAAGAGCGCCCGTACATAAAAGCCTTCTTTTTCGAATCCAGAATAGTTTGTCAGCGCACGTCCTAAGTTTCCTGCTCCCACAACAACTAAATCATGGCTTCTGTGTAAGCCGAGAATTTTTTTAATCTCCTGCCTTAATTCACTCACATTATAACCATAACCTTGCTGCCCAAACCCTCCGAAGGAGTTGAAATCCTGACGAATCTGAGAAGCAGTCAGTCCCATTGTCTCGCTCAATTGCTTCGAAGATACCCTCTTAATTCCATTTTTATCCATTTCAGTCAGAAAGCCGTAATACTTGGGCATTCTCCGCGCTACAGGTTCAGGAACCCTGTTTTTATCCTTCGACATCACTTATCCTCCATTTCTATTCGGATTTGTTCTTTGCATAGTTTAAAAGTCCTCCCGCTAAAATGATTGCCTTAATCCTCGGAAATACCTTTAATGTTGTTGCTATGTCGCAGTTTTTGCTTAAATTTCTTACTACAACAATATCACCGGTTTCAATCTGAGCCGCCGCATTTTCAATTGCAAGCTCATTGCCTTGATCTATTGTGTCATAATCATCAGGATTTAAAAACACTAAAGGTAATATTCCCGAATTTATGAGATTTGCCATGTGTATCCTCGCAAATGACTTTGCCAGCACACCCTTTATTTTGAGATAAAGCGGAACCAATGCCGCATGTTCCCTGCTTGATCCCTGACCATAATTTGATCCTGCCACCAGAAAACCTCCTTGCGCAAGCTTAGCCCTTGCCGGGAATTCCGCGTCGACAGGTGTCAGGCAGAAATCCGAAAGATATGGAATGTTTGAGCGATGTGGCAAAAGCTTAGCATTTGAAGGCATTATGTGATCAGTTGTAATATTGTCCTGCATTTTTATGAGCACAGGGCCTTTCACATTGTCGGAAAGCTTTTCATTAACAGGAAAAGGTTTTATATTCGGACCGTATTCAACGGTTAAATTTTCGATTGATTCAGGCGGGGTAATGATCAAATTATCATTAATTATAAATGCATCAGGTGCTTTAATTTCTGGATACGCACCAAAATCCCTGGGATCTGTCAAAGCGCCGGTTAACGCAGAGACGGCAGCAACTTCCGGGCTGCAAAGATAAACATTAGCGCTTTTAGTTCCGCTTCTTGCATAGAAATTGCGATTGAAGGTGCGCAGTGACACCGCATTCTCACTAGGCGCCTGCCCCATGCCTATACACGGTCCGCAAGCTGATTCAAGTATGCGAACACCAGCATCAATTAAATCGGTTAAAGCTCCGTTTTTTGCAAGCATTGAAAATACCTGCTTTGAACCAGGCGAAACAACAACGCTGACGTCTGGATGGATCGTCTTTCCTTTAAGTATGGACGCGACTCTCATAAGATCAAGGTAGGATGAGTTGGTACAGCTGCCTATTGCTACCTGATTCACCTTTATAGCCCCGATACCTTTTACGGTATCTATGTTATCAGGACTGTGAGGCTTTGCAAGCATCGGCTCAAGCAAGCCAAGATCGATAGTCATTTCCTCATCATAAACGGCATCCTTATCTGCTTCAAGACAGCTCCATTCGTGTAATCTTCCCTGCGCTTCCAAAAATGCCCTTGTCACTTCATCGCTTGGAAATATTGAAGTCGTAGCGCCAAGCTCAGTTCCCATATTGGTAATGGTAGCCCTTTCGGGAACGCCTAAATTCGCAACGCCTTCTCCTGCATATTCAAAAATTATCCCTACTCCGCCTTTCACGCTTAAACGCCTTAACATTTCGAGAATGACATCCTTAGCCGTAACCCATGGCGACAATTTGCCGAGAAGATTAACCTTACAAACCTTTGGCATGGATAGGTAATACGCTCCGCCTCCCATTGCAACTGCCACATCCAACCCTCCCGCTCCTATTGCAAGCATCCCGATACCTCCGGCATTTGGAGTATGGCTATCAGAACCTAAAAGTGTAAAACCGGGGACAGCAAAACGTTCAAGGTGCACTTGATGGCATATTCCATTCCCGGGCTTTGAAAAGTAAACTCCGTACCTAGCCGCCACCGATTTAAGATATCTGTGATCATGGGCGCTCTCAGAACTCGTCTGTAATGTATTATGATCGATATATGATACCGATTTTTTGGTTCTAACTCTTTGAACTCCCATTGATTCAAACTGAAGATAGGCCATAGTTCCCGTAGAATCCTGTGTCAGTGTCTGATCTATGCGAATCGCTATCTCCTCACCCGGCGTCAAGTTGCCGGAAAGTAAATGAGCGGTTATTAATTTATGCACTAAGTTTTGAGCCACAATAAATTCCTCCTTAAATAATGTTAGATCCGTAAAAAAGAAAACTATTGCGAACAGATCTATTCGAATTTGAAGCTATTGTATATTAACGGTAATTATATGTCAATCTTATGCGGATTTTGAATTTTGCTTTATTTAGCATCGCTTCCATTATTTTTACTGATTATTTTGCCAAGTAAAAATTATAATGCTATAATAACGTGATCAAATTCAAGGGAGGATTTATATGGATGTTTTGAACAAAATCAAAGAACAGATCATTGGTTTCGGAATGCGTCACCCCCAAATATTCGCTGCTATCTGCGCGCTTTTATCAAGCATTCTAATCACAGCCATTGTCCCTGAGCCAAGTTTTTTTGTATTTATTGCTGTTTTTATCATTAACGTCGCAATACTCGAAGCTTTAGCGTACATACTTGTTCAATCCTTAAACTCCAAGGTTCATTCCATAACGTATATAATGGATCGAGTCAAAAACAAAGACTTTAACCAGGTTGCCGCTGGATCAGAGTTCTCAGGCATGGAAGCCTTCATAACCAGCTTCAATAACATGGTTTCAGATTTAAAGTCTATAATTACATATCTTAAAGCAATATCAAAGCAACTGGTTGAAACATCCACTATGCTGACCGATAATCAAACCCAAGTAACCCAATCAATTGAAGATATTTCCTCAACGATGACTGAGATCGCCCAAGGCGCTTCCGAGCAAGCCTCCGAAGCTGAAAAAGGAGTTAATAGAATAACTAATCTTTCCGAACAAATTAACAAAGTGTCGGAAAATACACAAAATGTTGTCGAAGCTTCCAATACTATGCGGACACTTAGTATCAAAGGGCTAGACGCTGTCGAAACGCTTAAAAATACAAGCGAGCAAAGCAAAAAAGCTTCAACTCAGACAATGAGCTTTATATCATCCTTCATAGATAAAACTAAAAACATAGGCGAGTTTGTCAGCACTATAAACACTATTGCAGAGCAAACTAACCTTTTAGCATTAAATGCTGCTATCGAAGCAGCACGTGCCGGAGAATCGGGAAGAGGGTTCGCCGTGGTAGCTGATGAGGTACGCAAACTTGCCGATGCTAGCAAAAAAGCCACTGACAGAGTGGAAGAAATTATGTTCGGCATCCTCTCAGATGCCGACAAAGCTTCATCCATGATGGAATCTATCAAAAACGTAATTGCCGACCAAGATAGTGCTGTTAACAACACAAACAGTACATTCAATTCTATCGCTGAAAGTATAGAAAACATTGTGAGCCGTATAAACAACGCAAGCTCTGCAATTTCCATAATGGAAAAAAACAAAAATAGCGCTATAGAAGCGATTCAAAATATTTCTGCTGTAACTCAGCAAGCAGCAGCATCAAGTCAGGAAGTCGCATCAAGCACAATCGAGCAAAAGCATATGATCGACCAAATGGCTTCGTCTTCGAAAAATTTGAACGAGCTGTCAATGCAATTGCGTAAATTTGTTGATGCGTTTAAAATCTAGATTTGTTAGTGGGGAGAAAGCTTTCTCCCCCTTTTTATTTAAGCAAAATACCTTACACCGGCTTCAAATATCTTCTGATCTTTATCGCCTATTATGTTTTTTGCTACATTTGAGCCGATTCTTTCAGAGTGAGCCATTTTACCCAATATCCTCCCATCAGGGCTAATTATTCCCTCTATCGCTTCAATTGATCCGTTAGGATTATATGGCATATTTAAGGTTGGATTATCATGCTCGTCCACGTATTGAAAAGCTATCTGTCCTCTTCGCGCCATTTTCTTTATGTCATGTCCGCTCGCAATAAATCGTCCTTCACCGTGAGATACTGCAACTACATGTACATCCCCTACATTAATATTTTGAAGCCATGGAGAGTTTGTGGAAGCCACCTTCGTTTTTACCATCCTCGACACATGTCTGCCGATTGCGTTAAACGTAAGCGTGGGCGAATTCTCATCTAAGTCCGTAATTTCACCGAATGGCAAGAGCCCAAGCTTTATAAGAACCTGAAAGCCGTTACATATTCCAAGCATAAGCCCGTCATGCTTTGTAAAAAATGTGTTTAAAACGTCTTTTATTCTTGGATTTCTAAATACCGCTGCGATAAACTTCCCCGAACCATCAGGCTCGTCCCCTGCACTAAAGCCTCCAGGAATACAAATAATCTGAGAGGTAAAAATCTGTTCTTCTAATCTATTCAAAGAATCAGCGATATCTGAGATCGACCTGTTTCTAAAAACAAGCATTTCAGTCTTTGCTCCAGCTTTTTCGAATGCATAAGCCGTATCATATTCACAATTTGTTCCGGGGAAAACCGGCAGCAATACTTTGGGTTTTGCTATCCCAGTAATTTTCCTGGTGGCTATTCCGCCTTGATACGAGTATGTTTGAGGGATGTCAGGAATTTTCTTAGTCTTTACGGGAAATATTTCTTCAAGCGGTGATTGCCAGGCTCTAAGCGCATCATTCAAATCGATCGTAAAGTTTTGCGCCACGATAAACTTGCTTTCCGTTGTTTTGCCAAGATATTGATATTCATAGCCGTTGAACAAGTCTTCATAAGCGTTGTTTTCTGAAATCTCAATTATTGTCGAACCATACATGGGTTTTGAAATTTCATTTAAATCGACTGGATTTTCAAATTTAAAACCAATCAAATTGCCAAAGCACATATTGGATATTGCTTCGACTAAGCCAGCGGATTTAACGGCACAAGCCGCTTTTACCTTTCCCTCAATTATCAGTTCGCTTATTTTTCGGAAATTAGCGGTCATTTGGTCAAAATCAGGCATGCAGTTCCGGTCAATTATAACCGGCAATAAAATCACATGGCTGCCAATTTCTTTAAACTCAGGCGATACGACATTGTTGGCGTCGGCAGGCGCAATAGCAAAAGTAACAATAGTCGGAGGGACATTTAAGTCATTGAACGTCCCGGACATGCTGTCTTTTCCTCCTATAGCCGGAATACCTAGGTTTTTTTGCGCATGGTAAGCTCCCAGCAAAGCCGCAAGCACTTTACCCCATTTATCGGGATCATCTCCGAGCCTTTCAAAATACTCCTGCAATGTAAGCCTGATTCTTTTCAGATCAGCACCCAGCGCAACAGCTTTGGCGGCAGCTTCAACAACCGAATACACACCTGCGTGAAATGGGCTAAAACGCGCAATCTCAGGATCATACCCGCTTGTCATTATTGTACAAACAGAAGTTTCGGAATTAAGCACAGGCAGTTTGGCTGCCATTCCATCTACGAAAGTCAGCTGATATTTGCCTCCGAAAGGCATAAGAACTGAACCGGCTCCGATGCTTGAATCGAATCTCTCAACCAAACCTTCCTGGCCGCATACATTCAACCTCGACAAGCTATCAAGCCAATATCTTTTAATATCGTTCGTAATATATCGGCTGTCTGTGTTCGATTTATCAAAAGGCGAAAACGATATATCGGGAGCTTCTATCCTCACATCCGCATATCTTACCGCTCCATTGGTATTTAAAAAGTCACGGCTTATATTCACTATCGGTTTCCCGCGCCAGCGCATTATAAGCCTTTGGCTATTAGTCACTTCGGCAACAACCGTAGCTTCGAGATTTTCATCCGCAGCTTCTTTTATGAAATGCTCCGCAACTGCTTTTGGAACAACAACTGCCATACGCTCCTGGGATTCTGAAATCGCAATTTCCGTTCCATCCAGTCCTTCATACTTCTTAGGCACAGCATCAAGATCGATTTCCAATCCATCCGCCAATTCGCCTATCGCTACGGAAATTCCTCCCGCTCCGAAATCATTGCATTTTTTAATCATGGCTGAAACAGATGGATTTCTAAAAAATCTTTGGATTTTTCTCTCTTCAACCGGATTACCCTTTTGGACTTCAGCGCCGCATGAATCAAGCGATTCCTCAGTGTGCGGTTTTGATGAGCCGGTTGCGCCTCCACAGCCGTCACGCCCGGTTTTACCCCCAAGCAGTATAACGACATCACCCGCAACAGGTTTTTCACGTCTCACATGGGCTTTAGGCGCAGCAGCTATAACAGCTCCAATCTCCATTCTTTTGGCTACAAACCCTTCGTCATAGATCTCTCTGACATAGCCTGTTGCCAGACCAACCTGATTTCCGTAAGCACTGAAACCGGCCGCAGCACCTGTCGTAATCTTTTTTTGAGGAAGCTTACCTGGTAAAGTAGCATCTATATGAACTCTTGGATCACCGCTTCCGGTAATACGCATCGCCTGGTATACATAAGCGCGGCCTGAAAGGGGGTCTCTTATAGCCCCGCCAAGACAAGTAGCAGCTCCGCCATATGGCTCTATTTCAGTCGGGTGATTGTGAGTTTCATTTTTGAACATAACAAGGTAATCCTCAACCTTGCCATCTACATCCGCACAGACTACTATGCTTGCGGCATTGATCTCCTCAGATTGGTCAAGATCCTCAAGCAACCCTTTTTTCTTAAACTCTTTTGCCGCAATGGTGGCTAAATCCATAAAAGTAAAGGCATTTACGCTCTTTCCATAAATAAAGCTTCTTGATGTCAAATAATTGCGATAGGCGTCACGTATTGGCTCGGAAGCTTTCGAATCTTCGATTTCTACGTTCTTGATCCTTGTCAGAAAGGTGGTATGTCTGCAATGATCCGACCAATAAGTGTCAAGCACTCGTATTTCGGTGACTGTAGGATCTCTTTTTTCGACATTTTTAAAATAATCACGGCAAAGTAATAGATCTTCATACCCCATAGCGAGATTCATTTTCGCGATCAGTTCCCGCAACTCGCAATCAGTCATCACAATAAATCCCTGAATGCTCTCTATATCTTCCGGTACTAAAGATTCCAAACTCAAGGAATTCGGTTTTTCAAAAGAAGCCTCACGCGCTTCTACTCTGTTTATGCAATAATCTTTAATCTTTTGGAACTCAAAATCGCTTAAAGCACCTTCAAGCACAAAAACTTTCGCAGACCGAACAATCGGTTTTTCGCGTTGAGTCAATATCTGCAAACATTGAGCAGCCCAATCAGATCTTTGGTCGTATTGCCCGGGCAAATACTCAACCGTAAAAACTCTGTCTTCCGGATTAAATGGAAAATCCTCACTAAAAGCAAGATCTACAGGAGGCTCGGAAAAAACGGTACTTATAGCCAACCGCAATTCTGCCTCTGATATGTTCGCCACATCATAGCGATTAAGAATTCTGACCTTCTGAAGATTATTCAATCGGAGGGTCGCGATAAGATCTTTTTTTAGCCCTTCGGCTTCAACGGAATAGCATGGTTTCTTCTCAATAAATAGTCTTTTGATATCACTTTTCAAACGAGTTTCCCGTTCCATCCCCAATTTCCTTTTTCAGATTCTGTAAATGCCACAAAAATTTCTTCACCTGGAATACCAAGCTCCTGCGAATAAATATCGCATACTTTTCTGGTAAAATCCTCTTTTGCATCTAAAGTCTGCGTATAAAGCATTTTAAGCTCGACAATCGCTACCTTTTCCTTTGATTTTCCGCGAAAAAACATTGATTGATCATCTTGCAAAACGATCATTAGCGATTGCTCACTTTTGCCAGGCATCTCATTAATTGCTTGCCCAAGCTTTGACTTCACTGTATCTTTTTGTTCTTGGCTCATCTTTACGGAAACAATAGAGTGTATGTACGGCATATAAGTCTCCCTCTCATAAATAATTTAAAGCGCTAATACGCTTAGGCAATTATACACCGCCATGTTAATTTGGTGAAATGTTTTTTGAAAGATTGATCAAATTTTTAAGCTTCTTTTCGGCATCATCTATATTTTCTGGTATTCCCAGAGAAAATCCATTTTGATTAAGCCTTAAGAAAAGTTCCATCAACACCGGAGGCTCAAGCCTTGCTTCTTTAAGCACTTCTGTTTGACTGAAAACTTCTGACGGAATCCCGCGCGCTATTATTTTCCCGCCGCTTAAAACATACAATGTATCAGCGATCTGCGGTACAACATTTATGTCGTGCGTGGCTATAATAAGCGCAATGCCATTTTCTCGGCTTAATCGATTCACATAATCTATCATTTCATTTTTTGAAACCGGATCAAGCCCTTCGAACGGCTCATCCAATATCAGGAGTTTTGGCTTCATTACGAGCGCACCGGCCAGTGCGACTTTCTTTTTCTGTCCTCCGCTTAAGTAGTGTGGTATCTTTGAAAGCATTCCTTCAATGCCGATATTTTTCGCAATAAGATTGACGGCTTCATCTACTTGTTTTTTTGGCATTCTGTCATTTCGTAGGGCAAATGCAATGTCATCAAATACAGTCGGGCCTATTATCTGTTCGTCCACATTCTGAAACATGACCCCAATATTTTTCCTTATAGAATTGAAATGTTTGTCAGGCTTAAGTCCCATAACTTCGACACTGCCTTCAATCGGGGTCAAAAGTCCCATTATATGAGACAAAAGAGTGGTTTTCCCCGCACCGTTAGGGCCTAAAATAACAACTCTCTCACTTTCGCCCACCGTAAAATCAAGCCCACATACTGCAACTTCCGTATTATCCGGATAAACATGTTTTATACAATGCACATTAACTAAATTATTCATAAAATTATTACTCCCACCAACACTAAAAGAGCAAATAGCACTACAGTATAATCTATCGCCTTTAAAGGGTTCCATTTAACTTGAATGGGTATATATCCATTATACCCTCTAAGCGAATATATCTTATACATCCTCTCACCCATTTCAAAGGAATGTAAAAGCAAAACTGCCACCATTCCGGTTAAACTTCTAATGTTGGCAATAATACTGAACGGCTTAAACCCGCCACGAAGCCTAATGCTTTTCAAGAGATTTTCCACACGATCAAGCAATATAAAAAACGAGCGATATGTAAAAATCAGCAAATCAAACATAAGCCTTGGGATAAACAGACCAAGAACGTTAAATACATTTATATACGATGTGGTAGATATTAAAAACAGCATATTAAGTGCCGAACCTACACCTCTTAATATGATAATTATGCCTGATTCAATAGAATGCTGCATTTCAAACAGAGCAAAAAGAGTGCTAAAAAAAGCAGGTATCAGGCACAAGTGTCCGATCTTACGGAAAGGAAGTCTGGCTACAATAAAGAAAATTACTAGGACTGAAATTATAAACAATAAATGAAAAACATCTCTCGATACAATAATTGATGACAGCAATAGAGCTGACATTGTAATTTTTGCAACAGGCGATGCCTTGTGAAAAGCACTACTCCCATTATTCGATAACTGATCGAGCATTGATAAATGCATATAGTTCCCTTTCAACAGAAAAATCGGGGATGATTACTATTTTGATAGTAACCTTCCCCTAATTTACGTTCCTTTAAATCATCCAGCTGCTTTATGAACAGGACCTAACATATCCGGACGTACTTTTGCTAAAAATCCTACAATGAGCGCAGTTAAAACCGATTCAAGAAGAATTCCTGATGTTACTATGGTAAGGAACGCCGCCCATCCGGTGAGCGTCATAAAGCCTAGGTCGAAACCTTCCTCGTGTTTTTCTTCAGCGTACTTTTCTTCCTCATGTTTTTCTTCGTACTCATGTCCATGATCGTGATCATGCGCTATAAACGCCTCTCCTCCCGTGATATCAATAGCACCGCTTAAGCCTACGACAGCTAACATTAAAGATATCGATACAACCAGCGCCAAAGCAACAGAAATACCCGAAGACAATGACTGTTGCAGCTTATTGCGAAGCCCTGAAAAAATTAAGAACGCAATAACAGCCTCAGCACCTATAACAAGCGTGTTTAACCCAATAACTGTAACTCCGCCGTGCCCCATCATCGCCATAAATATATTCACTACGAAAGCAATCACAAAGCCAAGACCAGGTCCCATCAAAATACCTGCCAGTGCTGATAAGTTGAGATGAAACGGTAAAAAACCCAAGGGAACAGACATTGTGATCAACATGACGGCAGACATTACAGCGGCAATCGGAATCTTGCGCCTGACTGAATCCTTATCAATCTGTCGCAACACAAAAATCGCCACCAACAGTGCAGCTATATAGCCACCAAACCACCATACAAAAGGAATCACGCCATCAGGTAAATGAATATGACTCATATAAAAACCTCCTTAATTACTAAATGCATATGATTTGCATTTGCATTTGCATTTGTAAGCAGATTGTATTGTATTTCCATCACAAAGTCAACAGAGTATTTTGTGGTATTGCGTTAAGCGAAAGATCGCTTATATTCCCGGCTAAAAGATTGTAGTATGCCGCACTTGCAATCATCGCAGCATTGTCGGTACAAAGCTCAATCGGCGGTATGTAAAGCTTAAATCCCAATCTTTGCGCTTCGATAGACATTTCACTTCTCCAGGCTGAATTTGCGGCCACTCCGCCGGATAACGCCAGTTTATCCGTTCCGACTTTCTGCAGCGCTTTTATAGTTTTGACTTTCAGCACATCCACTACAGCTTTTTGAAAATTATATGCTATGTTTTCTACATCGACATACAGACCTTTTTGGTTAAGTTGATTTACATAATTTACAACTGAGGTTTTAAGTCCGCTGAAACTAAAATCGAAATTATCATCATCAATATAGGCTCTTGGAAATCTTATCTCCGTTTTTTTACCGTTTTTTGCCGCAAGATCCAAGGCTGCACCTCCGGGATACCCCAACCCCAACACTCTTGCCACCTTGTCGTACGCTTCGCCTGCAGCATCGTCCCTTGTTTGACCTAGAATTTGATAGTCACAATACCCTTTGACCCATACAATAAGTGTATGTCCTCCTGATACCACAAGGCACAAAAACGGAGGGCTCAGTTCCGGATAAGCTATATAGTTTGCGCTTATATGCCCTTCTATGTGATTGACACCAATCAACGGAAGCGAAAGGGCGTAAGCTAGTGCTTTGGCAGTCGATACTCCTACAAGTAGTGCCCCAACTAGCCCGGGTCCGTAAGTCACCGCAATGCCATCAAGCTGCTCAAATGTAAGCTTTGATTCCAAAAGTGCTTGATCAATCAATGGATTTATTGTTTCCACATGTTTTCTTGAAGCTACCTCCGGGACCACTCCTCCATATATTTTATGCAACTCAATCTGTGATGCCACTTTGTTGCTCAGAACAAATCTTCCGTTTTTAACAACAGCCGCCGATGTTTCATCGCAAGACGTCTCGATCGCTAAAATAAAAATCTCATCTTTGTTTCTTAAATCATTAAGCTTATCAAGCATTTTTGTAAAATATATTTTTTTGTGTGAATACAAACTTGTTCCTCCCATACCAAAAAAAATGCTATGTTCTATTTAATTGCTCTGTTTGCAAGAGTATGATTCTTCCCTCTTTTTGCGGCAATGATACAATATACAGATAATGCTGCGAATAGCAGTATCCCTATAACAAAGCGAACAATAATAGCCATGACTGTATTGTAAAAAAATTGTTCGGGTACCATTTGTATGAGTATATCCGTCCTTGGGTCCAACAACCAAAGATAATTGTCAAATGAAATGCGATGAAACAGATCCCAAAACAGTGTGAAATCAAATATAGCAAACAGAACAAGAGAACCTAGTACAAGTAATGAAGCGATAGAAATAGCGAGATACGACTTTGCCAGAGTAAGAAATATTTTTCCACCAAATACCGCAACAAGCGATGCAATAATTAATATAACGGATATAAGAGATACATTTCTGCTTAGATGTGTTTTTGCAAAAAGATTTCTCACATCCACCATATGCGCTATTTCTCTTTCATTGAACACATATCTTTCTTCCCCTTGTATGACAGAGCGTATATCGAGTGCTTCCCTTCTCCCTGACATATAATCGAGCAATCCGCTGGTAACCCACAAAAGATCCTCTTTTGAAATTCCAATTGCTTGCGGTCTTTCCAATAAATCGTATTGAGCTTCATAAAAATCAATGTCAAACGCGACCCATTCTATACTTGTCAAGAGCAATGTAAATATCAAAAGGATGCTTACAAAAATTGCAGCTACAATTCGACAAATATTTGCGTTGACTTCTTTACCGGATATCTTAAGCATTTCAACAAAACCCCTTCGTATTTATTTCTGGTATATTTATTACTCTTTATCTATTGTTTTCCACATTATCAAAGCATCCTCATCGTTGTCTGAATAATAGCGCTTCCTTACACCTACTCCCACAAAACCCATCCCTTCATATAGCTTAAGAGCTTTATGATTTGATACCCTTACTTCCAATGTCATTTTGTCAGCACCATTTCTCAGCGCTTCATCCGCTAAAGCCTTTAGGATCGTAAGGCCTACCCCTCTTTTTCTGAATGAAGGGTGAACTGCTATATTGGTTATATGCGCTTCATCAACCATAAGCCACATTCCTCCGTAACCTATGATTTGTTCGTTTATATGCGCCACAAAATACTTAGCGCACCTGTTTTCCGAAATTTCAATCAAAAAAGCATTTTTCGCCCATGGTATACTGAAGCAAAGCTTCTCTATTTCCCATACAACTACTAAATCTCGCGATTCCATCGGACGAATTTTAAAAATATCCAATCAATTCTTCTTCCTAAGACTTTCTAATTTTTGCTCAGCTTGAGATTTCCTTAAATAAAAGGGTTGGAGTTCATTATATTCCAACACGAGATTTAACTTAGCTTTTTGAAGGGCTAAAAATCCTATCGACGAAGCTCTCTGAAACATGAAAGGGGATTGAGCGAATTTTGCTCTTTCTCCAAGTATCTCTTTTAATATATTCTTATAAATAGGCGCTCCGTCGCCACAGAACATAATATTTTCAACTAACTTATTAAGCATATCGGCAAGATCTGATACACGAATAGCGATATAATCTTCAAACCTATCAATATCTGTTCCGTTTGAGCGATATAATGCAGTATAAACCTGTGCGTTTCTTGCATCCATTATAGGGCATATAATATCACTAAAATTTACCAGATTAAATGCTAATCCATCAAGTGAAGAGACTCCCAGAACAGGCTTTTTCAATGCTTGAGCAAGCGATTTGACAGTTGATACGCCTATGCGTATTCCCGTAAATGACCCAGGTCCGTTTGAAACCGCAAAAACATCTATGTCCTTAAGTTCTATATCAATTTTACTTATCACTTGCTCCATAATCGGCATAAGCATCTGCGAATGCGTTTTTTTGTTATTTACTGAAAACTCTACTATCACCTTTTCCTCATCCAGCAATGCAACAGAAGCTACCATCGATGACGTTTCAAAAGCCAACACTTTCATAAGAATCCTCCATTATATCGTAAGCATAACCAAATGAATTGATACTAATTTTTCTCATATTTATTTCCGTTCTCTCAATATCTACTCTTATATATCGTTCAGGAGTTAACTCTTGCATCCTCTCGGCCCACTCAACTAAAGCTACCCCATCATCGGAATAAAGATACTCTTCGTATCCCAAATCAGCCAATTCATCTGTGTTATTCAAACGGTACAGATCAAAATGATATAACATAAGGCATCCCTGATAGATTTGCATCAGTGTGAAAGTTGGGCTTGTAACATATGATTTCACTCCCAATCCTTTTGCTATGCCTTTTGATATCACAGTCTTGCCGCTCCCCAAATCTCCAAACAAAAGTATGATATCCCCCTTTAAAGCTCTTCTGCCGATACAAAAACCTAAATTAATAGTTTCCTGTTCAGAATTAGTCATAAAAGTTTTCATAAATAATACATCCATTCGAAATTTTAATTCATTTGATGCTCGGTACACTTCCTGCAAAACCCATATATCTCCAGCGTGTGTTCCGTATGCTTAAAACCGTGCTTTTCGGAGATAATCTCAATAGGACAATAATCTATGCACTGAACACTTCCACAATTCTTGCATATCATGTGGTGATGGTGCTCAGCATCTGAGCTTAATTCATAGGTTTGCGTTTTATCCTGAACTACCACTTTGTTGATTATACCCTCATGAACCAGCATCTCTAGATTCCTGTAAACAGTTGAGAAATTTATCGTAGGCGTTTTAGTCATAACTATCCCGTAAAGCTGATGAGCAGTCACGATTGGGCTGGCACATGCCAAAAACGCATTCAATATTGCTTCTCTCTGCCTGGTTAGCTTATAACCCTTTAGTTTCAGTTTCTCCTTCAATTTGGCTTCGCCTGTCATATTCAGTATTCCTTCCATAGCCACTCCAATACAATAAAAACCTAATCATAAATACGCTCTTGAAGCAGGCGCTTTTACTTTCCCACTTAAAACTTTTCCTAAAAATGGCATCTATAGCTTAATGTGCATGCTACCAAATGAACGCACAACTAACGAAGCAACTGAACCCTCTCCAAACACTGATTCCATAAGAGCGACATAATCCTGTTGCAGTTCGTTTGGTAAAAACACCTGTATGGTACCGGCAAATCCACCACCATGCACTCTGCAAGCCCCCTCACCTTTAGCATATATGAAATTTTCTGTCACTGCCAATGCTAAGGCGATTCCTTGAATCATAGGATTCTTTGTTGTAAAGCAATTTTGAAGCCATTTCCATGAACTGTTTCCCGATTCATTGACTAAACTCAGAAATTTCTTAAAATCTCCATTCAACAGTGCATTTGCTTGATTCTCAACCCTTAAATTGTCCCCATGAAAATGCATTGCTCGAAGAATAGCTCTGTCCCCGGTTTCTTTTCTTAATTCAGGTAATTTATTAAATAATTCGTCCATTGTATGATCTCGACATACCTCTCCGCCCAAAGCTTTTGCAACAGATTTCATCTCCACAGGAATAGAAGCGTACTCCTCTGTCAAATCAGAATGATCGCCTTTCGTATCTACAACCAGCAATTTATATCCATACGACGCAAAATCAAATTCGATTTTTTGCACGACTGGTTTTGCAGGATCTTTGAAATCAATTGTCACAAATCCACCGACTGCACAGGCAATCTGATCCATTAAACCGCAAGGCTTCTGAAAATAGGTATTTTCGGCATATTGCCCTATCATTGCTATTGTGAGAGGCTCAATTACTCCATCATTATAAAGATGATTAAGAATATCACCGAGCAAAACTTCAATTGATGCGGAAGAGCTTAAGCCCGACCCTTTTAGCACATCGCTTGATATATAAGTATTAAACCCACCGACCTTATATCCTCTTGATAAAAATTCAGCAGCAATTCCTCTAATCAAAGCTTTAGTTGTTCCTGCTTCTTTCTCCTTAGGACATAAATACTCTAGTTCTACGACAAATGGAGTAGCATATCCTCTCGAATAAACAGTTATAATATTGTCAGAAGTCTTGCATGAAATTGCTACTGAATCAAGATTTACGGCAGCCGCTAGAACTCTGCCGCAATTATGGTCAGTATGGTTCCCGCCTATTTCAGTACGCCCAGGAGCGCTGAAAAAATGCAAATCATCACCGCTATCGGGAAAATGATCCTCATAATTCTTTATCAGTTCGTTATATCTAAGTTGTTGTCTGCTAAACTCTAAAGCATCCTCACCGTACAGTTTTTTGCAAAATTCAACCAACTGCGGGCTACTTGAGTAACCCTGAATTACGCTACCACTCGTCATTTTCAGCTATTCCTCCAACGCAATAAAGTAAACAAAAGGTATATTTTACATCCCTTAATTATGTAAAATATACTTACATTATAACTTCATATAAAGATATTTACAAGGTTTGCCTGCAATTCGAAATTATTTGAAAAACCATTGAACTTTATATATAATTACTCTACAAATTGCGAAGGAGCTTTTACAAGAATGACTTTTGACATAAACAATCCTTCCCTTCTTATCGAATACCTTTTGGCATTCGCATTAAAAAATAATATCATATGCTGTCACGACACTACTTACATGCGAAATCGTCTTTTGGATATGCTCAACCTTGACGAGCCTCACTCCGAATTGCCTAAAATTGATGCACTGGATGTGCCTGGAACAGCAACACCCATACTTGAGGCAATGCTGGACTATGTTTGGCAAAAAGGTATTTTAAGTAGCAATACGCTTATCTCCAGGGATTTATATGATACTGCAATCATGGGAGTATTAATGCCAAAACCGTCAGAGATATGCAGAGCATTCGATTCAATAAAAGGTAAGCAGGGCATTCATGCCGCTACGGAATTTTTCTATGATATATGTAGAAAATGCGACTACATAAGAGTTGACAGAATCTCAAAAAATTTAGAGTGGCCACACCCAACGCTTTATGGAAATTTAGATATTACTATAAATCTTACAAAACCCGAAAAAAATCCTGCTGAAATTGCCGCTCTAAAAAACTCACCTGAGGTTGATTACCCAAAATGTTTACTTTGCATCGAAAATGTTGGATATTCGGGCAGACTCAACTTTCCTGCCCGTCAAACTTTGAGGACACTTCCGGTCTTATTGAACGACGAACAGTGGCATTTTCAGTTCTCCCCATATGTATACTATAATCATCATTGTATTGTGTTCTCGCAGCAACATATACCTATGAAAATTTCAAATCAAACTTTTACTCGCTTATTTGATTTTTTAGAGCAATTCCCTCATTACTTTATAGGCTCGAACGCAGGATTACCGATAGTCGGAGGTTCAATCCTAAATCATGATCATTTTCAGGGCGGTTTTCACGATATGCCTATGGCAAAAGCCAAAGTAAAGCAATACTTGATTCATGATGATTTCCCTCAAATTAGTATTGGTATTATAAAATGGCCTATGTCCGCTTTAAGGCTTCGCTGTGCCGAAACAAAACCTCTTATACATCTTTGCTCTGATATTCTTAAATCTTGGGAAAACTACTCAGACCCTTCGGCTGATATTCTGGCTTTCTCAAATGCTGATAGTGTTCCAATTCCGCACAATGCCATAACTCCTATTGCTCGCAAAACCGTTGAAGGACTGTTTGAAATCGACCTTGTGTTTAGAAATAACCGTACAAACGACGACCACCCTATGGGGATATTTCACCCCCATGAAGAGCTTCATCATATAAAAAAAGAAAACATAGGCCTTATTGAAGTAATGGGGCTTTTTATACTTCCTGGCAGGCTGCTAGTCGAACTTAATGCCATAAAAGACATCCTTACAGGAAAAATTCCCTATGAGACAATATCCGAAGTCCCGATTGGACATCCTCTAAATAAACATTATCTCTGGATAAAACATCTAGTGTCAATTTATGGATGTAGTCTTGGTATTGATGTTGCAGATAATATAATTCGCGAAGAAGTTGGTAATAAATGTCTCGAAGTGCTTCATCACGCAAGCGTTTTTAAAGATACCTCAAAAGGTCAGAATGCCCTTCTGCGTTTTCTTCAGAGCATAAATATAATGCTACACCAATGATTTGCTTTTGAGTATTGTTTGAATTATACTGCTGCCGAGATCTTCTTTCCAATAATTAGAAATTCATTTTTCGAAAGCGTTTATTTCAAATTAATGTTCGGAATAAAAACAACTTCCTCCTGTAAATTCCTTTATTATGGAAGTAGCAGGTATATTTGTACCATCAATTTCAGCGAAATACTTGATAAATTTCTTCAATCGGTTCGCTTCAGAATAATGAAGATCGTTAATTTCAATATCCTTTAAAAGCGGCATAATGTATGGCTTAAAAACAGCCATCTCATAGGTTAATGCCGAATTGAACATAACATCGGCCATTTCCTGAAATGGAAAAATATACTTTTCTTCTCCTCTGCGTACGGACGACCACATATTAAGAGTATCGCCGATTGATGCACCCCTGAATTGATTGTCCCTTACAATTCTCCTTATAAGGCGTGTGTCAGTTGTAGGTATTCGATTATGATTATCAAGATTTAGCTGAGTCAAAGCGCTAATATATATCTTATATTTATGCCTTTTAGGAATCATTGGAGTCAATTGCTCATTGAGTCCATGGATACCTTCTATAATCAGCGGTTGTTGATCATTTATCGATAATGTATTACCTTTGTACTCACGTACGCCTTTTTTAAAATCGAAATATGGAATCTCAACCTGCTGACCTTGAATAAGTTTACTTAAGTGCTCGTTTAGAAGTTCAAGATCTATTGTACTGATTGCTTCAAGATCTCTTTGTCCATCCTCATCAATGGGAATATTATCCCTATCAAGATAATAGTTATCCATGGATATAGAGATCGGATTCAATCCATTAACCATTAAATGAATTTTAAGCCGCTGCGCAAAAGTTGTTTTGCCGGATGCCGAAGGACCTGCTATCAATATAAGATGAATCTGTTGCCTCAGAGCAGAAATCTTATCGGCAATTTCAGCAATCTGCTTCTCATGGAGGGCTTCGGAAATATGTATGAGCTCATCTCCATAGCCTTGTTTAATTTTTCGGTTTAATTGCACAACATTAGCAACATTAACCCTAAGCGCCCAATTTTCCGATTCCCTAAATACACCATATAGTTTAGGATTATCTTCGTAATCAGGCAGTCTGTTTGGAGTAAATTTAGTCGGAAATCTTAAAATCAATCCAGGAAGATAGAATTTTAATTCAAAAACATCCAGATAACCTGCATCCGGTACCATAAATCCATATAAACAATCTGTCAACCAGCCAAAGCGGTATAAGGAAATAGTTTTTTCCTCACGATATTCTAGAAGCTCAGCTTTATCTACAAACCTCATGTTAATTAAAACACTCTGTGCTTCTTCAATGCTAGTTTCAAAACGTTCAAACTGCTCTTTACAAGCAGCAATTTCTCTCATTCTCATTTCTATTTTGCTTACCATTCTCGGCGTAAGAGCAATCTCATCCTTTATCTCGCAATAAAGTCCTTTATTGAGCGAGTGTTCAACTGTTATATCACAATTTGGGAATAACTCCTTACAGGCACGAATAAAAAGCATAGTCAGACTTCTAATATAAATCCTCAGACCATCGTCATCCGATCGATCGATAAATTCAACATCGCAGTTTTTCGTCAAAATTTCTGTCAGTGGCCGTAATTCATTGTTTACTCTAGCTGCTAGTATGGGTGAAGTAAAATGCGACTGATGTTTTTGACTTAATTGCATCAGCGTGATGCCGTTATTTTCCAAATATTCAACTTTGCTTGTTCGTATTTTGATGAATGATTCCATATATAAGTTCCCTTCAGATTGTTTTTATTCTGTGCTATCGATGTTTTCTGCGCCTTGTTCTGTATTGCTATCAGCAGCAGGTTGTGTCGGAGTATAAGGAACAGTTATAATAGGCAAAGGTGGTAAATAGTATATAATGCCTTGTATCGGCCTGTAGTTATCAGTTGAAACAGTTTTACGCCATACTTCAACACCATTCTCTAAATAGATCATTTCGGTTTGCGCTCTAAGTCCCCTTCGGCTTACGACATGAACCTTTTCCTCTCCTGGGTTTTGAACGTACTCTTTAGCATCATCTCGTATCCTGATAGGTTCGGGTGCAACAGCTGTTTGGGTAATTACCGATTCTATAATAATCTCACCATCATTCGCAAATGCCTGGCCATAAACTTCAATGTAAATCTTTCGATCTTCATAAAATGCTCTGAAAAACACCGGCGTTTCTCGATTATTCTTAAATTTAACGTCAAGCGCACCGTATACTACTGCAGCATCCTGTCCTGCAGGAACATAAAACACAGGAAAAGAATGATGCCTGCGTTCTATAATCTCTAGATTAGCCCTCAATGCGGCATTATACATCATTGTTGATGCTTGACACACTCCACCGCCGGGAGAATCCTGTAAGCTTCTATCAGGCATTATAATAGGCGCGGGTCTAAATCCTCGTTCGACAGTCCTTCGACCAACTGTTTCGTTAAAAGAAAAAACTTCGCCGGGATCAAGCCTTAATCCGTTTATTTTACTCATGGAAAACCTAACGTTGTGAATCCTATTTTCGCTGCTTGTTCCAAAGCCAGTGTAAAACTGAACAACCTTGGAAGTGAGCTTTTCTAGATCCTCTCCTAATACCATAGGAGCGATATCTTCCACTTCCAATTCGACTTCTCCAAAATTGGAATTATCAATTCTTAATATTAGACCATCTACCAATTCCTGTTGTTTTAGTTTAACACCATATTTTTCAGCCGTAATCAGAAATTTCTCTTCCTCATCTGGTAGAAATTCAATCACTGCATCTTGAGGTAAAGTGTCTATCTGTTGTGCGATTCGTTCGACTTGAGCTATTAACATATCTTTACTATATTCAAGTATAGTATAAAAATTAAGATTATTTATTTCTAAATCCCTAATTTGATTATATCTTTCAAGAAGGCTGCCTTCCCGCGCAACTTTAAACGCTTCCTGCAAAACTTTGTCAACGTTTAGACTTGCATTTATATCATCGTGATTAATAATCCATCTCCTGTCATTATAAATCAAGTCAAAGCTAATCGCAGAAAGTCTTTCATTTGTCGTTTCCTGAAGTTCTCTCTGTGCTTCGGCTAAAGACATGCCCCCAACAGCTACGTTGTCTATAAATATACCTTCATAAAATGTATCAACTTCGACTACTTGTTCCATATATTCTATATGTCGTTGGTATTCGACCCATTCATTCAGAGCATAAACTCCGGCCATTAATAACATAACCATAACAGCCGTAAATATAATCCAAGCTCGCTTTTTGTTCTTTTTGGCTCGATTGATTCTTCCGTTTGCTAAATCTGAATTGTTCTCGTTTGATCTACTCATATTTGTCAACCTTTAAGCATTCAGCCATTTATTAAACTATGTCTCATTTCTTAATACTTACTCGCTAAATATACCACAAAAAGTGTAATTTGTTAAAAACAAATCTGTTACATATTTTAGACGAAACTGTTACAGATTTTGTTGGAATCTTTTCTTGATGCAAATTCCAAAGCTTTTACCGTTCAGGGTTCAACGATATGACTCTGTCGATGTTGCCTTCATGCAATATTATATCCCCAATATTGGGGACGGTTCTTAAAGGGTTCAATCGGAAGTTTTGCGCGAAACAAAGCCCAACTACATATTAACGTATGAAAGTTGGGTCTGCAAGGAAATTACGCAAAATTTTCGATTGCCCAAGAAGA